>Ga0247611_10010283_pt1 | contig 11026 bp, 7 predicted proteins | sample 177DNAGHGhighgp2_FD_192422 | JGI IMG/M metagenome (GOLD analysis project Ga0247611, IMG submission 192422) | Sheep rumen microbial communities from Palmerston North, Manawatu-Wanganui, New Zealand - 1770 DNA GHGhigh gp2 | ecosystem: Host-associated > Mammals > Digestive system > Stomach > Rumen ... | reverse complement strand
CGCTCTGGCATCAAGCGGGATACAGGGGTGGTGGCGATAGGAGTACTGACCGTAGACCGTAGTCTTAAAGTCCAGGCCGCCGGCAATTTTTGCGCTAAGGTTAGTGCGGAAGTTGTAGCGTTCGTAGTTGGTGTTCCGGATGATACCGTCCTGGCTCAGGTAGCCGAGCGAAGAGTAGTACTGGACTGCGTCATTGCCTCCGCTGGATGAGATGTTGTGTTGATGGGTAAGTCCGAAGGGCTTATAGATGATGTCGAGCCAGTTCGTCTCGGCATAGAGGCCCATGTCCTTGAGCTTTTGGATATTTTCGTCCGTCCAATAGAGCGGCAGGCCGTCCATCTCGCGGACTTTGTTGTTCCAATAGATGTACTCCTGCGCGTCCATCAGCTCGATCATGGCGGTGTTGAAGTCGAACGAGACGGAGCCGTCATAAGCCACCTTGTTCTTGGCGCGGGTGCCCGATTTGGTCGTAATGACGATAACGCCGTTGGAACCATCGAGACCATAGACCGCAGTACTCGCGCCGTCTTTGAGGATGGAGACGGTCTCGATATCGTTGGGGTTGATGGTTCGGATGATGCCGATGTCGTGCTTTATTCCGTCGACCACGCAGATGGGCTCGCTACCGTTGAAGGTAGAGAGGCCGCGTACGAACATGCGGGTTCCGTCGGCTCCAGGGGTTCCGGTAGTCTGGATGTTGGTAAGGCCGGCGAGTCGTCCAGTAAGGAGTTGCTGGGAGTTAGTAACCGGGGCCTTGAGGATTTCCCTGGAAGAGACCTGGGCCACACTGCCGGTGAGGTATTCCCTCTTACGCTCGCCGTAGCCGATGACCACAACTTCGTCTAGGTAGTCGTCCCATCCTGCGTAGATGGAGTCCAGGTCGAACTGTAAGTCAGTTTGTGCCCACGCGGACAAGCCGGCGAGCACAGTGACTATAATAGTAAGGATGCGTTTCACTTCTTGTTAAAGTATTCAAGATACCTGTCGTAGAGGTGTCCGGCCTGCAGATATGCGCTCTGGGGGCTGATGAAGTGTGAGAATTCGAAGGTGATAGCTTTCTCTACTCCGCAACGCTTCGCAGCCTCGAGTTTCATCCTGAGTTTATCAAACTTGATGGGGAGGAACTTGATAGGCATATCGCGGTCGAAACTCTCGCAGTTGGTCCAGCTGTGGATTCCCCACTTATCTGCCAGCATCTTGTTGACTGAGATGTAGTCTTCGATTTCGTCGTAGTCGTTGTAGCCGTCCTGGAAGGCGCAGGCGTCTACGAATTCGTGGATACCCTCGAATATCTCGTCCCAATCGCGCATGTGTTCCATGATGTCCGGGCGATCAGCCCTGCGGAGCTGGGCGCTCTGGGCGCTTACTCCCTTGATACCCTCGATGATGGGGCTGATGAAGGTAGGATAGCCGTTGGGATATTCCTTGCTCTTCGAGAGTTCCTTACACTGCTGACCGAGTTTCTGATATCCTTCGATAGCGCCCTTTGAGCGGCGGGAAATCTCATAGCTCAGATACCAGCCCTTGAAGCTCTTATAATGTCCGTAGCGCTCCCAGAGCTCGTCGATGATGAATCTGTTGATCTCAATTTCGTTGTTGTAGACTCCGGTATACCAATACTCGTCTGAGTCGTACAGACCAATGTAAAGAGACATCCCGTATTTCTCCGCAAGGCGGCAGAACATGTCTACGAGGTCTACTGAAGGATAGTAGTACCCTTTCTTAAGAAGATACGGGCTCGGATAGGTCATCCATTTACGAAGTCCGCAGCGGATGATGATAACCGTATCAATGCCGAACTTCTTCATATACTGGAAGTCACGGTCCCACTCCGCCTCTCCCCAGTTCTGGTGAGGGATATCAGTAGAGATCTCGTCCAGGAAGGTTCCCGTGATAGGAACGGCGTTTCCGTACTCGACTATCAGCTTACTCTTTACGCTCTTGTCGAGGCCTATTCCATATTTGTCTTTACCGGTATTGCAGCCCGTGATAAGAGGCGCAGCCGCCACCGCCGCGGTCGCTGCTGCAGTGGTTTTAAGAAAGGATCTTCTGTCTGTCATGGGATTATGTGGTTTTAATATACAAATATAGTAAATTTGCCAGAATTATGAAGATACAACTGATAGGATACGATTTCGAACTCAATCCGAACAACAAGATGGATATCCTGGTCGATGCGGTGAACGCATCCGACGCGGACCTTATACTTTTCCCCGGCCACACTATCCGTGACCTCAACGACCTCCTTTACGCCGAACAGGATATCAAAAACAAAAGCTCGGTCGCGATACTGGAACTCGAAGAGTCGCTTTCTTCCAGTTGCCTTTTACAGCGCAATTCCCTGTATATGATGCATGGAGGGCTGTTCTTTGACCTCTATACGAGCCAGATTTTCGAGACGGAAGAGGATATCGAAGGAAACGACGCGATAATGGACAAGCTGATGGACGAGTTCAAGCGCCGGCAGTTCGCCTGCTGCGGCAACCGAATCACCGTCCTGCAGGGCGGAGAGACCGCGATGCTCGCGGGAAGCGGCGTCGACATGGACTTTCGTTTCAGCGGGAATCCGGTCCTCAACCGTCGCTTCCAGGGCCTGATGGCCGGGACGGACATCTTCCTCAACCCGGTCCATGAAGCCGCAGACGGGAGCGGTCTGCTCCTCCAGCGGATGGCCGCCCTAAGCGCCGACGGGCGCTGGGCTATGTCGACCGGAATGCTCGGACGCGAGAGGATGGGCAATTGGGGCGACAAGCAGCTGCAGCATATCTTCCACGACGGCCGCGAGATCTCCGTCCGCCCGCAGGTTCACGACGAAGAGGGCTACATCTCCCGCACGGTCGAGGTTCCCGACCGGATAGCCCCATGGCCGGCATCTACCCCGTCATAGACGGCCGGCCTACCTGTTATTTGCTTTGAGAGGATCTTCCGCGATAAGGCGGCAGAATTCGTTGAACAGTTCCTGTTCTTCGGGATCGCGGCTCGAGCGGAGATGGTTGAAAGAGTCTGCGCCCATATACACGGCGAGCTGCTTCACCCCGTAGACCTTCTCGCGCTTCATCCCGTCTACATACTCGCGCCAGCGGGTGCGGTAGGTATTGTAGTCCTCACCCTCTTTGTATGAGGAGTCGGAAGCGTCTACCGGATGGCGCATGACCCTGTCGTCGAATTCGAGCTCCATATTCAGCTCGTATGTCGAAATCTGCTCGAAGAACGAATCCATCGGATTTACATTTTTCGTATCCCAGAAGCGGTTGGGCTGCATATAGGCATAGTCGATGCCGAAATCCTTCCAGTAACGGAAACCTGCCGCCCTGCGGTAAGGGATCCAGACTACCGCCTCGTCTTTTTTGTGGATGTAGTTAGACACGGCCGGGAACACATCGTCCCATGCCTTGGCCTCAACCTCCCATCCGTCGCGAAGCTCGCCGCCTACTGTATCCCCGCCGGCGCCGCCAACTCCCGAACGCATCGAAGGCAGTTCCTCGGTCATTATGTAGAAGCCACCAAGCTCGATATTCTTGAACGCCGCTTTCTCAAAGCGGGCCTTTACCTCGTCTACGAACCAGCAGTACGCCGCGAGGCGGTCTTCCGGCTTAGAAAAATCCAGGACCTTTCCGTCTACCGAGCCCCAATAGGTTGTAGACGAAGTATAGATATTGTAACGCTCATGGGCCGGGATGTCCGGCATCATTACTATTACCTTGCGGGAAACCGGAGCCGGGCCGATTCTGGACGCGGCCTCGCCCACCGCCTGATCAAGCGCGGTAAAGCCATTGTCCTCCCTGAACCAGTAATCCAGCCAGGCGGACGCGTCTGCCTTGGAAGCAGACTTCATCGGGATATTATTGTTGGACCAGTCCCTTAAGCCTAAGCCAAGAGCATGAGGGTCGCTGAGGTCCGGAGTCCTCATGTCCAGCATCAGGAACGCGTCGAAAAGCCACTTTTCCTCGCCCGTACTCGGATCCGTCCAGGTTACATGGCCGGCCAGCCTTTCTTTGTCCCAGTACATGGGATTGCGGGCACCGCCGCCGTAAATCAGAGCCAGATCGGCGAAATACGGAATCTGGGCAGGCAATGACAGGGAGCCCAGCAGCAGGGCCAGAACAGCGAGAATAGCTTTACGCATTTTTACTAAGCAGTATAACGTTTTCCGGGGAAGAACTTCGAAACCTTTTCGCAGTACTTTGCGTACTCGGGGTACTTTCCTCCGCTGATTTCCTCAGCGAGGGCTGAACTGCCGATGAAAAGGACGATAAGAAGAAGAGCGCCGATGATACTCCAGTTGATGATACCGACGCCGGCTCCTATCGAGAAGATATAGAAGCAGGCCCATATAGACTGCTCTGCGAGATAGTTGGGATGACGGCTTATTCCCCAGAGGCCGGTAGTATTGAAGCCCTTGTTGTAGGGGGCAGGAAGGTCTTCGAGTTTCATTCCGGTATTTATCATCTTCCACTTCTTAGTCTGGAAGGCCCACTGCTGCTCGTCTGCGACAGTCTCGTAGAGGATACAGCCTGCCATCAGAACAGTGGCGACTATATCTACAATACCGAAGGGAACGGTCGAATTCATACTGACCAGGGCCGGGAAGGTTGTCATCAGAATAAGAGCATTCTGATAGATCGAGATGAACAGAAGGTCGAACAGCATCCATCCAAGGCGTTTTCCGTTGAAAGGAGCTCCGTTTCTTACTACGCTCCAGCGGTAGTCTTCTGTTCCTTCCCAGAACTTGAGCTTGTAAGCTCCTTTACGGGCGAAGTTGAAGGTAAGACGGATTCCCCAGAGGGTAGCGAGGATAGCCATCACTACGAGACGGGTAGACATGCCGCCGTTTACTGCTATTACCCATGTATATACTACCGGAAGGATACTCCAGAGCTTATCCATCTGGGAGTTATTGCCTGTTATTTCACCTACGACAAAGCAGAACAGTGCGCTGCAACCGGCGATGATTCCAAGGGTCCTGAGGACCGAAAGCTGAGCGGCGTCAAGCGCCGGACCTACATGGATGTAAAGGATTGGGCATACGACCAGAGATACCACCAGTAAGGCTCCGATCAGGGGTATGTTCATTTTTTTCATAGGTGACAAAGGTAATGAAATGACATCGATTTTTACTACCTTTATGGAATAAATCGAACTGAAACATGAAAAGAATCATCGAGTGTGTTCCCAACTATAGCGAAGGAAGAGACAAGAATGTCATCAACAGTATAGTGGAGGCAATCTCTTCGGTAAATGAAGTCAAGGTGCTGAATGTAGACCCGGGCGAGGCGACAAACAGGACGGTAGTCACCTTTGTCGGCGAGCCCGAGGCCGTCCTCGAGGCGGCCTTCAGGGGGGCTGCCCGTGCGGCCGAACTGATCGATATGAGAAAGCACCACGGCGCCCATCCGCGCAGCGGAGCGACCGATGTCCTGCCGCTGATTCCGGTAAGCGGAATAACGCTGGAGGAATGTGCGGAGCTCGCCCGCGGCCTTGCTGAGCGCCTCTGGAAGGAGCTCGCAATCCCCTGCTACTGCTACGAAGCGGCCGCCTACAAACCCGAGCGAAAGAACCTGGCGGTCTGCCGCGCGGGCGAGTATGAGGCTCTTCCGGAAAAGATGGCAGATCCCGAAAGGAAGCCCGACTTTGGAGGAACTTTCGATGAGAGAGCGGCGAAGACCGGTGCGACTAATGTAGGAGCACGCGGCTTCCTTGTGGCCGTGAATTTCAATCTCAATACTACTTCTACCCGCCGCGCGATGGCAGTCGCCTTCGACGTTCGCGAAAAAGGCCGCAAGGCCCGCGAAGGAGGATCGCTTACCGGAGCTCTTCTGAAGGATGCAGACGGCGAGCAGATCTGGATACCCGGAACTCTTAAAGGCTGCAAGGCAATCGGCTGGTATATAGACGAATACGGCATCGCCCAGGTGTCGATGAACATAACCGACATCCAGGCTACTCCGCTCCACGTCGCTTTCGAGGAGGTTTGCCGCGCGGCGGCAGCGAGAGGTCTTCGCGTCACCGGCGCGGAGATAGTCGGTCTCGTTCCGAAGAAGGTTCTGATAGATGCGGGTAAGTTCTACCTCGAGCGCCAGCAGCGTTCGCTCGGCATCTCCGAAGACGAAATCCTGAAAATCGCCGTCAAGTCGATGTCTCTGGACGACCTCTGCCCGTTTAATCCCCGCGAAAAGGTTATAGAATATCTGATGGAGGATCCCGAGGAGATGGCCCGTAAGGAGAAGCTCGTAAGGATGACCCTCAAAGATTTCGCGGCGCTAGCGGCCTCGGAGGCGCCCGCCCCCGGCGGCGGCTCGGTTGCCGCCTATATGGGCGCGCTCGGTGCCGGCCTCGCGACAATGGTCGCTAACCTCTCGTCCCACAAACGCGGTTGGGACGACCGCTGGAAGGAATTCTCAGACATAGCGGAAAAAGGCCAGGCCCTCGTTTCCGAACTTACAGCGCTTGTAGACGAAGACACCGCAGCTTTCGATGCCATCATGAACGCCTTCGGGCTTCCGAAGGAATCAGCAGAAGAAAAAGCCGCGCGCGCCGCGGCTATCCAGGCCGCTACCCTCAATGCCGCCAGTGTACCTCTGCGTACGATGGAGGCGGCGCTGAAGGTCCTGCCGCTCGCCCTCGAAGTCGCCCGGAAGGGTCTGAGCGCCTCGGCCTCAGACGCCGGTGTAGCAGCCCTGTCCGCCCTCGCGGCAGTACGCGGCGCCGCCCTCAACGTCAGGATCAACGCCGCCGGCCTGAAGGACCGCGCTTCCGCTGATCCTCTCCTCTCCCGCGCAGAACAAATCGAGCGCGAAGCCCAAAAACTTCATGACGAGGTACTCGCCGAAGTCAACTCTCATATAGGATAATTACATGACCTTTAAAGAAGAGATCCTGCAAGGCATTCCGGCGGAACTCCCCCAGCCGCAGCCTTATGAGCCCGGGGTCAACCACGCCCCTCGCCGCAAAGACATCCTGACAAAAGAGGAAAAGGTCCTCGCAATCAGAAATGCCCTTCGCTACTTCCCCGAAAAACACCATAAACTTCTGGCAAAGGAGTTCGCTCAGGAGCTCAAGGACTACGGCCGCATCTATATGTACCGCTTCCGCCCGAGCTACGAAATGTACGCCCGCCCGGTAGACGAATACCCCGCCCGTTCGAAGCAGGCGGCCGGCATTATGGCCATGATCCAAAACAACCTGGACCCCAGGGTAGCCCAGCATCCCCATGAACTGATTATCTACGGAGGCAATGGCGCCATCTTCCAGAACTGGGCGCAGTACCGCCTCGCAATGCAGTACCTTGCCACTATGACAGACGAGCAGACGCTCGTCATGTACTCCGGACATCCGCTCGGACTGTTCCCCTCCCACAAAGATGCGCCGAGGGTAATCGTAACGAACGGAATGGTCATCCCCAATTACAGCAAGCCAGACGACTGGGAGCGCTTCAACGCTCTCGGCGTAAGCCAGTACGGTCAGATGACCGCCGGCTCATACATGTATATCGGTCCTCAAGGCATAGTCCACGGAACCACCATCACCGTAATGAATGCCGCCCGCAAGGTAGAAGCTAATAAGGCCAGCGGTAACGAGCAGCTACTGCTGTTCGTTACCGCTGGTCTCGGAGGCATGTCGGGCGCGCAGCCGAAGGCGGGCAACATCGCCGGGGTCGTGTCCGTGACCGCGGAAATCAACCCCCTCGCGGCCCGAAAGCGCTATGACCAGGGATGGGTGGACGAACTCCACGATTCGCTGGACGAGCTGATTCCCCGTATACGCGAGGCCGTAAAGGCCAAAAAGCCCGTTTCGCTGGCCTATGTGGGCAATGTCGTGGACCTCTGGGAAAGGCTGGCAGACGAAGGGATCAGGGTCGATCTGGGCTCTGACCAGACTTCGCTCCATAATCCATGGGCCGGAGGCTATTACCCGGCAGGCTATTCCCTCGAAGAGAGCAAGCGGATGATGGCCGAGGAGCCCGAGCGCTTCAAGGAGGCGGTTCAGGCTTCGCTCCGGAGGCAGGTCGCCGCTATCAACCGGCTCGCCGGGCGTGGTATGTACTTCTTCGATTATGGGAACGCGTTCCTGCTTGAGAGCTCGCGCGCCGGGGCGGACGTTCTGCGCGAAGACGGTTCGTTCCGCTATCCTTCGTATGTCCAGGATATTATGGGCCCGATGTATTTTGACTATGGGTTCGGCCCGTTCAGGTGGGTTTGTCTCAGCGAAGATCCTTCAGACCTTGAGCTGACCGACAAGCTGGCGATGGAGGTGCTCGGCAGGATTGCCGCGACCGCGCCCGAAGAGATCGCCGGCCAGATGCGCGACAATATCCATTGGATAGAGGAGGCCGGCAGGAATCGCCTCGTCGTAGGCTCGCAGGCCCGCATCCTCTACGCCGACTGCCAGGGCCGCACCGAAATCGCGCTCGCCTTCAACGAGGCGATCAGGGCCGGCCGCCTCAAGGGCTCCATTGTTCTCGGCCGCGACCACCACGACGTTTCGGGTACGGACTCCCCCTTCCGTGAGACTTCCAATATCTACGACGGCTCCCGCTTTACTGCCGACATGGCGGTTCAGAATGTAATCGGCGACAGCTTCCGCGGCGCCACATGGGTCTCGATCCACAACGGCGGCGGAGTCGGCTGGGGCGAAGTGATAAACGGCGGATTCGGGATGGTGATCGACGGCAGCAAGGACAGCGAGCGCCATATCCGCGAGATGCTGTTCTGGGATGTCAACAACGGAATCGCCCGCCGCAGCTGGGCCCGTAACTCCGCAGCCCGTTTCGCGGCGGAGCGCGAGATGGCCCGTACACCCGAACTGAAAATAACCCTGCCCAACGAGGCTGATGAAGAACTTATTAAGTCTGTACTATGATACATTATATTTCGAAAGAACGCCTTTCGCTGGAAAAGCTGAAAGAGATATTTGATTCCCATTCAAAGATAGCCCTCTGCGAGGAATCGAAGATGGCGGTCATCAAGTGTCGCCGCTATCTGGACGAAAAGATGAAGGATCCCCAGAACCCTATTTACGGTATTACTACCGGCTTCGGTTCGCTCTACAACGTAACGATTCCTTCAGACGAACTCTCCCAGCTCCAGTACAATCTGGTCGTATCCCACGCTTGCGGCGCAGGCGAAACCGTCCGTCCGGAAATAGTCAAGCTGATGCTCTTCCTGAAGGTCCAGAGCCTTTCCTACGGACATTCCGGAGTCCAGCTCGCCACCGTCCAGCGCCTTATAGACATGTTCAACGAGGACATAATTCCGGTCGTCTACCAGCAGGGCTCGCTCGGCGCATCCGGAGACCTCGCCCCCCTGGCCCACCTCAGTCTGCCGCTTATCGGCCTTGGCGAAGTCCTCTACAAGGGCCAGATCCGTCCGTCTGCAGAAGTATGGGACGAGAAGGGTTGGGAGCCGATTACCCTTCAATCGAAGGAAGGCCTCGCCCTGCTCAACGGAACCCAGTTCATGAGCGCCCATGCCGTCTGGGCCATCATCAAGAGCGCCCGCCTCTCCTGGTGGGCAGACCTTATCGGGGCCATGTCCCTGGACGCCTACGACGGCCGTATCGAGCCGTTCCTGCCGCTGACCCATCAGCTTCGCCCCCATGTCGGGCAGATCCTTACCGGCAAGCGTTTTACCGAAATACTCAAGGGCAGCGAGCTTACCAGCCGCCCGAAGGAACACGTCCAGGACCCGTACAGCTTCCGCTGCATCCCCCAGGTCCACGGCGCAGTCAAAGACAACATCTTCTACGTCAACTCGGTCATCGAAAACGAAATCAACTCGGCCACCGACAACCCCAACATCTTCCCGGACGAGGACATGATCATCTCCGCCGGCAATTTCCACGGCGAGCCTATCGCCATCCCTATGGACGCCCTCGCTATCGCCATGTCCGAGCTCGCTTCGATCTCCGAGCGGCGTACCTACCAGCTCATCCATGGCCACCGCGGACTGCCCAAGTACCTGGTCGTCAACCCTGGTCTGAACAGCGGCTTCATGATCCCTCAGTATACCGCGGCATCGATAGTCTCCCAGAACAAGGGTCTCTGCTGGCCGGCCTCGTGTGATTCCATCCCTTCGTCTCAGGGCCAGGAAGACCATGTCTCGATGGGCTCGAACTCCGCTACCAAACTCGTCCGCGTTGTAGACAACGTAGAGACGGTGCTGGCTATCGAGCTTTTCAACGCTGCCCAGGCTCTGGAGTTCCGCAGGCCCCTTAAGTCTTCTCCTCTTCTGGAGCGTATCTTCGAAGACTACCGTAAGGTTGTTCCCTTCATAGAGAACGATACTTACATGCATCCTTATATTGAGAAGTCGATTCAGTTTATCAGAGATAATCTCTACATCAAATGATTATTTTCAACATCGGAGAGCTTGCAGGTATAGCGCCTTCCGGAGTCCGGCTTTTGAAGGGTTCCGAAATGAAGGATTTCGGCGTACTACACAACGCGTGGATTCAGATTAAGGATGGCGTGATTACCGATTGGGGCACCGGACAGGCGCCAGCAGACTCTGAGCTCATCGACGCCCAGGGAGGTCTGGTGATGCCGGCCTTCTGCGATTCCCACACACATCTTGTCTACGCGGGGAGCCGCGAAGGCGAGTTCCTCGACAAGCTCGCAGGGCTCACTTACGAGGAAATCGCCCGGCGCGGCGGCGGTATTCTGAACTCTTCCGATGTTCTTCACGACACCTCCGAAGACGATCTTTTCGAGCAAAGCATGGTCCGTGTCCGTGAGGTACTTTCTAAAGGAACAGCCACTCTCGAGATAAAGAGCGGATATGGTCTAAGGCCCTTAGACGAGCTTAAAATGCTAAGGGTCATCAGGCGCATCGGCTCGGCCGTCCCGGCTATCGTTAAGGCCACCTTCCTTGGAGCCCACGCAGTCGGCCGTGGATACACTCACTCCGAGTATGTCGACGAAGTTTTAAATTTGATACATGACGCCGCAGAGCTTTCCGACTTCATCGACGTGTTCTGCGACGAAGGATTCTTCACTGTAGAGGACACGGAGCGCATCCTTTCGGCAGCC
>Ga0247611_10010282_pt1 | contig 11027 bp, 16 predicted proteins | sample 177DNAGHGhighgp2_FD_192422 | JGI IMG/M metagenome (GOLD analysis project Ga0247611, IMG submission 192422) | Sheep rumen microbial communities from Palmerston North, Manawatu-Wanganui, New Zealand - 1770 DNA GHGhigh gp2 | ecosystem: Host-associated > Mammals > Digestive system > Stomach > Rumen... | reverse complement strand
GAAAAGTCATATAACTGTTTATCTTTTTTAAAGATAGACTCACGCTCATTATTGAGCCTTTTAATCTTTTTCACATCATCCTTTAAGGTAGTATAGTTGTATGCCACTTCATCATACCATTTCTTCAAATGCGAAAAAGAACGAATAGCAGTAACTTCACCTTGGAACTCCAAATAACCTTTTACTTGTTTGTCAATAGCTATACTTTCATCCTGCATCAACTCTACGACTGACAAGCCAAATGCTTTTGCTATTCCTTCAAGTGTATCAAGAGAAGGTTTATACCCTTCTCTATTAAATAACCTATTAATAGTAGCAAATACCACACCACTTTCTGAGGCCAATTGTTTCTGTGACCACCCTCTTTCTGCCATCAACTCAGATATACGCTCTTTAATTTCCATAATTTGATATAACACAAATGCGACCGCAAAGATAACAAAAAAGTTTCACGCGAACAAGTTTAGAACAAAAAAAGTGAGCCTCATCCCCTAAAGGACAAGGCTCACCGAACTTGGTCAACTCATGGAAGAAGGAAAAGTAATGATATACTCAGATTATTATTGAACTTCTAAGGACATATAATCGTTACCCATAGTTCCTCCCATGTCAGGGTCTGAATGGTCAAATTTCAAAATGCGACCATTGGATGATATTTCAAATTCAAAAAGATGTTCAGTATCACCATCCTTACATTTTACAACTACCATATTATTTTTAATCTCGTATTGTCCTTTTAAAGTTTTAGGTGATGAATAAGCTTGATACCAATCAGATGCGCAGTTACATTGGTTGTCACCAAAGAAGGATATTGTCATTTCTGTGTATAATCCACCACCATTGCCATTTCCTTTATATATTTTGTTTTCGAATGAAGATGAGGAATAACTACCTTGAGCAAATTCCTTAATATATTTCTTCATAGCCTCTTTATATCCATAGGCATCATTGTTCGAAATGTCGTCAATGAACCAATTGCCGTTCTCAAAGCATAAATCAATTTTAACAGGTTGTTTTACTCCCTTAAACTCATCTGAAATATAATCTACAAGAGCAGATGCTTTCTGTTCAGAAGTCATGTTAACTGTTCTTGTTTCATGATGGAATTTTCCTAAATCGCCTTGACCATCTCCCCATATAGATTCGTCCCAAAAACCAAGTGCACCTTCAGGAACGTTATTCTTATCATATTCTTCAACTTTAGAGAATAGTTCTTGATATTCTTTTGTAAAATATTTCTTCACAGCAACATCATCAGACATACTAAAAGCTTCGGTAAAAATATCATTCAGCCTTGCCTTTATTCCTTCTACAGAATGTATGTCTAATTCTTTTTCATCAGAATCGGCATCCGTCTCAATAGTTTCAGACACTGCAACAGAATCGTTACCACTACTCTTATTAAAGAAATAATAGCCTGCTCCTGCACCAACAATAAGAATAATTAGCGGTATTATCAATAGCCACTTTTTGGAACTGTTATTTTGAACTTCAACAGTATCGTCTAACTGTTGTGTTTTAACATGTTCATCTCGACTTTCATTAGCAGTTGGAACTTCTTCATTTTGTATAGGTACATCATCCTTCTGCGTCAGTTGTTCTTCAACAGAAGTATTGGACTGTTGAATTGGCTCTATAGTTTCAGCCTGATTTGCCCCGCAGTGAGGACAGAATTGTACTCCAATTTTTATTTTCTCCCCACAACTAATGCAGACTTCATACTCCAACACTTCTTTGCCACAATTAGGGCAAAATTTTGCCCCTTGCTTTAACTCTGTATTACAATAATTACATTTCATAAATTGCCTTTCTTTAATTATTCTTTTTCTATAATGCAAGCAGTTCCATAAGCCATAATGTAAGTATAACCGTCAGCAACAGCAGATTGAGGTTGATACCGTAGCCCTATTATAGCGTTACATCCACACTCAACCGCCTTTTCTATTATCCGTTTATTTAAACCATCATATACTTCTTCGTATGTGCTTGCCATTGCAGAATAATTGCCACGACCACCATTAAAAATGTCACTAATTGCCGATATACCTCCACTAATTCTATCAATACCAAAGTCAATACTCTTTGTCAGATGTGCCACCATAGCATTTACAATACCATAACACTCTACAACTCTATATCCCGGAATTGCATTAGTGGTGGACAACATAAACATTGCTGAGTGCATTGTTTTTTCAATAGGACATCCACAATTAGTACAGAACTTTATTCCATTTTCAAGTTCTTGTCCACAATTAGAGCACTTCATTTTAGAATAATAACAATCGTATGATGATAAGACCTATATTAACAAAACCCATCATTAACCCCACCTTAGCGGAAAGTGGTTGGTATTCTTTTTTAATGAAGAAGAATATAAAGCCTGCTAATGGTATCAAAAAGAATAACACAAGCAATAAGAAACTAACATTTCCATCTTCTTTCTTTAATGCCCCTTGCTCATCCCTTAACTCGTAGCCAAAGGTGTTTAGTGCATTCATAAAGAAAGTACACACATAGCTATGGTTGGGTTCTAAGTTCAATGATACGGATGTTTTATTATAAGGGCCTTTACCATATTCAATTTGGAAGTCAAAAGAAGAATTGGCGTAAGAAAAACTATTCTCAAAAGTGTCATTTGGCAGGAACTCTGCACTTTTTTGATTATTGACATACAACGCTATTGGATTGTTCCAAAATGCTTTTTTCCTTTCACCATCCCATACAAGATTTATCGCATTTGAATTGTTGAAATTTCGACGTGCATTATAACCCTGAGATGGCGAATTGTTGCCTATTTGAGATTCAGGAACGCTTCCAACAGGTGTTCCGCAATTTGAGCAAAACTTTTCACCTTCTTCAAGCTCTGTACCACATTTGGAACATTTCTTGGGTTGTGGTGAGCCAATAGGACTTCCACAATTCGGACAGAACTTAATACCATCTGATACCTCTGTATTGCACTGAGGACATTTTAAGGACTGTGGAATCTCAATTTTATTTCCACAATTAGGGCAGAAATTAGTACCGTCTGCAACTTCGGTATTACAATGATTACATTTCATAATTACTATATTTTATTGTTAGTCAAATTATTTGGTGTAATAAGTAGGCAGTTCTCTATAAAAAAAATAGATTAATATAAAGAATGAGAGCATAATTACAATTATTGAGAGTCCTTCAAATTCTGACGCCCTCAATATTCCTCCTAAAGCAATTCCACCAACATACAGAAGGAATGCCTTTCCTAATACCGCGAATTTCGTTTTTAGAAGTTGAATGCCAATTATTATGTGCAAAACAAAACTTAGAACAAATATTAAAGTAAATAATTCTCCCTGCTTTGTACCATTACTTGTGATAAAAAATAAATAAACTCCCTTAATAATAGTAACAACAACATAATAACCTATTATAGGTATCTTATAGTTGTTCTCATAAACGACTCTCAATAAAGCGATACAAAGAACTGCTAAGCCCAAGTCAAAAAGTAATTGGAGTATCTGCCCTATCATACTATAATCACCTGAGACTTTTGAAGCAAGCAGTCCAAACACAATTAACAGAATAGGTATCATTAATAATACTTTACAGATAACAACTACTCTATCTCTATTCAAATAATTTCTTCCGATGTCAAGCAACCATTCATTCATAGCTTCTACTAAATAATTGATGTTGTTAAAAATAACACGATAAGACAAGTTACATTAACTCTAATACCTTCCGATGGTCTGATTCCATATTCAAAATATTTATCGTGAATAATACGTTTCACCGTCATTCGTGTCTTGGATAACACCATCTGAACCCGAAACAGAAAGTCTAAATGTCGTATTTCCATAAGGGCCTTGGGTGCGTATCACAGCACCGTAACTTGACACTGAACGTATTTCTATATTCGATGATAGTGGCTGCCCATTTAGTGAAACTTCATTAGCAAAATTGCTAAAGGATAATGTATAGCCATCACTTGAAGAGAAACGATGACTACATAGATAAGTTCGCACATCTCTTTCATCTGAAAAAGACGCAGAGGCTTGTTCGTAAGAACTTCCACCTGAAGATTGTTCATATTCATACCCATCTCCATCATTAGAATCATCACAACCATCACATGTTGCGAGAAAAAAGAGACAGGTCAATCCTATACCAATGTATGCCCAATGTTCTAATTTCATTTTAAGTTCGTTTTAGTTCTTTATAGTTCTTATTCGTAAGCCCATTATCTAAAGGAGACAGAAAAAGAAAACGTGGACTAATAACTTCGTCTACGCTTTCAGATGGTATTGGGGAAAACCTTATGTACGCATTTACGAGTAAAAGCCCACGCCATCAGGCGTGAACCGCCTACTTTTACTCTTACGTACTTTCTTCTAAATTCCCCAATTCGTCTGAAAGTAAGAATCAAAAGCTAACGCTTCAATTTCTATACGTCTTTATCTCTTCTATGTCATAATCACATCGTTTTATATTAATACTGCTGCAAATATACGAAAATCTTGGAATAGTTCCAAGGTATTTGAAGAATATTTCACAATTTATGCACAATTACCCTTAAAATGTGCATTAAAAGAAGTTGAAAAAGAAATATAACGCTGCATATCTCGATGGAACACCCTTGGCGTAACCAATGGTATGATTATTGCTATCTCTAACAGTTCCATCACTCTCAACTTTACCAAGCATTGAGTTATTACGACTTCTAACAACGCCATTGCTTTCAACTTTTCCTATGTATGAGTTATTGGAATCTCTGACATCACCATTGCTACTAATCTTTCCTAACAGATGGTTGTTGGAGTCTCGAATATCGCCATTACTGTTTATCCTTGCAATAACAGAGTTGTTACTATTCCTAATAGTACCGTCACTTTCAATTTTGGCCACAACAGAATTGTTGGTATTCCTTATTGTCTGTGCCGAGCATAGCCCAACACAGAGTACCATTAACAAACTGAGTATAATCCTTCTTTTCATCTTTTTTAAATTTGGTTGCTGCAAAGATACGGAATCTTTTTGAATTATCAACCATATGAAGGAAAAAGTGTATAAAAGCAATAATGATGCGCCGATCTGGCGCATCATTATTACTCTAATATATTGCAAACTCTGTTTTCAACCTCTGCACTGTACTTGTACTTACTTGGGTTAGTTTTGCTGTTATCCGTACCGAGTAGCCTTTGCGAAGGTAGGTTAAGACCTCTTTATATTGGGACTCTTTCTTTTCAGTTGTTTTCACGCTGCCTTTCTTTCGTCCCAACTTACCACCATTCCTAATGTATTGAGCACGCCCCGAATTTAAGCGGTATTTGATATTCTCCCTTTCAAGTTCGCTACAAGTGGAAAGGGTTGCAATCATTATGGCAGAAAAGAGGGACGGCTTATCGTCTTTATCGAAAAGAGAAAACTGTTCCTTCTGTAGATACAAGTTGATGCCATTGTCTTTCAGTTCCTTCACTGTTGAAAGCACCTCAAAAGCATTTCTCCCCAATCTGCTTAGTTCGGAGCACAACAGACAATTAACATGTTCATTCTTGCAGAACTCAATAGCCTCAACAAGTACAGGTCTCTCGCTATTCTTTTTCGCTCCACTGATATGTTCCTCGAAACACTTGATAACTTGAACTTGTGCAAATTCTGCATAGGCTCGAAGGTCTGCCACTTGTCTTGATGTGTCCTGACGATTAACTTGATAGCCACTTGAACTTGTGCGAGAATAAATAACTGCTGTCTTTGTTTCCATATTAATCTTTGATAAATCTGATTACACCTTATTATATATATGCACTTGTTAACCTCTGACTTTTTTGATTTGTTTGACTACACCGCCTATTTTGATTACACAAGTGCATATTGTTGCTTAACTCTCTGCTCATAATCGGCTGTCTTTTCAATCGTGCTGTCAATGGTCTCGACTAACATGTCAAAGTAGACACCTCTCTGCTCTTCCACTTCTTTCATCTTGTTAGTCAGATACTGAACGTTGAACAAGTCAGCACCCTCATCATATATCACTTTGACCCATCCATTGAACTTGTAACCTTGAACGTGGAAGATTAGCCCTTCATTATTAGGAAGTGCCATGAAGTTAGAACTACCCCACGACCACATAATCATGAGTTGAGTCCTCAGGATGCTCATAATGTATTTTGCCATTTCCATACTACCTATACAATATAATTGATTGATTATATTATTAAAGGGTGGGGATTATCCCCAAGCCCTTAGAACACCTTAATTATTGACTCCCAACGAAATGAACGCCAAGCACCCTTCTCGACATCAAACACAGCCGTTGTAGCGTAATTCTCACGACTGACCCCCGTATGAGTAAGGTGTCTTGCCACCAAACTCGGGTTGGTTGTGCAGTACATCTCTCTCAAAGACCCATCACGTTTTTCAAATATTATGTGGGCAATATTTGATAATTTAGACTTTAACTGCTCGATAAGCATAGCCTTGGCGATTCCCATTTCTAATGAACCTGTACGCTTGGCAATTACATTTGCTCTCACTACTGTCATATCGTTCACTGCAATTGTAGAAATAATAGTCTGTGTCATAATCTGTATCTCCTATATGATTAAAATGTTAAACTTCTATTTATGCTGCCTTTTGCTCATAGGCTTCGCGTCTCGCTTGGCAATCATCAAATGCTTTTAACCACTCTCTGTCTCTTTCATCCTCAACAAGAACGATTTCAACATTGGTCTTACCATCGCTATAGGTGAAGAATATACCACCCAATCCACAAGTACGGTTTTTCAGTTTGAAACCCTTTGCAGAAGCTCTTTCAGTCAGTTCATTGAATGCGTTGTGCATTTCCTTGTAAGAACCATTCATATAGTTCTTATATTGACCTTGGCGATTGACCTTGAAATAGATGCCGTTCATATTCTTGTTATTTTAATTGTTACTACTTTGTTTCTTATCACATTACAAAGGTACAAAAAAAACATTAAACGTGTACACGTTTAATAAAAAGTTTAGCATATATTATATATTTTTCGTGTACACTTAAAACTAATTAACATTTTTCGTGTACACGTTAATAAAATAATGATTATCTTTGCACCCAAATTCTGAATGTTATGGAAGAGGAAAAGAAACGTAGGGGTAGACCCAAAGGAGAAAACAGCCATAGTATTAACTACAAGATGGCTTTAGATTTGTTTAATGCTCTTGAACTTGTAAAGGGGCAATTCAATAGAAATCAGTATATCAATGATGCACTGAGGGAGAAAATGAAAAAGGACGGCTATATATAGAATAACGAGAAGTTAGTTGAAGCGACATACAAGTAACCGTTTCTACCTCCCATAAATAGGGCGTTTCAAAGAATTATGTAGTTTTTGGTTATTACGACCGGTGAATGTCCCATTACATTTGTCCCATGTAATGTGTCCCAATTTGCTGTCCCATTCATACATCCCACACATTAAAGAGGGATAGATATACGTCTGTCAACTACCTTCATCAATTCCTCTCTTAATATCGATGTCACCTTTTTTTTGAAATCTTCGCCTTGAAGAAACTCATCCATTGTAGTATGGTGAATTTTCTCTTTCATACGCTCGTAACGTTCACGTTGTGATTTTGAAATTGCATCCCTCGTTTGTTGTGATTGGGAGCGACCATACATGGGATTGGCAGAACCGACCCTTGACGCTCTTAAAACTTTATTGTTATCATTCATATAACTTTTGTGTTTTATATTATAATTATTGATGAAGTAGCTTCACAGATACTTCATATATGATATAAATATCACATTTCTCGCTGAAAATTTGGTTTTCTCAACTATTTTTTGTATATTTGTATTGTTGAATTTGAGTTATAACCTTAATAAACAATTAAACGACATGAAAGAACAACAAAAAATTAAAGTACCATTTAAACAATTCACAACAGTACCTAAACAATTGATGTGGTTACTTGACAATGATTTAAAAGCTGTATTGATGGCATTGATAGACGAAAGGATGGCACCTAAGAGGACTGACATTTTCTATATCCCACGCAAGGACTTAGAATTTAAGTCAGGGATTAAGAAGATGAAACTAATAGCAGCTCTTGATACACTTTATGAGAATGGACTAATTGCAATTCACTGTGATGGACAGAGTAAAGGAGAAGAGCAGGATTGTAATTCCTACAGATTGAACTACGAAGCAATTAATACTTTTTCTGATATAGCTTATCAAGACTTGCAGAACCCAAGGTTGAGAATTAAATCAAAAAGTGCTAACCATAAAGGAGAAACATTATACATGAGGTCTGACAATCCTTTTCCAAACTTCTACAGGAAACCTCAAAACGTGGACACTATAGAAGAAAAACAAGAATTACAAGAAAAACAATACCAACAAGAACCTATAAGACATACAACACCTATAACAGAAGATAAAGGGGAATGGGTTGAAAATATACTTTTTGAATTTGAAAATAAGGCAGACCAACTAACAGAAGAGTTGGAGTGGCCAAACTAATAAAACTAAGATGGACAAGAACAAATTAACAGAAATTCTATTGCGCTACTGCAAATCGATAGAAAACGCAGGAGGCAAAACCATTATTACCAACTATGAAAGGATGAGAAACTACATCAACAACTTGAATGAGGAAGAACTTAGTCACGAGCTATGTAGACTATGTTACACGTTGACTATCAAACAAGCACTATTGGCTGTCAAGAAAGGAAAGATTAGCCTTAAAGAGTGTTCCTTGGATTGGAATGGAAAGGCCGTTGCGAAAGGCTATCAATTAGCAAAAGAAATAGCTTATCTTTGGAAGGAACACCCCAAAGGAAAAGAGAAGGAAGAAAAGATGAAAGAGTTAGCAGAAATGGCTTTTGAAGAGCCAAGTATAGGAACTCAATTATGTCTCATGGAGCTATTCTTCAAGGGTACAGATGAAATGAGTCTTGATGAATGGAAGAGGCTTAAAGAACTACTTGATGAGTGACAAGAGTAAAAATGTCCCACTGATTTTTGAAATTAATGGGACATTTCATTTTGGGACATTTTTTTAAATTTCAAAAACTGTTTCCGGAATTATTTCGGAAACAGTTGGTGAAATACAATGAACTAAGTTCATCAAATTTCGATAGGGTTACAGAGACATCAAGAAAGAGGATGGCCTCTCAGCCACCCCCCTATTACTTCAAATACTCTGCTATCATATCAGCGTGACGTTGTTCATCAATCTTTATATACTTCATGAAATTTGCCTCCGTCGTATGTCCTGTAATAGCCATGATAGATAGTATTGGCGCTTTCTTCTGATACATATTGGTTGCGAAGCTGCGTCGCGCTGTATGATTTGTTATGAAGTCATACTTATGCTTTCTCAACAGAACTTCATTACCTCCCCTTATCCTATCCAATGTAACATCTTCATCAATACCTGCGATTTTGCCACACAGACGTATTTGTTTGTTTGTCTTGCTCTTATCCACACTCTTAGGAAGAACTCCATCATACTTTTCAATGATTGCTTTTACATAAGGATGCAAGGGTATTACAACAGTCTTGTTGGTCTTATGTGTAGGCACGGTCATTCTATCACCTTTTATACAAGCTTTGGAAAGGTCATGCCAATCGCCATACCTTAACCCCGTCCAACATGCAACTACAAACAAGTCTCTTGTCTGTTCAATATTACTCTTTGGGTCTATTTGGTCTTTCACATCTTTGCTGTTGAAATCTATCTCGTAGATACGTCTTATTTCATCCTCTGAAAGATAAATGTTGCTCACATCATGGGTTTTCGTTGTATATTCATGGAAGGAGGGGTCTTTAATAAGGCCATCTTTCTCTGCAACAGACAACCACACCTTCATAATACTATACTGCGAGGCTATGGTATTGGCAGCATACCCCTTCTCGTTCATCCAAGCAGTAAACCTTTCCTCCAACTTGTTGTTAAACAATTCCCAAACAAGACCTAATTTCTTCTCTGAACAAAAGAGTTGTAAACGTTTCAAGGCATTCTTATGGTTATAGACAGTTCCACAGCAAAGTGTCCTTTTAGTACTTTTGTTTGTCATGGACTTTTTACGCTCGATATAATCTTGAATAAAGTCCAAAGGATTTTTGCGTATCATTGCTTCCTTACCTCTAAGTTTGGCGGTAAGAAATGTTTCAAACGTTTCTTTGGAAAAGTCTATGCCATCATCCAACAAATTTTCTTGTGAGACTGCCACGCCATACTCCTGACAATAGCCAAGTATTTTACGCAGTTCCTTGTTAAGTTCCTTGTTGACTCGCCTCTGAACTGCTGAGATATTACCATCTTCCACAGCTCTTTCGCCAACTTGATTACGCCCTGTCTTCATCCAAAAATCAGGTTCAATCCTAAGACCTGTGTAGATACGTACACGCTGACGGTTAATTGTTGTGGTCAACCAAATCTGAGCCTTGGTTCCTTTCTTCATCACTAAGTTAAAATTGACTCTCATTGAAAACCTCCCATTGATACTAACTTCGTTTTCTATCATAATATTATCGAAATTAAGTTAATGAATAGAATATGTAAAACAATTGCGGATATATGCCCATATTCACCAAAGCGTATACCGCCCAAGGCAAATATACAAAAAAAAATTGAGAAAAAGAAATTTAAGTCCACTTTTTTTCCTGTAGTGTAACTGTACCGTCCCAAAATAAGTCCCATAATGCTGTCCCATTTTTCTGCAAAGTTACAGCTAAAATGCCAATGAACCAAATCACAAAAAGCAAGGTGGTGTCAAAAAGTGGTGTCAAAATACAAAAATTAAGAAATAAGCTAATATCTCTTAATTTCTATTCTAAATCACTGAAAATCAGCATATACAAAAAGCCCCAAACCGAAGTTTGAGGCTTTATGACTTGTTGTAAAATGGCTAAAAAAGCCCGATTTTTATTCCCATTCAATTGTTGCAGGTGGCTTTGAGGAGATGTCGTAACAGACACGATTCACACCCCGTACCTTATTAATAATCTCGTTGCTGACCTTGGCCATGAAATCATAGGGCAGATGGGCCCAAT
>Ga0247611_10010281_pt1 | contig 11027 bp, 8 predicted proteins | sample 177DNAGHGhighgp2_FD_192422 | JGI IMG/M metagenome (GOLD analysis project Ga0247611, IMG submission 192422) | Sheep rumen microbial communities from Palmerston North, Manawatu-Wanganui, New Zealand - 1770 DNA GHGhigh gp2 | ecosystem: Host-associated > Mammals > Digestive system > Stomach > Rumen ... | reverse complement strand
TTATAGGAATTCTTCTGGAGATAATCTCTTAAAGGCTCAAGCTGATAGCCGTTGTCGTCGTCTCTGTAAATAGCTTTGTCAGGATAAAGGAATTCGAGGAATTCAATAACAGACCTGCTCTTTGCCGCAAGGCCCAGGACCTCTTTTTCAGCATCGCTTGCTTTATACTGTGCGCCAAAAGCATAACCGGTGCTGCCGTCTTCCATAACACCGCTGTCCGGGAAGAGCTCCGTCAGCAGTTCAAGAACTGACTTGCTGCGGTTTGCCATCTTCACGATCTCTTCCTGTGTGAACTTCAGAGCGATGCCGGCAGTATTCTCCGGCGCCTCCGGAGTGTTTGTGTTCTGGTTCTGATTTGCTGTATTCTCTTTTGGAGATCCGCAGCCTGCAAAGCACATGCAGACGGCCATCAGCAAAGCAACTACAGCGATGATCTTTTTAGTTTTATGTGTTGTTTTCATATCTTTTGCACCTTTATAAATATTTTATTAATTTTATCATAAACAGAGACTCATATCAAATATCATCGCCCACTTAATTTGTGATTTTTTAACAACTGTTTTTTATAAATAATACTTGCTTTTATGGATCACTTGTTGTAAAATTTATTGGTCTGAATTGGACACGGAGGGTTGACCGAGTGGCTAAGGAGCTCGCCTGGAAAGCGAGTAAGGCTGATAAGGCCCCGTGGGTTCGAGTCCCATGCCCTCCGCCATCGAAACAGGATCGGAAACGATCCTGTTTTTCGTTGGAATTTCAACGTTTTTCAGATGCGACCACAATTTCCAATTATTCTTTTTTTGTGTTTTCGTGTGACTTTTGGTGGTTACTATTCATCTTCCGTGTAATGATGATAACACCTCAGGAGTTCCTTTTAAGCAAATACGATTCCGAGTACACCTACGTTGCGCTTAAATTTAAAGCCAAGCACGATGCTTATGACTATTGCCGCAATACATAGGCCGATTAATAAACCAGATGACATTTTTCCCTCCTGCTTATTCAGCAACTACAGATATGATTACTATTTCCGAAGATCGTGAGCACTGGTCTTCTCCGATCTTCTTGCAGCACGAGTTTACTACGCTGCAGCCGCGGCAATCAAATTCATAATAAAACAAAATCCATAAGCAAACACTTATGGATTTATCAGACATAATTAAAATGCTTATGATTTTTTCAGGTCAACGGAATACTTTCTCCATTATATACGCCGTTCGTCGAAATATTCGCAGATCGCATCCCTTACGGCAAGAACAGCCTTTCGTTTTTCGGTCTTTCTCCAGTAAAGCCTTCTTACCATCCTGCAGTCCTGATCAGCGACATCGACGAATGTGAGCTGGTCCGATATGCGTCCGGAATAATGATCTCTGGACTCGGCGTTAAGAATAGACACGCTCCTGCAGGGAAGGACCGAGTTGACAACATCCGACAGGCGTTCCGCGGTAAAGATGACCTTCGGGTAATATCCTTCCTTAAGGCAGAACTGCTCTATCTGCTTATACACACCGGTGTCGCGAGGGAAGGTCGAGAAGCTTTCGTTTTTAAGATCCCTGAGAGTAAGGCTCTGTTTTTTCGCGAGAGGATTTGAAGAATCAAGCAGCACCACGAGCCTGTCTTCCGTAAGAGGCTCCCATGACAGATCCTTTGCATCTATTATATTAGAGGAGATGCAGAGATTGATCAGACCGTCGTTTATCTTGTGGTGCATGACATCTCCGCGCTCCTTTTCATTGCTTATTACAAGAGACGGACAGCACGCGATGAGTTTTTCAAGAAGCCCGGGGAAGGAATCTATGGGCGGTGTCACGAGATGCACGGAACCCTCCCAGGTCTTTTTCAGGGAGTCTATGACGTGCTGCCCTTCCTCAAGCTCTCTGATCGCTGCCTCCGCGTACGGAAGGTAGGCCTTCCCGAAGTCGCTGAGCCTTATGTTGCGGCCCTGATGCTCGAAAAGCTCGGCGCCAAGCTCTTCTTCAAGCCGTCTTATGGTAATGGTAAGCGACGGCTGGCTGATGTGCAGCGCAGACGCTGCAGCGGTCATGTGTTCCATACGCGCTGCGGTACGGAAATACAAAAGCTGCTGTAGATTCATAATACCCTCCATTTGCGAACAGTATATCATAAATAAATGTTTATGAATACTGTTTTTTTATATATTAGTCCTGATGGCAGGCATCGTTTATAGTGTATTCAGGAATGAACACACAAATCACTTTTCGGCAGATCTAATCAGGTAATCGGAGGAAAACATGAGTCTTAAAGAACGCATCTACAACTGGGGCTACGAAAACGACGGAACGCCCAAGAGCGTACTCATCATCAACGAGAACACTCCCGGCCCGTCAAAGATAGCCGCTCTTGCAAAGTGGTATATGGAAGCAGTCGATCCTAAAAAAGCTCCTCACAAGCACGTCTGTGACGAAACAGTATGCTTCGTGGGATCCGACTGGGAACATCCCGAAAAGCTCAACGGCAAAGCCAGAGTCTACATCAACGGAGAAAGATTCGACAACGACCGCAGCTTCATGATCTACGCTCCCAAGAACGTTATCCACTGCCCATTCATTTTCGATGAAGTCGACAGACCTATCATCCATCCGGCTGTTCCCATCATGGTCAGAGCCAATACCGAGCGCTACCCCGAAGATCTCGAAAACTATGATTATAACGGAAACGGCCAGCATCACTACACCGCTAATTTCATCACCAGCTTCGCGTGGAAGGACTACGTTCCCATGGACGGCGAAAAGCCTGTTCTCTGCGTGGACGACAGCATCATACCCTGCGCCTTCTGGCAGAAGATAGTATGGTACACAAAGGCTCTTGAGCAGAGCATAGTTGAAGACCACGTCGCCGAGCACGACGAGATGCTGATGTTTATCGGCGCCGACAGCGCACACGTCGACGAACTCAACGCCAGCGTCACAGTCACCGTGGACGGAGAGACCGAGACCCTTACCAAGGCATTCTTCCTTTATGTGCCTAAGGGATCTCGAGTCGAGGCAGTACGCATCAACAGCATGAGCACGCCTTTCCTCTTCTCCTACGCCATAGACACGCAGGACAACAGACCGCTTTAACAAGCTTGCACCGCAAAAGATCCCAGGAAGCCTCCCGGGATCTTTTTTAGTCGATAATACATAGACATCTGTTTATAAATAACCCATTCTTATATATTAGACCTGACGGATAAAATACAATATCATTTAGGCGTAAACGACCGCTGCCCAAAGCAGCCGGTCATCTGCCGGGCAAAACAACGTGATCATTCCCTAAAAATCGTTTGCACCCGCAAAACAGCAATCAAACATGCACGCAATCATCAAATTAATCGGAGGTAAAAAATGTCCCCTGCTGCAACATTGATCATCATCGTAGCCGCTCTGTTCATAGCAATAGCGATCGGTTACAAGACAAAGAAGAACATCGGTTACATCGCCATCGCGTTCTCCTACATCCTGGGAGTATTCGTATTCAAACAGGGCGCCGGAAAGATCCTCGGACTCTGGCCGACCGGACTTTTCCTGACCATGGTCAGCATCATGGCTTTCTACGGCTACGCGATCGCCAACGGATCCCTCAAGCTCCTCGCTCAGAAGATCCTCTACCCGTTCAGAAAGAACGTAAGATTCCTGCCCTTCATCGTATTCATCCTTGAAGTGCTCATCGCTTCCATAGCCGGAAACACCGCTGTTACAGCATTCTTCCCGGTACTCTGCTTCACCATCGCACTGACCGCAGGCTGGGATCCCGTCCTCTTCGCAACGATCTCCTGCTTCGCTTCGGTACTCGGCGGAAGCCTTCCCTGGTCGCAGACAGGCGTTATCATCAGCCAGCTGCTCAATGACGGCGGCTTCGGAGACGCTACCCTGCCCCTCACCCTCAAGAACTCCATCATTTCCATAATCTCAATGTTCGTCTTCATCGTACTCCTTTACATCGTAACCAAGGGATACAAGATCACATCCGTTGATATGGAAAAGCCTGCTCCGTTCAATGCGGTCCAGAAGAAGAACCTCATCATAGTTCTTATAGTAGCTATCCTCGTAGTAGTTCCTTCCCTCTTCAAGATCCTTGCTCCGACTTCCGCTCTCGGAAAGATGGCTGGAAACTTCAACCTCGGACTTATCGCCTTCACCGGTGCTGCTGTCTGCGCACTGCTCAACGTCGGCGATGAGAAGGACGTCATCAAGAGGATCCCCTGGGGAACATTCATCATGATCTGCGGTGTATACGTACTCGTATCCCTGGCAACCACTCTCGGCGCTACAGATTTCCTCGGCGACGCTATCAGCAAGAACGTCGCGGCATGGCTTATCGCTCCGGTACTTGCCATAATCGCAGGCGTAATGAGCCTCTTCTCCTCCTTCCAGGTAGTTATCACCTTCATGCTGCCCCTCGTCCCGACCCTTATCGCCGGAACAGGTGCAAAGCCGATACTCTACATAGTAGCTATCTTCGCGGGTTCCATCTGCGCATCCATCTCCCCGTTCTCCAACGGCGGTATGATGACCATGAGCCAGTGCTACGATGAGATCGAACGAGACAAGCTCTTCAACAAGCAGTTCATCGTTTCCATCTGCGCAGTCATCTGGATGGCACTGCTCGCACTGATCGGAATCATCGGCTGGTTCTAAAGAATTCGTTATCGGGCTGAAAAGGAGATCAACAGTATGAATATAAAGACTGAACTTTCAAACCTTTTCGGCGCTGAACAAGTCTGCGGCTGCAGCGGATACGAAACAGAAATGTTTCCTTACGCGGAATCTTTCGCACCCGCTGCGGTCGTAAAGATCAACAGTGTCGAACAGGCGGAAAAACTCGTTGGCTGGGCAAATGAAACAGGAACGCCTGTAGTCCCGAGAAGCTCCGCCGCACCGCACTACAGAGGAGGCGCCGCCCCGGCAGTAAATGGTGCGGTCATCGCCGACCTGAGCGGTATGAAAAAGATCATCAGCATCAACAAGCAGCAGAGAATGGCTGTTATTGAAGCAGGTGTAACTTATGAGGAATTTCTTCCCGAACTCGCAAAGCACGGTCTTACACTGAACATGCCGTTGTCTCCCAAGGCCGGAAAATCCGTTCTCGCAAGCCTTACCGAGGTCGAGCCCAGGCTCAACTGCGTACGTCAGTGGAACTTCGTGGAACCTCTGCGCTGCCTGGATGTCATCTGGGGAAACGGCAACAGGATGTTCACAGGCGACGCGTACGGCGGACCTATGGATCTTGAGCTTCAGCACAGCAAGGGGAAATGGCAGCTTGACGCTCCGGGCCCCATGAATATCGACTATTACAGGCTGGTTGCCGGCGCACGCGGAAGCATGGGCCTGGCCACCTGGGTGTCGGTACGCTGTGAGCTTCTTCCTAAAGAGCACCGCTCCTTCATCGCTGCAGGCGAAGACCTTGTGCAGCTGCTTGAGTTCGCGCGCAGGATCATCAGAAACCGCTTCAGCGACGAGCTGTTCATACTTAACAACACCGCCTTAAGGCGCCTTATGGGAAGCGCCGCCGACAGGCTTCCGAAATGGATAGCCGCCGTCGGAGTTGCAGGCCGCGACGCCGCCAGCCACCTTCGCGTGGAAGGCCAGAGCCTCGACTTTGCCGACATAGCAAAGGACTGCGGGCTGTCCCTTACAGAATCCGAAGACGGTGTCGACGCCGAAGAAATAATCAGGATAGCGTCCTCGCCCTGCGCTCCCGGAAAATACTGGCGCGCTGACGGAAAGGATACCGCCGGAGAGCTGTTCTTCACAACGACACTCGACAGGACTCCTGAGTTTATCAAAGCGTTCGAAGCCTTTAAAAAAGAGCTCGATGCTGAAGCTGCCGTATACATCCAGCCGCAGCATCAGGGCGTCTGCTGCCAGCTGTCGTTCTCCGTCCCCTGTTCTTTCGGGGAGGAATGCGGCAAGGTCAGCGAGGTCCTCAAAAAAGCCGGAACAAAGATGGACGAGCTCGGAGCATACTATTCCCGTCCGTACGGCGAATGGGCAAAGGCTCAGAGAGAAAGAGACGCAGCCACGATGCATCTGCTGCGCGGAGCAAAAGACATTTTCGACCCGCAGGGCATCATGAATCCGGGCAGGCTTTGGGAGAGCGAGGAACAATAAAATGAAACTTCAGGATTACACAGCAATGCAGGAAAGATGCAGCAACTGTTCCTACTGCAAATGGATACCCTTCGACAAGGTACGCAGCACGGAATTCGCTGAGAACTGCCCTGCAAACTGCTACTACAAATACAACACCTATTCCGCCAGAGGACGTTTTCAGCTCGGACTTGCGATAAACAACGGCGAGCTCGATTACTCCGGCGAGACCGCGGATATCGTGCGCCAGTGCCTTTCCTGCGGTGCCTGCGATGTATCGTGCAAGATCTGCCGCTACAACCTCGAGCCGCTCGAACACACAATTGCTCTTAAAGCAGACGCAGTCGAGCACGGCGCTGCGACAAAAGAACAGAAGGAACTCATTTCTTCTCTCAAGTCAGAGCAGACCATGATGCCCGGAAGGCTCCGCAAGGACCGCACCGCGTGGGCGGAAGGTCTTGATCTCAAGGACGTATTCAAGGACGGAGGCGAAGTCCTCTTCTTCCCCGGCTGCCGTTACAGCTACGACGAAACTCTTCGTACTGACGCGCGCTTCGCGGTGGAATTCCTTCAGAAGGCAGGCGTAGACCTCTGCTATCAGTGGAACGCAGACACCTGCTGCGCGGGAAGGGCTTACCAGATGGGCTTCATGGAAGACTTCAGCGAAAGAGCTTCCCTCAACATCAAAGCCCTTGCAAAAGCCGGAGTCAAGAAGATAGTAACTCCATGCGCGGACTGCTATCACACTCTCATGCGCCTTTATCCCCAGGTCGACCCCGAAGGAACATACGACATAGAAGTGCTCCACATCTCCCAACTCATAGCTCAGCTCCTGGACGAGGGCAAGGTCAGCTTCACCGGCAGCGTAGAGCTGAACGTGACCTATCACGACCCCTGCCACCTCGGGCGCCAGGGCGAGCCCTACGTCGCATGGGACGGCAAGGAAAAGAAGATACTCAATCAGGTCCACACATGGGAACCCAGACGCCCCAGATACAACGGCGCCTACGGAGTATACGACGCCCCGAGGCAGGTCATCAGGGCCATCCCCGGAGTAAAGCTCACCGAAATGGAACGCATACGCGAATACAGCTGGTGCTGCGGAGCAGGCGGTGCATGCGGCGAGACCGACACGGACTTCTCGGAGTTTACCGCTGACGAGAGGATCAGAGAAGCCGGATCCACCGGAGCTCAGGCAGTTGTCACAGCCTGCCCCTGGTGCGAAACGACCCTCGAAGCTTCCGCGAAGCGCGGCGGCAACACCATCCAGGTAATGGACCTTCTCGGACTGATCAGACTTTCTGTGGAAAGGAGCGCCTGAAATGCTGGATAAGAACGTTTACGAAGAACTGGAAAAGATCGTCGGCAGAAGAAACGTCTCACAGGCGCCTGCCGTGCTCCAGACCTACAGATGCGCTTCTGCGCAGTCATCATGCCACTACGGACCTTACAGCAACCGTACTCCTCTGCCCCAGGCAGTAGTACTCCCCGGAAGCACTGAAGAAGTACAGGCTGTTATAAAGCTCTGCAACAAATACCACATAAAGTTCAAGGCTTCCACCACATTCTGGTCAGCTGCAGGATACATCGGCGACGACAACTCCATACAGCTGGACATGAAGAGGATGACCGGCCTTGAGATAGACCCGTACAACCAGATAGCGATCATAGAACCTTACGCGATCACCGCCCGCATCCAGGCAGAAGCCATGAAATACGGACTTACACCGGGAGTCGCAGGAATGGGTTGCTCCAGTTCTATAGTAGCCAGCACCTTCGGATGGCAGGGCGGCGGCCCGTCGACCATCTCGATGGGCAACAACTACGACAACATGCTCGGAGCCGAATACGTTCTCTCCAGCGGAGAGATCATAAAGCTCGGTTCCCTTGCTTCCGGCGCAGGCTGGTTCTGCGCAGACGGTCCTGCATTCAGCCTCAGGGCCCTGCTGCGCGGAGGCGGCGGTCTTGCCGGAGACATGGGCGTGTGCACCAAACTCGCTATCAAGCTTTCACCGTGGCCGGGCCCGGATCACCTTCCCACGCGCGGTCTTCCGCCGGCCTACCTTGCAGATCTTCCCGACAATTTCAAGGCATACACCATCTGCTTCCCCGACTGGAACGCATGGGCTGAAGGCTACACCGCCTTCTACAACAACGAGATCGTATACCTCGGGCACAGACAGTTCAACTGCTTCGGAAGAGACTGCAAAGGCGCCATGCTGAAGATTCTTACAAACCCCGACGCACAGCTTGCCGACCTTCCCGCACTCATGGCAGATCCCAAGATCAAAGCCGCTACGGAAGACATGAAGATCGACACCCAGATAGTGCTCGCCGGAACGTCCAAGCGGGACATCGAATGGAAGGAAGCTGCGCTCGACGAGATCCTCGAAAGGATAGGAGCGCACAAGAGCGAGATGATGCTCACCAAGGACATGATGGACTACACCCTCGCCTACCTCATCCGCATGGGCCACAAGAACCTCAACTACGTCTACTGCGGCGCTTACGAAGGCAACATGGCCTGGTCGTCCAACGTCTTTGTGGACGCTGAATGGATGGAGCAGGTCGTCGCCATGAAGAAGGAATGGGAGACAAAGTATCCCTACTTTGCCGCGACAGGCGGAGACACAGGCCTTGGCAGCATGACCAGAGCCGGAGGCGGCGGTTCCACAGGATTCGAGTTCTTCATCAACTTTGACGCACACGACCCGGTATCCGTCGAAGGCACGAATCAGTATATAAACCACACCCAGAAATGGATGATAGAACACGGTTTCGGCCTCGACCTCGGACGTGTCAACCAGACGGCAAGAAGGCCCGACGGTTACTCCTTCACCCAGGAGGAGCACAACAGGATGCACGTCGACGCGCCCAACAAACAGGTACTCAAGTATCAGTACCAGGTGCGCGAGCTGCTCAATCCGAACCACCTCGGCGGATCGTACTACCGCACGCTCGACCCGGATTACGTAAAACCCGAAGAGTAAATACTCTAAATGCAAACCCCCTTTCATTAGATAAAGAACTAATGAAAGGGGGTTTTTAAATGGTTTTGATCTATCAGATGTTCTGCATCGTGCGATCTATTACCTCATTCTGTATCTTCTTGTTGAGGACCGTGAAATACGAGCTGTATCCGGCAACCCTTACAACAAGGTCAGTATGATTCTCAGGATCCTTCTGAGCATCCACAAGAGTCTGCTGGTCTATCAGATTGAACTGTATGTGCTTGCCGCCGTTCATCAGGTAGATCTTGACTAGATTGATCAGTTTCTCCTCGTCTTCGTAGGTCTTGATATTTGTCGGGTTGAACTTCATGTTGAGAAGCGTAGCCGCGTATTTAGACTGATCGATGGCAAGACCGCTCTTAAGAACTGCCAGAGGACCGCTCTTGTCGTTGCCCTGAGCCGGGGAAATGGTGCCGTCAGAGAGCATTTCTCCGTCAGCGCGTCCGTCGGGAGTAGCTCCAAGCAGAGCGCCTGCCGGGGAGTAAGTGGTCATCGTGACCGCAGACGCAAGAGGCGGCTTTCCGTATACGGATGTGCAGCGCTGGACTGCGTCGTAGAAATCATCCCAGACTCTGCGTGCAAGTTCGTTGCAAAGCGGATCATCGTTTCCGACCTTCGGAGCCTTGCGGCAAAGTTCCTGAGTCTGTTCGTGACCGACCCAGTTTGCCTTGATGGCTTCCATCATTTCCTTTGAGGTGATGACCTTCTCATCAAATATAAGGGTCTTGATCGCTGCGAGAGAATCGATGACGCAGGTAGCTCCGAGCATATTGATAGTCGATCCGTTCTCAAAGAGCATGGGCCTGAGCTGGCAGTCGCAGCCGTACTCTATAGCATCCTTATGGAATACGCAGTCGTAATCCTTCCTTACACTATCTACATACTGTTTGAGCACAAATTCACGGCTCATAATGTTCACAAGACCAGTCTCCACACCGGAAAGCTCAATATTAGAAGGCACGAAGTATGCACCTTCACTGTGCTTTAATATGCCCGTGCCTATTGGGATATCCTCTTCCGCTGCAGCGCTTCTCATCAGGTTTGCCAAAGTATAATTCAGCTCATCCGGTTTCCTTATCCCAAGCGCCAGCGTCAGGCTTCCTTGAGGATCAGCGTCTATTAGTAGGATCTTGCCGCCACACTTAACTAATCCTGCTCCCAAATTAACAGCTGTGGTAGTCTTTCCAACGCCGCCTTTCTGGTTTGCTATAGCTATAACTTTACATTCGTCCATAAATGAGTGTTTTTACCTCCAATCTTCTAATAATTGATCATTTATGACCCATCAAAACACAAGGCATTTATACTTGTGTTTTGATCGTTGCACGCTATTCGGCCTCGCCACCCCGCGTGCATTAGGATCTATACAGACGGCTGCACTGCTTTTGCAGCTCCATAGGAATCTCACCTCCCCGCCTTCATTATGGCCGGGCCGCGAATTACGGAAGTATCATTATCCCTATGTGTTTGTCTTTGCCTTTCCTAGTGCAACTGGGAAGTTTGCTCAGTGATCTTATCGCTCTGCGTTTCGCGTCCTGGCGGATCTGCAGCTTTGGCTCAGGAGTTCCTCACTCCATAACACATGGAACGTATCTGTTAGATGACTTCTTAAATTGTCAAAGTGCTGGGACATCTTGTTTTTTGCCCCTTCACCCACTAGCCATCGAGAGGGGGTAAAAAAGAACCCCCCTGACACAACTTTTTTCAAAAAATAAAAAATCGCCCATTCTTTTATAATGGGCGAAATAATTAGCGCATTAAGCGATCTGCTGTGAATGAGCTTAATACTCCCGAATAATTGGTTACACTTCTGGTTACACCTTCTAGAGTCGCGCGGAACCTCCTTTCATTTCAAGCTATTCCGGCTTCGTTATGGGTTCGAGTCCCATGCCCTCCGCCAGCACGAAAAAAACCGAACCTGGTA
>Ga0247611_10010279_pt1 | contig 11028 bp, 10 predicted proteins | sample 177DNAGHGhighgp2_FD_192422 | JGI IMG/M metagenome (GOLD analysis project Ga0247611, IMG submission 192422) | Sheep rumen microbial communities from Palmerston North, Manawatu-Wanganui, New Zealand - 1770 DNA GHGhigh gp2 | ecosystem: Host-associated > Mammals > Digestive system > Stomach > Rumen... | reverse complement strand
GAGGGCGCTCTTGTCTATTCTTTCATAGGCCGGGCCGGAGAGCACGGGGTGCGTTGCGAATGCACGTACGCTGTTGGCTCCGCGCTTCAGGAGCTCGTTGGCCGCTTCCGTAAGGGTGCCGGCGGTGTCTATGATGTCGTCGATGATGACTATGTCCCGGCCTTCAACCTCTCCGATAGGCTGGATGCGCTCCACCACGTTTGCCTTTGCGCGAGTTTTGTGGCAGATCACAACCGGGGTATGGAGGTATTTGGCATAGGAGTGGACCCTCTTGGCGCCGCCCATGTCAGGGGCTGCAAGGGTGAGGGTGTCCTTGTACTTGCGCTGGAGTTTCTTGAGGATGTCAAGGAAGTCGTAGCTGGCATAGAGGTGATTCACGGGCATGTCGAAGAAGCCCTGGATCTGGTCTGCATGGAGGTCGCAGGTCATGACGGCGTCTGCGCCGGCAACCTTGAGCATGTTTGCAACAAGCTTTGCGCCGATTGAGGTACGGGGCTTGTCCTTGCGATCCTGGCGTGCCCAGCCATAATAAGGAATCACTGCAATAACTCTGTCGGCGGATGCCCTTTTGGCGGCATCTATGGACAGGAGCAGTTCCATAAGGTTGTCAGAGCTGGGGAAGGTGGACTGAATGATAAAACATGTGGCTCCGCGCACACTCTCCTGGAAATACGGCTGGAATTCGCCGTCACTGAAACGGGCTGTCTCCAGAGGGCCTAAGGCAACCTCCGGATCTTCGGGAGATTTCATGCGATTCATCGCATCAACTACTTTCTCGGCGAAATACCGGGAAGCATCACAGGTAAATAGCGCCAGACGGTGCTCGTGAATGTTACTTATCATAGTGTTTTCAGAATAGAGCCAATGTAACCAAGGATTTCTTCCTTGCCGGTGCCATTTGCCGAAGAACTCACAAAGCACGGCGGAAGTTCTTCCCATTCTTCCAGAAGGCGTCCTTTGTCCTTGAGGATTTGGGCGCCGAGGGCCTCCGGGCCAAGTTTGTCGGCCTTTGTAAAGATTATGCCGAAGGGAATCCCCTTCTCCCCTAGTTCACGGATGAACCGGAGGTCCACCTCCTGGAGGTCGTGGCGGCAGTCTATGAGGACCATGAGCATGACAAGCTCCATGGAATTGTTGATGTAATCCCAGATTATGTGCCGAAGCTTTGCGCGTTCCTTGTCCGGAAGTTTTGCATAGCCGTAACCGGGAAGATCCACAAGATACCAGTTGTCGTTGATGAGGAAGTGGTTGACAAGCTGGGTTTTGCCGGGAGTCTGGGATGTCTTGGCAAGCTTTGAGTTACCCGTAAGCATGTTGATGAGGGAACTCTTGCCCACATTTGAGCGGCCGATGAACGCGAATTCCGGCGCCTTGAGGGCAGGCTTGCCGCCCACCTTTGTGCTGCTTCCGGAAAACTCTGCCTTTGTGATTTTCATAGCCCTCTTTTAAAAGACACACAAAGATACAAATAATATTTTGCGAAAAAAAGCTAACTTTGCCTTATGGAGCAAGAAGAAAAATTCATGAGAGAGGCTTTGCGTGAAGCCCGCGCCGCACTTGAAGACGGCGAAATCCCAATTGGAGCCGTTGTGGTGTGGAAAGGCCGGATCATCGGCCGGGGCCATAACGAGACCGAAAAACTCCGTGACACCACGGCCCACGCAGAGATGATTGCCATTACCGCCGCCAGCCAGGCCATAGGTGGCAAATACCTCACAGACTGCACGTTATACGTTACGGTAGAGCCCTGCCCCATGTGCGCCGGCGCCCTTGCCTGGTCCCAGGTGGGCCACATTGTCTATGGCGCCCCGGACCCCCGCCGCGGCTACTCCCTGTTCCAGCCCTCCCTGCTCCATCCCAAAACGGAAGTAACCGGCGGCATCCTTCAGGAAGAATGCTCCGCGCTCATGGTGGAATTTTTTAAAAGCAAAAGATAATGAAAGGCATACACATTTTCCTTGCCGACGGCTTCGAGGACATGGAAGCCCTGGCAACCCGTGACATTCTTCTCCGTGGCGGAGTTCCGGTAGTAACCGTATCAATCTCAGACGACTATCTTGTGGAAAGTTCCCATGGCCTGCAGGTTACCGCAGACACTTCCTGGCGGGACCTTGAAGTGATGGAGCCCGGCACCGATGCTTCAGACGTTATGATCTTCCCCGGCGGCATGCCCGGTTCACGCAACCTTGCAGAGCACAAGGAGCTCATGGAAATCCTCCAGGACCACTGGAGCCGCGGAGGCTCCGTTGCGGCCATTTGCGCTGCCCCCGGCCTTGTGGTTTCAAAGCTTCCCGGCCTTTCCGGCCGAAAATTCACCTGCTTCGACGGCTTTGAAGACGCCCTTATAAAGGCCGGTGCCGTTTACACCCCCGAAGGCACGGTTACTGACGGCAATCTCATCACCGGCCGCGGAGCCGGCTGGGCCGTTGAATTCGGCCTTGCAATCCTAAGCTATCTGAAGGGCCCCGAAGCCGCCGCCAAAGTGAAGGCCGGACTCATGCTCTGACCCTCCCCCGCTCTATTGTAATGCCGAGGCGGTGTGGGTTAACCGCCTTATCATCAGCCGTTTATAGAGTTATTTGGGATTACTTTTAATCCCAAATTACTCTATAAATGCTTATGTATCAACACTTTAACTGGAACTATGCTTACTCCAGGCGTGGACTTGGTCCACGCCATGTTTAGACCTAGTCCACGGTGTGTTTGGACTTGGTCCACGGTGTGAGGGCACGGCATTACACAAAAACGCGTGTTTTTGCGTAACCAAAAGCCTTTTAGGCCGCCCGTTACGCAAAAATGGCCGTTTTTGTGTAAACAACTGCCCCACTGTAAGACATGGGTACTATATACTTAAGCGCTGTTAATTCCGCCTGTTTGCCACAGAAATGTAATATAGCAGCGTTGCAAGGGATCCAAGCGCTGCAATGACGTAGGTGTAGGCCGCCCATTTGAGGGCATCGGCCGCCATGGGCTTGGTTTCATAGCCCACTATGCCGGCGCCTTCAAGCCACTGTACGGCACGGGCGCTGGCGTTTATTTCTACTGGCAGCGTCACAAAGCTGAACAGCGTTGAAAGGGCAAAGAGGCCAATCCCGAACCAAAGCAGCTGCGGGAAGATATTGATAAGCAGCACCCCTGCCAGAAGCACCCAGGACACAATATTGTTGGAAAATGATACCACCGGAACCAGGGCCGAACGCATGCGCAGCCAGGCATATCCGGTAGCGTGCTGTACCACATGGCCGCACTCATGGGCTGCAACTGCCGCCGCGGCAACTGACCTTCCGTAGTAGACATCCTTGCTGAGATTCACCGTACGGGTTGTGGGGTCATAGTGGTCTGTGAGTTTTCCGTCAATGGACACAATGGAAACGTCCCGGATTCCGTGCGCGGCAAGCATCCGGGATGCTACTTCGGCACCGGATATGGACAGGGGAACTTCCGAGTATTTTGCAAAGCGACGCTGAAGCATACCCTGGATGAGCATGCTTGCAACCATCACCGCGATCATGATAATCCAAATAGCTGTAGTTGACATAGTACTTAGTTATTGAACCGGACAAAACCACTGCAAACGCAGGGCCACCAGCCACAAATTTACATTTTTATGCCGAAATGTCACAGGGAAATGTTATTTTTGCACTGCAAAACGGACAATATGCGTGTAATTGAGGATGATTTTTCCCGTTTGGAGCTTAATCTGAATGCCACGGTAGGCAACTATCGTTATTTCCGCTCCCTTCTTAAACCAGAGACCAAACTTCTTGTTCTGGTCAAGGCCAACGCGTATGGTCACGGTGCAGTTGAGTTTGCAGCCATGATGCAGCGCGCAGGAGCCGACTACCTTGCAGTAGCATACCCTGTAGAGGGCCTTGAGCTCCGCCGTAACGGTATTTCGCTGCCAATCCTTGTCCTCACCGCAGGCACTGATTTCTTCCCGGAAATCATAGAAACCCGCATGGAGCCCTCCATCCCCAATCTCTATTCACTTAAAAAACTGGTTGGAGTACTTCGTGAAAAAGGCCTTAAAGACTACCCCGTCCACATTAAACTGGATACCGGCATGCACCGTCTTGGTTTCATGACGGAAGAACTCCCGGAACTAATAGATTATCTCAAAAAGACCCCGGAGGTAAAGGTCAAGGGACTGTTCTCCCACCTTTGCGTGGCCGAAGACCCTGAGCAGGATTCTTTTACACTTGGCCAGATAGAACTTTTCCAGAAAAACACGGAGTCCGTTGCCGCCGGCATAGGCTATATGCCCATGAGGCACATCCTCAACAGTGCCGGTATAGAGCGTTTTGCCCAGTACCAGTTTGACATGGTGAGGCTGGGAATCGGCATATACGGAATAAGCGCCCTCCCCGGAAAACGCCTTGAACCCGTGGCCTCCCTCAAGTGCAAGATACTGCAGATTAAGCAGTTGGGCCCGGAAGACACAGTTGGTTATGGCAGATGGGGCCACGCCCATGAAGGCACTGTGATAGCCACCATTCCAGTTGGCTACGCAGACGGCATAGACCGCCACCTTGGCCGTGGCGCGGCATCGTTCTCAGTCAACGGTCACCGGGCGCCCACTATCGGCAACATTTGCATGGACATGTGCATGCTGGATGTCACAGGCATCCAGGCTGCACCCGGAGACACCGTTACCATTTTCGGCCAAGACCCTCACGTTGAGGAACTTGCCGATATCCTCGGTACTATTCCCTACGAAATCCTTGTATCCGTTCCCCGCCGCATTCACAGGCTGGTGGTTCGTTAGCCTCCACCCTACCGGCATTACAATAGAGGGGGCCCAAAAAAGGGGGAGAAACTACTCCAGTTTCTCCCCTTTTTCATTGAACAATTCATTTTGCAGTACTGAATAGTCCGTAACTTCCTCCAGTTCCAGTTTTACCTTGTAGCGCTTGCGCCACTTGGTGAGATATGAACTGAACAGTCCCCTCTTGAGATAGGCCCCAAGGATGGGGCTGGTCTTCAGCGTAATGGACCTGACACCTTTTTCTATGACGTAGAAGGCAATCTTTCTTTCAATTTCCTCATCAATCACGGCGCTGGAGTGGATCTTGCCTGTGCCATGGCACACGGGACACTGCTCTGCGGTGTTGATTTCCGTCACGGGCCTTATCCGCTGCCGGGTTATCTGCATAAGCCCGAACTTTGTGAGCGGGAGCACGTTGTGCTTGGCCCTGTCATCTTCCATAAGCTCCTGCATGTATTTGTGGAGGGCGTTCTTGTGATCCTGGGTTTCCATGTCTATGAAGTCCACAATCACTATTCCTCCCATATCGCGGAGCCTTAACTGGCGCGCTATTTCCTCTGCGGCTATCTTGTTTACCTCGAAGGAGTTTTCCTCCTGGTCCGAGGTTTTGGTGCGGATACCGCTGTTTACGTCTATGACGTTAAGCGCCTCTGTGGTTTCAATTACCAGGTATGCGCCCTGTCTCATGGGTACCACCTTGCCGAAGGAGCCCTTGATTTGCCTTGTGACCTCAAAATGGTCAAAGATGGGCTGTTTGCCTTCATAGAGGTGAACTATCTTCTCCTGCTCCGGGGATATCAGTGATACATATTTGCGGGTTTCTTCGGCCACACGTTCGTCGTTGATCCAGATATTGGAGAACGAGTCGTTGAGAAGGTCCCGGAGGACCGTTGTGGTTTTGCTGTATTCCGTAAATAGGAGCTGGACGGTTTTGGACGCGGCAATCTTCTTCCAGGAACTTTCCCATTTCTCTATGAGGGACTCGGTCTCGCCGACAAGCGTGGCTGCGTTTTTGCCCTCTGCGGCGGTGCGGATGATTGCACCGTAGTTTTTGGGGAGAATGCTCCCGACCAGTGTCTCAAGTCTACGTTTCTCTTCCTTCGAGGCAATCTTCTGGGAGACTGACACTTTTGATGCGAAGGGGAGAAGTACTATGTTTCTTCCTGCCAATGAAATTTCCGCGGTAAGCCGAGACCCTTTTGTGGATATGGGTTCCTTGACAATCTGGGCTATTATCATCTGCCCCGGCCTGAGGTATTCCTCAATTCGGCCTTCCTTGGGGAGAGGATCTCCAGTCTTGATTCCGGAGTACAGGTCCTTGAGATTGGTGTTCTGGTTGGATTCCCGTACAAATTGGTCGAAGGCGTTGAAATAAAGCCCAAGGTCCAGGTAATGGATGAAGGCCTCTTTTTTGTCGCCGATATCCACGAAGGCAGCGTTGAGGTTGGGGAGGATCTTCTTCACCTTTCCAAGGTGAACGTCTCCAACCGTAAACTTGTTCCCAACGCTGGACTCGGTTGAGTACTCTATCAGCCGGTGATTCTCCATCAGGGCGATATGTACGTCCGTTGACGCGACGTCAACAATCAAATCCTTGTCCGGTTTGGTTTGACCTTCCATTTGGAAATTACTATGGTTTAAAACAAGGGCCCGCGAATCACTCCGTTAGGCCCTTTACTTTGAAAGAAGTAACTTACTTCTTCTTGTGGCGATTCTTGCGCAAACGCTTTTTACGCTTGTGCGTTGCCATCTTGTGCCGTTTATGCTTTTTACCGTTAGGCATAATAAAATGGTTGTTTAAAAATTATTTCTCTTTAACTGCATTAACGAAAGTCTTTGCAGGCTTGAAAGCAGGAATGTCGTGGGCGGGGATGGTCATGGTAGTTTTGCGGGTGATGTTGCGTGCTGCCTTCTGGGCGCGGTGCTTGATGATGAAGCTGCCGAAGCCGCGAAGATACACGGGGTTACCTGCAATAAGAGACTCTTTTACAACATCTGTAAAGTTCTCAATGACAGCCAAAACCGTTGTCTTTTCAATTCCTGTAGCCTTTGCTACTTCGTTTACAATCTCTGCTTTAGTCATAGTTATTAAGTTTTAATTAAGGAACCCTTAAGAAAATCTCCGCAAAAGTAGGTGTTTTTTTCTAAAAATCAAAATGATACCTGAAAAAATCGCATTGGCACGGAGATTGACCATATATATACCATTAATATTATATGACATTTTGGCAGTTGATATGAAAATACAAGATATGCTAAGCGCCGCGCAAGGTGTGGAAGTGAACATCATGCCGGTTGTGGGTGACGCCGGCTCACTGAATTTCAATCCCGCGGAAATCCCTCCGTCAATCCCCCTGTTGCCACTGAGGAACGCCATCGTGTTCCCCGGAACGGTGTTTCCTGTAACCGTAGGAAGGGAAAAGTCAATCAAGCTTGTAGAGGCGGTGGAGTCCGGCAGCGGCTGGCTTGCGGCAGTCCCCCAGATGGACGTTGCCGTGGAAGATCCCACCGAAAGCGACCTTGCACCCCGCGGCACCGTCTGCAAGCTCATCAAGACCCTGGAGATGCCAGACGGCACGGTGACGGCAATCCTTCAGGGCGCATCCCTGTGCCGTGTGGAAGAGGTTGTCAGCTACGACCCCTACATCACCGCCCGCATAACCTGCATCGAAGAATTCGTCCCCCAGGATGCCGATGAAAAAGAGCTTCACGTGCTCTCCGAATCCCTCAAGGAAAAATCGGCCACAATTGTAAAGACCTCTTCATTTGCACCCAAGGAGGCCGTGGGGGCCCTGAGGAGCATTGACAACTTCCATTTCCTGGTGAACTTCATAGCCACCACCATAGAAACCGAGAACTTCTCTGAAAGGGCTGCCCTGCTGGATACGGAGGACATCTACATCAGGGGCCTCAACCTCCTGAAGGTGCTTGACACCCAGATCCAGCTCATCCAGATAAAGCAGGAGATAAACCAGAAGGTAAAAACCGATATTGACCAGCAGCAGAGGGAGTACTACCTCAACAACCAGCTGCGCACCATCCAGGAAGAACTTGGCATGGACGAAGGCGAGGAAATGGAGAAGATGCGCAAGCGGGCCGATGAAAAGAAGTGGTCAAAGGAGGTGAGAGCCATCTTTGACAAAGAGATGAACCGCCTGGAGAAATTCAACCCCACTTCCCCGGACTACTCCATCCAGCTCAACTTCCTGCAGTTCATGCTGGACCTCCCCTGGGGAGAGATGTCCGACGACAACCTTGACCTAGGAAACGCCCAGAACGTGCTTGACGAAGACCACTTCGGCCTTGACGAGGTAAAAGAGCGCATCATAGAGTACCTTGCCGTGCTCAAGCTCAAAGGCAACATGAAATCCCCCATCCTTTGCCTGTGGGGCCCTCCCGGAGTGGGAAAAACCTCCCTTGGAAAGTCCGTGGCAAGGGCTCTTGGCCGAAAATACATCCGTATCTCCCTTGGCGGCATGCACGACGAAGCCGAAATCCGCGGTCACCGCAAGACCTATGTGGGTGCGCTTCCGGGCCGAATCCTGAGCGGCATCCAAAGGGCCGGGACCTCCAACCCCGTGATTGTGCTGGACGAGATTGACAAACTGTCACAGGATTTCAAGGGAGACCCTTCAAGCGCCCTTCTGGAAGCCCTTGACCCCGAGCAAAACAGCACCTTCCACGACAACTACCTGGACATTGACTACGACCTCTCCAACGTCCTTTTCATCACTACGGCAAATGGAATCGGCACCATCCAGCCTGCCCTCAGGGACCGTATGGAAATGATCAACGTCTCCGGCTACCTTGCCGAAGAAAAGCTCCAGATTGCCCGCCGCTACCTTCTGCCCAAACAGCTCCAGGAGCACGGCCTGAAGGCCGACGAACTTGAAATCACGGACGAGGCCCTTGCCGAAATAGTAGACAGGTACACCCACGAAAGCGGCGTCCGCGGCCTTGAAAAGCAGATTGCAAAGATAGCCCGCGTCACGGCCAAGAAGATTGCCCTTGGGAAGGAGTTCCCCCGCGTAATAGAGCCTTCACACCTGAGGGAATACCTGGGCCTTCCCACCTCATTCCACGACGATGTCAAGGGTAATGAAGGCGCCGGCGTAGTGACAGGCCTTGCCTGGACCGAAATGGGCGGAGAGATTCTCTTTGTGGAGAGCCAGGTCTCTGAAGGAAAGGGCAACCTTTCCATGACCGGAAACCTTGGAGACGTAATGAAAGAGAGCGCCCAGATAGCTTGGCAGTACATCAAGGCCCACCCGGAGCTTGCCGGAACCACCACCGCGGAGTTCATGAAGAAGGACATCCACGTCCATGTTCCCGAGGGAGCAGTGCCGAAGGATGGTCCTTCGGCCGGAATAACCCTCGTGAGTTCCATGGTTTCCGCCCTCCGCGGCCAAGCCCCTAAACATGGCTATGCCATGACCGGAGAAATGACCCTGAGAGGCCGTGTACTCCCCGTTGGCGGCATCAAGGAAAAAATCCTTGCGGCCAAGCGCGCGGGCGTACATACCATAATTATTTCCGAGGAAAACAAAAAAGATGTTGAAGATATAAAGGAAATTTACATAAAAGGTCTTACCTTTGTCTATGTGAAGACTATTGCCGATGTAATTGCGGCAATCTTTTAGACAATGGACGTAAAGATAGAACAAAGCTGGAAAAGCGCACTGGCAGAGGAGTTCGGGAAACCGTACTTTGAGTCCTTGGTGCGCTTTCTTCATGCCCAAAAGGCTGCCGGAAAGGTAATCTATCCGCCCGGAAGCCTCATCTTCAACGCCTTCAACCTCACTCCCCTGCCGGATGTAAAGGTGGTCATAATCGGCCAGGACCCTTATCACGGGCCCGGACAGGCCATGGGGCTTTCTTTCTCCGTTCCGGACGGCATTCCCGCTCCCCCGTCCCTGAAGAATATCTTCCATGAAATTGAGACGGACCTTGGCGTCAAGATGAGCGGCAGGCCGAATCTTGAAGCCTGGGCACGCCAGGGGGTGTTGCTCCTCAATAGCGTCCTCACCGTGGAGGCAGGGCAGCCAACCTCCCACAGCCGCATTGGATGGATGGAGTTCACAGACGCCGTAATCCGCACGCTTTCAGAGCGTCGGAACGGGCTTGTGTTCCTTTTGTGGGGAAGGTTCGCCCAGGAAAAGCAGGCCCTCATAGACACCTCCAAGCACTACGTCCTTACGGCGGCGCATCCATCTCCCCTGGCCCGCGGGGCCTTCTTCGGCTGCAGGCATTTCTCACGCACTAACCAGATACTTGTTTCAGAGGGCCTTGAGCCCATACAATGGCAACTATGAACCGCATAGCACTATTCCCCGGATCCTTCGACCCCTTCACCGCAGGTCACCTCAACATCCTCATGCGCGCGCTCACAATGTTCGATGAAGTTGTGGTGGCAGTTGGCATAAACCAGGACAAACGCGGCTTTTTTGAGATGCAAAAGAGGCTGGATATCATTGGTCAGGCAACGGCCGGTATCAAGGGCGTGTCCGTAATCCAGTACGACACCCTTACCGTGGATTTGTGCAAGAAGCTTGGAATCAATCACATAGTCAGGGGCGTCCGCAACATGATAGACTTTGAGACGGAGCGTTCCATCGCAGACGCCAACCGCCGTCTGGCCCCTGAAATAGAGACAATCATAATCCCTACGGCGCAGGAGTTTGCCCACATCTCCTCTTCGGCCGTAAGGGATATCCTGAAACACGGCGGAGACTATTCCGCCTTTATTCCAAAGGGGGTGAAGCTATGAAAAAGCTGGTTCTTTTCTTTTTAGGCGTTCTTCTTTGCACCGGCGCTTTTGCCCAGAAGGATCCCTATCCGGAACTCGGGGCAAAACTTGAGCAGTATTTCGCTGCCCTTGCCGGAGAGCCTGCGGCCGTGCAGAACTCCGAATGCGACTTCCTCATCGAATCCTGCCAGGATTCCCTTGTGAGGCAGTATGTTGCGCTTAAGATCTACGACCATTACCTGAAGTCCAAGATCATGGGCGACGACGCCGTGGCGGTGCACATTGCCCAAAAATGGCTTGTTTCCGGGAAGGTTCCCATGAACTCCGAGGAAGACCTTAGGAACGCCGACATCTACGTTACGTTCAACAAGTCTTCGCTCATAGGGTCCAAGGCCCCGGAGGCCGTTCTCAAAGACCGTTCGGGCGCCACCGTCCGCGTTCCCGTCAAGGGAGAGTACACGGTGCTTTATTTCTATGCACCGGACTGCGCCACCTGCAAGGCTGAAACTAAAGCGCT
>Ga0247611_10010278_pt1 | contig 11029 bp, 10 predicted proteins | sample 177DNAGHGhighgp2_FD_192422 | JGI IMG/M metagenome (GOLD analysis project Ga0247611, IMG submission 192422) | Sheep rumen microbial communities from Palmerston North, Manawatu-Wanganui, New Zealand - 1770 DNA GHGhigh gp2 | ecosystem: Host-associated > Mammals > Digestive system > Stomach > Rumen... | reverse complement strand
CCTTCGGACGACTCATCCTCTTTATCGTGCTCGGCCTCATCATCGGCGGAGTGCTCGGTGAATGCCTCGGGCTCCTCTTCGGGGAACTCGGCGAACTCATGAACGCGGGCGGTTACGACAACATCGTACGCAACTTCTTCGTGGCTTCGTTCGACCTGAACCTGGGATTCCTGGGTGACAAGGCGGACCCGGTCGTCCTGGACCTCTACATGGTGAAATTCGCCCTCGGTTTCGGGCTCAAGATTAACGTCGTGAGCATCGTGGGCATGATCGTCAGCATCTACATCATGAAGTGGTCTGGAGGAAACAGGTAATGGAAACCATCAAGAATTTGAACGCCAAGCTCGCCAGCGGCGAGACCTCGGCGGTCGCTCTCGCACAAGAATCTCTCGCAAAAATTGAATCTACCAAGAACTTGAATGCATACATCAGCGTATTGAACGAACGCGCCCTCGCAAAGGCTGCGGAATCGGACAAGCGCCGCGCCGAAGGCAAGAGCCTGGGAGCCCTTGACGGCATCCCCGTGGCCGTGAAGGACAACATGTGCATCGAAGGCACACGCACCACGGCGGCATCCAAGATTCTCGAAAACTTTGTGGCCCCCTACACCGCAACCGCCATCGAAAAGCTCGAGGCCGCCGGTGCAGTTATCGTGGGTAAGACGAACATGGACGAATTCGCGATGGGCTCGAGCAACGAGACCTCGTACTTCGGCAAGGTCATCAACCCGCTCGACGAAACCCGCGTTCCGGGTGGCTCCAGCGGCGGTTCGGCCGTAGCCGTGGCCAGTGGCACGGTCGCCTGTGCGCTCGGCTCCGATACCGGCGGATCCATTCGTCAGCCTGCCGCATGCACAGGCGTCGTGGGCCTCAAGCCCACCTACGGCCGCGTGTCCCGCTATGGCCTGCTCGCCTACGCAAGTTCTCTGGACCAGATCGGCCCCTTCGGTTCTACCGTTGCCGACTGTGCCACACTCCTTAACGCCATCTGTGGCATTGACCCGCACGACAATACCACGAGCACGCGCGAACCCGAAGACTTCACCGCGAAGCTCGACGCCGGCGTGAAGGGCAAGGTCATCGGCGTTCCGAAGGAATACTTCGGCGAAGGCCTCGACGCCGAATGCAAGGCCGCTATCGAAGGCATGCTGGGGAAGCTCGAAGCCGAAGGCGCCACGCTCAAGGAAGTGAGCCTCCCGCACATCGGTTTCGCAGTTTCGAGCTACTACATCATCGCAACAGCCGAAGCAAGCAGCAACCTCAGCCGCTACGACGGCGTGCGTTACGGCTACCGCAGCAAGGAAGCCCGCAAGCTCTTTGACCTGTACGCCAAGTCCCGCAGCGAAGGTTTCGGCAAGGAAGTCCAGCGCCGCATCCTCCTCGGAAGCTACGTTCTTAGCGCAGGCTTCTACGATGCCTACTACGTGCAGGCCCAGAAGGTCCGCCGCCTCATCACCGACGACTTCAACAAGGCTTTCGAAAGCGTAGACGTTATCGCAAGCCCCACGATGCCGGGACTCCCGCTCAAGTGCGGCATGAACGAGTCCGACCCGATGGCCGTCTACCTCAGCGACATCTACACCGTGAGCCTGAACCTCTCGGGCCTCCCGGGCGTGAGCGTGCCGTGCGGCAAGGCAGGCGGGCTCCCCGTCGGTCTGCAGTGGATTGGCAAGCCGTTCCAGGAAACGGACCTGCTCTCCGTCGCCGCCGCAACAGAGGCTCTGAACAAGTAGTCTTTGGCGCTGCATGGAGATCCCCGGTCGGAGCCGGGGATGACAATACCGCAAGGATGACATTTATGGAAAAAGGCCTGCCCTGCGGCAGGTCTTTTTGCATCATATTTTTTGCGCAATTGCGCCAGCTTTACTATTAGTCCTTTACGCAGCGGACATTGGCATAAATAATGTTACTGTTATAGCCACTATGGACAAACACTTCCTTTTTCTCCACATTGATTCCAAAGTAGCGCTGAGTGTTACCAGCAATATTGGCCCACATAAAAGCATTCACGCCCATGTTCTTAAAAATATCGCCTAGTTTATATCCGGAACCTATAAAGGAAAGTCCATATGTATCTTCTCCAGCAACGACCAGTGTATCGTTACCCCAGCCCTTCGCCGATAGCAATTCCAGGAATGAGGTTGAAACCAAGTCTTTCAGTTCCGTAGCTTCACTCTCTGACGGGATATGCCACCCCGTCGGGCATGCGCCCTGAAGAGGGTCTGCCGGACTGCAACTTGTATTATACGCGCACGCAGTAGAATTCATCGCTGCTTCGCGGGAATACAGTCGGCCATACAGTTCACAATTTTCATCCTTATCTTCGTAGCAAAGAGAATATTGCTTCTGAAGCGGAAAATCTTCGTCGCCTGCAAAATTCAGGTTCTCGGCCATCCAGGTTCGCCCGTTGACTTCAACCGTCTTGTATGTCATGCCATCACGAGGGTCCGTCATAGTACCGTATTCAATATCGGGATTAAACTGTTCGCCCTTTTCCGTAATAGGTGAAGTCAATCCAATGCTCGATGAAGACAAGGAACTGCTCGACGAGGACGAAACGCTGCTGGAAGAGCGTATCGACGAAGATGACAGGGCGATATTCAAGGTGTCATCCGATATACAGCGGACCGAGACAAAAATATTGTCAGTGTAACCGGAATGTATAATCACATCATGATCCGATCCGCGGAAAATCAGGTATCTCATACTCGACCCTTTTATATAGGCCCAAACGTATCCAGTCTTCCCTGCATTTTTAAAATTATAATCATCGAAATCGAGACACCCCGATGCCGGCATCGAAAAGCCCGAAGTGTTAGTCCCTACGCCATAAGACGTTCCCCATCCCTTTACAGACCGCACGCCATCAAGATCATCGCCAAAAGCGTATGTTAGAGCAGAGGCCTCATCGCTAGATGGAATATGCCATCCCTTGGGACACACACCGCGAACCAAGGTATCACCGATATCGCAGGGGGCACCGAGCATGCAGTAGATGTTGTCCATAGCAGCTTCACGTGAATACAAGCGACCCAGCAAAGCACAGTTGTCATCATCGAAATTAAAGCAAGTCGAACGTTCGAGCACAAGCGGATAATCGTCGTTGCCCGCAAAATTGAGGTTCTCGGCCATCCAGACCCTGTTTCCAACGATTACCGTCCTATAGACCTGGCCATCGCGTTCATCCGTCATCACTCCGTATTCGACGTCCGGGTTGAGCAACTCGTCCTTGGTGGTCAAGGTAAAAGTGATGGACCCCTGGCCGACACTGCTTTTATTAAAGGACCAAGCGGTATCCAAATAAAAACTGGAAGAGCTGTAGCGAGAACTGCTGGAGTAACTACTGCTGAAATAACTGCTGCTGGAATAACTGCTGCTCGTCATGGCGGCCGGAGCCTGCCCTGAGCTTGACGAAAGGGACTCGCCATCTCCCTTACTGCTGCTAGACTCTTCGCTGCTCGATGATTCGGAGCGTTTGAACTCGCGACCCTCGGCCGTAAGCGTATCGTCGTAACCAACCCAGATGTAGACGGAATCAATGCGGTCAAAGCGACACTCGTAATGGTCCTTGTCGCGGCCGATAACGGCATCGCGGCCTTCGCGCATATCGTTGCACGGAGTTTTCGACAAGCCATCCGCCGTCGTGTACGCATAGTCGTAGCCACGATCCCTAGCTACCGGTGAGAAGCTGTCATCATCACCACAGCCCCAAAACAGGAAAGCGCACGCCATCCATGCCAAAACATGCCCATATACACCGAGAATAACACGCTCTTTTTTCATTTTTCTCCTCTATTGAACTTAATCTGCTTAAATAATAGCAAATAAATGCGTATATTTATGGCATGGCAAAGCAGGTTAAAGGCATTCAGACGGTCTGCCACCGCAATATGTGGGGGCAATGGACCTTCTCGTTCGAAGGGCGCTACCTGTGCGGCCTGCAGTTTGCGGGCGCAGAAGATTCCGCCATCGTCCCGAGCACGGTAAAGGCCTGCGCATACGCTGCCGCCGAGCAAGATTCCGGATTGAAGGGAGCCGCAGTAAAGACTTACCGCACCGTCGTGAAGGAACTGAACCTCTACCTCGCGGGCAAGTTGCAGGAATTCAGCGTGCCCATCCAGATTCCGGGAACGGAATTCCAGGTCCAGGTATTCGAGGCCGTCAGGAACATTCCCTACGGCAAGACGTGGACATACAAGCAGGTCGCCGAAGCCATCGGGCACCCGAAAGCTGAACGCGCCGTCGGGAACGCCCTGCACAACAACCCGCTGCAGGTCATAATCCCCTGCCACCGCGTGGTCACAAGCCGCGGCAAGATTGGCGGCTACACGCTCGGCACCGACTTAAAAAGGCGCCTCCTGTGCATGGAGGGCGCCATTCAGAATGAACTTGATTTAGAATAAACTATTTATTTTTATTCACAATCAGGGTCTTGGCCTTGAAGGTCTTCTTGTCAATCCACTTGACCATCAGGGAAACCTTGTTGTCCTTGTTCAGGGCGGCCCAGTACTTCTTGAGCGTGTCTTCGGCATTGTCGAAGATCGGCATCAGCTTCGGGAAACCGTTGAAAGACGGAATCGGGTTGCCGTCGGTTTCGTAGGTGCTGATGAAGTGGCCGAGACCCGGCAGAGCCTTCTCGTATTCAAACGTCATGCGTTCGCAACCGGCTTCTTCGCTGTTGTTACGGCTCTTGAGGATGGAGAGCTTGTACACAGCGGGCTGAGCGTTTTTGTAATGGATGCCGGAAATACGCGGCGTGAAGTTCGGAGCGTCGTCTTCGTACTGGCGGGTAGCGAGAGCGCTTTCGAAAGTACCGCCGAGCTTGATAGCGTTATAAATCGTATCGGTCTGGTCACCGTTGGTGATAATCTGGACGTCGGCAGTGTGACGTGCCGGGTAGTAGATAATCAGGTGCGGGTCGGTAAGCTTGGACTCGTCAAAGGCCTTCGTCTTCATGAAGCCGGTCTTGGCTTCCATCTCGAAAATGCGGTTACGGCTGTTGACGCTGCGGCCCATAATCCAGTAGACCTGCACGTAGGACTTGCCGTCGGCGCTTTCGCCGAGCACAATGCCACGACCGGGATACGGGTTATTGGAGAGGGCCTTGAAATTCTGTTTTGCTTCGTCTGTGTATTTCATGGTCCAAAATATAGAAAATCTACTGATTATTCATCTTACGGAGCGGGGCCGGGCACAACCTTGTACACCGTCTCTTTTTTATTGTAAGGAGCGTGCGCAAAGTACTTGATGTCCGCGTCCCTCGCCTCGATATCGAACCAATGGTCACTCACGCACAGGCACTCCGTCGGGATCATCGCCGTGACATCGATTCTCAGCGTATCGCCAGAACGTTCCACATCCATCTTCACCTTCTCAAATCCGCAATAGTCATCCATTTTCGGAATCATCAACCGGTATTGGCCGTCTTCGTTATACAGATATGCCAACGGCAAATCTTCCGAGCCCCCTTTCAGCAAGGATACCTTCTTGGAAAGGTTTTCGTAGCAACCCCTGAAGGACATCTTTACTTCTCGTGAAGAATCCTGGTCGGAACCTGCCGGCGAATCGCCACTGCAGGCCACAAACAAGAATGCCAATAGCGCAGCAAAAGTAAGTTCCTTTTTCATAGTTCCACCTATTCTACAATCAAGCGCATCTTGTTGCCGGGATCATCGTCATACACCAGCAAGGTCGCTTCGGTAAACGGGCTTCTTGCCGCCACGTTGAAGCTGACCTTCGTCTTGCAGATGCAATCCGCCTGCGGGGCCGTGGTATCGTAATGCGGAGTCACATAAAGTATACTGTCCTTTACCTGGGCTTCGACGCTTTCAATTATCGACGCACACGTAACCATGACACGCTCGATGACAACCTGCGCCGAATCACCGTTCACGTGCATGTGCGCCACAGGCGGGAGGGCGGCATCTACCATCGGATCATCGGGGGATTCGTTCCCCATGCACTGAGCATCTGCCTTGGTAATCTTCTGGTAGCCCGGATCCGGACGGTTAATCAACCTTTGCTCCAGTTCCAGCGGCGGCCTGTTGTTCTCGAACGCCGTATAGCCGAAGACAGCATAGTTTTCGTCGAACGTGAATTTCACGTCGGCCGTGCAGCCGCACATGAATTCCACACCCTTCTGTTCGGAACGGTCGATATTCACAAAGAGCGTATCCCCGATGACCGACGCCACGGTATTATCCGCATTCAGGTTATCAAAGAAAGCCTTCTGCAAGGCGGAATCGCAGGCGTAGGTCAGCTTGACATTGAGCAAGTCAATCTGCGCGAAGCTGTTGGAGACACTGAAATACGCCGCAGGCGGTTCGGGTTCAACCGGATCATTCGTCCATACTTCTTCATGGCAGGTCGCCGTAATGCTCTTCAGCGGAACGGGACCGTTATATTCACGCTTAGAAGAAGAACTCGGCGGGGTCACGCTAGACGAAGAGCCCGGATCAACACTTGAAGACGATTCCGGTTGCCCTGCAGAAGACCCGCCATGCGAACTAGACGATTTGACCGACTCGCTCGAAGACGGATTCTCGCTAGAAGAAGAGACGACCATGCCCGAAGAAATCTTTTCCGGAGCGGGGCCCTTCACAATCTTGTATACCGAATTCTCGTATGTAAAATACTTGATATCGGCATCCGCATCGGAGATATCGAACGTAAAGTCCGTCGTGCAGAACCAGTTCAGGGCAACTCTCATCGTATCCGAATCCGTGATGTGCAGGGTGTCGCCGGAACGTTCGTACAGGCATTCATCGCACAAATCAACGTTGTAATTCATCTTCGGCAGAAGAACCTGGTAGCCACTACCTTTCGAGCCTATCACGAAGGCCTCGCCCTCCCCTTCCCAGGGCGTAAAGACACTGCAGTCCCCTGCATGGGCAATCCCGGTCTTTTTAGACAGCGTCCCAGGATCTCCACCATTAGCGTTCGAAGACGTATCGTCCCCGCAGGCAGCAATCATAAGCGAAAGCGCAGCAGCGCATGCAAAATACTTTTTCATATTCATTTTCCTTCTTCAATTAAAGTCAAACATTAATCATTCAAATCAGATGCATCTACAGGAACTGTTTCCACCAAAGGCATCGGCTCTCCCCTGCTGAACACGAGATAATGCGTATTGGAGAACGCCTCGTTCTGCTCTATCCTGAAGGACACCCGTGTCGGGCAAATGCAGTTGGTTATCGGGCCATCCGCAGCCTCGACCGGTTCAACATAGAGCGTTCCATTGGACGCATAGACATCGAAACGTTCAAAAACAATTCCGCAAGGCATCATTTCTTCGAGAATAACGATGGTATCGTATCCGTCATCGCCCACCTTACGGCCAGCAACGGAAGCCTTCTCCGTAGTGTCGACCTTTACGGGGAGGAGCGTATTACTTGCCGTCGTGAGCCTCCTGGCCGTCTGTCTGTCGTTCTTGCAAGAGAGATTGATGTCCTTCGCCTGCTTGCGGCCCGTAGCCTCTTCGACAGAAATCACGTCCATATCGACAATTTGCATGATGTCAGGCGTTCCGCCGTCGCTGTGAGCATCACCAAAGACAAGGACCGTCGCCTGCGCGTAGGCGTCACTGTTTTCTACGGCAAATTCAATCTTGAAATCGCAAATGCACCTCATCGCGTTCGAGCGGTCGAACACCGCATTCACGTAGACCGTATCTCCCGAGACATTGACATCCAGGGTATCAACGACAAGGCCGCAGGTAATCATCAGGTTTTCCAAAGTAAAGCCAGTCCGTTCGGTACCGACATAGCGATAGGCAACCGGCGGGATTTTTTCTTCACGAAGGTCAACCGTATCTATCGGGGCTGTATCCAAGGCTCCATCCACCATAGGATCGCGAGTCAATCCCTTCGCATTGCACTGGCCGTTGGCATCCGTAATCACCTGGTGCGGGTCCACAGGCACAATCGCCGACGAAGACGATTCGACCGGAAGCTTCAACGAAGAGGAAGATTCCGGAGTTTCGCTCGACGAGGGTTCCTTTGTCGAAGACGAAGACTTCGCGCCCGAAGAGGATTCTACCCCCGAAGACAGAACCGCTTCAGACGAGGAACTTTCGTTACCCGCCGACGGATCAGGCGCCGTCGAAGAAGCGTCATCCCCGCAGGCAATGAGCATGAGCGACAAGGTCGCTACTGTAGCAAGTATCTTTTTCATGGCAGCCTCCTTATTCAAGTTCTTTCAGCAGAATTGCATTCCTTTGTTCAAGCACCGTGTATTTCAGGTCGGAGTAGTCCGCATCCAGCGTAAACTTCACAAGCGCCACACACGAACAATCATATGACACGCCCTTACTCCGGACAACTTCGACATGTAGCGTATCGTGAGCAGCGCCGAGTGAGGTATTTCCCGGAGTATTGGCCCATTCCATAAAGGCATCCGCCTCGCTCTCGCCGCACGGAATCTTAAAGTAATCGCTAATCAAGATATTGACAGAATCCGCGGCGACAGACTTGGTGGCATAGGGTGCCAGCACATCGCTAGAAACAGCAGGTTCGTCCGAGTCCACCTTGACAACATCTACCGAGCATTCGAGAGAGAAGTTTCTGGGCCGCAAGAAGGCATTACCACGATCCTTTTCCGATGAAGACGACCCATCTATCGGCAAAACATCACTCTGGCCATCTTCAAGTGAACTGCTGCTTTCCATAACGGCGCGGCCACTCGAACTGCTCTTCGCATCTCCTTTTTTACTCGAGCTGCTTACATCAGGCTTTATTGAATGATTACTTTCACCCGAGCTGCTACTTCCCGTCTCGTGGACAACTACCCCGTTTTCGGTTTCACTCATACTGCTGCTTGACACCACCTTAACATCGCCCGACGAGCTGATATTCTTAGCTATCGTACTCGGGTCTATAGTACCGCCCGCGACATTATCGCCGGAGCACGCAACCATGCTTATAGAAAAAAGAGTACCTATAATAAGAGAAAGATTCTTAAGCATGGTGCGTCTCCTTAACCTTATCCGTTACCGGGAAAAACTGAAAATTAATTCTACAAACTTGATCTTGGTCCTGGTATTCATTCGCGATAGAAAGCACCTTCTTGCAGCATGCATCGATTTCTGCAATAATCCTCCGGTTCGCTTCTTCATTCACGCTAAGCGTGACCCCGGTAAAATAGCGTTCATTCGGAGAATAGCGGTCAACGGCTCGGGCCGCCATGTTTGCCATCTCCTTGTGCATAGAACGGATGGCAATGGGCAAAGCCTCTTTCGAACCGATGACGGTCTGTTCCGTCTGCGAATAGACCTTCTCCCCGTCCTTCTTCAGGAATCCGGCCTTGAGCAAGAAGTTCAAGATGTCCCTGACTTCTTCGGCAGACACATGCTCCTTGCATTCCTCGGCAATGTCACGAGGGTTGGCGCCCGGCATCATCGGGATTAATTCCCTCAAAACAGGGTACTTCCAGGATTCATAATACTGGAAGGCATCTCCGTCAACGACGCGCACCTTGTGTTCCATCGCAATCTTCTGCATTTCGATAAGGGCTGCCTTCTTGACAGGATCCTGCTTCGCGTTGCAGAACGTGACCATTTCGCGGAAATAATCTTTCTCAAAACCGACAAGTCCCATAGCATTTGCAACATTCTCGATCTTGGACTTGCCCAGTTTACTTTCGCCCAGGCAAACAAGCTTCAAAAAATTAGGCGAAGAAAAACCGGCACTCTTGCAGAACTCGCGCCACGAGAACGCGCCCAAGCGCTTGCGCTCGTCGTAATAGTCCTGTATATACAGGCGGTAGTCCTTATATTCGAGAATCGACTTCATGTATACTAATATACGTTTTTATTTTTCGAAAGTCAACAGAAAAATACTATACAAAATCAACGTTTTTAACAAAAATACACCATTTTTACCAAAAATTAAGCAACAAAATCAAAAATACTATACAACTCGTATAATACAAGGAAAAAGCCCCCTCAAGAACAAGGAGGCCTTACATGACAGCAGCGTCATTTAATTTATCTGTAAATAAGCGCTACCGTTTCGGATTATAGTTGTTCATCAGGACCATAGCCAGCGCCACACAGAGCATCACGACACTGCCGACAACAACCTGTTGCCGATGGTCGTATTCACGCTTGATATACTTGGGGTCTTCTTCGTTGAGCTCCTGGAGCGTCGGCCCCTGGGCTAACTTCGTGGAATCGATGCCACAAATTTCGGCAATTTCTTCCTTGCTCAAGTTCAACGTGCTCACGTTGAGACTGTCGCACTTGTTCGGCACATCGTCCGCAAAAGCAGGCAGAGCGAGGAACAGGGCCAGCAAGACCACGAGCAAGAATTTGCCCTGGTTACTGCAGCCACGCTTCGTCATGGCGGACTTGATCCGCCATCTAGGTTCCGTGTCAAGCACGGAATGACGTAGCGAAGACGTCCACCCCATTCAGCAATTATTCCTTAGCGAGCTTGTCGAGGATCTGGTTCACGAGGCCCGGGTTGGCCTTGCCGCCGGACTTGCGCATGGTCATACCGACCAAGAAGCCCTTCAGAGCAACCTTACCGGCCTTGAATTCGGCGAACTGGGCAACATTTTCGGCGCAGACGGCGCGGACCACTTCTTCGATAGCGCCAGTGTCGGTCACCTGCACGAGGCCCTTTTCCTTCACGATGGCTTCGGGATCCTTGCCGGTTTCGAACATCTCGGCGAAGACCGTCTTTGCAATCTTACCGTTGATGGTGTTGTCGGCAATGAGGTTCACGAGCTTGCAGAGGTCTTCGGGCTTGATCTTGAGGGCGCTGAGGCCGCCTTCCAGTTCCTTCACCTTGGCCAAAAGTTCGGTAATCACCCAGTTGGCCAAGACCTTGCCGTTCTTGCAGTTCTTGGCGGCGGTATCGTACCATTCGCTCACGTCGCGGTCTTCGGTCAGCACCATGGCGTCGTATTCCGAAACACCGAAGTCGTCCATGAAGCGCTTGCGGCGGGCATCCGGCAGTTCCGGAAGCGTGCGGCGGATTTCTTCCACGAAGGCCGGGTCGGTCACGAGGCGTACCATGTCCGGTTCCGGG
>Ga0247611_10010277_pt1 | contig 11031 bp, 7 predicted proteins | sample 177DNAGHGhighgp2_FD_192422 | JGI IMG/M metagenome (GOLD analysis project Ga0247611, IMG submission 192422) | Sheep rumen microbial communities from Palmerston North, Manawatu-Wanganui, New Zealand - 1770 DNA GHGhigh gp2 | ecosystem: Host-associated > Mammals > Digestive system > Stomach > Rumen ... | reverse complement strand
CGTTAATAAATTATTAATAGTTAAACATACGCGCGTATAGAGCGCGTACACGCATAATGAAAAGAGGCCGAAGCCTCTTAATAAATTTCAAATTATTTATTTTTTAGGTTTGATATATTCAAGTCCGCCCATAAATGGTCTTAAGACTTCGGGGATCTTGATACTTCCATCTGGTTGTTGCATTTGCTCAACTAAGGCTGGGAATATACGTGATGTTGCAAGTCCTGAGCCATTTAATGTGTGAGCATATTTAACTTTACCTGTAGCTTTATCACGATATCTAATCATGCCTCTACGTGCTTGATAATCATGAGCGGTTGAAACAGATGATACTTCTTTAAAGATACCAACACTTGGAATATATACTTCAATATCATATGTTCTTGCCATTGAAGCCGAGATATCTTCTGCTGCAAGTTTAGAGACGCGGAACACGAGCCCAAGTTTTTCCATTAAAGAACATGCTTTTGTGACAAGTTCTTCGAAAGCCGCTTGATCACCTTCTTCGGTGGTATATTGGAACATTTCAACTTTGTTGAATTGATATCCGCGAATCATACCTCTTTCTTCGGTGCGATATGCTCCTGCTTCTTTTCTATAGCATGGAGTGTAGGCAAAATACTTCTTAGGAAGTTCGTCTTCACTTAATATTTCATCTCTATGATAGTTCACTAAAGCAGTTTCTGCTGTTGGAAGAATGAATTTACGTGGTGAGACATTTTCTAAAGAAAATACATCATCGATAAATTTAGGGAATTGTCCAGCAACAAAGCCTGATTCATAGTTAAGAATATGAGGTGGGAGCATGAATGTATAGCCATCTTTAAGATGCTCTTGAATAAAGAAGTTAAGAAGTGCCCATTCAAGCTGAGCTCCTAAACCTGTATAAACCCATGTGCCGTGTCCTGACATCTTAGCAGCGCGGTCATAATCAATTAAACCAAGTGATTCACATAAATCGACATGGTTTTTAATTGGGAATGAGAATTCTGGAATCTTACCAAATTCATGAATAACTTTGTTATTTTCTTTTCCGCCTGGAAGTAAATCGTCATCAGGAAGATTTGGAAGAGGGAGTAAGAAATTAGTTATTTCTTCTTCAATCTTTTTAAGCTCTTCTTCGTCTTTGGCGCTTCTAACTGCTATTTCTTTAACTTTAGCGAATATAGCGTTAACATCACCACCAGCTTTTTTAACGCTTGGAACGGATGCTGATAATTCATTTCTTTGTTGTTTAGCACCTTCAACTGCAATTAGAAGTTCTTTTCTTCTTTTGACAAGTTCTAAGAAAGGTTTAAAGTCAACTATGCATCCTTTTTTAGCGAGTTTTTTAGCAATTAAATCTGGGTTTTCAATTATTAGTTTTTGATCAATCATTTTACTTTTCTCCCATCTAATAATTTTTGATATAGTGTTTTTAATTTTTTACCTGTGTTTTCTAAGTTATTATCACATGCATATTTATATGCTTCTTCGGTGTGATATTTAAGTTTACCATTAATTAATTTTTGGATAATTTCACTAGCTTCTATTTCATCTTTCGCAATATATGCATGAGCGTCTTTTAATATCTCTTCATTAAGATATAAAGGCTCTAAAGCAACTATTTGGGTTTTGCTCGCCATCGCATCAAGAAGCGTTAATGGATTATGTCTTGAGTTATCAAGTGCGAGCATGACACTCGCATTTTTAAGCATCGAGCAATATATTTCATTGTTTGCTAATGTGCATAACTTCACATTTTTAGGAAGAGAAGTATTAAGGCGAGCTAACGCTCTTATATTTTTCTTTCCAAAATAGAAGAATTTAAGATCAGGACAACTTGAGGCAATCTTTGATAAGGCTTTGATTTTCTTTTTATCGTTATATTGACCAATTGAAACGATGAATTTAGAATCTCTTTCAAGTTGGTAATAGTTATAAAAGATATCGCTTTCTAAGGCATCGCTTATTTCAAAGCGCGATGGATTAACACCTGGAGATATAACTTCAATGTTAGATGTCACTCCATTATCGATGAGATATTTTTTACTTGTCTCATCACTTACGATAACCGCGTCAACTTTATTTAAGATGTCGCGCGCCTTTTTGGGCAATATTAATTCATTACCTTTTTTAACAAGTATTCTTGCTTCTTTGTCCATCTCACAGCTAAGTGCTGAGAAGACAACAGGTATTTTAGCTTCGATTGCGTCATTTATTTTTAGTTCATCGTTAAGCGATAAAAAATGAATTAAATCGTATGTATCAACGATGTTTCTACAACATGTAACATCATTAATTTGAAGGGCGCCTTTAAGAGATTTCCTAAGGCGCGTTCCTTCAAAGTTATCATTTTTGATATTTGGGGTAAAATAGACGCAAATCTTCATAAATTATTCGGTTTTTGCGGAGTCTTCAGTATTTTCTAAAGGCTCAACAGTTGTTTCTTCTTCGCCTGAAATATCCTCGTTAGGAATAATAGCAATAGAAGAGACTCTTTGCTTTTCATCATCTAAGCGAATGACACGAATGCCTTGAGTGTTACGTGAGATGATGTGGATTTGTTCAAGAGGAATACGAATGAGTGTTCCACCATTGGTAATCATCATTAAATCTTCATCACCTTTAACAGCTCTCATCGAGACGATGCGTCCGTTCTTAGAGGTAACATTAAGTGTCGAAACACCTTTTGTACCTCTATGAGATTCACGGTATTCACTTAATGGTGACATCTTGCCATAGCCATAAAGAGTGATGACTAAGATGTTATCGCCTTCAAGTGATGTTGTTAAACCGATAAGTGATGCACCGGCAGGTAAATCCATACCTTTAACACCAGCAGCACTTCTACCGATTGGACGAACTTCACTTTCATGGAACTTGACCATCTTGCCTTTGCTTGATGCAAGACCGATAAGTGCATTACCATCGGTGTGCTTAACATCTAAGAGCATATCGCCTTCTTTTAAGACAATAGCGATCTTACCATTGCGACGGATGGATTCAAATTCGCTTAATTTTGTACGTTTGACGATACCATCTTTGGTTGCAAAGAATAAGTAATGATCTGGATTATAATCATCAAGTGAAACGATGGACATAATCTTTTCACCTTTTTCAAGGTTTAAGAGATTTTGAATTGGAAGTCCTTTAGATGTTCTTGATTCTTCAGGAACCATATAGCCACGTAAACGATAGACGCGGCCTAAGCTTGAGAAGAATAAGATATCTGTATGTGTCTTAGTGTGGACCATGAGGTTAACACTATCTTCGTTAACTGTTGAGATACCACGAACACCTCTACCACCTCTATGTTGAGTGCGGAATGTTTCAGTTGTCATTCTCTTAACATAGTTATTTGTGGTTAAGACGATGACGACATCCTTTTGAGGAATGAGGTCTTCATCTTCGATTGTAGCAGCATCGTCGCTAATTTCTGTCATACGTTCATCTGAGAATTTCTCTTTAATTTCAAGAAGTTCTTTGGTGACGACTTCAGTGACATTTTCTCTTGAAGAAAGAATGCGATTATATTCAGCAATGTTATCTTCAAGACCTTTCTTTTCTTCTTCGAGTTTGCCTTCTTCAAGACCAGTTAAACGACGAAGTGTCATCGCTAAAATGGCTTGAGTTTGGACTTCACTAAAGCCGTACTTATCCATTAACTTCTTAGAAGCATCTTCTGGTGTAGCGGCTTTTTTGATATCTTCGACAATGTCATCGATTGAAGCGATTGCTTGAAGAAGACCGTTAACGATATGGAGTCTTGCTTCATCTTGTTTTAATAAGAATTTCGTTCTTCTTTCAACGACTTCAATTTGGAAGTTGAGATAATTTAATAATAATTCGTTAATTGGAAGGATCTTTGGTGCTCCATCAACAAGGGTGAGCATGATGACACCCATGCTTGTTTGAAGTTGGGTCAACTTATAAAGTTGATTTAAGATAACTTCTGGAATGGAGTCGTGACGGACATCGATGACGATTCTCACTTTACCTTTTGAGGATTCATCACGGATATCAGTGATACCTTCAACCACTTTATCTCTTACTAAGTGGGCAATGTTTTCAACTAATGTTGATTTATTGACTTGGTAAGGAATTTCGGTGACGATAATTTGCTTTTTGCCTGTGTGTTCGTTTTCTTTAACTTCAGCGCGTGAGCGGATGATAATTGAACCAGTACCTGTTTCATATGCATCACGAATTCCGCTTCTTCCTAAGATTATTGCACCGGTTGAAAAGTCAGGACCATATAAGTAATTAGTCATGATTTCAGCTGGAGTGAGATTTGGATTATGCGCTAAAGCGACAACAGCGTCAATTGTTTCGCCAAGGTTATGAGTTGGAATGTATGTTGCCATACCAACAGCGATACCATTTGAACCATTGACAAGAAGGTTAGGGAATCTTGACGGAAGAACAGATGGTTCTTGTTCTGTGCCATCATAGTTATCGACAAAGTCGACTGTATCACATTTGATATCTCTAACCATTTCCATGGCGAGCTTAGTCATTCTAGCTTCGGTATAACGATAAGCAGCTGGTTCATCACCATCAACCGAACCGAAGTTACCATGACCATCAACAAGGGTATAACGCATAGCCCATGGTTGAGCTAAACGAACAAGGGTTGAATAAATTGCTTGGTCGCCGTGAGGGTGAAATTTACCCATGACATCACCAACGATACGAGCACATTTTTTGTGAGGGGAGCTTGGTAATATACCAGATATGAACATATCATAGATAACTCTACGGTGAACTGGTTTACAACCATCGCGGACATCTGGAATTGCACGAGCAACGATAACAGACATAGCATAATCAAGGAAGCTAGATCTAACTTCTTTGCTTAAATCTGTATCTCTTAAGCCTGGAACAATACCTTCTTCGAGTTCTTGGAGTTCTGAATCATCGACTACTTCGCCGTCTTCTTCGACGACTTCATCTAATTTCTTTTCTTCGTCTGCCATAATTTTCTCCTCTCTTAAATGTCTAAGTTCTTAACGAACTTGGCATTTTTATGAATGAATTCTTTACGAGGTAAGACCTCATCGCCCATAAGGTCTGTGAAGACTCTATCAGCTTCAATAGCGTCACTAAGTGTGACTCTTAGCATCTTACGGGCTTTTGGATCCATGGTTGTTTCCCAAAGTTGGTCAGCGTCCATTTCACCAAGACCTTTATAACGTTGGAATGGATATCCAGGTTTTAAGGCTAATTTCTTTTTGATTAATTCGAGTTGTTCATCGTTATATGCATAGTATTTCTTGCTATGATATTCGACCTTATATAAAGGTGGTTGAGCAATGTAGACATAACCGCCTTCAATGAGTTCTTTCATATAGCGATAGAAGAATGTTAATAAGAGGATACGGATGTGACTACCATCAACATCAGCATCGGTCATGATAACAATCTTATGATATCTAATCTTATCGACATTGAATTCAGGATCGACACCTGCTCCAATGGCGGTGATCATATTACCGATTTCAGCATTAGCGAACGCTTTGTCGATTGTGGCTTTTTCAACATTGAGGATTTTACCACGAAGTGGGAGGATAGCTTGTGTTTCACGGTCACGACCGTTTTTAGCACTACCTCCAGCGGAGTTACCCTCAACGATATAAAGTTCACAAATGCTTGGATCTTTACTTGAGCAGTCAGCGAGTTTACCTGGAAGTGTGGTTAATTCAAGTCCGGTATTTCTTCTAACTGATTCACGAGCATTTCTTGCTGCAATACGAGCTTTAGCAGCAGTTGAGATCTTGTTCATTATGATGTCGGCAACTTTAGGATTTTCAAGGAGGAATGTCTTTAAGTTTTCTCCGACTACTTGTGAAACGATCTTACGAACTTCACTGTTACCTAATTTGGTCTTTGTTTGACCTTCGTATTGTGGGTTAGGGTGTTTGACTGAGATGATGCAGGCCATACCTTCAAGTAAGTCGCTTGTTTCAAAATCATCTTGATCATCTTTTAAGAATTTGTGGCTTCTTGCGTAGTCATTTAAGACTCTACGGACAGCCATGCGGAAACCTTCTTCGTGTGTACCACCTTCGTGAGTGTGGATGTTATTACAGAAAGAGAAGACTGTTGGGTTATATGATTCGTTATATTGAAGGGCAACTTCACATTTGATGTGTGATTTACCAACCCCATCAGCTTCATAGGCTCCACGACCTTCACAGAAGATAACATCTTCCATGATTGGTCCTTTATTAGCGTTTATATCGCGGACGTATTCGATGATACCGCCTTCGTATAAATAGCTTTCTGTTCTGCGTGTTTCACCTCTATCATCGTTGATGATAATTTTGACACCTTTATTGAGATAGGCCATTTGTTTAAGATGGTCACAGATGATGTCAAAGTCATAGACTGTTGTTTCGGTGAAAATAGTATCGTCTGGTTTAAATGTAACAGTTGTACCTCTATCGCTTGCATCACCGATGCGTTCAAGATGGCCAAGAGGTTTACCTCCACGACCAAACTTAATATAGTAGGCTCCTCCATCCTTATGGACTGTTACTTCAAGCCATTCTGATAAGGCATTAACAACAGATGCGCCAACACCGTGTAAACCACCAGAGACCTTATAACCACCGGCCTCACCGAATTTACCACCTGCGTGTAAGATGGTGAATACTGTTTCAACACCACTTAAACCTGATTTAGCAACAACATCAACAGGGATACCACGACCATTATCACTAACTGTGATTGTGTTGCCCTTATTGATTGTTACTTCGATTCTGTCACAATAGCCAGCGAGAGCTTCATCGATTGAGTTATCGACAATTTCCCAGACGAGGTGATGTAGACCTGCTGATGCTGTTGTGCCAATGTACATGCCTGGACGTTTTCTAACCGCCTCAAGGCCTTCAAGAACTTGAATGTTGGTCGCGGTATAATTCTCGTTAGCGCGATCTTCGGATTCATCAAGTTCGACGCCTACTTCGATTTCATCATCTTGAGTAGGTGTCAAGTTCTTTTCTTCTACCATTAAGCATTCCTCCTAATTAATGTATGCTTTTTGACTTCAAATATTGAAGCGTTTTTAATGTCTGTGTTTACCGCTGTGATAAACACTTGTTCTAGTTTTTCAACAAATGATATCAATCTCTTTTGGTGATCTTTATCAAGTTCGGACATAACATCATCTAGAACTATGATCGGTTTTAAGTCCCTATCTTCTATTAAGAAGTAAGGACACAACTTTAAGGCGATGACAACGATTCTGTTTTCGCCTTGAGAGCCGTGGGTCGATATATCTTTATCATTAAGCATCATGGTTATGTCTTCACGATGCACCCCAATTTGAGTGGCTTTCATCTTAATATCCCTATTGAGACTTCTCTTATAAGCTTTCTCAGCTTTTTCTTTGAATGATTTATCAATCAATAGGAATGGGTGATAGATAAGTTCTGCTTTCTCCTTTTCACCTTTTAATTGAGTGATGATTTTAGAGAGCAACTTATTTATCTCGCGCACATACGCCGCGCGATAATTTATAATGGTCTCAGATACCTCGATGATCTCGGATGTGATGACATCGAGCTGGACCATATCAGGCTCATCATTCTTTAAAATGACATTCCTTTCTTTTAGAAGTTTCTCATATCGCATCAAGGCATCTAAGTAGATTGGTGACTTCTTAGAGATATTGATGTCGAGATAATTTCTCCTAACATTCGGTGAGTCATTAAACATCAAGACATCCTTCGGTTGAAAGACGATGACATTTATAAGACTCGATAGTTCAGAAATCTTTTTTACCGGTTTTCCTTCACAAGTAATCTTTTTGCTAGAATCGGTCAATATAGCCCTTATTTCGCGCTTTGTGGACTCTTGCTCTACCCTTGCCTCTATTAGGGCGAAATCGCGCCCTTTTAATATCAAATCAGCGTTTTGATAAGTTCTGAACGAACGAGCTAAGGAGAGAAAGTGAATCGCTTCAACGATATTTGTTTTCCCTTCAGCGTTATCACCGATGATGATATTGAGTTTGGGTGATGGGTTTAATTCGAGAGTTTCATGATTTCTGAAATTCTTGAGTTTGAGGTGCGAAATATACATCTTAATTAATCCAATAGACTGTATTATCAACTTCGATCTTGTCACTACGGCGTAATTTACGTCCACGACGATTATCGACTTCACCATTGATGAGCACATCGTTTTGGGCAAGATATGTTTTAGCTTCTCCACCCGATTGAATGATGTCTGCTAATTTAAGAAATTGCCCGAGTGTGATGTGTTCGGTGGTGATGTGAATTTCTACAGTTTTTTTATTCATAAAAAGTCGGATTTTCACCCTCGAGTAACATTGTATCATATATAAAAATAAAAGGGAATAATAAATTCCCTTGTTTTTCAATATGTTTTAGAATGCTATATTTTAGCGATTATGCACGTAATGGCGTTACCAACATATCGATGCTATCATCTTTGACGTTCTTGACAACAAACGGCTTCATTTCGCCTATAAATGATAAGGTGACATCTTCGCTTCCAATTGCACGTATTGCATCAGCAACAAATGTGGAGTTGAAGGAGATATCAAGTCTTTCACCTGAGAATTGGAATGTTTGAAGTTTGACATTTGCAGAACCCGCAATTGATGAACGTGATAAAAGTTCAACAGAATCTTCTTCAAGTGTCATTTTAATGACATTATCGAAAAGTGAAATGCGATCCATAGCATTCAAAAATTCTTTAGCGTTAACTTCTAAGAAGTAATTAAATGTCTTAGGAACGATGTTTTTGGTATTTGGATAATCTCCGTTAATTAAACGTGTATAAATAACTGTATTTCCAAAGGTGAAAATTGCTTTGTTATCGCTTATAGCGATATTAACATTCTCTTCACCTTCGATTGAATGAACGATATCGAGGAGCTTTCTTGCTGGTATATTAGCGTTGAAAGAAACATTGCTATCGATGTCAATTGTCTTTTTGGCAAGTCTGGCTGTGTCTGTAGCAGTTGCAGTGAGCAAACCATCTCTTGCTTCAAGATTGACAGCAGAGAGGATTGGTCTAGTTTCCTTAGTTGAGGCTGCAAATGCGGTCTGTTCAACGAGTTTTGTGAGTTCGCTTGACTTGATATCAATAGATGCTCCATTCGCGCTTAAATCGATGTCTGGATATTCTTCTGCTCTTATCGTGTTTGGCTTAGCAGTTGTTTCACCATATGAGATTTTTAAAATGGAGTTATCAACTAATTCGAAATTGATATATTCACTTTCAGATCTTCTAACTATTTCTGTGAGAAGTTTGCATTGCACTAAAGTTTCACCTGGTTGATAGTTTTTGATAAGTTCAACTTCTCCAACCATATAAGGCACTGTTGTGCGTATAGCCATATTATTATCGCTACCTGTTAGTTCGAGACCTCTAACATTAAGTGACATCTTAACGTTTTGAAGAATTGGAAGTTCTGATTTAGCAGGTGTAGCTTTGGATACCATCTGTAAAGCTTTTAATAAATATTCGCGTTGTACTGTAAATCTCATATTATATATTTCTCCTTAATAACAATTAATGTAGTTGTAGGGCTTGTTAGTTTTGTGGATAACTCCTAAATTCCATTTTTGATTTTAGCACACGTTAACTAGCAATTGTACATAATTTATAAATAATTTATAACTTTACGATTTTAACATCCGTTTCAAATCGTTTATAGCAGCCTGTAAAGCTGTATTTGTTTTCAACTCTTTTTCCACTTTTTCCACACCGTTCATAACAGTCGAATGATCTTTGCCTCCAAAGAGCAATCCGATTTTAGTAAATGGAGTATCAAGTAAGGTGCGAATTAGATACATTGAGATGTGTCTAGCTTTAGCTATATCCGCTCTTCGAGATGTACCTGTTATGTCATTAGCGGTGATGCCCGAGTTCTTATAATAATCAGCAACAACGTTTATGATGCGTTGCTCGTTGAGTCTTTGTTTCTCCATTCTTACATCTAAAAGTGGTTGAAGAGCATCTAAAGCAACCTCCATATCAATATGTTTTGTTTGATATGACATAGTGTAAAACACTAATTTGTGTAAAGCTTCTTCGATTGTGCGTAGATTCTTGGAGAATTTTTCAGCAATAAAGACAAGAACATCTTCATCGAAAGCGGTTATATCAAGTGTTGCTGTGTTGTTGATCTTTGATTTTAAGATAGATACACATGTAGCGACATCTGGAGATGACATGCTGAGAGTTAAACCCGCTGAGAATCTAGTGATAAGTCTCTCTTCAAAACCTTTTAATTCAGATGGATGTTTATCACTTGTGATAACAATTTGCTTGCCTGTGTTATAAAACTTCTGGAATATTTCGAATAAGAAGCCTTCAACACCTTGCTTTCCACCGAGTTGTTGAACATCATCGATCAAAAGCATATCAAAGCTACAAATGTATTTTTTAAGAACATCCGCATCTTTGGACACTCCAGCATATTTACCACTCGTGTAGATAATGAATTCTTCGATGAAGTCTTGAGCAGAGACATACAAAGCCTTTTTGCCTTCGCCATCTTCTTTGAGTTTATTTGCAATAGCAAATAGCAAATGTGTTTTACCTAAGCCAGAATCAGAATAAATAAATAATGGATTAAAGAATTTGCCTGGTTGACCTGCAATTAATAAGGCAGCTTGTTTGGCTTCAATATTGCATGGGCCAGTGATAAATGTATCAAAAGTTAATGAAGGATTAACGATTGAATATTTATAAAATTTAATCTCATCTTCTGCTTTTTGAACTGGAGAGGTTGTGGTTAAATTCTTAGAATTTTCGAATTTAACTTTAACTGTAATACCAGTAATCTCTTTTAGAGATTCTTGAACAGCATTGAGATATTTTGATGTTAAAATGGTCGCTGCTAAATCAGAGTTAACTCCAACAATAGCTTGTTTATCTTCAAAAGAATGTAGTTTTGATTCTTGAAGAAACGCCTCAAATAAGCGACGATCATCAATTTTTTGCTGTAAATTTTCAAGGACCTTTTCCCAAAGCCTTTTTAATTCCGAAACGGTTTCTGCCATAAGTTTG
>Ga0247611_10010275_pt1 | contig 11033 bp, 9 predicted proteins | sample 177DNAGHGhighgp2_FD_192422 | JGI IMG/M metagenome (GOLD analysis project Ga0247611, IMG submission 192422) | Sheep rumen microbial communities from Palmerston North, Manawatu-Wanganui, New Zealand - 1770 DNA GHGhigh gp2 | ecosystem: Host-associated > Mammals > Digestive system > Stomach > Rumen ... | reverse complement strand
CGGCCAGGTCGTCTGGACCAGATACGGCAAGGTCTACCACATCTATATTGATGATGAGACCTGGTGCCAGCACCTGAACAACTCGGATACCGTCAAGGTCGGCACTGTCGATGAAGCCATCGCGGCCGGCAAGACCCGCCTGTGCAAGACCTGTGCTCACAACCACAATCTGGAAGGCATAGAGGATCTGCCGCTCAGCAGTGATTGACGCAGAAGAACATTTCTGTTAACAAAGAACCGTTGTATTAAGTATAGAGACTGCGGCAATCTGACCTGCCGCAGTCTCTTGTTAGATGCTTATCCAATCGAAGCCTTTACTGTGCAGGAACCGGCCTGCAGTCATTTGTCGTCCGCCAGCTTTTTGATGATTGTTTAAGGTTGACATACATAGAAGACGGATAGCCGATTCAGCGGCAGTCTTCGATTGACGCCTGCAGCGGAACAAAATAAATGAAAGCAGTTATTTTATTATATAAAGCAAAAAACAAATAAACTTTATAAAAATAAGAATAAATTATAAATTATATAAAAATGCTTGACACGGAGAAAGATTTCTGTATAGTGAAGGTAAAGAAGGGAGAAATAGTAAATGCTGGTAAAGGAATCCTTGCCCCGACAAATCTATCGTTTATTAAAAGAAGAAATTATGCTGCAGGAGAATCCAATGCTTCTTATGGGAAGCAAGTTTAATGAAGCGGATATTGCCAAACGGTTTGGCTGCAGCGTTACACCGGTGCGGGAATGCATGAATATGCTAAGACAGTCAGGCCTTATCGTAGGAGAGTCGCATCAGTCTTCATCCGTGGTTCAATATACACAGAAAGATGTCGCGGATCTTTTCGAGCTTCGTGAATGCCTGGAAATGTGGGCGCTCGAAAAGGCGTTCCCCAATTTGGATGATCAGGATGTGAAAGATCTTAGATATGCACAGAAGGAATACCAGAGGGCATACGAAGATTTTAATCAAAAAGATATTATCCGCTACAATTGGGATTTCCATATGGTGATTTTTAACAAGGCGAATAACGGACAGTTTAAAAAACAGATTGAAAATCTTGAGGATCAGATTTCATTGATGCGTTCGCCAATTGCAAGAAATCGAAAATTAACAAACGATCATGAAAAAATTATGACGCCGGTTCGGGAACATGAACGTATCATAGATGGTATTGTCAGTCGGGATTATGAGGCGGTAAAAGGGGCTCTTTTTGATCATCTGGACAGAGTGAAAAAAGATTGCTTGCTGATTTACGAAAAATAAAGCTGAAAGAATGAAAGCAAATTAGTATCTGTTGAATTATAAGATATTATTTATAAATAATAGAAAAATGTGACGGCAATACACGGCATAAGGCTGAAGCTTGACAGAGAAATTTAATTATAAGATATAAAAACAGCAAAAAAGAGGCAGTTTCGATGTTATACAAAATTCATGAATCGGATAATGTGGCAGTGGCATTAGAGGAAATTCAACAGGGAGATACTGCCCAATGCGGAGCTGAAACTATCACGGTTCTTCAGGATATTCCCAAAGGACATAAAGTGGCTCTGGTTGATTTTAATAAAGACGATGAAGTGATCAAGTACGGGAATGTGATCGGCATTATGAAAGAAGCTGCGCCTAAAGGAAGCTGGCTGCATGATCATAACATTCTTTCACAGGGGGATGAGCATCGTTCCTACTCTTATCAGCCTGTCGGTAATGCAATCAAACCCGGAATCGGAAAAGATAGTTTTATGGGCTATCTCCGCAAAAACGGAGAAGTAGGAACAAGAAATTATATTGTGCTGATCTCAGGATCCTTCTGTACAAATACTCATATGACGGATTTTGCCAGAATTGCCGCTGCGCGTTTTCCTGCCACAGAGCATTTTGATGGGTTTCTTCCTCTTACCCATGAATGTGGCTGTGGCCAAATGGGAAAAGATGTGGAGAACGTTCGAAGGGTCCTGGGGTCTCTCCTGCAAAATCCGAATTTCGGAGGCGTTTTATTTGTAGAGCTTGGCTGCGAGAACATCTATTTTGACACCATTAAACCATACATTTCTTATCTGGACGAAGATCGTTTCGAACTGCTTCATATGCAAAGCACAGAAGATGAATATGGGGCTGCGTTAGAAAAGCTGGAGAGATTGTATCGGAAGGTGAACCAGGATCGGCGGACTCCCTGCCCGGTCAGCAAGCTTCATGTGGCAGAAAACTGCGGAGGAAGCGATGCGTTTTCCGGAATCGCGGGAAACAGACTGGTGGGGGCATTGTCCAATCATCTTGCCAGAGAGGGCGCCACATTCAGTATGACGGAAGTGCCGGAAATGTTCGGCGCCGAGCATATTCTCATGAACCGCGCAAAGGATGAAGTGACATTCCGCAAGGTAGTGGATCTTATTGAAGGATTCAAAGCATATATCGAAAAATACGGAGCAAGCGCCAGCGGAAATCCGTCGTTTGGCAACCGAAAAGGCGGAATCAGCACGATAGAAGATAAATCGTTGGGCTGTATTCAAAAGGGCGGCGATTGTGCGGTGATGGATGTGGTCCAGTATGGCGAACGGACGAAGGAACACGGACTGAATCTGGTCTGGGGGCCGGGAAGCGATTTGGTTGGCGTGACAGGGCAAATTGCTGCCGGAGCGAATATTGTCATGTTCATTACAGGAAGGGGCACACCGGTAGCATATGCAGCCCCGACCCTGAAGGTAGCTACAAATTCCGCCCTGTTCCAGAAAAAGCGTGCATGGATGGATTTCAATGCCGGACGCTTAACGGAAGGAACCTCTATTCAAGACCTGGAAAAGGAACTTTATGACATGCTGATCGCAACGGCGGAAGGCCGTTACCAGGCAAGCAATGAAAGGGCTGGATTTTATCAAATTGCTCTATTAAGAGATGGAGTAACCCTGTAGATTTTGAAGAACCTTATGCCCAGAAGGGGTAAAAATAAAAGGAGGTAAAAAAATGAAAAAGCTTTTTGCAATGCTTTTAGCGATCATTGTTGTGATCTCGCTGACAGCTTGCGGAACCAGTGGAAACGAGTCAACAAAAGAAAACGAGGCGGGAACAAAACAAGAGAAGACATCAGAGGACAGCAAGGCCAAATGGCCGGGGTCCAAAACAGTTAATATCATTGTTCCCTATGGAGCAGGTGGGGATACTGACTTCAATGCAAGATTGTTAGCCACGAAGCTGACAGAAAAAACGGGTGCAAATTTCATCGTAACGAATGTGAATGGAAATGCAGGCGCGACAGGATCGATTGAAGCCAAAAATGCAGCAAATGATGGCACTACAATTCTGTTCCATCATACAGCTTTCCTGATCAATAATATTTATGGATCAACGGATTTCCTTTTTGATAATGCTTTTGACTTTAGCTGTGTTGTGGGCCGCAGTGCAGGAAACATTATTACGATGAACGCAAACTTGGGCATAAAAACGCTTGATGATCTCATCAAGTATACAAAGGAACATCCGAATGAATTGAAGTTTACAGCGAATACTGGCGCAACAACCCATGCAACGGCATTGTTCCTTCAACAGATTGGATGCGAGATCCAACTTGTTGATGCCGGCAGTGCATCGGAACGCATAGGCGCCTTACTGGGCGGTCATGTTGATATTATTGATAATGCCATTGGAACCATTAAAGACTATTTGGCAACAGGCGAGCTGGTGGCGATCTGTTCCGATAGCGATATTCAGAATCCGCTTCTTATGAAAGATTACGGAATCGGTATCGGAAAGGATCAGGGATACGATATTGGTCTGCCCTTTATATATTTCTGCGCATTTCCTTACGGAACAGATCCGGAAATAGTTGAAACGTTCAGTGCACTCTGCAAAGACATAATTGAGAATGACAAAGATTATCAGGACCAATTGGCACAAGCCTATTGCCAGGAGCCGTTCTATTATGATACCAAAGAAGGCTATAAAGTCATGATGGACGCTTATGAAAAGCTGAAAGGCTTAGATTTCGGTAACAAGTAAACTGTTTTGTGGGGGGAAGGCAGAATATCCTTGCCTTCCCCTCCCATTTTATACTTAAAGGGGTTAATATGGCTATCATAGACAGAGTGGAAGTAATTGATTTCAAATATGATCTTACAGATATGGGGTCTGCGTTTCAAAACGCACATAACCATATAGGTTATTTAAAAGGTGGCATATTAACGACTCGTAAGTATGCAATAGTCATTCATTGTGAAGATGGATCGCAAGGAGAGTATGTGACACAATGGGGAGGACAACGCCCCGCCCTTCAACAATCTCTCCAACTGGTTGCGGATCTTCCGGGACAAGACTCTGATCGCAGAGAAGAATTCTTTAATGAGTGGACAAGACGATTATGCCATATGGATCATATGGGACAAGGCCCTGTTGATATTTGCTTGTGGGATCTTGCCGGGAAGCAGGCAAAAAAATCTGTTTCAGCTATGCTGGGACGATTCAGGGATAAGATTCCGGCTTATGCGAGTACTTACCACGGAGATCATACGGGCATGCTGGATAGTTATGAGGCCTTCACAGACTATCTTTGTTATTGCAAAGAACATGGTTTTGTGGCTTTTAAACATCATGGTTGGTTTGACGGCGATGCAAAAGTAGAGGCTACGCTTATCAGAAAGCTTCGTGAGGGGGCGGGCGATGAAATGGTATTGATGTATGACGGAGCTTCTGATTTACGTACATTTGCAGATGCATTGTATGTTGGAAAAGCCTGCGATGATGCGAATTACTTTTGGTATGAAGATCCATATCGCGACAATTCGGTATCGGCATATGCACACAAAAAGCTTAGGTCAATGATTAAAACCCCTTTATTGATTACTGAACATGTGCGTTCTTTGCAGCAAAAGTGCGATTTCCTGTTGATGGAAGGGACAGATTTTTTAAGAGTAGATCCGGAATACGATCAAGGAATTACAGGGGCTATCAAAACAGCACATCTGGCAGAAGCTTTTGGTGTAGATGTAGAAATACATGCGTGTGGACCTGCACAAAGGCAAGTTATTGGGGCTATACGGAATACAAATTATTATGAGCTGGCGGAATTGGGACCGAAGCTGCATAATGTACTGCCTCCCTGCTATGCCGATGGCTACCGTGATGAATTTGACTCAATTGATGGGGAGGGAAACATTACAATTCCAGATGGGCCGGGGTTAGGCGTGACATATGATTGGGAATGGATTAATGCTCATACGGAGAATCGTTGGATATTTACGAAGTAGGAGAATTTGAAAAATGTATTGCGTATATATTCCGCGTTATGCAGGAGAGGATTGTCAGGAGTATTTAAAACAGCATGGGTATGAAGTGATCGCACATGAAAAAGATGCTGAATTTGACGAAGATGCCTTAAAAAAATGTAACGCAATTCTACTGAGAGCTATGCCGAGCGTTACAGAAGATGTTTTGGCGAAAGCACCTGATTTAAAAGTTGTTGCTCGTTATGGCGCCGGTTATGAAAATGTTGATATCAAGGCGTGCACACAACATCATGTTTGGGTAACATATTGTCCAACGGCAAACTACATTTCCGTTGCGGAACATGCGTTGTTCCTGATTATGTATTGTGCCAAAAATATGATGTATATTTCTCGAAATTTCAATTCCCAAAATTGTCGTTTTGAAATACGTGACATGAGTCTTACAGATGATTTATCTGGAAAAACTTTGTGCATTCTTGGCATGGGGAAAGTGGGAAGAAAGCTGGCGGAATATGCACATGCTTTGGGAATGAGAATTATTGCAGTTGATCCTTACACAGATTTTTCGGAGCTTAATTATGTAGAAAAGTATCCGGACAAGGAAACAGCCCTGCCGAAAGCGGATTTTGTCTCAGTTAATGTTTTTGCATCAGATGAAACAAAACATTACTTGTCTACAAAAGACTTTTCCAAAATGAAACCTACAGCTTACTTAATTAACACTTCCAGGGGAAGCACGGTGTCGGAAAAGGATTTGATTGATGCATTGCAAAACAAAACAATAGCAGGGGCCGGGTTGGATGTATTTGAGGAAGAACCTCCGCACAAGGAGAATCCGTTGTTCTCCTTGGAAAATGTTGTTCTAACACCACATTTGGCGGGGGCTACAGCACAAGCTATAAAACGAATGGGGTTATATGCCGCAATGTCTATAGATGATGTCCTATCCGGGAGAATCCCGCGATGGCCTTTAAATAAAATATAATAGAGGTGTAATAATGACAAAGAAAAAGCAAAGTTTAGTACTTGGCAGCATCTTTCTGGTTTTAAGCATTGTTTTGTATTGCCAGGCAAGGAGTATAAAAACGGGGTCATCGCTTTTAGCCGGAGCCGATTTTATGCCAAAAGTAATGGCAATTCTGCTAATGTTGGTCAGTATTGCATACCTTGTTCAAGGATTTGCAAATAAAGTGACAGAAGTCAGCAGACAAAACGATGCAAAGAAAAAAACAGAAAAAATGGAATGGATTCGATTGGTATTAGAATTTTTATTGCTTTTCGGATATCTTTTTTGCTTAAAACCAATTGGATTTATTATTTCAACGATGGCATTTATTTTTCTGCAGTCTATTTTGATTACACCGAAAGAAAACAGAAAGATATTGCTATTGCTGATTGTGGCGGGGGTTTGTACAGTAATTACGTACCTGATATTTGTAAAAGGGTTTAAGCTGTTACTCCCTGCCGGAATACTCGGATAGGAGGCCGCTTGTAATGTCTGATATTTTGACTGGTTTACAATCTGTTATTACGCCTCAAGTGCTATTGTATATGCTTATTGGTGTAGTGATTGGTTTAATCTTTGGATCAATTCCAGGGTTGACTTCAAACATGGCAGTAGCATTGTGCTTGCCAATGACCTACAAGATGGCAACGGAGTTAGGCGTTTCATTCTTGATTGCGTTATTTGTGGGAGGTATATCTGGAGGTCTTATTTCGGCGATTCTGATTAATATTCCCGGAACACCGGCATCTGTTGCAACAACGTTTGACGGGGCCCCGATGGCAAAACAAGGAATGGCGGGAAAAGCCTTAGGCGTTGGTATATCAGCCTCTTTTGTCGGCACGATCCTTTCTATTGTCGCACTAATTTGTATAGCGCCGATTCTGGCCAAGTTTGCCTTGAAATTTGGCCCTTATGAATTGTTTGCGGTGTGCTTTTTTTCAATGACTATGCTCAGTAGTCTTGTGGCGGATTCTGTGCTAAAGGGAATAACAGCTGCCGTACTTGGGATTATTTTCTCGTTGGTTGGTGTAGCACCAACGGGCGGGTCAGATATTCGTTTTGGTTTTGGTATCAAAGCGTTGGCTTCCGGATTTAATATTTTACCGGTACTCATTGGCCTTTTTGCTGTTTCTGAAATCTTCTTTACGGCTATGCATCCGGAAAATGCAACCGCAAAGGAAAATATCAGTGATTATAAGATCAAAGGACTGGGATATACCTTGAGTGAGGCAAAATCACAGTTGTGGAATCTTTTCCGATCGTCGCTAATTGGCATCGGTATTGGTATCCTCCCGGGAATTGGTGGAGGAACGTCAAATATCATTTCGTACAGTGTAGCAAAGCAGAGCAGCAAATACCCGGAAAAATTCGGCACAGGCATTATCGATGGTATTGTAGCATCAGAAACAGCCAATAATGCGTCAATCGGCGGCGCGATGATTCCGCTTCTTGTACTTGGCATTCCAGGAGATACCGTAACAGCATTGCTTTTGGGGGGATTGACGATTAAAGGAATTAACCCTGGACCGCTGCTGTTCAAAAATCAGGGAACTCTTATATATGGGATATTTTTTGCCATGATTATTTGTACGATTTTTATGGCTTTGGTAATGTATTTAGGTATGCCGTTTTTTGTTAAGGTATTGCAAATACCTCGTTATTTGCTCCTGCCCGTAGTTTTGGCTTTATGCTTTGTGGGAACCTATGGTACAAACAACCGATTGTTTGATTGTTGGGTCGCTTTGGGCTTTGGCGTGGTAGGATTCATATTTAAAAAACTGGATTTGCCTATTCCCCCCTTCATTCTTGGGTTTATTTTGGGGGGAACAGTTGAGTTGAACCTGATTAGAAGTATTCAATACTCAAATGGAGATTTAATAGGAGCATTTTTAGGTTCTCCGATAGCAACAATATTTTTGTTAGTGTCATTTTTGGTGTTTGGTGGCAGTATCTTTAAGAATGTGAAAAAGAAATATGGAAAAAGAGCAGAAACACAAGGTGATTAAATGGAAAAGCAATTGAGAGGTGTATTTACAATTCCGCCAGCCGTATATCATGAAGATTTGAGCATCGATTATGATGCTGTATCCAGATGCGTCCAGTTTTGCCTGGATTGTGGTGTTCAAGGTCTTGTTGTTCCGGTTTATGCAACGGAATATTTTGTATTATCGAATGAAGAACGAAAGAAAATTCTGGAGGTTTGCATCAAGGCTGCGAATGGAAAAATTCCTGTCGTAGCCGGAGTAAGCGCTGCCTATGTGGGAGAAGCTGTTGATTTGTCAAAGCATGCCTGTGCGGCCGGAGCGGATGCTGTAATAGCTGCTCCTCCGCATGTCGTCAAGGTTAATCAATCTGAATTGTTTGATTACTACAAAATGATTAATGCGGCGGTAAATGTTCCGATTTTTATTCAAAATCTGTTCCCTCCGCTTGGCACCCCAATGAATGAAGCGTTTTTGATTCGGTTATTAACGGAGCTTGAAAATGTGCAATATATAAAAGAGGAAACGGGCCAATCGAAGTATTTGATAACAACTTTACATAATTATGAAATCGAACATCCCGGAGGAAAACTGAAGGGGATTATGGGAGGCAATGGATCAAGAGCACTTATTGAAGAGTATGACCGAGGCATTTGCGGAACAATGCCGTCTTGCCAGTTTGCCGATTTAGTTGTTGGAATATGGAATTTACTGGAACAGGGGAAAATGGAAGAAGCATATAGAATGCATGCACTTTGCTTGCCTGCTTTCTTATTCAGTGGCGCATATGGCGTGGGCTGCTACAAGCATATTCTGAAAAAAAGAGGCGTGATAGATTTTGCTGGTTCAAGACCTGCGGGGTGGCCGGTTATGGACGAGGCGGCATGGCGTGAACTTGATCGAGTATTTAGTCTTGTGGAACCTATGCTTTTGTTAAAGTAGTATGGGGAAAGGTCTTAAATTGTTTTTAAATTCGGAAAGTGCTAAGAGGGATAAGGATGAGAGTTGAGGACTTGTTGGAATCTTATATAATTCCTCCCGTGGCCAGGGTCAGACAAGGTTTTGATGAAACATCATTAGACAATGCAGAGTCTGTTTTGTGGGATGAACTGCAGTCGGTGCGGGATACAATTCAACCGGGAATGCATATTGCGATTACGGGAAGCAGCCGGGGGATTGATAAATATCAAATAATAATGAAAACGATAGTTGACTTTGTAAAAGCAAGAGGCGCTGAACCATTTATTGTACCGGCAATGGGAAGTCATGGTGGTGCAACGGCAGAAGGTCAACAAAAAGTTCTCGAAGATCTTGGTATTACAAATGAGACAGTAGGATGCTCCATTAGGTCTTCTATGGATGTCGTGGAAATAGGCCGCACGGAATTAGATTTGCCTGTTTATATTGATAAATTGGCGTTTGAAGCGGATGGGATTATTCTGTTAAACAGAGTGAAGACGCATACTTCTATTCGTGGGGAAATACAGAGCGGCCTGGTAAAAATGTGCGCTATCGGGTTGGCAAAACACAAAGGCTGTGCCATGACACACAGCCTTGGAGTGCGGCATTTGGGCGAAAATGTTGAGCGGGTTGGAAAAGTGGTCCTGGAAAAGGCAAACATACTTTTTGGGGTGGCGACTACTGAGAATGGGTTTAGCCATCTTGCGAATATTTACGTGGTGCCGCGTGACGAGATTTTTGAAACAGAGAAAAAAATATTGCAATCTGCCAAGAAGATGGTTCCTGAGATTCTTATGGACAATATTGACGCATTGATTGTTTATGAGACGGGAAAAGATATAGCGGGTACTGGCATGGATCCTGCTGTTATAGGTAGACCCTTTAATAAAAAACCAAATACCGGAACCGAAGTGGAGGGATTAGGCGTTTTAAGATTAACTAAAACAACAGCGGGTAATAGCTGCGGTATAGGTATGGCGGATTTTATCTCACAACATGTTCGTGATGAGATGATTGAAAATTATATGAGAATTAATGCTATCACAGGAATGGCACCTGTTTTAGGAGCGATTCCTATTACACTGCCAACAGATAAGCTTGTTTTTAAAGCATGCATTCGTAATAGCGGACAGATATATTCTGACAAAGTAAAACTGGTTATCATTAAAAATACAAAAAATTTGAATGAAATATATATGTCAAAGGCGGCTTTTGAAGCATCCAATGCACCTGAGCGAATGACCCGTTTGACAGATTACTTTGAAGTTCCGTTTGATGAGAACGGAATGCTGAAATTGTTTTCCTGAATCCAAATAGGTTTTTCATTAGATTCAAGAATAACGGGATATTTCTGCAGCCATAGAGGAAAGAAGGGGCGTAGTCATATTGGTTACGTCTCTTCTGTTTGTCTTAACTTTCAAGAGCAATCGCCCGGTGTCCTTTTTCTTCGCCCAATACTCCCTTGGCTTTTTCGTTTGGACAATAGCGTTAGTGTTGCGTTAACCTTTCTGTGCTATGGTAAGGTATAGTAAGTTGCGCAAATTCAGCCGCTGCCCGTGAAGGCGGAGAAAAGAATAGACATAGTTCAGACCAATTGGTAAAATATACATACGATTGACCCTGCGCAGGCGGTTCAGAGAATGATGGGGGCAAAAGGCCTTATCAGCAGCGAAAAGGAAAGGATTAGCCGCGGCGTTTTGCTGCTGCGCAGGATCAGGCAAGGAGGATAACGATTGTTTTTACCGATGGAATGTGATAAAAAAGAAAGGGGTATTTCTTCGGTTTGCGGAAGCGCTCTTAAAAGCGGGGCGGAAAGGAGACGGATGATGAAGAAAGGCGTGATGGGGATCCTGCTGACAACGTTGATGATCGTG
>Ga0247611_10010274_pt1 | contig 11035 bp, 11 predicted proteins | sample 177DNAGHGhighgp2_FD_192422 | JGI IMG/M metagenome (GOLD analysis project Ga0247611, IMG submission 192422) | Sheep rumen microbial communities from Palmerston North, Manawatu-Wanganui, New Zealand - 1770 DNA GHGhigh gp2 | ecosystem: Host-associated > Mammals > Digestive system > Stomach > Rumen... | reverse complement strand
TATGAGTGGATAATTCATTACAGAATCCATTCCCTTACCTGATTCTATATAGCCACGCCCCATTCTCATAGGATTTTTCCATACTTCTCCTAAAATAAACCCATCAGGCTTATTTCTTTTAACAGCTTTCCTAATTCCTTCAATAAAACTATCTGTTAATTCATCAGCTACATCTAAACGAAGTCCATCAATACCAAGTGAAAACCATTTATCAATAACTCCATTTTTACCATAAATATATTCTTGCCAAACTTTACTATCACCATCACAGACAGGTAAATTTTTCATACCCCACCAATAATCAAAATAGACTTGATTATTAAAAATATGTTTACGATAAAAATCAAAATACTTTGAATTATTACTTTGATAAGCTCCCAAGGTATTAAAATTATTATATTCATTAAAATACTTACTATCATTTCCTGTATGATTAAAAACAGCATCAAGTATTACTTTCATATCCATTTTATGAGCTTCATCACAAAGTCTTTTTAAATCATTATTACATCCAGCATATGGATCAACCATCTCATAATCAGCCGTATCATACCTGTGATTAGATTGTGATAAGACAATAGGACTTAAATATAGAATACTAACTCCTAACTCTTTAATGTAAGGAAGTTTTTCAATAATACCTTCTAAATCCCCTCCATAAAAATCAGCATTCCACCTGCCATTTACGTCCTCTCCAATTATTAATTCGTCGTTCCAAGATTTATGAATGGTACGATTAGGCATTTCTTCTAAATCTTCTTTTCTTCCCTTATTAAATCTATCTACAAAAATATGATACATTACCTTACCTTTAGTCCAGGAAGGAACTTTAAAATTAACACTTAATTTCCACATATCATCTCTTGATACGGTTTTCACATTTTCATTATTTTTTTCTTTATAATACATAAATTCATGATTAGCCTCAAAGGAAAAATAATAATGATATACTGCCTTAGTATCTAATTTTATATTAGTTTCAAAATAAACAAAACCATCTAAATTTTTAACATGATGTAATTGATGTGCAACTCTTTCTTTAGATGTCTCTGTGATAAACTTCATTCTTTCAATAAAACCAAGTGACATTGGAACACTAATTTCTACTTTATAAAGATTACTATCTTCTAATTCTGTTATTTCTTTTATACTATATTTTATATTTTTTAACACTTCCATAATTCTCCCTACTATAATAAGTATAACATAATTATTTTTTTAAATATAAATATTTACATAAAAAAATATCCACAAAATTGTGAATATTTTATACGAATGTTTTACTTCTTTCAAAGCCAATTTCTTTATTATATTCTAATTCATCAAAAAGAATTATTTTATTACTTTTTAAAGTCTTTGGAATATCAATTAATCTTTGATTTCTAGAACCTCTAAATAATAAATTTAAATCAAGTTCTTCTAAAATAAATCTTCCATCTACTAAGACATCAATATATTTTAAGAATTCTTTATATACTGGTTTTTCTTTGGACATTTTAATTACATCCTCATAATTATATCCAGTATATACCCAAATATTTAATCCTTTAGATTTAATGTATTTCGCAAGTTCAAGACATGCTTCTACTTGATATAGGGGATCTCCTCCTGAAAAAGTAATACCATCTTGATCATCAATCTCATCAATAAATTTCTTTACTTCAGAAATAGGTACTAATCCTCCACCATCAACATTCCATGTTTGAGGATTTTGACATCCCTTACAATGATGAGGACATCCTTGTGTCCAAATAACTGTACGAAGTCCTGGTCCATCAACAATACTATCTATTTGAGGATCAGCGGCAAGTCTTATATAATCTTTAGTTTGTTCCATGAGTTACTCTATCTGATACTTCAGCTTTTTTAGCATTATTAAATCTATCTAGAGTACCAACTAAATAGCCAGTGATTCTTCTAATTCTATCAAATTTAACACCTTCACCAACCATTTTTACTTTTTTAGTATCCTTATCCATTTTTACTTCTCCTTTCTATCTACAACAAACATCATATGAATTTATTTGTTCCATTGGAATACCTTCGCCTTCATGTCTTCCACATCTTGGGCAAACATCTTTTATTACACCAACATATCCGCATACTGGATCTCTATCTACTGGATGATTTATTGCACCATATCCAATGTCACTATCATGCATAATGCGAACTACTTTTTCAAACGCATCAACATTATTTACTGTATCACCATCAAGTTCCACATAGGAAATGTGACCTGCATTTGTATATGTATGATATTTTCCTTCTACTTCCATTTTATGTTTAACAGTAGTTTTATAATATACTGGTACATGGAATGAATTAGTATAATAGTCTCTATCTGTTATTCCCTTTAATTTTCCATAAATTGATTTATCTATTGCAATAAATCTTCCTGATAATCCTTCGGCAGGTGTTGCAAGACATGTAAAATTCAAATTATATTCTTTTGTATATTCGTCACACTTCTCACGCATATGCTTAACTATTTCAAGTCCTAATTTTTGAGCCTTTTCACTTTCACCATGATGTTCTCCAATTAATGCTTTCAAAGTTTCTGCAAGACCAATAAATCCAATTGATAATGTACCATGTTTTAGTACAGTTCTAATTTTAGTATTATTATCTAATTTTTCACTATTTATCCATACATGAGAACCTAATAGGAACTTAAAATTATTCTTTGATTTAGAACATTGACATTCAAATCTTTGTAAAAGTTGACCCTTTACTAAATCCATCATTTCATCAAGTTCTTCATAAAAACCTTTCATATCAGCTTTATCACGTTCTCCTAATGCTATACCATGTTTAATACCAATTCTTGGTAAATTAATTGAAGTAAAACTTAAATTACCTCTTCCTGGTGTAACAGAAGGCCCACACACATTAGCGAGAACTCTTGTTCTACAACCCATATATCCAACTTCTGTTGTATAGTCACCTGGTACTAAGAATGGTTTATTAAAGCTTGAATCCAAGAATGAAAAGTTAGGAAATAATCTTTTAGCTGAAACACGACATGCAAGTCTAAATAAATCATAACTTGGATCTTCCTTATTATAGTTAACTCCTTCTTTTACTTTAAATATTGATATAGGGAATATTGGTGTTTCTCCATGACCAAGTCCTGCTTCGGTTGCAAGCAAATAATTCTTAATTACCATACGTCCTTCTGCTGATGTATCTGTTCCAAAATTTACTGATGAAAATGGTACTTGTGCTCCTGCTCTTGAATGCATCGTATTCAAATTATGAATAAATGCTTCCATCGCTTGATATGTACTTCTATCTGTTTTAGCAAATGCATTATCATAAGCAAATTTGAATACTTCCGCAAGTCTTTTGTTTTTAGTAAATTCATTAAATACACATAAGTCAACGTTAATACTATCTAATTTATCTACTAAATCAATTACTTTATCAAAATTAACAAGTTCTAAAAATCCTTCAAGCTCTAAATTTTCTTTTAATTCTTGTTTAAATTCTTTTTTAAACGTTTTAAGTACACCAGGGGCCATATAGTAATCAAATGCTGGAATACTTTGTCCACCATGTTGCTCATTTTGATTAGACTGAATTGCTATTGCTGCAAGTGATGAATAAGAACCAATTGAATTAGGTGTTCTTAAAAATCCATGCCCTGTTGAAAATCCATTTTTAAATAATTTGTTTAAATCAATTTGTGTACATGTTGTTGTACCCATTGCCCAGAAGTCTAAATCATGAATATGTATAGCTCCTTCATCATGAGCCTTAGCATATTTATTATCCATTAAATAAGCTTTTGCAAACTCTTTTGATACTGTTGAACCAAAATGTAACATTGTACCCATTGGTCCATCACCATCAACATTAGCATTTTCTCTTTTAGAATTTTCTTCTGCAGCACTTTTTAAACCTAAAGACTCTATTGCTTTAACGAATTTATGTTGTTGTTTAACAACAAATGCCTCCCTTGATGCAGCACGTCTTTCACGATACTCTCTAAATGAATTATAAACATCATCATATTTTAATTTCTTTAATGTTTCCTCAATTATATCTTGAATATTTTCAACACCAATTGTTTTACGATCTTTATAATCCTTAGCAATCCTATCTAATACCTTTTCTTTTACTTTATTAACATTTTTTTCATCATAATCATCATATACACTATCAAATCCTTTTTTTACAGCTATCGCTACTTTTGTTTCATTAAAATTAACTCTTTGACCACTTCTTTTTACTACAGTGATATCATTAAAAAAATTGTTCTCCATCTTATACTTCACTTTCTGTAAGCTATCCTTACTAAGACAATGATACATCTGCGAACAAAAAAAGTAAATATTTTTTTACAATATTTTTTTAAATTTTACATCTTTACTTTTTTCAAATTTTTAATTTTCTTCTTATAAAAAACATTTTAATTATATTTATCAATAATTATATATATTTTTACAAATATGCGCAATTTACATCTAATTTTATCATAATTACTATTAATGTTTTTTTTATACACTTTTTCAAAAAAGACTATTTTATACATTATCCTTATAGTGTTTATATCACTATTATTTACATTATATGTAAAATTATAGACAAATCTATTAAAAAAGATTATAATCATGGTATGAGGTGATATAATGAATAATGATAATAAGTATTTTAGATTTGACATGAAAGACGATTCAAATATTGACGATGATATTGATATAGATATACATAATAATCATAAGAACAATGAATATTTTCGATTTGATATGAAACATGATTTCAAGAGGGATGATATTAATTTAGATGCCACAGCTTTAGATGATACTAGTCTATCTAATATAAATCCTTCTTATAGTTATGTAATAGAAAAAGAAAAATTAAATCGTTTAAAAGACGAAGTATTAAAAAGAAAAAATAATGAATATAAAAGAAAAAAAATGTAATGACTGAATTACATTTTTTTACTAATATTTATATTCCTAAAAGTGATGTAGCTATTTTAAAATATACCATTAATCCTAAAGCATCAACAATAGTTGTTATAAAAGGACTTGCCATAACAGTTGGATCAAAACCTAATTTTTTAGTTAATATTGGAAGTGTGCAACCAATAAACTTAGCAACAACTACTATCATAAATATTGTAAGACATACTACTCCTGCAATAGAATACGTAATTGCCTCATTATGAAGTAACATTTTATCTAATAATATTAATTTTATAAAATTAGCGAGAGCAAGAGTAAAGCCAATAATTATTGATACTCGAAGTTCTTTCCATATAACTTTTCCTATATCTTTAAAATTAACTTGATTAAGTGATAAACTACGAATAATCGTAACAGATGCCTGACTTCCTGCATTACCACCAGTGTCCATAAGCATTGGAATATAAGCTGTTAAAACAGGAAGTATTGCTAGAGATGTTTCAAATTTGCTAATAATTTGACCGGTAAAAGTGGCAGATATCATTAATAAAAGTAACCAAGGAATTCTAGCTTTCCATGTTTGCCATATGCCAACTTCTAAATATGGTCTATCACTTGGTGATATAGCGGCCATTTTTTCAATATCCTCAGTTGTTTCCTCTTCCATGATATCCACAATATCATCAATAGTTATAATTCCTACTAATCGATCTTCTAAATCAACTACTGGCATAACTGTTAAATCATATTTTTTAAATAACCTTGCTACTTCTTCTTGATCTGTTGTCGTTTTTACACAAATAATATCTTTAGTTAAAATATTACCAATTAAATCAGTAGAACTAGCTAGTAAAATATCCTTTAAGGTAACTCTTCCTAATAGTTTTCTTTTTTCATCAACAACATAACATACATTAATTGTTTCATATTCATCTATTTCCCTACGAAGAATACTAATAGCATCTTTAATGGTTAAATTATCTTTAAGTTCTGCATATTCAACAGTCATTACACTACCTGCAGACTCTTCAGGATAATTTAATAATTTATTAATATCACTTCTAGTATCTTTATCACAATCTTTTAAAATTCTTCTTACAATATTAGCAGGCATTTCATCCAAAACATCAGCAGCATCATCTGAAAACATTTCATTAATAATTAATACTGCTTCTTTATCTGTTAATTTAGATAATATCTCTGTTTCAACTGATAGAGGTAGTTCCGAGAATAAATCAGCTGCCATATCTTTATTTAAAAGACGAATAATTTTTATTATTTCATCAATTTCAAAATCTTTAATATTATCTGCAATATCTACTATTTGTTTATCACTTAATAATATTTTAGCTTCTTTAAATCTTTTTGAATCTAAAAGATTCTTAATTTCTTCTTTCATACTACCTCCATAAAAAATCTATGCTTCTATATTATTAAACCATTTATCACATACTTTAGATAAAAGAATATATAAACATAAATAAATAATTAAATAAACTATTATAAATATTAACATTGTATAATAAATACTAAAACCAGTTAATACTATTTTAATTAATAAGAAAATCGTTATTCCTAAAAGTCCCATACCAATAAAGACACTTATCATTGAACTCATACTTTGTTTTACTACTTCTGTATCATTTTTAGCATCCATTCTTGGATATTTTAAATTAACAATAATACCAATCGTTTCGGATATTAAAGGAAATAAAATAGATGCTATAACTATTAAAATAATACTTATAATATCAAATTTAAAAGTAATAAAAACAATAATATCTCCTATTAATATACAAGGAATCATTATAAATAATGCCGATAATACTTTAGATTTTATTATTGTAAAAGCCTTTATTGGTAAACTTTTTAATAAATTAAAAGATTGTCCTTCTAATGAAATCATAGAACTAGTAATAGATGTCATAAAACTAGAAAAGCAAACAAAGGCAAATAAAATTATAGGAATAAATTCTTTTAAATAATCCATTGTAATAGCAGGATCAGTCTTAATTAAACCATTTGCAATACTATCAAATTTAATAGTTAAAAAGATACATCCTATAATAAATAATACTAGTCCAAATCCTGCATTAGTTACAAATACAGTTGAATTAATAAAGCGATTAAACTCTTTTTTTACTAATGACATTATAACACTAGATGATTTAATTTTAAAACTTTTTTTTCTTTTTGATATTTTAACCTTTTTAACATTAGAATTAATATTAAAGAATACTTTTCCTATTAATAAAATAGTAATAATAAATAAAACAATATTAATTAATATAAATTCTAGTAATTTTAAAATATTAAAATTATTAATTAAAGAAATATAGGCTCCAGCTGGATAATACATACTAGTAATTAAATCATTAATGCTAACTGCATTATCAGAAAGACTAGCGATTAAATTATTAGAATTATAAGAAAAATACATAACACCTAATAAAAAAATAATCGTTATTATTGTTTGAACATAATTTTTTCCTTTAAATTTTGATGATAAAAATGATGTAATAACTCCAATTATAATAGAAATAATAATAGGAATAATAGGAAATAATAGTAATCCAATAATAGATACAAAATAAAAGATTATTCCTGGAGTTGTATATATTGCATAGATAATTATAGCAGGTAGTAAGAATAATGAATTATATAAAAGTTCAAAAACATAAAATTTAAATATCCGTATAAATAAAACCATTTTTTTACTTATAGGGAGTGATAATAATAAGTCATCATCCTTAGCATTAAAAAGTAAATTACCCGATTTATAAATACCCTCAATAATAGTAATAATGGATGTAAAAAGAATAAAGATTGTTAATAAAACAAATTCCATCTTTATTTTCTCTAATCCTTCAATTAACATAGAAGAGTAAGAACCAAGAGAAATCATTATTATAAGAGCTAAAATAATAGGTAAAAATATTTTCGTAAAAGTATTGTTCTTTTTAGTACTTATCTTAAATAAATTCATATCCTCAGTCATACTTACTTTAATAAGCATAAAAAGTTTTTTCATAACTACCCCTCCAATTCAAGAAAGATTTTTTCTAAAGATTTATCACCCTTAATTTCTTTCATTTTACCTACTTTTAATAGTTCACCTTTTTTTATAATAGCAACCTTTGAACAAAGTTTTTCAGCAACATCTAAAATATGAGTTGAAAAGAAAATAATTTTTCCTTCTTTAATCATTTCATTCATTATTTCTTTAACACAGAATACTGCTTTAGGATCAAGACCTACAAAAGGTTCATCCATTATTAATATTTTAGGGTTATGTGAAAGAGCCGCAATTAAGGCTATTTTTTGTTTCATACCATGAGAAAATGAATTAATAGTATCATTTAAATTATTTTCTATTTCAAATATTTTAGCATATCTATTAATATTTTCTTCTCTTACGTTTTGTGGAGTTTCATACATATCACATATAAAATTAATAAAGTCAATTGCCTTCATTTGTTCATAAAGAATAGGATTATCTGGAACATAAGCCATTTCTTTTTTACAATCAATAGGATTTTCTTTAATTGATTTACCATTAATTAATATTTCTCCATCATCAAAATCATGTATTCCTACAATCGATTTAATAAGTGTAGTCTTACCAGCACCATTATGTCCTATAAAAGCAAATATCTCTCCATCATTAACAGTAAATGATATATTTTTTAATGCCACATTATCCCCATATCTTTTAGTTACATTTTTTATTTCTATCATAATTTCTCCCTCACAAAAATTATAACATAAAAAATAAGAATAGATATAATTACCTATTCTTATTTATATTTTTTTACTTACAAGTAACGCCTTCTTCAGCACTCATTGTATTAATGAATTCTTCTTTTGTCATTCCAATTATTTGTTTTTGTTCTTCATCTTCATCAGCATCAATGTTAGCATAACCTTCAATGGTTATTTTTGAACCTGAGCATGATACTTTTACGCCATTTTCACTATTTTCCATCATTTTGTATAATGAACAGAATTGATTAGCAGTATCATTATTACCAAGATCCATAACTGCTGTAACATCTTTTACTTTGCTATCATTATCAAGATCAGCGATAACTTCAGCTTTAACAGTAATGCCACCTTCAGTAGTTGTTCCAGTACATTTAACTTGGTTTTTATTTCCACAACCAGTTACTACTAATAGTAATGCACAGAAAACAATCAAAAAATACTTTTTCACTTACTCCTCCTTGATTTAATTTTAACATTTAAAATATATTTAATCAATTAAAATATATGATAAATTATTTTTTTTATTCAATATTGACACCTTTATTAAATTGTTTTTTACAAATAATACTCATTACTATAATAATTATTAAATATAATATAATAGATAAATACATTAATAATTTAAAGGAATTAGCATTTAATAAAATATTAGTATTAAATAAATCCATAATATTGCTATTAAATAATCCAAAGATAAATACTAATAATAAAACTATACTCTGTGATAATAAATAGGCAACAAAACCAAATAATACTGAAAATGCTATTTTATTATTATTTCTTTTATGACCTAATATTATTCCTAGAAAACCACATTGAATAGCATTAAAAACCTCTAAAAAGATAACCATAAGCATACTTATAATGAATACTGCTGTACTAAAATTCAATCCAGTAGTAATACTATTAATATATTCTTTTAATAGTATCCATCTATCATGAGTATAATATGTAATAAATAAACTTAATACTATTACAAGAAAACCAACTATAAAAAAGATTAATGTTTGAATAAATTGTGAATTATAAATATTATTTTTAGTAACTGGTAATGTATGAGTTAAATAAGCCTCATCCTTATAAATAAAATCTCTAAATCTTATCCAACTTCTCATCATAGTATTAATTAAGACATTTACAATCATCGAAATCATACAACCGGCGCTAATACTACTTATTATATTAACCATAACTGATTCTTTTAATGAAAATAAAATTCTTGTTAATATAGCAAAGAATAATGCTAATATATAAAAAACACTCATATTTTTTAGCATATATTTTAAATCATATTTTAAAAGTTTATTTAGCATTTGAACATCCTCCTAAAGATTTCATCTATAGATGAATTTTCTTTATTTCTTAATTTATCAGCATCTTCATGCAATATTATTTTACCTTTATCAATAAATATTACTTCATCTAAAATTCTTTCAATATCACTTATTAAATGAGTAGAAATAATAACACTTGCATTATCATTAAAATTAGAAAGAATAGTGTCTAAAATATAATCTCTTGTAGCAGGATCAACACCACCTAATGGTTCATCTAAAATATATAAATCGGCATTTCTTGACATAACAAGAATTAAACATACTTTTTCTTGCATACCTTTACTCATTTTAGATAGTTTTTCATTAATATCTAAATCTAAATATTTTAATAGTTTTTTAGCTTTTGAAATATCAAAATTATCATAGAAATCATTAAAATAATCAAGTACTTCATATACCCTCATATGTTTATTTAAGTATGTTTTCTCTGGTAAATAAGAAACTATTTTTTTAGTTTCTACCCCAATTTTATTTCCTTTTATAGTTATTTCTCCACTAGTTGGTGTTAATAGATCATTCATTAATTTAATTAATGTTGTTTTTCCAGCTCCATTTTTTCCTAATAAACCGATAATTTTACCACTAGAAATAGTTAAATTAATATCTTTTAAAACTTCTTTATTATCATATTTTTTAGTTAAATTATTTATCTTTACAAGTTCCATCCTAATCACCTAACCTTTCAATATATCTAATTGAATCTGCCTTACCTAAACCTATTTTTTTCATTCCTTGAAAATAGCTTTTAGCAAGAGTTAGTGCATATTCATCTTTTAATTTAAGAATTAATTTAATATCATTTGTTACATATTTACCATTAGTTCTTTCAGTATATATTAAACTTTCACTTTCAAGTTCGGCTAATGCCTTTTGCATTGTATTGGGATTAACTTTAAAAGTTGATGAAAATTCTCTAACTGACGGTAATTTCTCACCGGGCTTAAATACCCCAGAAATCAAATAGATTTTTAAATATTCCAATAATTGAATATAAATTGGAATATTATTATCAAATGTATATTC
>Ga0247611_10010273_pt1 | contig 11035 bp, 9 predicted proteins | sample 177DNAGHGhighgp2_FD_192422 | JGI IMG/M metagenome (GOLD analysis project Ga0247611, IMG submission 192422) | Sheep rumen microbial communities from Palmerston North, Manawatu-Wanganui, New Zealand - 1770 DNA GHGhigh gp2 | ecosystem: Host-associated > Mammals > Digestive system > Stomach > Rumen ... | reverse complement strand
TTCCTATTGAATTAATAAAAGAAATCGATAAGATTGCTAATGAGACAGGAAGAACAAGAAACGAGGTATTAACAATATGTCTAGAGTTTTCTCTAGAGAATATTGAAGTAAAAAATCCTATTGAGAGCGAGGAGAAATAAGCATGGGAAAAGAAATTATTAGTGTTATCAAGTATGAAGGGCCAAATGACGTATTAATTTGGAAGTATCCTACAGAAGATTTTAATCTAGGAACTCAATTAATCGTTCATGAATCTCAAGAAGCAATCTTCTTTAGAGATGGTAAAGCGTTAGATTTGTTTGGAGCAGGTAGACATACCCTAACTACGCAAAAATTACCACTTCTAGATAAGATTTATAAGATTCCTACAGGAGGAGAAGAATTATTCCATACTGAGGTTTACTTTGTAAATACAGTATTCCACACTAATGTAAAATGGGGAACAGATTCTAAGGTTAGAATGTTTGATCCTATTTCAGGATTAGTAGTAGAACTTGGAGCTAGTGGTGAATTCACACTTAAAGTAAGTGATTCTAGAAAATTATTAATTAAATTAGTAGGTACAACTAATAGTTTAAAAACTGAAGATATCGTTGATACTAATAGTATTTATAATGTTAAAGTATTAACAGGTAAATTTAGAGCTTTAGTAGTAAGTAAAGTAAAAGCTATTCTATCTAGAATTATTAAGGAAAACAATATTAACATTTTAGAAGTAGATGCACATGTAGAGCAAATCGCAGATGCATTAAAGAAAGAAATCAATGAAGTATTTGATGAATATGGTCTATATATTCCTGAATTCTATGTTAATAATATTGCTACACCTGATGATGATCCTAACTTTAGAAAACTAAAAGAACAATATGCTGAAAAATATCTATTAGTTAAGGATGAACAAATAAAGAAAGATGTTGCTTTAGCAGAACAACAAAGAAGAATTGTTGAAGCACAAACAGGAGCTCAAGAAGAAATTATTAAAGCTCAAGCACAAGCTGAAGCATATAGATTAAAAGCACAAGCAGAAGCTCAAGAAATGCAAATGAAGGGCTACACTTACCAACAAGAAACTCAAAGACAAGTTGGTGTTGGAGCTGTTGAAAATATGGGCAAAGGCGGAGGATCTGGATCTGGTGCTGGTATAGGTGATGTAGTAGGCGTAGGTGTTGCTTTAGGTGCACTAGGTGGAGTAGTAAATGTTGCTAAAGATGCTATGAAGCCAGTATTTGAAGATACAAAAGAAATGGGAGCAAACGTAGGAGCTGCTCTAAAAGATAGCTGGACTTGTCCAACTTGTGGTAAAGTAGGAATTACAACAAAATTCTGCCCAGAATGTGGCGCAAAGAAGCCAGAATCTCCTAAAGGATGGACTTGTCCATCTTGTGGAACAATCAATAGAGGAAAGTTCTGTACTGAATGCGGAACTAAAAAACCAGAAGTAAAAGAAACATGGGACTGTGAATGCGGTGAAAAGAATATAACTGGTAAATTCTGTCCAAACTGTGGAAAGAAGAAAGGTGAATAATTATGAGTAAAGGATTAAAAATTTATTTTGCTATTATGGCTATAATAGCTGTAATGTTTTCAGTTTTAGTATTTGCAATACCTTTCCGATGGAAAAGCGTTGCAACAGTTTGGATTGCATATATAGGTGTATTAGTTGCCCTAGCAGTACAATGCTATGTTGGAGTTCTTGTATTTAAGAAATCTAGCTCACTAAGAAGTAAAGTATATGGAATTCCAGTTATTAGGGTAAGTATTATTTATTTAATTCTTCAATTAATCACATCAGTTGTATTAATTGTTGCAAATAACTTTGTAGCTATTCCAGTATTTATTCCTGCAGTTATTTTAGTTATTCTAACAGGATTAGCAGCTATAGGTGTATTAATTACTGTTGGAGCTAAATCAATTATTGAAGATATTGAAAAAGAAGAAAAACAAAAAACTGCATTTATGAATAATTTTAAAATAGAAGTTGAATCACTTGAAAACAAAACAAGTGATGAAGATTTCAATAAAGTTATTCATAAATTTGTTGAAAAAGTTAAATATAGTGATCCAATGTCTGCTAATGAATTAGTTGATGTAGAAAACGAAATAAGCGCTAAATATAGCGATTTAAAGGAAAGTATAACAAGCGAAAATCTTGATGAAGCTAAAAAACAATTAGCTGAAATTAATGATTTAATGGATAAAAGAAATAGATTATGTAAGTTAAATAAGTAGTAAAGAGGTGATCCTATGGGATCGTGTAGATGTAAGATGTGTGGAGGTCATATTCATTATGACGATAAGGCAAGTGTTGCTACATGTGATTTCTGTGGCACTGAACAAACTATAGTTAAAACAGATGACCAAAAGAAAGTCACTTTATTCAATAGAGCAAATAGCCTAAGAAGAGAAAATGAATTTGACAAAGCACAATTAACATATGATAACATTTTAATAGACGATCCTAATAATGCTGAGGCACACTGGGGTATTTGTCTATGTCGTTATGGAATTGAATATATAGATACAATAGATGGAAAGAAAGTACCTACTTGTCATAGAACTGTTGTAAAAAGCATTTTTGATGACCTTGATTATAAAGAATCTATTAATAATGCAGATGTCGTAGCTAAAAAAGTTTATGAAAAAGAAGCACAAACAATTGATAAGATTCAAAAAGACATTTTAGCAATCTCTCAAAAAGAAGAAGCTTATGATATATTTATTAGCTATAAAGAACATGATTCATTAAACAATAGATCAAAAGATTCTTTAAAGGCAGAAGCTATTTATAACGAATTGCTAAAAAAAGGTTATAGAGTATTCTTTTCAAGAATATCTTTAAAGAACATTGAAATAAATACATATGAACCAATTATTTTTGCGGCTTTGATGAGCTCAAAAGTAATGTTATCTATTGGATCATGTAAAGAATACTTTAATGCTACATGGGAAAAGAATGAATGGTCAAGATTCATTTCTTTAATGATGGAAGACCATAAGAAATATTTAATTCCTTGTTTCTTTGATATGGATAAAAGTGATATTCCTGAAGAACTACTTAGATTTCAAGCACAAGATATAAATGGTAGTTTAGATGAATTATTAAAGAGAATAGATAAATTATTTACTATAAGTGAAAAAGTAATAGTTAGTACTGAACAAGCAGTAGCAAGAGAAAAAGCAGTATCTAAAATATCTTTAGAAAACAATCTAGGAAGAATAGGATTATTCTTAAAGGATGGTCAATTTAGTAAAGTTAATGAATATGTTGAAAAATCATTAAACACTGATTACACATGCGCTTTAGCTTACTATTACAAAATGCTTGCTTCCCTATTTTGTAGAAGTGAAGAAGAAGTAATAAAGAAAAGAATAGTCATTAAAGATAATCCTAACTATGAAAAAGCTTTAAAGTTCGCAGATACTAATTTAAAAAATAAGATTGAAGATTTAGAAAGAAGAATTGAAGAAGAAATATTAGCTTATGAAAAAGCTGAATTAATAAAGAAAATAAATAATCTAATATCTAGCAAAAAACATATTGATGCACTTAATATATTAGATGAATTAGATAAATATAAAGATTCAGAAAATGATAAGTACAATTTTAAAGTTCAAATCTATAATTATGCATCAAGCATAATAAATGAAAAAAGACTAGATGAAGCTCTTTCTTTGTTTGAAAGATTAGGAGATTTTAAAGATTCAATATCGCAAATTGAAAGAATTAATTTTATAAAAAAAGTAGATTTTGAAACTAAAAAAGTAGACGAATTATCTAAACATATTTCTTTAAGTTTTGCGAATATGAGAAGAACAAAAGTATATGATGATAAGAGACTAAAAGGATTAAAAGAAGATATTATAAGTCTACAGTCTTATACTTTATGCTCATATGCACTTGAAAAATATGAAATATTTACAAAAGAATATAACGAGATTGATGCACTAAGACAAAAGAGTAAATTTATAACAAAAGTAGTAGTATCAGTTTTAGCTATTGTTGCGATTATTGCTTTACTTATTGTTGTAGTTGTATCAATACTTTAGATATTAAAAGGGGGAAGTCCTATGGGTTCTTGCAGATGTAAGATGTGCGGAGGACACATTCATTTTGATAATGATGCTTCTGTTGCTACATGTGAATACTGTGGTACTGAACAAACTATAGTACAGACAAATGACTTAAAAAAATTAGGTCTATTCAATAGAGCAAATGCTCTAAGAATGCAAAATGAATTTGATAAAGCACAACTAACATATGATAACATTTTAATAGATGATCCAAATAACGCAGAAGCCCACTGGGGCATTTGTCTATGCCGTTATGGTATTGAATATATTGAAGAAGGAAACACTAAAAAAAGAATTCCAACTTGTCATAGAACAATAATTAAAAGTATTTTTGAAGATTTAGATTATAAAGAATCTATCGATAATGCTGATGTTGTTGCTAAAAGGGTATATGAAGCTGAAGCAAAAGCAATTGATAAGCTTCAAAAAGATATTATAAAAGTATCTCAAAAAGAAGCTCTATATGACATATTTATTAGTTATAAGGAACATGATAAAGATAATAATAGAACACCTGATTCTATATATGCAGAAAAATTTTATTATAATTTAAAAGAAAAAGGATATAGAGTATTCTTCTCAAAAGTAACACTAAAAGGAAAAGATACACAAGAATATGAACCAATTATTTTCTCTGCTTTAATAAGTTCAAAAGTAATGATTTCTATAGGTTCAAAGAAGGAATATTTTGATTCAATTTGGGAGAAAAATGAATGGGCTAGATTCTTAAGCTTTATGCAAGAAAATCATAATAAATATTTAATTCCATGTTACTTTGATATGGAATCATTTGATATGCCTGATGAATTCTTAGCTTTTGAATCGGTTAATTTAAAAGTAGATAGTGATGATGTTTTATTTAATAGAATTGATAAATTATTTGGTGATAAGAATAAAACTGTTGCAACAAATAAGACCTTCGTTGAGCCACTTACATCTTCTTTAAATAATAGATTAGAAAGAATAAAAGTATGTTTATCAGAAGGCGATTTTCAAAAAGCAGATAGCTTAATAGAAGATCTTTTAAATATAGATTATAAATGCGCAAAGGCTTATTTTTATAAGATATTTGTTAATCTAAAGATGAAGGATGAAGCAGATTTTATACGTTATAATATTCATTTAGATAGTGATAAAAATTACTATAAAGCACTAGAATATGCTGATGATGTTTATAAAGTAGAACTAAAGAATTTGAATAAATATATTAAAGAAAGAATAGAAGATAGAAAAAAGCAAGAGGCATATGATGATTTAAAGAAAAGCTTAGCAACTTTCCAATATGATAGAGCTATGGAAATAGCTAAATCTATTAAGGGATATAGAGATGTCGATAATATAGTTAATAATATAAAAGAAGAATGCTATCAAAATGGTCTTGATGCAAAAAAGAAAGGCCAATATGAAGCAGCAACAAAATTCTTCCACGTATTTTTAGATTATAAAGATTCTCAAAATTTATATATCGAATGTGGAAAAGAAAGAGTAAAACAAGCTAATAATAATAGATTAATGGCATTATTTTTTAGAATGGATGATATTATTCAAAAGATGGATAATAAAGTTCTAACAAATAATGATAAAGAAGATTATAGTAGATGTATGACAGAAGCTTCTAATTTAGGTATAGAATCTAGTGGAACTAAAACTCTTTCTTATTATCAAGAAAAAAGGCATGAGGTTATGTCTTCTAAGGTAATACTTTCTGATTTTGAGAAAGAACAGAAAAAGAGGGATAGGCAAGAACGTAGATATAAGATATTTAAATTATTGAAAGTATTAGGTTTATGCTTACTTGTTATTGGATATCTTGCCTTCTTAATTGTTCCAATTATTGTTTTTGCTAGTAAGGGAAATTCCAAAGGTGCAGGTATATGGTGTGGAATTGATACATTAGTAATAATTGTTACTATTATTGTAGGAGTAAAAATAGCTGACCATTTATAGAAGATGGATTTATTCCATCTTTTTTATGTTATAATAGGTTGTAGGTGATTTTTTATGTTAGAAGTATATTTAAACAAAAACGAAGAAAAAGAAAAATTAGAAGGCTTCCCATGGATTTTTAATAATGAAGTTAATCATTTTAAAGGAAATATTATAAACGGAGAAGTAGTAAAAGTATTAACATTTGAGGGTAAGTTTGTTTGCTATGGTTTTATTAATACTATTAGTAAGATTATGGTTAGAATTTTATCTTTAGATGAAAATGAAGTTATTAATGAAGACTTCTTTAGAAATAGAATAAAATATGCTTTAAGTCATAGAAATAATCTTAACTTTAAAGATTCTAATTGCGCTAGATTAATCTTCGCAGAAGCGGACTCTCTTCCCGGTTTAATCGTAGATAAATATGCTGATTATTTATCTGTTCAATTCTTATGCTATGGAATGGATAAGATTAAAGATATGCTAGTCAAAATATTAGTAGAAGAAACTAACTGTAAAGGTATATACGAACGTAGCGATGTAGAGGTTAGAAATAAAGAAGGACTAGATTTAGTTAAAGGATATTTATATGGTAAATTTGATACTAGAGTAGAAGTTTTAGAAAATGGTATTAAGTTTATCGTAGATATCGAAAACGGCCAAAAGACGGGATATTTCCTAGACCAAAAATTAAATAGAGATAACGTAAAATATTATTGTAAAGATAAAACAGTTCTAGATTGTTTTTCAAATGTTGGTGGCTTTGCACTAAACGCTTGTAAGAATGGAGCAAGACAAGTAGATGCTCTAGACATATCTAAAAAAGCATGCGAAGATATAGAATATAATGCCAAATTAAATAATTTTAATAACATAAATGTTATTTGTGATGATACATTTAATTACTTAAGAAAAGAAGAAATAATTAATAAATATGATACAATCATTCTTGATCCACCTGCTTTTTCAAAAAGCAAGGATTCAATAAAAAAGGCTTATAAGGGATATAAAGAAATAAACTTACAAGCTTTAAAAATAATAAAAAAGGGTGGCTATTTATTAACATTTTCTTGTAGCCAGCACATGACTCCAAATCTATTCTTTGAAATGATTAATGATGCTGTTAAAGATAGTAAAAGAACAGTACAATTAATTGATTTTAGAATACAATCTCCAGATCATCCAACATTACTTAATTCAGAGGAACAACTCTATTTAAAGTGCATAATTTTAAGAGTATTATAAATAATATATATAATTTGCAATATTATATAAAATAAAAATCTTGAATTATGGAATAATTTTTTGTATAATCTTAATGTATTGAAATTAGAAAGGATAGTGTTATTTATGGGAAGAGCACATGAAGTACGTGCAGCATCTATGGCTAAAACAGCCGCAGTAAAATCAAAATTATATGCAAAATATGGAAAAGAATTATATATGGCAGCTAAAGGAAACCCAGATCCAGTAAACAACCTTGCTTTAAGAAGCGTTGTTGCTAGAGCTAAGAAAGATCAAGTTCCTGCAGATGTTATTAAAAGAGCAATTGAAAAAGCAGCTGGAGGTGCAGCTGAATCATATATCTATAAGAGATTTGAAGGTTTCGGACACAATAACTCAATGGTTATCGTTGACTGCTTAACTGATAATGGAAATAGAACAGCAGCTACAATTCCTACAATCTTCTCAAAATGTGGAATTAAAATGGGTGTACCTGGATGTGCAGCACACAGCTTCAAAAACGAAGCAAGATTCTCATTTGAAGGAAAGACTGAAGATGAAGTATTAGAAATCTTATTAATGGCTGATTGTGATGTTGATGAAGTATTAGTAGATGAAGATGGTTGGGTTACAGTTACTGCTAAACCAGAAGCTTATAATGCTGTAAGAAAAGCTTTAACTGATGCTGATCCAGAAATCAAATTTGATGATGATAAAATCACATGGACACCTAATGATTATGTAGATTTAGATGGTGAACAAATGGAAAAATTCCAAAGATTCTTAGATATGCTTGAAGATAATGAAGATGTTCAAGATGTATATCATAATGTAAATATGCCTGTAGTTGAGGAAGAAGAATAGTCTAGATTTATTTCTAGACTTTTTTTGAAAAATGAGATTCAAGAAAATTACGTTTACTGATTTAGATTTAATTAAACCATTTTTAAAGAAAAAGAATTACTATATTTCAGATTTAACAATTGGTGGTATATTCATGTGGAAAGATTTTTATAATTACACATATTATATGGAAGATGATTTTGTGATTATAAAATCTAATGATGGGTATTTATTTCCTTTAGGAGATTTTAATAAAGCAATTAATAAAATAAAAGATGAAAAGATTACATTAATTCCAGAACAATATCTATCTTTATTTAATGATAAAAATGTAGGAGAAATAGATTTTAGGAAAGATTATGTATATGATGCTTCTGATTTAGCATATTTAGAAAACAAAAAATATGATAAGAAAAAAGGACATATTAAAAAATTTATAAGCTTATATCCAACATATAAGGTAGAAATAATAAATAAAAAGAACATTAAAAACATTATAGATGAATATAATAATTTAGCAAGACCTGTAGAGAAAATGGCTATATATGAGGCTAATATGGCTTTAGAGATACTTAAAAATTATGATAAGTTTGATTTCATTGGAATGATGCTTAAAGTAGATGATAAAGTAGTAGCTTTTACAGTTGGAGAAATAAGTTTTGATATTTTACATGTACATATTGAAAAAGCAAATATAGAATATAAAGGCGTATATCAAATGATTAATAACTTATTTTCTAAATATGCACTTGAAACATATAATATTAAATATATTAATAGACAAGATGATGCTGGCTTTGAAGGCTTAAAGAAAGCAAAGAAGTCTTATTATCCAATAATTTATTATAAAAAATATTGCATGAAATAAAATGCGAGAATTATTCTTGCATTTTTTTATTTTTATCTATTGTATTTCCGTAAAAAGGTGTTATAATATAGTTGAACAGTTGAATAAACGTTCAAGTGTAAGGAGTGATAACATGTCTATAGAAGACATAAAAAAAGAATTACCAAATGAAGATTCATTATATGATTTAGCTGAATTATTCAAAGTATTTGGAGATTCAACGCGTATAAGAATTTTATCTTGTTTAAAAGTATCTGAATTATGTGTTAATGATATCGCAGAAGCACTTAATATGACTTTATCAGCTGTAAGTCATCAATTAAGAATTCTTAAAAATGCTTATCTAATTAAATCAAGAAAGCAAGGCAAAGAAGTTTATTATAGCTTAGATGATGATCATGTAGAAAAAATAATTGATTGTGGTTTAGACCATATTAACGAATAGGAGGATTAATTATGCAAAAGAGCTTTAGATTAATTGATTTAGATTGTGCAAATTGTGCTGCAAAGATGGAAAGAGGAATTAATAAGATTAAAGGAGTTAATAGTTGTTCAATAAACTTCATGATGCAAAAGATGATTATTGATATTAATGATGATATTTTTGAATCAGTAATGGATGAAGTTGAAAAAACAATCAAGAAAATAGAACCAGACTGCAAGGTTAAAAGATAATGAAAAAAAGATTAATAAGAATTATTATATCTTTAATCTTATTTTTTAGTCTTTTTACTGTAGATAAAATAGTAAATTTAGAATCTGTAGTTGATATGGATTTCCCAATTCTACCATTTTGTCTATATCTAGTAGTATATTTAATAATTGGTTATGATATTATTTTTAAAGCCATAAGAAATATATGTCATGGTCAAATATTTGATGAAAATTTCTTAATGTGTGTAGCAACAATAGGTGCTTATGCAATATTTGCTTTTAGCGAAGCTGTTGCTGTATTATTGTTCTATCAAATAGGAGAATATTTCCAAGATTATGCAGTTAATAGAAGTAGAAAGTCTATATCTAGTTTAATGGATATTAGACCTGATTATGCCAATTTACTTGTTGATGGAGAATTTAAGGTAGTAGATCCAGAAGAAGTTAAAGTTGGAGACATTATTCTAGTTAAACCTGGTGAAAGAATACCTTTAGATGGAATAATTATTAAAGGTGAAACATCACTTGATACTAAGAGTTTAACAGGTGAATCACTACCTAAAGATGCTTTTACTAATGATTTAGTTATTAGTGGATGTGTTAATATTACTAGCCAAATAGAAGTTAAAGTTGAAAAAGAATTTTATGATTCAACAGCATCTAAAATACTTGATTTAGTAGAAAATGCAACAAGTCAAAAAGCAAAATATGAGAACTTCATAACTAAGTTTGCAAAGTTCTATACACCAATAGTTTGTTTCTTAGCTTTACTATTATTCTTAATACCAGGAATAATAACAAAAGACTATCAAGAATGGCTTTATAGAGCCTTAAACTTCTTAGTAGTATCTTGTCCATGTGCACTTGTTATATCTATTCCTCTATCATTTTTCAGTGGAATTGGAGCGGCAAGTAAATATGGTATTTTAATTAAAGGTTCTAATTACTTAGAACAATTTAATAAAGTAAATACATTTGTTTTTGATAAGACAGGTACACTTACTAAAGGAAACTTTAAAGTATCTAAAATATATCCTGATAATTTAAAAGATGAAATAATTAAATATGCAGCTATTGCTGAATATAATAGTAGTCATCCTATCGCTAGAAGTATAGTTGAATACTATAATAGTGATATTGATAATTCATATGAATTAACTAACGTAAGCGGTAAAGGTGTAATCGCTAAAAAGAATGATGAAATAATATTATGTGGAAATAAGAAATTATTAGAAGAAAATAATATTAAATTTGATATAGTTGATGAAGCAGGAACAATCGTTTATGTTTGTAAAGATAATAAATATTTAGGTTATATTTTAATCACAGATGAGATAAAGGAAGAATCAAGTTATGTTATTAAATCACTTAATAACTTTAGTAAAACTATAATGCTTACTGGAGATAATGATAAGCAAGCATTATATGTTAAAGAAATGCTTAATTTAAGCGATTATAAGGCTTCAC
>Ga0247611_10010272_pt1 | contig 11036 bp, 20 predicted proteins | sample 177DNAGHGhighgp2_FD_192422 | JGI IMG/M metagenome (GOLD analysis project Ga0247611, IMG submission 192422) | Sheep rumen microbial communities from Palmerston North, Manawatu-Wanganui, New Zealand - 1770 DNA GHGhigh gp2 | ecosystem: Host-associated > Mammals > Digestive system > Stomach > Rumen... | reverse complement strand
AGATGGTGAAGTGCAAATGGAACTTGAAGGAGGAGAACGAATCTTTAGTCGTAAAAATACTCGTACATTAATTCGTATGGCTAAGAAAGCAAATGAAACTAAATCTGATACTGATTATAAACGACTAGGTAATAAAATGTTTTCTTATATAAAGTAGTAGGATGAGCGTGAACCTGATTACGTTGAACTAAAAGATAATAAATAATATGGCACGAAAAGACCTAAGCAAAGATCCAACTAATTTACAAGCAATGTGGAGAAAGGCTAAAAAATTTTATTATGAACTAAAAAAAACAGGCCTTTCAGATACTGTAGTTGCAGCAATTCTAGGAAATATAGCACAAGAATCATCTTTTGATCCAAAAGCTAGAGCTGGAAGTTACTCTGGCTATATTCAAAATCAAAAAGAAATTGTTAATTGGATTATAAAGCATTTTGGAGGATATAACCATATACATTAGATGAATTATCTAATAGCTGGTTTAACTTAGAAACTTCCTGATAAAGTTTCTTAGTGGGGTAAAGAATTAAACACAAGATTTAATACTTTCTTACAAGGACTAACAAATAATATAACAGTAGCACAAGCCACAAAATTATGGGAAAATTCTTATGAGAAATCTGGAGGACAATCCTTACAACAAAGAATAAATTATGCTAACTACTTTTATAAGCAAATATTAGAAGAAAATAAAACAACACCTGTAAGGAAAACACCTAAAATAAAATAGAAAAATAAAACTATAGCTTATCAAATACCTGAAACTACATATCCATAGGAAAATTCAAAATTTTAGGAGCCATAGCAAGAATATATTGTACAAACTAACAATACGTATGATAGTTTTCCATTATTTTTTGATTTTAAAAATTATTAGACTCCAGAAACCTATGAACCACAAAGTGTTGACCAAACAAAAACAGAATTTGATTTGCCAGTATATGCTTCAAACTTTAAAAAGGGAGGAAAATTAATTAAAAGAGGACAACAAGGAACTATACTTCATAAGACAATATATTTGAAAAAAGACGGAAATGAATCTGAATCTCCACATAGTGAATTAAAATCTTGGATTGCAGATATTACACCAGAAGAAAGAATGGACTAGACTACTTAGTAGTTAAACGAAAGACTTTCTACTTATAAACCTACTAAAGAATTACAATAGGCAAGTTAGGGAATTGTTCATCCGTTTAGTTGGTGGGAAGCTATTCCTGCATTAGCTCCAGTAGTAATTCCTACAGCAATAGCAACTGGACCAGAAACTGGAGCAACACTTATTAATCCATCTTTTTGGGGAAATCTAATAAAAGATACTGCATTATACACAGCTGCAGATGCTACCTCAGAAGGTATAACTGGCAAAGGAATTGGAGCACATGTAAATAATGCTATAGGGTTAGAAGAAGAACATCCTGTGGGAGAAGCTATTGGTTTCGGAGGAACAAGTTTTCTTAGAAAACCTTTAGAGAAAGGAATAACGTCTGCATATAAAGGACTTAGAGGAACTAGTTTTATTAAAACTCCAATATACAAAACTAAAAACATTAACTTAATACAAGGATACAAAACAGTTATTCCTAGATTTATAAAGAATGTAAAAAATTCAGATATAGCTGCAAAAACAGAAAGAACATTAGGAGCCATTCCAACCATTATTAATCCAAAAAAAGTAAAGATTTTTGCAAAGTCTCCTGAATTAATAGATAATATTCCAATATATAGTCTAAAAGACTTTTCGACTAAAGAATTAGCAACTTTGTAGAATCAATGGGCAAAAGAAATAGCTAAGGGACCTTATAGTCCAAATTATAATTTTTATTTAGAATTAAATAAAGGAAAAAATTTATCTTAGAATTTTTAGTCTGCTAGAGATTTATTAAGTATGGAAAAACTTGCAGAAAGATATGGAAAGTATCTTTCAACAAGATATAACCAAATATTAGAAAAAATAACGGATCCTGTATTACGACATATAGTAGAAGTATCACCATAGTACATGGAAGAAGTCTATGCTTAGTAGATAAATGTTGGAAAAGCTACTCCAGAATTTGTAAAAGACTTAATTAAACGGGCTAATTCTTATAGAAGATTTATGAATCGTCCTTTATCGGCAGAAGATTTTTCTATGTTTAAAGGGCACAGCGTAAGGGAAAATAATATGGGGAGTATAGATGTTGAAGGCAGAATAGTGTCCGGCAACTATGGACCATTTCCAGCATACTTTGAAGGGTAGCCAAGTCTTACAGGAGATTATTCTACTTGGTGGGATCAAAGAATACCTCAAGGAGTTAATGTGAGAAGGGGTATGCATGATTCAGATATTGCAGGATCAAAACTAATCAATAAAATATATAATAATAAAAACTTACGACACACGAATACCATATCTGTAATGTAGGAATTTAACAAAAACTATACAGCACCTAGAGGCTTCATTGATTGGCCTGTACATTAGCAATTTTATGGTCCTAGAGGAACATAGTTGCCAAACTTTAAAATTACTGTGAATTAGGCTCCAAAAGATTTTAACTTTGGAAAAGGATACAAATTAGGAGGAAAATTAACGTTTAAAAAATAACTTATATTAACATTATATATTTTTAACATAAATTAATTTGCATAAATCAGAATAAATTGCTATATTTGCAAAAAGTTTAACAGTTAAACATTAAAATTATTAATTATGAGAATTACAAGTAAATTTAGAAAATTTTAGGAAGGCGGCCCTGTAGGTGCCCCACAAGACCCTATGGCACAATTACTTCAAGTTGCCATGGAGGCAGTTCAAACTCAAAACTGTGAAGCAGCTATGGCTGTTTGTCAAGCATTACTACAACTTGCACAAGGTGCAGCAGGTGGTCCTGCTCCTGGCCAAGAAGGTCCTGCACCCGAAGAAGCTCCAGCAGAGGAACCCACATTTGCTCGTTACGGTGCAAAGTTAGTAAGAAGAAGATAATTAACTTAAAACTTTAGAAAGGAGTGTATATTAATTTATATGCTCCTTTTTTGTTATAATATGGCACAAGTAATAAAAGCCGAAAATGGCACAACAATAGTACAATATAAGCCTTTCTAGGATACATTAAAAATAACAGCAGGAAATACTTACAAAGCTTCTGATGGATTAAAATATCTACAAAATAAAGAAATGTTATCTAGATACGCAGACTATAAAAATATGGATGATAACTAGAGACAAGAATTTTATACTACTGTAGATAGTTATATCAATGCTATAAACTCAGGAAAGGCAGATTTCAGTCAAAAAGGTATATCTCTTTTTGATAATACACTAGAGAATTTATATACACCACTGGTAAACGAATATTTCAAATATGGAATATATAATGGAGATATTCCTATATATGATGAAAGTGATAAAACATTATATACTCCACAATTAGTACAACTTATAGGTAACGATCTATACAATAATCCAAAAATAGATGACACATTATTAATGTCTGGGTGGAATGCATTAGACCCTAAAGATAATGAAGGTAAAAGAGGTATATCTAATCGCATTAAAAGATATGTAGAAATTATTAGAAAAGAAGCTAATAAATTAGAAACTACTTTACCTTATACACAATAGTTTCGTTTTAATGGGTGGTAGGATGACTTAAATGCTTATTAGAAAGAAATAGAAGCCTTAAGAGCTCATGCTAATGATATAGAAAAGTTAACTGATATAAATGATGAGAGTTGGATTCAAAATGCCATTAGGGCAGGACTAAATCCAGAAGAGGTGAAAAGATATTTTAAATCTGATGAAGTCTTTAATGATTCACAAACAAATAATAAAAATAACTCAGAAAACACTGAAGATTAGAAACAGGCAGAAGATTCAGGAGAACAAAATAATCAATAGACTTCAGGATATGATTACTTTGATCCATTATCAGAAAATGATATTATAGCTATGCAGAATGGAAAGTCTTATACTCTTACAGATTCTACATGGCAAAATATAGATGATGATAATATTAAATAGTTAGCTTAGGGATTAATAGATGTATATGCCAGACACAAAATTGAAGGAAAAGATACATTCTGGGACGGATATCGAAATAAATACCTGCAAAATTTATCGGCATTCTTTACAAAAGGAAATGAAATAAGTGTTTATTCAGTATCAAATGGAGTACTTACTAATAAAGGTAAGTAGTTTTTTATAAGAACTCCAAAACATCAATTTCCAGTAAAAGTTAATATCCAAAAATAGTCTGATAACACATATACTGCAAAAGATTCTGCTGGAAATATATATTAGTTAGGAGGATATTCTTTTGACCCACAAAATATTCCACAATCAATTTTAGATTTAAATAAAGATTTAGGTAATCCTATTCCATTTAATATAAAACTATTACTTAGTGGAAAATAGTAGTTAGTAAAATATCTAGAAGAAAATATTATTCCTTTAGATACAAGATATATACCGCCTAAAATGTTTGCAAAAATGGTAACTATTCTATCCTATTATTTTCTTAAAAATTTTACATCAGGAAATAATATTTTAAGAGATCCAAGAATAGGAGTTATAACTTTTGGAGGTCATACAAATTTAGGTGGATAGGTTTCATCACTTGATTGGAATTTATTAGGATATAAAATTAGATTTGAGTTTAAAAATGGAAAGGTTATTCGTTAGAAAAATTCTAATTTTATAGATCCTAAAACAATTTCAAAAGTAACTATAGATAGAAACGCTGGAGCTTATAAAAAAGGTGGTATGATTCCAAAATTTTAGGAAGGTAGTAAAACTATGGTAGATTACCAAAAAGAAAATGGAATTGCTGTAGCTTCTAAACCAATTTCTCCAATAAAATAGAATAAATCTACAAGAGATTTATCTAAAAAACAACAGCTTGCTTCTGACAATGAATTTACTACAGCAGATAAAGTACGTACTGTTGCCGCAGGTTTAGACTTATTAAGTTCATTCCTAGCATTTCCACAAAGTACTAAGTTAGCAGCTGCTGCTGGAACTGCAGCAGCATTCGGCACATATATAACTGCCGACATTATGGATATTATAGAAGGAAGATAGAATTTAGGAGACGTTGCTCTTAACGATGCTTTATTACTTGGAACTATGGCAGTTCCAATGTTTATTAATCCCAAACGTGCTGCGGCATTAGGAATGGGAGAAAAAGGTTAGCAAATTGCCTCTGCTTTTTCTAAATTCTTCGGTTGGGCTGTAGCTGGAGGTATGATTGCTAATGAAGAAACACGTAAATCATTAGAAAATACTGTATCTAAACTTACAAATTTTGAATTTGCTTCACTAAATTCACAAGATGCTACTAATATAGCCTTTATGGTTAGATTAGTTGCAGGAGTTAAAGACGGAATTAGTAATAGAAAATCCAATAAAGAAATATAGAAAATTTAGGAAGGTAAAAGAGAAAAATTTGTAAATTACTCTTATAAAGTTGGAGATACTACAAAGTCAGGTAAATTACCAATAACAGAAGAAACCACATCTTTAGAAATTCCAAGTTTAAAGGAATCTATTTTAAAACAATTAAATGAAGGTAGAGAAGAAGCAAATAAAATAAAGGCAGAAGATATTACTATACCTACTGTTAAGAAAAAAGGTATATCAAAATTACCGAAACAAATATAGAACCTTTATAGTAAAGTATCTGGAAAAGAAATCCCAGAAACAGCCGAATTAGCAGAAATCGAACTTGGTCCTGTTCCTAAAGCTACTTCTTAGGCTACTCCATATTCAAGAATATTTGAAAAAGCCTCAATAGATAAAAATGGAGTAGTTTCCCGTAAAAATACTCCATTAGGAAAATTTATTAGAGAAACATTAGGAGCTACAGATTTTGATGTATTCTTTTCCGACTATAATATTGTACGAAACTACCGAATGGGTAAACTTGCTCGTTTAAATAAAAACGTATACTAGCCATTGGACGATTTAAGAAAGCAAGGAAAAGTATTTAATGATATAATTAAAAATCCTAATTTAACTACTAATTAGAAAAATAAGGAATTGGCAAATGCAATGGTTAAATTTGGATTTCTAGAAAGTGATCCTGGATTAGTTAGTTATGCTAAAGCATTATCTGATTTCTATGAAACAGATTTGTCTAGATACGATAATTTCCAACTAGCTCAAGCAATGTTTGATGCTAAATCAGAAGAACCAGTATTTGGAAAACCAGTTCCAGAAGGAACAACTAATACAAATACTGGATCAAAAATTAATACTAAAGAATTAAATTATAATAATTAGCAAAAAGTTACTTTAGAGGATTTAACTGATGCTTATGAAATATTTTTAAGGGAAAAACAAGCAACAGGAGAAACTAATCCAACATTTTTACAATAGTTATTACAGACTTAGACGAAAAATAAAAGCGACAAACAATAGTTAGTTTAGAAAGTTTTTTCTAATTTTAATACAGACGCAGTTACACCACTACGTATACAACAAGATTAGATGATTAAACTTCTATTAAAAACCAATGCTTTATCAAAAGTATTAGAAAATGAAACTAAAGCATTATCTGCAAAAACGATAACAAAAGCTCTCAAAGAATTAGTAAAAGATAAAAAACTAACACAAGAACAAGCAGATAAAGCTTCAATACGTATTATTCGTACAAGATTGGCAAGAGAAATAAAGTCAAAATATCCTAATGCAAATAAGGCTAGTAAACCAACAGAAAATTCTTCTTCAAATACAGAAACAATTAGTGGAGAGGCAATAACTAATGAATCAGCAAATAATCAAACTAACTCACTGAATACTCTCGAAGCAGTTGAAAATAGAATAAAAGAAGAAGCTAAAAATACATCAACTAAAGAATCTGTTTCTACAAGACTAAAAAATATATTAGATAAATTAAAATCTGATGGAACCATAGATGAAAATATGTATCAATCTTTAAAATCAAAACACTTTAACACTTTAAAAAAATTAATTCCAAAACATTATGAAGGAGGTAATTTAGACTTTGTAGATAAAGTACTTAAATTACAAAGTGGTAATAGAATAACATGGACAAGCGGAAAACAAAATTGGTTTACAGAAGTAGCACCACAAACATGGAATTATTTATTTGATACGTTATCACAAGAAGATTCTGACAAACTTTATGGTACAGGAGAAGGATCTATATATGATCTTTCTAATCAATATTATAAGTTTAGATATAATTCTAGTAGAAATATTCCAAATTCATCAGAAGATGTAAAATAGTATCAAAATAATTTTATTACAGCTCTTCCAAGTTATAACGATAAAATAATAGGTCCATTAATTCAAGGAAATAGGTATATTAAAAATGGAGAATAGTGGAATACTTATGAACCAGATTAGTTAAATCAAGATGGATTTTTCTAGGGAGTTGAACTTGATAAACAATTATTTGGAAATTTAGATGAATTTGATACAGAATCTCTTAAAGCTTTATTAGATTCTCTAAATAAATATAATAAAGAGCATAATACAAATATAACTCTTGGATATGATAATAAAACAGGAGTAATAGGTGCTGTTAAACCTGATAATGTTCCTGAAGGATTATCAATTCTAGATAATAACTTTAATCTAGAAGAATGGAGAAAGTCTATAGGAAATTCTGGAATGACAGGAAGAATTGTATATGATCCAGATAGTAATGATAAAGCGCTTCCTTTACAGACTGGTAGAGCTACTATTAAAGGTAGTCCAATTGATCCATTAAGAATATTGGGAATTCTTGGAGTAAATGCAGTTAATGCAGATGTAGAATCAAAAACTAGAAGTCTACCAAAAAAAGAAATTCCAGTTATAAATCAACGTAGAGTATTTAGAGATATTCTAAGTGAAAACAAATTTTTAAGTGATTATGGAGGATTCTTAGAGAGACTAAATCAACCTCTTACATCCGACGGAAGAGGCGAAAATGCAGCAACACTAAATGCATATAGTAAATTAAATGAGGGATTACGTGATGTACGACAAAAAGCAGCATTAGCATATGAACAATCTGTAGAAAAGGCAGAGGCAGTAGAATAGGCAAATAATGCTGATAGAGTCAGAGTAGCAAATGCTAATTACGCTCATGCTGTAGATACCGATATTGCAAATAAAAATGCATGGGGTAATATGAGAATGAGAAATGAAAAGAATTGGTTTGATTATAAATCTATAAAATCTTCAGAACTTTCTGAACTTCAGAAAGTTAGAAGTTTTTATGGTATGGATAATGATTTGAAACTTGAAAAGAGTAGGTATAACTTAGCAGTAGCAAGTATTAATAAGAAGTACTATAATCAAATCTTAGAGGATTTGAGATATAATCCTGTAGAATTAGAGAATTTTAAGAAAGCCTACAATTTACAAAACTTTACATTGTCTCCATATGCACAACGGTATCTACAACATATAAGAAGAGAAGAAGAACATGAGTTAGCTCAAAGTCGAGTAAACTAGTCATAGATATTAAATGCTTACTATAATCCTGGCCTTTATTGGGGAGATGTATCTTATCCATATTACAAAGGAGCTTGGACTGGCGACGAGGACGTATTTACATTACAAGAGGCACTTAATAATAGAAAAATAAAACATAATAAAACAGGAGGAACTATAACAATGGCAAAAAACGGTGGAGCCAGTATCAACTGGGTAAGAGTAGAAAATGCTAGAATGGTTAATAAGTCAATACAAAATGACATTAAGCATACTCACGAGTTACTCAAAGAATCTAATAAAGAACTATAGAGAAGTATTAGAGAGGTAACAAAATTAATAAATAAATTACATAAGTAATGAAAATAATATCAAAAAAGGCTTATGGAGGAGAATTCTTAGCTGCTACTTATGGTGTAACTTCACCAGTAGTAACAGCTTAGGAACATTAGACTAATAACGAAGAAAAAAGTAATAAATCTGATGGCTCCTCCAATAAAACTTTAATTGAGCAAATTTTTGATCCTAAGTTAAATATATTACCTAGTGATGCTGCAATATTAGCTGATTTAGCAGAAAGTGTTGGAACTATGGAAAGCTCAGAATATTTTAGTACTTTAGCTAAACCAAAGCAATGGGCAACCATATATAAAATGTATGTTACAAAAGCTAATTAGGCTAAAAATAATTACGAAAATATGGTGGCTATAAAAAACAACTTAATTTCTAAGGGTGCTGCTCAAGACGCAGCAGTAACTAATGAGGGATATGTTTTCGTACATAAAGGAGGATCAAAAAAGATTTCTATAATTCTACCACAAGAATTTAATAAGAAGGAAGATACTGTAGTAACAAACGCAGAGTTAACTTATATTAGAGCAAATGATCCTTAGTATGCTTTTAACGATAAAATATCAGAGACTTTAATGGGAGCTACTTCGTATAAAGAAATCCGAGAAATTATTACGGATGCAATACGAAATGCAAATGAATTTGAAGATGGTAAAACAGTATTTGTAAACCCAAATATGGCAGCAAAAACAGCAGACGGATTAAAATTACTAGCTTCTATTGGTATTACAATTGAAGATTTACAGAAGATGGACCCAGGAACATTAATTAAGTCTAAAACAGATACATCTTCAAATGCAAAACAAATACAGGCAGCTATAGCTGCAATAGAAGACCAATTAAGTCCTCAACAAAAAGCTCTATTGGAACTTAGAGCTAGACAAATTGGAGGAGAAGCAAATTATAAATCAGTAATTCTTGAATATGCTGCTTCTGAAGCAAAAGGCAAAGTTTCACAAACTTTAGACTTTGTAAACCCATATCAACATGGAAATGCAGAAGCCAAAGAAAAGAGAGTCAATGCTCAAAAAATATAGGATGAAGCCAAAATGAAAGCATTAGAAATGCCTACTTCTGTATAGTTTTTAAATTCTTATGGACTTAAAAAGAGATTTAGATTTTCAGATGGATCTAGAGGATCTCTATTTGTTTCTGGAGCTCAACTACCAATTACTAAGAGTGGAAAAGCTATTGGAGATGTTCCTCTAAACTTAGTCGGAGTGTCAGATTATGCAGGAGTTTTAGATAAATCTAATGTAACTATTGGTGGAGTACATATTGATCAAAACTTATTAGGATCAGTTTTAGCTTATACTGGTAATACAGTTAATGCTCCATTACCAGTAGATTAGCAAAAATTATTAAGTGAAAATGTAATCGCACCAGATTTAGATTTAACTAAGAGATTAGATGAAGCTTGGAGGTTATTAATCGCAAAAGGAATTACAGGTAAAAATAGATAGGAAATAGACATTATTAATAAAACATTATAGGCTAAGGGCTTACCTGCAATGTTTACAGGAACATTCGATGCCCAAGGCAACCCTGTAATTAATTTAACTTAGTATGCGCGTTTTGCAGTAATTGATGGTATTGTTGATGGTGGAATACTTGAAGATGGGCAAGAGTTTACTTATCACTTACTAGAACTTTCAGATAAAGAAAAACAAGCTGCTATTAATAGCTTTAGAGCAGTTAATGAAAAATTTAATGCAACTCCCGGAGGATGGTTCTCTAAACCAAAATTTTACCGAGGAACCATATTTATACCTATTAACGATAATGCAATTAATGCTTATGCAGGAAGTGGAGTTAATTTAACTACTTCGTAGGCTGAATTACTTGAACGTGCTGATGCTGATAGAAAACAAAGAATAGAAAATCCAGCATCATCTAGATATAAACAAAATACATTTAATATTTCATATTAGTGATGGTATCAATAAGAAAAGAACACGATTGGATTGGAGAAAACTTATCTAATCCAACTTTTACAAATACAGACTTTAAGGAAGTCGGAATTAATATAAATAATACTTCTATAGGTCCAGAAAGTGCTTACATAAGTAATTCATAGATTAGAGCACTTCCTGAATTTTAGACTAATGGAAAGTTTGATGAGGCTAAGTTCCACGAGAAATACGTGGAACTAGCTTCTTCATATAATGACTTAGCAAGAAACACATACTATGAAGATTTAAAAAATTAGGGACGAATCTTCGCAGAAAATAATATATTTGTATCTCCAGAAGAAAGGAAACA
>Ga0247611_10010271_pt1 | contig 11038 bp, 2 predicted proteins | sample 177DNAGHGhighgp2_FD_192422 | JGI IMG/M metagenome (GOLD analysis project Ga0247611, IMG submission 192422) | Sheep rumen microbial communities from Palmerston North, Manawatu-Wanganui, New Zealand - 1770 DNA GHGhigh gp2 | ecosystem: Host-associated > Mammals > Digestive system > Stomach > Rumen ... | reverse complement strand
CAATCCCCAATCCCCAATCCCCAATCCCCAATCCCCATTAAATAACTATATTTAAGTGATTTATTTTTTTTTTAAAATTAAATTAATTGATAAAAATCTTTAAATTTAATATAAAATAATTAATAAGTTTGAACCAATTATTAAATATTAAATAAATGAGTATGCAAGATTTATCAGCATCTTATAGTAGTAATTTATTTCCATTTTTACAACACATTTCATCTGAAATTAATACGATTTGGTTAACTAATTCTGATAAAACTGATGAAATGAAAAAACTAATTAGTTTTTTAGATTATATTTTATCAAAAGATGTTCCATTAGAAGATATTTTCAATCAAAATGAAACTTTACTGCAATATTTTATGAATAATTTTATGAATGAAGTAATTAGTAGTATTCTCAAACAATCAGTCGTTTATAATGAAAATGGTGATGATATAGCATTAGATCTTTTATATCATATATATAAACTATTTTTAAAATATCATCAGAATAAAAAATATGCACCTTTGTTTGAGAAAATTCGAGAAATTATAAATACTGAATATCATATCCCATCATTTTTTGAATCCCAGAATGAGACTCGAGCACAGATTATTAAAAATGATAATCCTAAAAAAAGATATAATTTTTTCAATTTCAACCATGAATTTTGCTCTGATTATATTGATAAATCGAAAGAAAGTGAAAATATGTTTAAGGCTGGAGATAAAGTTGATATATTAATAAATCATGAAGGAAGATTATCTATTGATAAAAAGGCATGGATTAGAGGAAAAATTAAATCACTTGATGAAGAAAATTATAGTTATATTGTAGAAAGTCCTGAATTGGATTCTGATATGAAAATTCAATTTGGAAGTTCAGAGATAGTCCCAGAAGGAGAAAAAACAGTTGATTGGGAATGGAGAAGAAATTTAAAAAAAGATGAAATAATAGATTGTTATGATAGAAATAAATGGTTCCCTTCTACCATATGTGAAGTTATTGAAGAAAAAAAAGAAGGTGGATATAATAAAATCAAATATAAAGTAGGATTTAGATTATATCCTAAATGTTTTGAAAACAAAGATGATAAAATTGATAATTATAAATGTTTTTGGCCTGGAAATAATTTTGACAAAGATAGCAATAAAGAAGAATATTTTGGAGATAAGGAGAACTATGATGAAAACATTGATTGTTATTCTAAAAGAATTCAGAAATTTAAAAGTTATACTGATGCTCAAAGAGAAAATTTAGGCTCTGCATATTATCCATCATTTGGCAGTTCTAATTCATCTAATGAGAATAAAATACAAAGAATGAATCATGAACTAGAAAATGAGAGTGAAGATGAAGGAATTAATGATGATATGTTTCATTATGAGGTAAATGGGAAAAAAAATTATATCATAGGAAAGCCAGGAAAATTTTCATATTACTATGCTTTATTTTATAGAAAACTTCAAGATGATAATGTATTTGAAGATTTTATAAAAATAATTTGTAATAAGCCAAATAGTGAAGAAATATATAACATATTCTTTACATTATATTGTGCACTCCCATATTTACATAAACAATACTTAATTGAAAATTTAGAAAATTTTAAAAATTCAATTCTTAATTTTATAAACAATTTGGAAACAAAAGAAATAAGAAATTTACCCAAAGAATTAACTGAAATAATTACAAAATTTTTAAAAAAAGTTAATAAAATATTAAAATTGGACGAAACTAATGATGAAAATGACAAAATTTCAACTTTGGATGAAATAAGAATAAATTTATCTATTAAAATGTTAAAAACAAGTATTTTCGATAAGAGGATTCAGGGATTGAAAGCATTAAATGAATATATAAGTGAAAATATCAATAAAGCAAATTCAATGAAGATATTAATTGACTTAATTCACCAAAAGGAAATAATTAAAGAAATTTTTGGAGCCAATTATCACAGTCAAATAATATCAAAATCAAATAAAATATTAGCATTATTATTAAAAAATAATGAAATAAAGGAAGATGATATCAAATTAATATGGGATTGCACACAGAGGGGTGATCTTGAAGCAAAAACTACAATTATGAAACTGTTGTCAGATTTAGCAGAAAACTTAAATGAAAATTTCATAAATATTTTATTGGAAAATATAATTAATACTATTGATAAAAATAAAATAAATGAAAAGGAGATTGTTTTCATATATAATTTATCAATTCATGGCGATAATGAAAAAAATAAAATAAAATGCTGTGAATATATTTATCAATGCGTATTAAAATTAGATTTGAATGATAATAATTTACAAAATAATCCAATCATGGAAAAATTACTGTCACTTCCCTATAAAGATGATAAATATTTAGAAAAAATATTATCTATGTGCGAAAACGATTTAAAGTCAAATAATTCATCATTAGTAGTCTTGCAAATATTATCATCTCTTATAGATAAATTCACAGTATCTTCCACTAGTGTAATATATCTCAAAAAAGCTCTAGAAGATTTCACAAAGAATGACAACTTATTGATATTATATAAAGATAATTTCAGCCAATATATTTCTAGAATTAAAGAAGTAATAAATAAAAATAAAAAAGAAGGGGAAATGGACGGAGAAACAATAGGAAATAATGACAATGTAGTTATAGATAATTATACCCATATAGTGAACATCCATAAAAGAATAGAATTTTTAATAGATTGTATTACTTTAATATATCCATCTTTTGATTTCCTTGCTTATTTGAAAGAGATTTTATTGGACAAACCAGTATCTATTAATGACGGAGCTATTTTTTATCAATTTATGGAAAAATTTATATCAGAAAACAAAGCCAATGAAAGTGAGGCCAAAAAAGAGAAAAAAAAAGATATAAAAAATCAGTTGTTCAAAATATTTACAGAAAATAACCAAAAAAATATGACAATGTCAGAATTCAAATTATTTATAGCTATATTTTTTGGGATAAATTCTTCAAATATGATATATACTATAGATAAAGAAGATAACTATTATATTCATGTATCCTGCGAAAAATTTGAAGAAATTTTAGAGGTAGATAAACTATGGAATGTTATTTTTCAATTAAAAGACGAAAAAGTTCTGAGCAAGGCCATAAGTATAATTTTCAAATTATACAAAAGTAAAGGCCAAATTGAAAAATTATTAAAAAAATGTAATGATTTGATCAAAAATGAAAGCACCACAAGTGGAATAATTGATAAATGTTTTAAATTATTAAGAATAATTATAATTGAATCTGAAAAAAATCATATAATGAATACTAAATCACATTTAAATTTAATTAAAAACAATATATTTTATTTACCTTTAAAACTAACTCAAAAAAATTTGCATTTTTATTATAATAGTTCTTCTGATAATGAAGACACCAGCATGACAGAAGTATTCTTCGGAAACACAACATTAAGTGAAATTAAAAAATTATTAATAATAAAAGGAAAAATACCCTTAAAATATATTGAAATATGCTTATCAAAGGAATATTTAGAAAAAATAAAAAATAATAAAAATGAAGAAGATAAAAAGAAAGAAAATAAAAAAGAAGAAAATGATTTTATGTTAGATGATACCTATAACAATAAATCTCTGGCAGAAATATTAAATAATAATTATAATCCAGAATTACCCCCACATAAAATATTTATCTTCAAGCAAAGGAATATGGAAAGAGAGAATTTATTATTTGGAAATGAATTAAATCCTAAATTTAAAGATATTTTAAAGCAATGGTTCAACGAATTCACTGATGGCACAGGAAAAATGGACAAAGTCTCATGTGGAAAATATATTTCTAAAGTTACAACAACAAATGAAATAGTATCTCCTGAAGACTCTAGAGTAAAAGGATTTTTTGATAAATATGACCCTGAGGAAAAAGGATATGTCACAGAAGATAAATTTTTGGAGTTTTATACCAATGCTTTAAGTGAGAGAAGAGATCAAACTGTTTGGGAAAATATAAAATCAATGGGAATAAGGGAAGATTTGCATAGAATTGATGAACCAGATGAAATACCATATATAGAAAATGACAAATCGCCTAGATATTGTTTGGGAAATGACAAATCATTCATTGAGACATTATTTGATTTATTTAATAAAGTCCAAAATAAAAAAGAAATTTATGACTTTCTATTTTTTTTATCTACTAATAAAGAAATATATGACAATATATTAAATAACTTAAATAAAACAGATGAAAAAAATTTTGATAAAATATTTGATGAAAATAATAAAATATTAGAGCAATTATATACCTTGACTATAATTGAAAGCATTTTGCAAGATTTAAATGTCAATAATATTGATTTTACCAATTTGTTTGAAAGCTTAAAAAAAAGAGAAAATAGAGAACAAAGTACTATAGCTATGAGCACCCAAAATTATGAATATTTTGATGATATTGATATAAGCAAAAAGAAAAGCTTTTTAAAAGACTTTATTACAAGTAGAAATTTCGAAAAAATGTTAAAATATATGAATAAATTATTGACAGAATATAAATTTGATAATAATAATACTAATAAAAATGATAGCATAGTATTGAATATCTGTTATGAAAAAAGTCTAAAAATAATTAATATTATTTACAATGCATGCTTTAATAACAAATCATATAATGATATGGCAACCAATGGAATAAAAAATGAAAATGAAAATGATATAAATGATTGTGGAATATACTCATTAGATTCTATCAATTTATCAAATATAATAAATGAAGACAGTAATATAAAAGAAACTATATCTCAAATAGGATTTTTAGATTTTGCAATTAATCTAATTAAATTTATAACAAATCTTAATAATAATTTAAATTCAGATGCTTATACCGAAAATAATTTATTGCAAAATTCCTTTAATTTATTAATTAATTTAATATCCTATAATAGCAAATTACTCACGGAACTGGACTCAAAAGAAGATATTAAACATATGTTATCATCTCTGATAAAAAATGCTGTCACTTGCAAAAAAGAAGAATATAAGTCTTTCTATTTTAAAAGTCTTATAGATTCTATTAAAAATTCTTCAAATGAAAATAATGTAGATAACAAATATTTAAGTTTATTATTTGAACTGACTAATAATATTTTGAATGAAATGATTTCGGAGGAATCAATCAATAATAGTGATAATATGTCATCAAAATCATCAATATTATTTTTTGACTTTTTCAGTCTTTTAAGCTCAACTAAAACAGACGATAGCGGAAATGAATTCTTATTTAGAATATATGATATATTATTTACTAATTTGAAAGAAATAGACAATAAAAAATTATCTGATGATATTTTCATAGGACTTATGAACATTTTAATTAAAAGAATTAAAAATAACACTAGTATTAAAAAAGTAATATCAGAAAGAAAAATTGAAGAAAAAACTTTAATTGAGTTAATTTTTGAAAAAATTTATAAAAATGAGGAAAAAGAAAAAGAAAAATCACAAATAATAGAAAAAATAGAAACAGAGCAAGACAACTCTAAATTTATAAATTTAGATTTAATTAAACCCGATAAAGAGCAAAAAAAGAAAGAAATTAGTAATGAAATAAAAAATATATGTAATGACTATTTGATAGAATGCTTCAAATCATCAAAAGACCCAAAAATAATAAAAGATTTATCTTCAATAATAAAAATATATAATGCAAAAAAAGGAAATAACCAAAATGAAGAAGAATCAAATATTAAAATATATTCATTATCTACAAAAAATTATGGGCATGTCGGCCTCAAAAACTTAGGGTGTATATGCTACATGAATTCAATCATGCAACAAACATACATGGTCCCTACCTTCCGTTATGCAATTATGGGTGTCGATGACCATGAAACACCAAAACCATCTGAATCTGGGAGATTAACGGTAGATGATGATAATGTTTTGCATCAATTGCAAACTATGTATACATTTTTAACTTTTAGTGAAAAAGAAGATTATAATCCAAAATATTTTTGTTATTCTTTTAAAGATTTTGATGGAAATCCGACAAATCCTATGATTCAACAAGATAGTCAAGAGTTTTATAACAATTTCTGTGACAAAATTGAAAATTGTCTAAAAAAGACAAAATATAAATATATAATTAATGATACATTTGTGGGTAGAACTTGCTCTTCTGTTATTTGCGAATCTTGCAAGAAAGTCTCAAATAGATTTGAAGATTTTTATAATCTATCTATGGAAGTGAAGAATATAAACAATTTAAATGATTCTTTATTAAAGATGACTATGCCTGAAAAAATAGAGGATTTCAAATGTAGCAATTGTAATAAAAATGTAACAATAAGTAAAAGAACTTCTTTATGCGATTTACCAAATGTTTTGTTCATTCATTTAAAAAGATTTTATATGAATTATGAATATGAAAGAACAGAAAAAATAAATTCAAGATTTGAATTTCCAACTAGTATAAATCTTAAGGAATTCTGCATTGAAGACATTGCTTCCCAAATTTTAGGAAAAGATTTTGAAAATGAAGATATCTATGTAAAGAGTGATGAATACTATAATTATGAATTAAAAGGAATAAATATACATATGGGTAGTGCCGATGGAGGCCATTATTTTAGTTTAATTAACATCGAGCGTGATGGAAAAGGAAATATCTTATTAGAATCAGATAAAGAGGAAACTAAAGGAAATACTACCGATACTGATGCTAATAATGATCATAAAAATGACAAAAATTATAAATGGCTAAAATTTAATGATTCTCATGTGAGCATTTTTAATATAAATGATATTGAAAAAGAATGCTTCGGAGGTGCAAGTAAAGGCTCCAGTTATAATTTTGAAAATTTCCAAAATGCTTATATGTTAGTTTATGAAAGGAAAAAAAAGAGTCCTATAAGAATTATATATGATGAAAAAGAAGTCAAAGAAATTAATGAAAATATAAATATAAATAATGAAAATATTGTTAAAATTAATAAGGATAATAGAAAAGAAATTAAAAAGAAGTATAATATAAATAAAATAAGCGTAGATATAGATGAACCTTCTTTATATAAAAAAATATTTCATGATGAAGAAAAAGATGAATATTATAAATATATACCTTTTTATAATATTGATAAACTCGCCCCAAGAGCTGTTTATAATCAAGTAATTGAAAAGAATAAAAAATTAGAAAAAATGAAAAATAATAATGAAAAAGAAGGAGATAAATATCATAAAGAATTTTATGAAATTCTTTTAAATAATATTTCTTTGCCTGATTTTGATATATTATCAGATAATTATAGCAGTTTTAGCAAAAAAGACTTAATCTATATATTCCTTGAAAGCATTTTTACCTTAGTATCAAATAAGTTTCCTTCTGAAGAAGAAAAAACTTTGGTTAATTCAAGAACTAAAGTCATATTAAATAAAATAATTTTACCATTTATAGAGTTAAATATTAACAAACAAGAAAATAGAGAGCAGTCACAAGGTTCTGAAGCTCCCCCTGTCCAGGGAGATGCCTCTACTAAACATATTATGTTTTTAATAATAATATCTTCTATATTAATCCAGAAAGATAAACTTGAAAAAATATATAGAAATGATTTGACTACAGTTTTTGACAATTCAAATGTAGAACTATTTAGTAAAATAATAAAGTATATTATGGAAATTAATTATCAAAGAAATTCCCAAAGTTATAAAGATATACTTGACAATTTAGCTGCTTTAATTGATAGCTTGGATTCACCTTCTACATATCCTGCAACACTAAATACAGACACAAGTAAACCACCATTATATTATGTTTATGAAATGGTTTATCAAGCCATGTTAAAAGATAAAAAGACTACAAATAGTTTAATTTCCAAAGGAGTAATAAGCACTTTATTAGGAAAGTTAAGTAATGGAAATACCTTGGTAAGAAACATTATATATGATATGGTGACTCATTTAATAAAAAATACGGATGCATACAATGATAAATTGTTTGACATAAATGAAAATGAAGAAAAATTCAAAGAACATTTCTCTGAGAAAAGCTATTTAATTAAAAGCATAAACAAATCCATTGTTGAATTACTATTTGAGGAAAGAGTAGATTTGTTAATAATTTTAGTAAAAATATTACAGTATGGTCATGATGATTTCAGTTTTCAATTCAACATCGAGAATATATTTGAATTATTTGAGTATTCAATTAAAAATAATAAAGTAATGGATATAATTAAAGTTTTATATAGCATATTAGAAATAAATGACAAATATACTTTCAGAAGAATTAATTATATATTGGGATGCCCAACAATAATAATAAAACATATCAAAAAGAAGAGCAATGATAATAATGATTTATATGAAGAAGAAAAAAAAGAAGAAGAAGATAAAAAAGAAGAGGCAGAAAATGAAAGCATTAAAAATTGGCCACTTTTTGGAGAGAGAATTATTTTAGAAGAAAATGAACAAGACAAAAATGATATCAAAGATCCTGTGAGCAAATTAAAGAGACATATATTTAAATATATAGGCCCATTCCATAAAAATGAAAATTATTGTCTTTTACCATTATTATTACCTGATGAAAATAAAGATAAAAATGGAACAGAAAATGAATTGAAATTATTAGAAGAAAAAGATAGAATTAAATTAATATACAATTTATTAAAATTGATGTTATTGGGAAAAGGAAATTATTGCATTTTTAAATATATTTATCTATTACCTGCAAGATCACTTTACTACACTAATTTATATGAAGAAATGATTGATATAATAGAAAAAGAAAATACAAATAATAATAATATATATAATTTAGAGGAAATAAAAAAGAATGCCGAAATTTGTATTAAGAGAATAAATTATGAGGTGGATAAAAAAATAAATGAATTAAAATGCATTGATTTAGAAAATAAATTGGAAAAAGGTAAATTACCAGAAAAGATGGAGCAGTACTATGTCAGTACAGAAGAAATTGAGGAATTCATTGGAGCTAACCCAAATATGATCCAATCTGAAATCATCAAAGAAGAAATTCAAATTATTGCACAGGGGTCAAATATGTATTTGGTAAGATTGGAATATTTCACTAAATATAAAACTCCTGATGAAATAAGAAATGAATTTAATAATAAAAATATAGCTGAAAAAAAAGATGATACAGAAAAAAATGATTCGAAAAAAGAAGAAGAAACTGAGCCAAAAAAAGAAGAGAATGAAAATGAAAATGAGATAGATAATGATGATATGAATTCAGATGAAGACAATCAATATTATAAAATGGACATATCAAAATTGAATCTAGAAATTGATGGAAAACATTTCATTTTTAATGCTGTAAAAAATTTAGTCAATAGCACATGCCCTAAAATAATTATAGAAGATTCTTCTATCAAGGATAAAAAGAAGGCAAAATCATCTTTGATAAAATTCATTATGTTAAGCCAATCAAATTCAAATTCTGATATGCATATAAAAGTCACACAAAAAGATATACCAAATACTGTTAAAGAAAATTATTACTATCCAGACTTTTTCATTGATAGTGTAAAGAAATCAAGTATATCTAATTTCATGAATCTTTATAGAATAAGAAGTGATTTACCTTTCTTGAAAAGTAGACATATAGGAATTAATATAGATATCAAAAAGCCAAGAGAATATGAATTATAATAATTTATTAATATAATAAATAAATATTATTTATTAAATCTATATTGCATATTTGTATATCAAAATTAAATTTAATTTAATATTTAAATTTATTATAATTAATTTTTTGTTTTTTTATATTTAATTAAAAAATAAAAAACTATTTGTATGGGGATTGGGGATTGGGGATTGGGGATTGGGGATTGGGGATTGGGGATTGGGGATTGCGCCCAACCCCCAATCCCCAATCCCCAATCCCCAATCCCCAATCCCCAATCCCCATTTTGCAATAGAAACTTTTTTAATTTCAAATTTTTATTTTTTAAAAATAAATAAATTATATTATTAAAAATAGATAATCATGTCATTTGAAGTATATCTACAAAATGAATTAGGGAAGCATAAAAGTGATAAAGTATCTATAAAAATAATATAATACCATAAATATTATTTATAGATTGAAGAATTAATTCTAGATAATTTATTTAAAACTCCTAATTTCAGTGAAGAGCAACAAAGTGTATTAAGCAAATATACTTCTTTACTTCACTTAACTTTATGCGGCATAGGATTAACATCATTAATAAATTTTCCAGAACTAAAAGACCTCAAAGTTGTACGAAAAAAAATATATAATATTTATTTTTGCCAATATAGTTAGAGCTTAATAATAATAGGTTGACTGGAGATGACTTGAAAATTTTAGTGGAGAAATGCCCAAATCTATATAAGTTAAAATTAGAAAGAAATAATATTGAGTCAATAGATAAATTAAAAGGTCTAAAAGAACTTAAATTAAAAAAATTATATCTTAAAGGGAATCCTTTGGTTTCAAATAATAAAAATTATAAAGAGGAATTATATAATTTACTTAAAACTTTGGAATCGATTGATGGTACTACTAAAAATGGAGAAGAATATGAGACTACTTATTATGGGGAAGAAGGAGATGAAATAACCCTTGAAGAAGAAGATGATGAAAAAAATGATGAAGATGATAATGATAATGATGGCGATGAGTATAATGATGATGATGATGACGATGACGATGATGATGATCAAAATTCTGAAGATGAAAAAACTAAAAAAAAAATTGAGAAAAAAGCTAAATCTAAAGAAAAAAATACTAAAGAAAAAACTAAAGAAGAAAATAGTAAAAAAAATAAATCTAAGGGAAAAAATATTAAAAGAAATAAATCTAAAGAGAAAAATACTAAAAATACTAAATATAAGGAAAAAAATACAAAAAAAAGCAACTCTAAAGGAAAAAATACTAAAAAAAATACCAAAAGAAAAAGTAATAAAAAGCCAAAAAAATAAATAATTTTATTATCTGTCTGAAATATATAATAAAAATAATTAAAAAATAAATAAAAGAGTTTAACTATTCTAAATAAAATTTTTCAATGGGGATTGGGGAT
>Ga0247611_10010270_pt1 | contig 11038 bp, 5 predicted proteins | sample 177DNAGHGhighgp2_FD_192422 | JGI IMG/M metagenome (GOLD analysis project Ga0247611, IMG submission 192422) | Sheep rumen microbial communities from Palmerston North, Manawatu-Wanganui, New Zealand - 1770 DNA GHGhigh gp2 | ecosystem: Host-associated > Mammals > Digestive system > Stomach > Rumen ... | reverse complement strand
GACCGGTGAGGGGCTGCTGATGCGTGCCGATGTCGAGAATCTGTTGTATTATAAGCATCTGCCTGTCCTGTATGCCGCAACCTGTGAGTTCTGCCGATTTGACAACGCTACGGTATCGAGTGGCGAACGCATCTTCCTGAATGCCAACGGTGGTGCCATCGCTGTCATCTGTCCTGCACGCATTGCTTATATCTCCGATAATGGAGTGCTCAGTAAGGCTGTGGCGAAATATATCTTTGCAGGTGATTCTACCGGTCGTCCCAGCCGCATCGGTGATATCATGCGACTGGCCAAGAATGATGATCTGGCCCAGATCTCAGGGACCAACAAGCGCCGTTTCCTGGTCTATGGAGACCCGGCCATGAGACTCGCCTATGCTCCCCTGACGGCTCGTGTCGAGACCATCAATGGCAAGCCTGTGGGCGACAAGAGCAGTGACCGCTTTGTGTTCAAGGCGCGTGAAGCCATTGAGTTCGGCGGCAAGATTATTGGCCTTGACGGGGAAGTGGCTACCGACTTCAATGGTGCGGTGATTTCCACGCTCTTTGGCCCCGAGCAATCGGTGACCACCCACGGCTATGGTGGCAAGAACGGCACTAAGGTGACCTATGAAGACCGCCCCAATCGCCTCGCCATCAGTGTGGATACTGTCAAGGCAGGTCAGTTCAATGTGCGTGTCATCATCCCCAGCGAGGTGAACAACGAGTATGGCAACTATCGCCCTTCATTGATCAACTTGTATGCCTATGACAGCCGCGACACGCTCGAGGCCATGGGATCCAATAGTGATTTCTTCATCTACGGCTATCAGGACGAGGAGGTGACCGACACCATTGGCCCTGACATCATCACCATGGGATTGAACAACGAGTACTTTGTTGACGGTAGCGACATCAATGAGTCGCCGCTGCTGCTGGCCACCATCGCCGACGAGAGTGGTGTGAATTTCTCGCAGGATGGCATCGGGCACAGCATGACGCTCACGCTCGACGGCACCATCAGCTACAACGACCTGGTGAGCTACTATACCCCCTTGTTTGCCGACCAGGGGGGCACCAAGGGTAGCATCAGCTACCAGATGAGTGACTTGTCCAGGGGAGAGCACACGCTGCGCCTGCGTGTGTGGGATGTGTACAATAACGTGAGCGAGAAAACCATCAGGTTCAATGTCGTCAATGGCCTGGCTCCCGAGATCGCTGATATCTACAGCATCTTCAATCAATCGGCCGGGGAGACCGCGTTCTACGTCAAGCACAACAGGCCCGACGCGGTGGTGAGTGTGACCATCGATGTCTATGACCTGATGGGACGTCCCGTGTGGCACACGACCCAGTCGGGCCGCAGCGATATGTTTACTTCAACTCCAGTCACCTGGGACTTGCTGGATAGTGGTGGCCGGCGTGTGCCGCGGGGCATCTACATCTATCGGGCCACTATCTCGACCGATGGGGAGCAAGTCGCCACCAAGTCCAAAAAACTCGCTGTTCCAGCCAGTTAATGGGTCGTTGAGCTACCGATGGGGTGCCTCACTGCTCAAGCAGGGTATATATTCACCGAGTAGCTATTCAGCGAATAGAGCCCCACGCAAGGGCGCTAAGTCACTAAGTTATTTATTATCAATTTACTATGATGATTGATTGTGGCCATTTCAAGAGTAGTTATTCATAACTACCGCCAATAATCGATAGTAAACTAATAATCAGAAGTCGTTTATAATCAATAACTTAGCGTCTTTACGACTTTGTGAGAGATTTTCGGCAGATGATTCGGTGAATAGTTACTTCGCCGAAGTGATAGCATAACATTTGTTAAAAAAACAGCCTTTTTCTAATAAATTGTGTTGTTGAGTGTTGGGTGTATCAAAAAATGAGGTAAATTTGTCGGTTGAATCTATCCTGACGTAGATAAAGATGACCAAGAGTAGCGAGAAAAGGGCTTTTCTTCCGGAACCGACCATCAGGCGGTTGCCGTGGTACTTGTCTTACGTCCGCATGCTGGATAACTTGCATGTGGACTATGTGTCGTCAACCCAGATTTCCAAGGAACTTAACGTGCAGTCTTCACAGATTGCCAAGGACTTGTCCTTCCTCAATGTCAAGGGCAAGACACGCATTGGCTATGAAGTGAAGAGCTTGCTGGCCGAGCTGGAAGACTCGCTGGGATTCAGCCGCCATCATGATGCGGTGGTCATTGGTGCTGGTAGCCTGGGGACAGCACTCATGCAGGACCATGGACTGGAACACTATGGCCTCAATATTGTTGCAGGATTTGACGTGCGCCCCGAGGTGATCGGTCAACGACTGGGTGGATTGCCGGTCTATGACATCAAGGACCTGCCTCGCTGGCAACAGGAGCATCATGTGTCGATTGCCATTCTCACGGTACCTGTCGACCATGCTCAGGCTATGGCCGACCATGTCATTTCCAGTGGCATGACAGCAATATGGAATTTTACACCTTATCGCATCAAGGCTCCCCACGACGTTGTCATTGCCAACACCTCGATTTATGCCCATCTGGCCATCATCTACAACAGGATGCAACAGACGTTCATTGACACTGATAGACCGTCAGGTTGTGAGTGTAATTCTTGAAAGGCTCTATGAAGGTCATAGGATTTACATCCAACTACGGTGAGCAACAGGGACAGGAACTCCAGTGCTACCTCATGGCTGATTCTTCCATTCTGTACACTGGACGACCGTTTTTTCTCCCTGATTTTGCCCAGAGCTTTGTGGCCACACCCTCCATTGTCGTGCGCACGGGGCGTTTGGGGAAATGTATCGCTCCCAAGTTCGCTCACCGGTACTGGGACGCTTTTGCCGCTGCTTTTATCATCAGGGCAGTGAATGGCGATGACGAGCGGTTGAAGGCTCTTGACACCGCCTTTGACGGTGCACTCGTCGTTGGACAGTGGGTGGAGAATACCCCGGTGTCCCAGGCTATGGCTACCCCGGTGCAGCTGGCCGTGAACGGCAATGTCGTGGCTCGTTGCTGCCTCGATGACATGTGCTGGCCGCTAGAGCAACTGCTGTCGGCAGTGAGCGTGCGTTGCAGCATCAAGATGGGAGACATCCTGGTCACTGGCGATGCTTCACAACCAATCACCCTCGCGGCTGGCGATCGACTCACGGCGGTCATCGATGGCACGAGTGTGCTTGACGTCAAGGTGAGATTATGAAAAGTGTGATCAAGATTCACAACGATATATAGATTGTTAGAGTTGACAATAAACTAAAATAAATAGAATATGAGCAAACTGTTTAAACTTCAACTTGCTTGCATGGCATTGCTGGCCGCGTGGTGTGCCAACTCAGCCAGTGCATTCAATCCATCAGCTTATGCCACCAATTCTAGACTTGCGACAGGAAAATGGGTGAAGATCTTCATTCCTGAGAGTGGCGTGTATGAAATCACCTATGACGAACTCCTGGAAATGGGATTCACCAATCCCGCCAAGGTGAAACTCTATGGCGCGGGTGGTAACCGCATCAGCGAGGTGCTCAATTCCACATCGTGGGATGACCTGAGCCGTGTGCCCATTCTGCGTATGGCCGACAAGTTCTGTTTTTACGGTAACGGCCCCACGTCGTTCGCCATCAGCAACTATTCCACACTGCCGCACTTCACGCGCATCTTTAACCCCTATTGCACCGAGGGCTGTTATTTCCTGACCGAGGAGAACGGCACCGATCTGGTGTTGAGCAACAAGTCCATCACGGTGGCCAACTACACTGATGTCTCATCTAGCATGTCGATGTTCTATCACGAGAAGGACGAGACCACCATCAGCAGCTCGGGTAAGGAGATGCTCGGTGAGGACTTCTCGGGCGGTGACCTCAGGGTTGACTACTATCTTCCCGAGATCTGTGACAGTTCTCTCGTAGTCCACACCTCGGTGGCCGTCAATGCCTCCGACGTGTGCTATGCCAACGCTGTCATGCACAGCGGCGGCAGTACCGACACCACCGTCTATACGCAGTCCTCGTCACGCATCTACAATCCTTCGAGCGACTTTATCTACTATAACTTTGCGGCACCCTATGCCACAATGAAGCTTAGCAACCCTGCTGAGCGGGGACAGTATGAGCCCTACCTGAAGTTCACCACAGCCGAGCCCAGCATCTCCATCGCACGTCTGGACTACTTCATCTTGACCTACAATCGCAACAATGTGATCAAGCCCGATGACAGCGGCAACCAGATTCTCATGGGGTATGCCAACACGACCGGCTCTGAGCGCTTCCTCTTGCCCAACGCTTCCCCCACCACCCAGGTGTGGAGCATCAACAACACCCGGTTCCCCGTCAACATGCAGACCACGCCCTACAATGACAACGCCGGCAGCGGACTTTCATTCTTTGCCGCATCATCTCACACGGCGATGTATGTTGCATTTGACCCCAGCAAGACCCTGAAGAAGATTTCCCGATATGAGAATGTCGAAAACCAGAACCTGCACGCGATGGCCACGCCCGATCTCTTGATCATCACCGATAAGATTTTCCATGAGCAGGCCGAGCGCCTTGCCGACGTGCACCGTGCGGTTGATGGCATCGACGTGCTTGTTGTGGATCAGGACAAGATCTTCAATGAGTTCTCCAGCGGCCGCCGTGATGCTATGGCCTATCGCTTGTTCTGCAAGATGTTCTATGACCGCAATAGCGAGAAGTTTAAGAACCTGCTCCTCTTTGGCCCTGGCACCTACGACAACCGTGGTATCATGGGCGACCATCCGGGAACACTGCTTACCTACCAGAGCGACAACAGCAACTATGAGGACTTCTCGTTCACTTCCGATGACTTCTTTGGCCTGCTGGCCGACAACTCGGGTACCAATGTCTCGGCCGATGCCTTGAGTATCGGTGTGGGACGCATCACCTGTGAGGACGTTGAGGAGGCACAGAGCGATGTGGACAAGTTTGTCGAGTATTATGCTCAGCCCGACTATGGTGTGTGGCGCAACAACACGATGGTGGTGAGCGATGCACCCGACAACGGCCTGTATATGTTCCAGGGCGAGGGATACAAGTTGCTCATTGAGAATGACCTGAATACCGGCATGCATGTCAACACGGTGCATGCTTCACAGTACCCGCGTTCCACGACCGAGCCCAATATTGCCCTGGATCGCAAGACGGCAGTCATGGGCAAGCGATTGATGAGCAATACCTTCAAGGATGGTATCTATTTCGCCACCTACGTCGGCCATGCTGGACCCATCTCTTTCACCAAGGTCAACAAGATGTGGACAACGAGCGATGTGGCCCGCACTTCCTATAACCGTTTCCCCATCATGTCGACTGCCTGCTGTGATGTGGCACACTATGACAGTGATACCCGTGGTATCGCCGAGTCGATGTTCCACAAGCGTGATGGTGGTGCCATCGCCATGCTCACCAGCTCTCGCATGGTGTTCGCCTCGGACAATGACAAGCTCAACACCTTCTTCCTCAAGGAACTCTTCAGCTATGACCGCACCGGCTACATGCCCACGCTGGGTGAGGCCTACAAGAATGCCAAGCTCGGCTTCACGTCCACCAATACCAACAAGATGTCATTCTTCCTGCTGGGTGACCCCGCCATCAAGGTGAACTATCCCATTTCACGCTTCAACATCACCCGCATCAACCAGACCGATATGACCGACACCGCAGCGCATGTGAACCTGAGCCCGCTCATGCAATTTGACATCCAGGCCCAGGTAGTGGATGCCGATGGCAATCTCGACACTTCGTTCAATGGCGATGCAACGGCTACCCTCTATGACAGGGAGACGGTATTCACCACCCTGAATTTCTCGATCAGTGGTGTGTCCTATAACCGTGACATCAGCACCAACCGCGAGAAACTCACCGAGGTGAGTGGACGCGTGAAAAACGGTATCTTCACCGCAACGATGGTAGTGCCTCGCAACCCCGAGGCCAAGAATGCCGACGTGCTGTTGCGCGTTTATGCCCACAAGGATAACTCCGACTACATGGTCAACGGCTTGAACAACAAGTTGACGATGCTCCCCTATGACGAGACAGTGGCTGTGACCGACAATCAGGCTCCTGTTGTCAATGCCATGTTCATCAATGACGAGACCACATTCACCGATGGCGCTATGGTGGGAGCCAATGCGATGCTGTATATCACCGCAAGCGATGATCTGGGCATCAACGTGCAGCCCAACTCGATGCAATTCTCCATGTCGCTCGTGCTCGATGGCGGCAAGAACTCCTACAACGACATTGCCAGCTTTGCTACCGTGGCCGACGGTAACAAGATCGTCAACATTGAGTTGCCCATCAAGAATTTGGCCGAGGGCTTGCACACGTTGACCTATACCGTCTATGACATGGTGGGCAATCAGGCAACCAGGACCATCACATTCATGGTGGGTCAGAACACGGGCATCACCCTCACCGCCGACAAGCTGCCCGCATTCCTCAACCAGGACGTACACTTCGACCTGGCCACCACAATGGCTCGCATGCCTCAGGTCACCCTGCGTGTCACCGACGCTACCGGTAAGCTCGTGTGGAAGACCACAACGGCCGATTCCCAGGTGACTTGGGACTTCACCGGCCTTGATGGCAAGAAGGTGCCCGCTGGCCTCTACCGCTACTATGGTACCTATAACGATGGCACCAACTATGGCGGTACCGAGATCAAGCGTCTCATCGTCCTTGATGCCCTCAAGACGGCCAACTGATAGGCACTGGCCCTATTGACGCAAGACATCATTCACCCTCCATAAAGCCGCGACAGCTCACCCGCTGCCGCGGCTCATTTGTCATCTGCTTCTCATTGGGTAGAAATCATGTAGCGGCCTCATCTGGTGGGATGGGGCCGCTACATATTGTTCGTTGTAGTGTTGTCTTTACTCGCCGGGAGCGATAGCACCGGTGGGGCAAGCGTCAGCGCAAGTGCCGCAGTCGAGGCAGGTGTCGGGATCGATCGAATAGATGTCGCCTTCCTTGATTGCATCGGCGGGACATACAGACTGGCAAGTGCCGCAAGCTACGCAGCTGTCAGAAATTACATAAGCCATAGTAGTGTAAATTTTAAAGTGATGTAGTTATTAATTATAATGTGTAAAAAGTAAACAGTTTGGCAAAAGTACTGTTTTTATTTGAATTGATAGCATGATTTGGGGATTTTTGTTGCCCAAAAAGTGATTTTTTGCCTTTTCTTATCCATTTTCAACCTTATTTTTGTACCTTTGATGTCTAACAAACAGTAAGGTTTAACGACACACCGTTATTTTTTTCACTATGAACCAAATCGACTGGAAAGAAGCACTGGGCAAAGCCTTTGACATGCCCGTACCCGACGAGAATACCGCTCCTGATGAGAACACTGCCCCTGAGGCCTGCCAGGGCGATGCCCTGCAGCAGCAAGGGAAACGCATGCTCGACATCGTGCTCGAGCGCAAGGGACGTGCCGGCAAGCAGGCAACGATTGTTACGGGCTTTGCCTGTGACGAGGCTGCGCTCAAGGACGTTGCCTCGCAGTTGAAGCGCCATCTGGGAGTGGGCGGCAGTGCGCGTGGCGGCGAGATTTTGATTCAGGGCGACTTTCGCCAGCGTGTACTCGAGCAATTGCTTGCCATGGGCTTCAAGGCAAGGATTATTTAATTAGGAGTTAGGAGTTAGAAGTTAGGAGTTGGCATCCGCATATTGAGAATGGACAACATGAGTGAGACGATTGACAATAGACAGCTGCTTGTCATTAAGGCGTCGGCTGGATCGGGCAAGACCTACAACCTGGCATTGCAGTACATCAGGCACCTCTTGTTCACTACCAGTGGTGACGGTGGCAGGCACTTGGTGCCGCGGCGGCACCAGGGCGATGAACACATCCTGAATGCTCACCGGCAGCTGCTCGCCATCACGTTCACCAACAAGGCGACCGACGAGATGAAGCAGCGCATCGTCGATGAACTATACCACCTGTCCCAAGCTGGCATGGAGAGCAAGTATCTCAAGATCTTTATGGCCGACAGTGCCTTGCCCGAGGATCGCGTCAGGGCACTTGCTCGCCTGGCGTTGAATGAGTTGCTGTTTGATTACAGCCACTTCAACGTGAGCACCATCGACTCGTTTTTCCAGTCTATCTTGCGAAATTTTGCCCGCGAACTCAATCGGGATTACAATTACGACATCCAGCTCGAGGAGGACTATGCCGTGCGTGTGGCGGTACACGATTTCCTGCTCTCGCTAGGGCAGGAAGGCAAGCCCTCACAGGTGGACTTGTGGGTCAAGGACTATCAGCGTCACCTCATCCGCGAGGATGCTGACAGCAAGAACTGGAAGTTCTTTGATGACAGTGGCGACCTCAGCACCTTTGCCAAGCAGATCAACAGTGAGCTATTCCGCGGCACCATGGATGACATCCGAGCTTATCTGGGCCATACCGATGACGATGGCTTCCACAGTGATTTCACTGCCATCCGTCTTTTCAAGAAGGCCATGCACAGTGTTGTTGAGCGTTGTGATCAGGACGTCGATGCAGGCTTGCTGCGCCTGCGGGACATGCTGTTGCCCCTGTCCGATACCCTGTGGAAGGGACGCACGTTCCACACGCTGGTCAACAAGGACCTACCCGAGCCGCTCGACGAGAAGTCATGGGACGGTGTGCCCGAAAAGAAAATCCTTAACCAGTTTGGCAAGAACAAGCCCGACGGTGCCACGATCGAGACCTTGCAACGGCTGGTGCGTGACCACTTCAAGGCCTGCCACGTGGCCACCTTCTTCAGGCACATCGAGGACAACTTGGGACTGCTGGGGATGCTGGCCATGATCGACTTGTTCCTGGAAAAGTACCGGCATGAGAGTAACTCTATCCTCATTGGCGACACCAATGAGTTGATCGGGACCGTGCTCGACAGTGGATCGGAATTCGTCTATGAGCGCGTGGGAACTACCATTGCCCACTTCATGATCGACGAGTTTCAGGACACCAGTGCCAAGCAATACGAGAACTTCAAGGGACTGTTGCGCGAGAGCCTGGCCAACGGCCACTTCAATATGCTCATCGGTGACGCCAAGCAGTCCATCTATCGCTTTCGCAACGCCGACCCCACGGTTTTTCGCGAGAAGGTAGGCTCCGATTTCAAGAACGACATTATTGAGGGCGACATGGGCGGCAATAGTGCCGCACGGGCTGGAGAGCCGCGCCCGTCATCGGTTAATTACCGCAGCTCGCGGGCCATCATCGAGTTCAACAATAGCCTGTTTGAATATGTCAGGGATGTGTATTGCCAGGGAAATGCCACTGTGGCAGCCACCTACGGCGACGTCAGGCAGGGTTTCCCCGATGACGTGGATTCGACTAAATTGCCTGGATACGTCAGGCTGTACATGGGTGATTATGGGAACTTGATCGCTGGTGAATCCTCAACCCAGGCCACACGCGATGGCTCAGGGCAGGGTGGGGACGATGTCCTGGAAGTGTTGCCGCGCATGCTGTTGCAGCTGCATGAACGGTATGACTGGGGACGAATCGGCATCCTGGTTTACCGCAACAAGGAGGGTGACAAGGTGGTTGACTGCATCCTCAACCACAACAAGACGGCCAGTGCCCAGGAACAAATCAGCATCATCTCGGGAGAATCGCTGCTGCTCAATAACTCACCCATCATCCGTCGCATCATCGCCATGCTCCGGTTCATCGACATCAGCCGCTATGGCACTGACCAGGATGAGCCCGATGAGCCAACTGCGCCCATTGATGGTGATGAAGTCGCGCGACGCATCCAGCGCAAGAGGCTCAGTGACCAGCGATTGTACACCGCCTTGAACGCATTCATCCAGTCAATCACCGATGATGATCATGCCACCCCTCTCGAGCATGGCCAGATGCTGGTCAAGAGCCTGGAACTGGTGCAGGTTGACGATGAATCATCGCCAGTATCAGGCTGTCAGCAGCAGTTAGCAGACCTGTTGCCCCGTGACGGTGAATTGACAACGCTGGTGAGCATCGTCGAGACCCTTATCACTCATTTCAAGAATGGAGACGGCCGTGCAGGCGACGTGGATCGAGAAACGGCATTCCTGTATGCCTTTCAGGACACCGTCATGCAGTTCTCGGCTCAGCGCAATGGTGGCAGTGTAAGGGAGTTTCTCAAGTACTGGGACGAGAAGTCAAGCACGCTGGCAGTGAGCGGCACCTCCACGGGCGACGCCATCAACATCATGTCGATTCACAAGGCCAAGGGGTTGGAGTTTGACTGTGTGATACTGCCGTTTGCCAATTGGGAGATTGAGGATAATTCCCAGGAGAAGCATTACTGGATGCCTCGCGAGGTGTTCATGGATGTGATGGACTCCCTGCACCTGGATTCAACCCATTGTCCCGTCGATGCCGTCCCGCCGCTGCTCCATGTCAACAAGAAGGCCACGGTCGCCCTCTTGCAGGATCAGGCGTTGGGGGAGAAGGCCCGGGCATTTGTCGGCAAGCAGGTGGGGGATGTCCTCATCGACAACCTCAACAAGACCTATGTGGCCATGACTCGTCCACGCACCGAGTTGCACATCTTTGCCCAGGACAAGGAGGGTAGTGTGGGGGCGTTGCTCAAGGAATTTGCCATCGCGGGCGGATTGATGACGCCTGTGGTGGGTGCCGACAAGTGGTATGAAACGGGGACATTCTCGACCCGTGCCGATGCCCTGGCCCTGGATAAGAAAAAGCGGGAGCGTGGGTCAGGCGTCCAGCAGGATCAGCCTGCTGTGAACCGCGTTGAGATTTCACAATATACGGCCCGCGAGCTGCCGCTCAACCTGCAAGTGAGGATTGAGCAGGTTCTCACGCCCGCAGTCGATGCTGGACTGCGGCTTCACAGCCTGTTGAGCCAGATGAACGATTGCCGTGACGTGGACAGCGTGATTGCACAGGGCATCAAGCATGGCGCGATCACGACCGATAGCGATGATCCATGCAGCCGTGACAGTGTGGAACGGCACGTGCGTCGCCCCATGCTGGATGCCCAGTGCCGCGTGAGCACTTGGTTCGACCCCAGCAATGTGGTGTACAGTGAGCGCACGATTAC
>Ga0247611_10010269_pt1 | contig 11039 bp, 10 predicted proteins | sample 177DNAGHGhighgp2_FD_192422 | JGI IMG/M metagenome (GOLD analysis project Ga0247611, IMG submission 192422) | Sheep rumen microbial communities from Palmerston North, Manawatu-Wanganui, New Zealand - 1770 DNA GHGhigh gp2 | ecosystem: Host-associated > Mammals > Digestive system > Stomach > Rumen... | reverse complement strand
GAGGACGCAGACGCAGGCGTCGATGACCTCGGCGAGGTTGTGGGGCGGGATGTTCGTCGCCATGCCGACGGCGATGCCGCTCGAGCCGTTGACCAGCAGGTTCGGGAAGCGGGAGGGCAGCACGCGAGGCTCTTTTCTCGTCTCGTCAAAGTTCGCATCCCAGTCGACCGTCTCCTTGTCGATGTCACGCAGCATCTCATTGGAGATTTTGGAAAGTCTCGCCTCCGTGTAACGGTAGGCGGCAGGGGGGTCGCCGTCGACCGAGCCGAAGTTGCCGTGGCCGTCGACGAGCATATAGCGCATGGAAAAGTCCTGCGCAAGACGCACCATCGCGTCGTAAACCGAGGCGTCGCCGTGGGGATGGTAATGACCCAGCACGTCGCCGACGCAGGTGGCGGATTTCTTAAAAGGCTTGTCCGAGGTAAGTCCGCCCTCGTACATCGTATACAGGATGCGGCGGTGGACGGGCTTCAGGCCGTCGCGCACGTCAGGCAGGGCGCGCCCGACGATGACGGACATGGCATAGTCGATATAGCTCGTCTGCATTTCGCCGACCAGCTCGGATTCGGTGATCGCCTGATTCGGGAAAGCGATATCTTCCGGCTTGTAATCGCGTTTATGTGCCATTTTAACCCCACCTCCTTAAATATCCAGATTCACGACGTATTTCGCGTTCTGCTCGATCCACTCGCGGCGCGGCTCGACCTCCTCGCCCATCAGGACGGTGAAGACCTGGTCCGCGGCGATGGCGTCGCCGATCGTGATACGCCGCAGCGTGCGCTGCTCGGGGTCCATCGTGGTCTCCCACAGCTCGTGCGGGTCCATTTCGCCAAGGCCCTTGAAGCGCGAGATGTCGACCTTGACGTTGGGGTTGTCGCCGCGCAGCTCGGCGCTGATGCGGTCGCGCTGCTCGTCGGAATAGGCGACGCGCTGCGTCTTGCCGCGCGAGAGCTTATAAAGCGGCGGCACGGCGGAGTAGACATAGCCCTTTTCAATCAGCGGGCGCATATAGCGGAAGAAGAACGTCAGCAGCAGCGTGCGGATATGGCTGCCGTCGACATCGGCATCGGCCATGATGATGATCTTGTGATAGCGCAGCTTGTCGATGTTGAACTCATCCCCGATGCCGGCGCCGAGCGCCACGATCAGAGGATAGAGCTTGTCGTTGCCGTAGATTTTGTCGGCGCGCGCCTTTTCGACGTTGAGCATCTTGCCCCACATCGCAAGGATCGCCTGGAAGCGGCTGTCGCGGCCCTGGATGGCAGAGCCCGCGGCGCTGTCGCCCTCGACGATATAGATCTCGCACAGCGAGGGATCGCGCTCGTTGCAGTCCTGCAGCTTGTCGGGCATCTGGCCGGATTCGAGCCCCGTCTTGCGGCGCACGGATTCCTTGGCCTTGCGCGCGGCCTCGCGGGCGCGGTTGGCCATCATGGCCTTTTCGAGGATGGCCTTGGCCGTGGCCGGGTGCTCCTCGAAATAGGTGGCAAGCTGGTCGCTGACGATGTTGTCCACGAGCGTGCGGATATAGGCGTTGCCGAGCTTCTGCTTGGTCTGGCCCTCAAACTGGGCCTCGGGCAGCTTGACGGAAATGATGACGGAAATGCCCTCGCGCACGTCCTCGCCGGAGACCTTGTCATCGCCCTTGATGACGTTGGTCTTGGCGCCGTAGGCGTTGATCACGCGGGTGAGCGCGGTCTTGAAGCCGGTCTCATGCATGCCGCCCTCGGGCGTGTGGATATCATTGGCAAAGGAGACAATATTCTCGTTATAGCCGTCGTTGTACTGCAGCGCGATCTCGGCGATGGCGTCGCCCTTGGTGCCGGAGAGATAGATCACGTCCTCGTGCAGCGGTGCCTTGTGCTTGTTGAGGAAGGAGACGAACTCGCGGATGCCGCCCTCATAGTACAGCACGTCCTTCTGCTCCCTGCCCTCGCGCTTGTCCTCGATCGTGATGGTCAGGCCGCCGTTCAAAAAGGCCTGCTCGCGCATGCGGGTGTGCAGCGTCTCATAGTCATAGACCGTGTCGTCGAAGAGCTCGGCGTCCGGCTTGAAGGTGACGAAGGTGCCGTGCAGCTCGGTGTCGCCGACGATCTTCATCTCCTGGGTGATCGCGCCGCGGGAGAACTTCATCTCATAGATCTTGCCGTCGCGGTGGACGTCGACGACCAGCCATTCGCTCAGCGCGTTGACGACCGAGGCGCCGACGCCGTGCAGGCCGCCGGATACCTTATAGCCTCCGCCGCCGAATTTGCCGCCGGCGTGCAGCACCGTGTAGACGACTTCGAGAGCGGGACGTCCCGTCTGGGCCTGGATGTCCACGGGGATGCCGCGGCCGTTGTCGGTGACGGTGATCGTGTCGCCGGGGTTGATCGTGACCGAGATGTGCGTGCAGAAGCCCGCCAGCGCCTCGTCGATGGCGTTGTCCACGATCTCATAGACGAGATGGTGCAGACCGGACGACGAGGTCGAGCCGATGTACATGCCGGGGCGCTTGCGCACGGCCTCGAGACCCTCGAGCACCTGAATCTGCGAGGCGTCGTAGCCCTGTTCGAATTTTTCCGTTTTTTCCGTATTTTCTGCCATATTTTCCTCCATCGGAGCAACTGATTTCAGGGGTTTCGTTTTTCCGTTCCCGGTTTTTCTAAAAACCGGAAACTAAAAACCGGTATCAAAGCGTTCCGCAGAACGCTTTAAGAGCGTCGCGCAGGACATCTGACTTAAATACACGGTGTGTTTTCCGTCCTCTGCGCAGACGAGAAAGCTTTTCGGGATATCCTCCGCGGCATTGACGACCTCGCCCGCCTTTTCCGCGGCGGCGAGAAAGCGGCGCGTCAGATGCGACTGGGAGGTGATGTCGAGATCAAAGATGCCGACGACGGTCTCCTCCGGGACGACCGTGCCCTTTCCGAGATGCAGATACATCTTACCGGATCCTCCCCTTTTCGACGACAAGCACCTTTCCGCCCGTGCGGCGGGAGATGTCCTCGTCCTCGCAGCAGGTGATCAGCGTCTGCCCACCGCCGATGCGGTTGAGCACAAAGGCCTGCCGCGCGTCGTCAAGCTCGCTGAGAACGTCGTCAAGCAGCAGAATGGGGTATTCCCCCGTCTCGTCTAGGAAAATCTCCCGCTCGGCCAGCTTGAGGGAGAGGGCCGCCGTTCTCGTCTGCCCCTGGGAGGCAAAGCTGCGCGCGCTGCGGCCGTTGATGAAGATCTCCAGATCGTCCTTGTGCGCGCCGGTGAGACACTGCTCGCTGTCAAGCTCGGCCTGGCGGTGCTTCTCCTGGTGCTCGCAGATCTCGTAATAGATCTCCCTTGCGGGGGCAAAGGGGTCCGTCACCGTGCTGACGGTGTTATAACGGATCTTCAGTTCCTCCCCCTCGCCGGAAAACTCCTTATGGATAGGGGCGGCCGCCTCGTCAAGGCGCGCGGTAAAGGCCGCGCGATAGCGTATCATCTGGGCCGAGATGCGGCAGAGCGCGTCGGAGAACTCATCAAGCGTGTCGAGCAGCGACGGCTTTTCGTGCCAGTCCTTCAAAATGCGGGTCTTGTGCTCATAGAGCCGGTTGAACTCGCCCAGCAGCTCGGCGTATTTCGGGCGGATCTGGCTGATGGCGTTGTCGAGCAGCCGCCGCCTGACCGCAGCGCCCTCCTTGATCAGATTCAGATCATCGGGGCAGAACAGCACGGTGTTGACCGTACCGGCAAGCTCGCCCGCCGTTTTGCGCACGCCGTTGACGAGGATCTTCTTCGCCTGGCCGGGCTTGATCGTGATCTGGATCGTCTGAGCCCGGTCGTGGGCATAGACATCCGCAATCAGCTCGGCCGAGGAGAAGTCAAAGCCGACGATCTCGCGGTCGAAGCGGGTGCGAAAGCTTTTGCCGGCGGAGAGCATGTACACCGCCTCCAAAAGGTTGGTCTTTCCCTGGGCGTTCGGGCCGGTGATGACATTGGTGCCGCCGGAAAATTCGACGCTCTCCCATTCATAATTGCGCCAGCCGTTCAGGGCGATCTTGTCAACTCTCATCCGCTTCGATCCGGACAGTTTTGCCGCCGAAGGTCACGGTGTCGCCGCCGCGCAGCTTTTTGCCGCGCATCGTGCAGACCTCGCCGTTGACCGAGACGAGCCCCGCGCCCACGACCTCCTTGGCCTCGCCGCCGGAGGCAACCAGCGCGGCGAACTTCAAAAGCGCGTCGAGCTTGATGTATTCGGTTTTGATCGTTATCGTTTCCATGCTTTTTTCAGTCGCCGGCGCGCAGACGCACGGGCAGGATCATATAAGTGAACTTGTCGCTGCCGTCGGCGGCGCGGACGATGCAGGGAGACGAGGCCGAGTTGAGGCACAGATCCAGCCGATCCGACCCGGCGGCCTTGAGCGCGTCCATCAGATACCGGTCGTTGAAGCCGATCTCCAGCCCGTCGCCGCTGCCCTCGCAGGAGCAGACGTCCTCGGCCTTGCCGATCGGCGTCATGCACAGACAGTCGATCCCGCTCTCGCCGAAGGTGAGACGCACGGGGCTGGAATTTTTCTCGCTGATGATCAGCGCGACGCGGTCGATCGAGCTCATGAACTCGCTCTTGTCGACCTTGACGGTAAAGCGGAACGCGTCCGGAATGGACTTTTTATAATTGAGGAACTCGCCCTCGAGCCGTCTCGACACGACGACGGTCTCGCCGATCGTGAAGAGAATGTGTTTGGTGCCGACGGCGATGGAGACCTCGCCGTCCTCGTCGGAGCAGATGCGCTCGATATCGCCGAGGGCGCTGCCGGGCACGACGAAGCTGCAGTCCTCCATGTGTCCCTTTTCAATCTTTTCGCTGCGCTTGGCCAGACGATAGCCATCGACCGAGACGAGCGTGAGCACGTCGCTGCTGATCTCAAAGAGCGTGCCGGTGTAGATCGGGCGCGCGTCGGAGGTCGCAACGGCGAAAATGGTCTGGTTGATCATGCTGCGCAGGATGCTCTGGGGGACGGTGATGTTGTTCACGCCGTCCACGACCGGCATTTCGGGGAAGTCCGCCGGGGAGATGCCGATAAAGTTGAACTCGCTGCGGCCGCACTTGACCGTGACGTTCAGATTGTCGTCCGTCGAGACCGTGACGATCCCGTCCGGCAGACGGCGCAGCATCTCGCCGAGGAAACGCGCGCCGACGACGACCGAACCCTTTTCGGCGACGTCCGCCTCGATGCGGGTGTAGATGCCCTTGCGCAGGTCATAGCCTGTGACGGTCAGCCCCAGGTCGGCCTCCAGCAGAAGTCCCTCCAGCGCGGGGATCGTGCTCTTGGAGGCGGTGGCGCGCGAAGCAACGGCGCAGGCCGCCTGGATCAGGTATTTTTCACATGAGAATTTCATTTGTCTTTCCTCCGTCCGCTTCTCTTAAAGAGAAAAAGAAATATTATTTAGTAACCGTATTAGTAGAACAAAAAGATGTGGAAAAGGGCGTCAAACCCTTGAAAGAGAAGAAAAAAGAGTGTGGAAGAAAATGTGGAGAGAAAAAACGCTTTTCAACAGCCCAAACGGAAAAAAATAGTTCCACATTTTGCTTTCAACTTTCCACAGAATTTTGTGGAAAAGAATTTACTGGGAATTGATGTTGGAGGTGATGTCGCGGATCGTCGAGGCCATGCGCGGATCGGACTTGATCAGATCCTCGATTTTGCGGATGGAGGAGAGCACTGTGGCGTGGTTGCGGTCCTCAAATTCGGCGCCGATGTCCTTGAGCGAGAGATTGGTCAGCGTGCGCATCAGATACATCGCGATCTGACGGGCGAGCGCCGTGTTTTTAGAGCGGTTCTGCCCGCGCAGGTCCTCGCTTTTCAGAGAGAAAAAGCGGGCCGTTTCGCTGATGATGCGGTCAGGATTGGGAATATATTCGCCGTTGATGATAACGGCCTCGATCGCCTTTTTCACGTCGTCGATCGTAATAACGCGATTTAAGATTTCCTTGAAGGCGAACAGCTTTTTGATAACGCCCTCAAGCTGGCGGATATTGGAGGTAATATTTTCCGCGATATATTCCACCGCCTCGTCCGACAGCACGAGCCCCAGCTGCGTGGCCTTGTTTCGGATGATGGCCATGCGCGTCTCAATGTCCGGCGGCTGGATGTCGGCCATCAGACCGCCCTCAAAGCGGGTGCGCAGCCGGTCGTCGAGCAGCGTCATTTCCATCGGCGGCCGGTCGGAGGTGATGACGATCTGATGTCCGGCCTCGTAGATGTTATTGAAGGTATGGAAGAATTCGTTCTGCGTGGCCGTTTTGCCGGCAATGAACTGGATATCGTCGACGAGGAAGAGGTCCACATTGCGGTATTTTTTGCGGAACTCCTCAGCCGTTCCCTCTTTGAGGGACTTGACCATCTGGTTGGTGAAGTCGTCACCCTTGATGTATTCGATCTTCTTCTCCGGGCTGTGCTCGTGGATATACTGGCCGATCGAGAGCAGCAGATGCGTCTTGCCGAGACCGGAGTTTCCGTAGATGAACAGCGGGTTATAGGTCTCGCCCGGCCTCTCCGCGACGGCGACGGCCGCGGCGTGGGCAAATTTGTTGGAGTTGCCGACGATAAAGCGGTCGAAGGTATAGCCGGCCATTTCCGGCAGATCGCTCGCGGCGGCCTTTTCGGATTTTAATTGATCTATCTCCTCGGGCAGGAGAAGCATAAAGTCAAACTCGCCGGAGAAAATGTCCGACAGCACATTGCGGATCGTCTCGCCGAAGCGGGTCGTGATGATGTTGCGCTTGAACTCCGACGTGGTCTGCAGCACAAGCGTGCTGTTGCTGATCTCGACGGGCTCACAGTCGGAAAACCAGGTCTTGATCGCCGTCGGCGTCAGCTGGCGCGCAAGGACTTGCAGGACCTCGTCCCAGATATCGTTCAGAGAATTCATTTCCAATACCCCTTGTGGAAAAATGGACAGAATCTAACCACATTATTATAACAGATTTTAGCCTGTTTTGCAAGAAGATATAATAATATAATAAAGAAGAAGGCCTTGTGTTTTTCCACAAAAAAACGGAAGAGAAACGATGTTCTCTTCCGTTTGGCGTATGTTGCCGTGTTTTTTACTTCCTTGCCTTGATCTCCTCAAGGATCGAGCCGAGCAGCTCCTCGGTCGTGGGCTTCGGTTCCTCTTCCTCGACCACGGCTTCCTCTTCTTCCTGCTTCTTGGCCTTCTCGGCAAGCTCTCGGGCCTTGTTGATGGCTTTGATCACGCTGAAGAGCACGAGCGCGATGATCAGGAAGTTGAGGATCGCGCCGACAAAGGTGCCCAGACCAAGGACCAGCGCTTCCTTGGTCACTTCACCGGCCTCGTTGAGTTCGGCTGCGCGGAGCGTGATATTCAGCGCGTCGGTGTTCGGTGCGCCGAACAGGAAGGCAAGCAGCGGGGTGATGACGTTGTCCACGAGGGATTTCGTGATCGCGCCGAACGCGCCGCCGATGATGACGCCGATGGCCATGTCCATGACATTGCCCTTGGTGATAAAGGTTTTGAATTCTTCGATGAACTTTTTCATGATACGCACTCCTTTATTTTAAAAATTTTAACTAACTGCTTATTTTTCCGGCACGAGCACGGCCTTGCCGCCCATATAGGGGCGCAGCACCTCGGCGATGGTCACGCTGCCGTCGGCCTGCAGATGGTTTTCGAGGTAGGCGATCAGCATGCGCGGCGGCGCGACGACGGTGTTGTTGAGCGTGTGGGGCAGATACATCTTGCCGTCCGCGCCCTTGACGCGCATCTTGAGACGGCGCGCCTGCGCGTCGCCGAGATTGGAGCAGGAGCAGACCTCAAAGTACTTCTGCTGGCGGGGAGACCAGGCCTCGATGTCGCAGGACTTGACCTTCAGATCCGCGAGATCTCCCGAGCAGCACTCAAGCTGGCGCACGGGGATCTCCATGCTGCGGAAAAGCTCGACGGAGAAGCGCCACATCTTTTCATACCAGTCCATCGAATCCTCCGGACGGCAGACGACAATCATCTCCTGCTTTTCAAACTGGTGAATGCGGTAGACGCCGCGCTCCTCGATGCCGTGCGCGCCCTTCTCCTTGCGGAAGCAGGGGGAATAGCTCGTCAGCGTCTGGGGCAGGCTCTCCTCGGGGATGATCTGGTCGATGAACTTGCCGATCATCGAATGCTCGGACGTGCCGATCAGATACAGATCCTCGCCCTCAATCTTATACATCATCGCGTCCATATCGGTCTGGCTCATGACGCCCTCGACGACGTTGCCGTGGATCATGAACGGAGGGATGCAGTAGATAAAGCCCTTGTCGATCATAAAATCGCGCGCATAGGCCAGCACGGCCGAGTGGAGCCGCGCAATGTCGCCCATCAGATAATAAAAGCCGTTGCCGGAGACGCGGCCGGCGGCGTCCATGTCGACGCCGTGAAAGCTCTCCATGATCTCCGTGTGATAGGGGATCGGAAAATCGGGCACGACGGGCTCGCCGAAGCGCTGTACCTCGACGTTGGCGCTGTCGTCCGGGCCGATCGGCACGGAGGGGTCGATGATGTTGGGGATGTTCAGCATCAGCGTGCGGATGCGCGCGGCGCAGTCCTCCTCCAGCTTTTCCAGCTCCTCAAGCCGCTCGGCGTTCGCCTTGACCTGGGCCTTGATCGCCTCGGCCTCGGCGAGCTTGGACGGGTCCTTTTTGGCCTGGCCCATCAGCATGCCGATCTGCTTGGAGAGGCTGTTGCGGCTGGCGCGCAGCTCGCTGGCCTCGGTGATGGCGGCGCGGTTCTTCGCGTCGAGCTCCAGCACCTCGTCCACCATGGGCAGCTTGTGATCCTGAAACTTTTTTCTGATGTTTTCCTTGACGAGCTCCGGATTTTCCCGGACAAACTTGATATCCAGCATGTTCTGTTCCGTCCTTATTTCTTCCCGGCCTTTTCCCGGCCGAATTTTTCCAGTTCTGCGATCAGCGCCTCGCGGTCGTCGGCGCCGTAAAAGCTCAGCTCGATCCGGCCGGCCGTACGCCCTTCAACAAGCCGTACGCGCCGCCCCAGCAGCGAGGAGAGCGTATCCGATACGTCCGCGGCATAGTCCACGCCGTCGGGCCCTTTTGCCGTCTCCGGCGCGGTTTTTTCCTTGAGCTGCCGCGCGGCAAGCTGTTCGGTCCCGCGCACGGAGAGCGATTTTTTCAAGACCTCGTCCGCGGCGGCCTTCTGGGCCTTTTCCTCCGCGATCGGCAGCAGCGCCCGCGCATGCCCGGCGGAGAGCTTTCCCTCCTCCACCAATCGGAGAACGGCCGGGGAGAGCGAGAGCAGGCGAATCGCGTTCGTGATCGCCGGGCGGGAGCGGCCGACGCTCTGCGCGGCCTCCTCCTGGGTCATGCCGTATTCGTCGATCAGCGCCTGATAGCCGCGCGCCTCTTCGATGGGGTTGAGATCCTCGCGCTGCAGGTTTTCCACCAGCGCCAGCTCGGCCGTGCGGCGGTCGTCCGCTTCGATGACGCGCACGGGGATCTCCTCGAGCCCCGCGAGCCTTGCGGCGCGCCAGCGGCGCTCGCCCGCGATGATCTGATAAAAGCCGTTGTCGAGCCTGCGCGCCGTGACGGGCTGGATCACGCCGTAGCGGCGCAGCGATTCGGCCAGCTCCTGCAGCGAGGCGTCGTCAAACACGGTGCGCGGCTGTTCGCGCCGCGGCTCCAGCCGGGAGACCGGCAGCAGCTTCAATTCGTTTTCGTCGGTATAGTTGTCTTCTCCGAACAGGACGCCGAGCCCGGTGCCCAGTCCTTTTTTCTCTTTTGCGGCCATGGTTTCACTCCTCGCAGCGTCTTACAAATTCCCGCGCCAGATCCAGATAGGCGCGGCTGCCCTTGTTGGCCTTGTCATAGACCACGCCCGGGATGCCGTGGCTCGGCGCCTCGGAAAGACGCACGCTGCGCGGGATCACGGTGTCATAGACCTTGTCGCCCAGATACTTGCGCAGCTCCGCGGCGACCTGGTTGGTCAGATTCATGCGCGGGTCGTACATCGTCAGCACGATGCCCTCGACGTCGAGACGGCGGTTGAGCCGTTTTTTGCACATGCGGATGCTGGTCATCAGGTCGGCGATGCCCTCGAGCGCGTAATATTCGCACTGCATCGGGATCAGCACGCTGTCGGCGGCGACGAGCGCGTTGACCGTCAGCAGCTCCAGCGAGGGCGGACAGTCTATTAAGATATAGTCATAATCGCTGTACAGCGTCTGCAGCGCGCTGCGCATGACGAACTCGCGCTTCTCACTGCCGATCAGCTCGACCGAGGCGGCGGCAAGCTCTTTCCCCGTGGGGATCACGTCGCCGTATTCGGTGTGCACGACGCAGTCTGCGGCCGGAACGCCGCCGATGAGCATGTCATAAGTATTCGGGCGGGTGTTCTTAGCCACCCCCATCCCGGAGCTGGCGTTGCCCTGCGGGTCGCCGTCGACCAGCAGCACGTTTTTGCCCAGCAGATGCAGCGCACAGCAGAGATTGACGCAGCTCGTCGTCTTGCCGACGCCGCCCTTTTGATTTGCAAATGCAACGATCTTAGCCATAAAAGCCGTTCCATCCCGTCGAGTCTCTTTGATGCCTGCCATTATATCAGCATTGCACGCCAAATTCAATGCCGCCGGATGCTTTTTGTGCGGTTTCACGTGAAACAATTGCTCACGAAGCGCGACAAACCTGTTTCACGTGAAACCTTTGCCTCTATTTGTTTCACGTGAAACATCTTCATCCCGCTATCGCGTTATCCGATCAGCGCGTCGATATCCCCGATCGTCAGCGACGGATGCAGCGCGAGGTTGATGCCGTAGGCGATGATCCGCGCGCAGGCGCGCACGGCCGAGTCGATGTCGCGCGGCGTGACAAAGAGGCCGCCCGGACCGCCGCCCACGGGCGAGGCGTCCGTCACGGTCGGTACGCCGATCGCCGTCACCGGCACGCCGAGCAGCTCCCGGTCGATCCGCTGCCGGTCGTTGCAGACGCCGGAGCCGGGGGAGATCCCGCTGTCGCATACCTGAATGCTTCGGCACAGGCGCGAGGCCTCCGCTCCGGCCAGCGCGTCCACCGCGA
>Ga0247611_10010267_pt1 | contig 11040 bp, 7 predicted proteins | sample 177DNAGHGhighgp2_FD_192422 | JGI IMG/M metagenome (GOLD analysis project Ga0247611, IMG submission 192422) | Sheep rumen microbial communities from Palmerston North, Manawatu-Wanganui, New Zealand - 1770 DNA GHGhigh gp2 | ecosystem: Host-associated > Mammals > Digestive system > Stomach > Rumen ... | reverse complement strand
CCAGGGGGACGGTGGTAAAGGGGAACTTTGACAAGATGTTGAGACCCTCGTTGCTCTGGTAGCGATAAGGGTACTTGCCGTCAATCTGGCTCATGAAGGGCTTGAGTGATGGAATGTCATCCCATTCCACCCCACTGGCATTTCCTTCCTGCATGAGCACCACATCGGGGTTGGCATCCAGGATGAGCTGCATCGTTGCCGACGGTGCAGTCCCCGCACTGGGCTCATGGTAGTTGAATCCCAGCACGTTATAGGTCATCACCTTGAGTACCGAAGACCTGTCAACAGGGATGGGTGGCCTGTTCTCGCTGGTGTTGATGGGCACGAACTTGTGGATAATGGGCAGGCACAGTGCCATTGCTGCCAGCATAATTGCTGTTGACAGCCAACGGCGGGTCACCAGAGCCACAATGAGTGTCACCACCGCCAGCACCAGCATGGGCATGAAGGCCAGGGCGAGGAACGGAGCAGGGAAAAAGTCGTTGGGATCGACCATGCCAGCGTAGGCACATGCCATCAGCAACACTGCCATTGCACACGTCAGGATCTCAAATCGGTGCATTTTCCTGCTCCCGCGACGGTATTTATCTTTCTTTTGCATGACAACAAGTAATCGCATGAATGTGTGAAAGCGCAAAATTACACAATTTCAAACGGATGGCAATACTGTTAACTGTAAAAATACTCAACTATTCAACGAGTCGGGGAATTGCAGCTGCCGTCAACGGCGGCGAGATACCTTGAAGAGCTTGTCACGCTCCTCGTCGGTGAGGGCATCATAGCCTGCCGCCTTGATCTTGTCCAGAATGGCGTCGAGTTCCTGTTCACTCACCGTGTCGGTGGGCGTGTGGGCCGCGGGACGTTCAGTTGCAACTGCACCAGAGTGTTTCTTTCTCGTGTTGTCACGCTTCTTGGCATCAGGGAAGCTGAACTTGCGGCCATTGAACAGTCCCACCAGCGAGTCGATAAAGGCGTTGATGGGACGGGTGATGTCGCGTCCCCGCTTGATGCTCAATGCAAACCATGCTCCGACAAGTGCGCCACCCATGTGGGCCACGTTGCCACCCATGTTGCCGCCGTCCATCCCCAGCAAGGCAATCGCCACCGTGATGATTGCCACCCACTTGATGGCGACCTCGCCCAGGAACAGAAGCCCGATCTTGTAGTCAGGCACATAGACCGCCGTTGCCACAACGACAGCGATAACAGCAGCCGATGAGCCGACAAGCACACTGCCAGGTCCCGATGCCAATCGAGGCAACAAGTTGAATGCCAGCAGGTAGAGAGCTGCTCCACCCCACCCTCCCAGGAGGTAAAGACCCGTGAGGTGCTTGGAAGAGAAAAATTCCATGAAGATGCGACCCATCCAGTAGAGCCACAGCATGTTGAAGAGGATGTGCAACAGGTGGGCATGGGCAAACATATAGGTCAGCAGCGTCCATGGTCGCCTCAACAGCATCCACAGGTCGCTGGGCAAGGCCAGCCAGTCCATGAGCGATGAGCCGCTGCCAGCCACCATCCACACCCCAATGTCCAGGACACGCACGAGTACAAACACGACCACGTTGATGAGGATAAGCCTCATCAACATCGAGCTGTGCTTGTAATATCGCGTGAAATCGTTAATGATAGAAGCCATAGCCGTTGCTCAGGGTGCCACTCTTCTTCCAATACAGAATCAAAACGATGCCAGCCAGCATACCACCCAAGTGGGCATAGTGTGCCACGCCGCTCATGGTGTGGGAGATGCCAAAGAACAACTCGATCAAACCGTAGGCAATGACCATCCACTTGGCCTTGATGGGGAACGGGATGGGGATGATGTACATGGGCATATTGGGGAACAGCATGCCAAAGGCCAACAGAATGCCAAAGACGGCCCCTGATGCCCCCACGGTGATCAGACTGTTGTAGAAATCATTCATCGTGAATGCCGCATGACCCGAGTTGATGGCATTGATGATTTCCTGGATCGAGCCAGCAGCAGGGCCCGTGACACTGCCAGCCAAGATTTCCTGCCATGAGAACTGCCACACCAGCTCTTGAGCCAGCGCCGCCCCAATGCCGCAGACGAAATAATAAATCAGATAGCGCTTGGTTCCCAGCACGCGCTCCAGCAGACATCCAAACATCCATAGCGAGAACATATTAAAGAACAGGTGGGTGATGCCGCCATGCATGAACATATAGGTTACAAACTGATAGGGATTGAAATCGCTGCCCAGCCAGAAGTGAAGTCCCAGCAGACGATCCAGGTCAATCATGCCAGCCCGTTGAAAAGCCACTGTAGCCAGCCACATCAGCACATTGATGATGAGCAGGTGAAGCGTTGCAGGCGGTATTGAAGCTAAAAAGGAGCGGTTACTCTGTTGCATATTGAAAAAAAACTCATTGTTTAAAAACGCAGGGCAAAAGTAGCTAAAAACTACCTATTTAGTGCAGATTACTTACTAAAAAACGCAAAAAAACGTTTTTTTCAAGGTGAAAAAGCAATTTTTTTGTGTTTTTTTTTGGTGAAAGTGTTGTTTTACTTATATTTGCGGGAAAAACGATACTTTTTATTTTATTCACATCATCAATTTTTATAAAAAAACATTAAACTATGAACAAGACTGAATTAGTACAAGCAATCGCCGAGAAGGCTGGTCTCACCAAGGTTCAAGCCAAGGCTGCTCTTGACGCAATGCTCTGCTCGATGGGCTGCGCACTGAAGGATGGCAAGAAGGTTGCCCTCATTGGTTTCGGAACGTTCCAGGTAGTTAAGAAAGAGGCTCGTGAAGGCATCAATCCCGCTACCAAGGCCAAGATCAAAATCCCCGCAAAGAAGGTGGTTAAGTTCAAAGCAGGTGCTGAACTCGCCGACAAGGTGAACAGCAAGAAGAAATAAATTGCTTGCACGACATGTCTGGGGTCACTAGTCATTCACCCTGGACGATGTTACCCACAGCCTGCCGATTCTCGCGAGAGGGTCAGGCAGGCGTTTTTTTTGTTGGGGGCGGCCGCGACAGTGTCGCGGCACAGGGGACCGCGCAGGAAACCTCACGCAGGGTGGAGCCTGGCAGGGAAATAAAATGGTGAGAGTGAAGTTTTTTTTGTGCCATTTCTTTGTTATTGTCACTTTTTTGGCTATTTTTGTCGAATAAATCTTAACAATCAATTTCATTAACCAATCAATTCAAACACTCATGAGAAAAACAATTACTACAAGACAATGGTCGCGTCGCCTGCTGCTGATAGCGGGTTGCCTTGCCACACTGGTGGCGGCACAGGCAGCCAGCATCACGGTTGACGGCATCAATTACACGACCAAGGCTGACGGCACCGCCACGGTAGCCAAGTACACCATCACCAAGGCCAGCGGCGACACGCCAGCCGACACAGCCTTCTATCGCGGTGACATTGTGATTCCCGCCACTATCACCCACGAGGGAGTGGATTATACCGTGGTGGGCACTGCCAACAACGCATTTCTGGATTGTAAGGAATTGACCTCCCTGACATTGCCCGAGACCTGCGTTACCATCGGCCGCAACTGCTTTAAGGGCTGTATCAGCCTCACAACCAGCCCCATCCCCATGACGGCTATCAAGGTGGAAACCGGCGTGTTCAACGGATGCACCAGCCTTGAGGAGGTTACCATTGTTCCCGGCTGGAGCAAACCGGTGAGCGACGAGTTTGCCAACTGCCCCAACCTGAAACGCCTGATTATCGCATCAGGCGAAACACCCGTGGTGATGAAGGTGAACATGTTTGGACCCAACGCCGAAGCTCGCGTTGCGCTCAACAGCATCGAGTACATCTACATGGGCCGCAACGTGGACGCCAGTGCCTACCTGAACAACGAGCAACCATTCCACAGCATGGGCGGCTTGAAGACGCTGGTCATTGGCGGCGAGACGACAACCATCCAGAGCACCACATTCCAGGGCTGCACTGCACTGGAGACGGTGACATTTGAGCCAGGAAACAAGATGACGACCATCGCCATCGGCGCATTTGCCAGCTGCACCTCGCTCACGGGCATCGACATCCCGGCCACAGTCACCACCATCGACCAGGGCGTGTTTAACGGTTGCCGCAGCCTCACTCATGTCACCCTGGGTGACAATGTGACCAGCATTGGCAGCAGTGCCTTCTACAACACGGGGTTAACATCAATCAGTTTCCCGGCATCGCTGACCAGCATTGGACAGAGTGCATTTGAGAACAGCCAGCTGGCAGGCGAGCTTGTATTGCCTGGTGCATTGACCAGCATCGGCTCACAGGCATTTGCCGGCACTCAGCTGAGTGGCATCAGCATCCCTGCCAGTGTGACGAGCATCGGCACGGGAGCGTTTGCCCCCATCACCACACTGGCCCAGATCACGCTAGACCCAGGCAACACCAGCTTCATGCTCGACAACGGCGTGCTCCTGAGTGCCACGGGCAACCGCCTGCTGGTTTCAGCCCATGAGGGCAGCATCGGCACCAGCTACAGCAACCCCGCCGTGACGAGCATCGACCACTATGGCCTGGCCTATGCCCCATTCACCAGCATTGAGTTCCCCGCCCTGAGTAGCATCGGCAACTACGGTCTGGCTTACAGTGACCTCGAGAACTTCACCCTGGCAGACAACGTAACCGTAGGCATGAACGCCTTTATGGGCTCGGCCTTGAAGACTATCGTCATTGGCGAGGGCCGCAACGAGATTCCTCAGGGCTTGTGCGCCCAGTGCGTGAACCTGACCAGCGTAACCCTGCCCAGCACCACCACCAACATCATGCGCAACAGCTTTGAGGGCTGCACCGCCCTTGAGGAGATGGAGATTCCCGCCAACGTGAACTACATGGAGCCCGGTTCGGTACCAGCCACCATCAAGCAGTTGCGCGTCCTCAACGTGAGCGTTCCCGTGCTGGCCAGCGGCGTGTTCAACGAGAGTCAGGGCGATGTGACGTGCTATGTTGCCGAGGCCTCGGTCAGCAAGTATCAGGAGGCAGACCAGTGGCAATACCTGAACATCGTGGGTGATCCCACCATCAGCGGCTCGGATGCCCAGCTGGGGTGCCCCACCGGCCTGTACTTTGCCACCAAGGACGGCCAACTGATGTACCTCGACGAGAACGGCCAAATCATCAACACCCAGTTCCCCACCGGCGACCATGCCTTTAACCTGGCGCGTTACAAGGACCGCATCTATGTGGGCGTGGCAGGCAAGAACTTCCGCTATCAGGATGCTACCGCCCAGGCCAATGGCGGCGACGGTGAGGTATTCTATGTGAACAACACCAATGGCATCTTCTATCGCGTCACGGTATTGAACAATGTGGGTTACAAGGCCTTTGAAGATCCGTTCTCGCTCTCGATTCTTGAAGACGAGAACAAGATTGTGATTGCCGACCGCAACGTGGGTGTTCATGAGATGGATGCCGATGCCGTGGGCTTGTACGGTTCACAGCCCTTCCTGGTGCAGAACAACCAGTTGAAGTACTATGCCAACCAGACTGCCGGAATGATGTATGGCGGCATTGGCTGCGGCTTCTATAAAGTAAATAATGTGTACTGGATGGGCAAGAAGTTCAACGGCTACGGCATCTTCCGCTTCCGCAAGGGTGACATTGCCGTTGACAGCGAGGGCAATGCCACACAAGCCACCATAGGCGAGGATCCCTTCAAGGTGATCCTGCCCTATGTGCAGATGACGCAATACTACGTCGATCAGGTCAATGGCCAGATCTACTTCTACATGCAGGCCAACCAGAGCGGCACCGGTCCCAAGACCCCGGGCGTGTATCGCTTGCCCATGAGTGCAGTTGAGGCTCATGACGCAGCCGGCGAGGACACTCCCATCACCGACGCCGTGCTCATTGATGACTCGCCCGTGCTCAAGGAGGGTGACGGAGACGAGTGCGTGGGCATCACCCAGTTCACCAGCGATGGCGAACGCGTTTACTGGGGCTACATCGCATCGCCCGAGGACGAGAAATCAATGCCCAACAGCATCGCCGTTGACCCCGAGAACCCGCTGCACCACAGCGGCATCAAGTACATCAATGCTCGAGCTAATGAGGATGGCACCATGCCCACAAAGGTATCGTTTATCGTCAAGGACATTGAGGTGTATGGCCTGTGCGGATCGGCCAATGTTTCTGAGATCACCCTCAACGAGACCGAGATGGAGCTCAAGGTGTCAGAGAGCAAGCAGCTCGAAGCCACGGTGACGCCCATGGGTCTCGACGACAAGACCGTCATGTGGAGCAGCAGTGACGAGACCATCGCCACCGTTGACGAGAACGGCATGGTGACCGGCGTGGCTCCTGGCCAAGCCACTATCACCGCTAGCCTGAAAGCTGACCCCGAGGTGACCGCCGCCTGTGCCATCACCGTCATCAAGGGTGGCCTGAAGGGTGACGTGAACGGCGACGGCAGCGTGAACATCGCCGACATCAACGACGTCATCGACATGATCCTGTCCAGCAACTATAAACTGGAGGGTGACGTGAACGGTGACGGCAGCGTGAACATTGCCGACATCAATGCCTTGATTGCCATTATCCTCAAGTAAGGCAAACAGATCACTGACAGTCAATATCATAGCACAAGGAAGCGTGCATGGAATCATCCTGCACGCTTCCTTGTTTTTCAAGAAGAACATCACGGCTCAGAGAATGGCATCTCACGCTAAGGCACAAAAAAATGGATTAACCACTCTGTTATACCAACAGTATAGTTAATCCGAAACTCTTTGATAAATCAGAATAGATTTTTCCCTTTTATGCACTGCAAAGATAATATCAATTTTCCACCCACAAAATTTTTTTTGCACTTTTTTCAAAAAAAAACGCCTTACACATGAAAAATCCCTACAAAACCCCTTAAAAAGATACTCATCATCAATCACAGCAGTTCATCTTCGGGCCTCCTTGCCATACATGCGGTCCACAATCAATGCTATGGCGCCATCGCCAGTAACGTTGCAAGCGGTTCCAAAACTGTCCATCGTGATGTACAGTGCTATCATCACCGCCTGCTGGTCGGGATTGAAACCCAAGATGGACTGCAGCACACCCAATGCCGCCATGATGGCACCACCGGGCACACCCGGAGCCGCCACCATCATCACACCCAGCATGAGAATGAATCCGGTGAAGTGTCCCAGGTCAATGGCCATGCCCTGCATGAGCATCAGTGCCACCGCACATGCCGTGATCTTCATCGCGCTGCCTGACAGGTGAATCGTGGCACACAACGGGACGACAAAGCCAGCAATGCCATCGCTCACGCCGTTGCGCTTGACCCTGTCGAGGGTCACCGGGATAGTCGCTGCCGACGAGGAGGTGCCCAGTGCCGTGAAATAGGCAGGCATCATGGTGTATAACGCCTTGAAGGGGTTGCGATGAGCTATGGTACCAGCGATGCAGTACTGGAAGACCAGCAGCAGGATGTGCATCACAAAGATGACCCCAATGATAGCGACAAACACGTTGATGATGCGCCATGCCTGCCCCGTGAAGGCCATGTTGAGGAAAATCGAGAAAATATAGATGGGCAGGATGGGAATAAGGGCTACCTCGATCGTCTTGGCGATGATGTCACGAAACTCGTCAAAGGCACGCTTGAGATAGGTGGACTCGAAAAAAGAGATGCCCAGTCCCATGACAAATGCTGCCACCAGTGCGCTCATGACGTTGAGCAGCGGCGGAATCTCGATGGTGAAGAAGGGCTCCAGCTCGGTGGCCGTGGCAACTGCTGCAGCAGCCTGGCTGCGGTCGATGAGTGACGGGAAAATGCCCGTGCTGGTAAAAAAGCTCAAGAATCCCGAGAACACCGTGTCGCCATAGGCGATGAGGGCAGTAATGAGCAACAGCTTGCCTGCTCCCTTGCCGATGTCGGCGATGGCAGGCGTCACCAGTCCCACAATGATGAGCGGGATGAGGAACGAGAGGAAATTGCTGAAGATGCTATTAAAGGTGATGAAACACCTCACTGCCCACTCGGGAAAGAATGAGCCACAGATGATACCCACGATAATGGCGATAATCACGCGGGGCAGCAGGCCAATCTTGCCAATCTTGATTCGTTTCATGTGATTTAGAATTATTTTTGTGCAAAGGTAATACTTTTTATTATTATTTTTGCGTTTCAATTAGGGGGGAACGGAGCATAGTTACAGAAATCCCCCCAACACCAAGTAAAAACCGATCAACGATGGTAGAGATCACAAGATATGACAGGTCGATGGCCTCCCAGTGGGACAACCTGGTGAGCAGCAGCCGCAATGGCACGTTCCTGCACCAGCGGGGATACATGGATTATCACAGCGACCGCTTCACCGACTGCTCACTGGTGGCCCTGCGCGACGGCAAGGCTTGTGCCCTGCTGCCCGCCTGCATCGATGGCGACACGCTCTATTCCCATCGAGGTCTCACCTATGGCGGCTGGCTCTTGCCCCTCAAGCACTATGACGCCACCGTCATGATTGAGGTGATGGACACCGCCGTCGAGTGGATGCGTGACAATGGCATCAAGCGGCTGGTTTACAAGGCTGTGCCACACATTTATCACCGTTACCCATGTGAGGAGGACCTGTATGCCCTGTTCCGTCACAGCGCATCACTGGTCGAGACCAACATCTCGACCACCATCGACCTGACCTGCCCACTGCCACTGGACCGCGGCAACAAGAGCGGCAGCAACGCTGCCCGCAAGGCCGGCATCCAGGTGGGTCCCAGTGATGACTGGGAGGGCTACTGGCAGTTGCTGTCATCGCTGCTGGCCACCCGCTACGGCACGCGCCCGGTACACACGCTCGACGAGATGCTCCTGCTGCAAGGCCGCTTCCCCGACAACATCGGCCTGTACACGGCCACCCTGGACGGCGAGCTGCTGGCAGGCGTGGTGATGTATCGGTCGATGCCCGTGGCCCACTGCCAGTACATCGGAGCCTCGCCCCGCGGCAAGGACAGCAAGGCATTGACGCTGCTGTTTGACCACCTCATTACCGTGCATCAGCAGCAGGGGTACCGCTACTTTGACTTCGGCATCTCCAATGAGGACCATGGCCGCTACCTCAACGAGGGCTTGGTGCGTCAAAAGTCCCGGTTGGGCGGCCGCGGCATCGTCTATAACACATTTGAAATACACATATAATTATATTATATTTAGTGTCAACACGACAAGGCAACATATCCCGCATGGCGATGAAGGCTATGGGCCTCTTTGGAGGGGTTCAGGTGTTGGGCATCCTGTGCTCCATCATCCGCACCAAGCTGGTTGCCATGTGGATTGGCCCCGTGGGCATCGGCCTGTTTGGCCTGTTCAACAACGCGCTGGAGATGATTTCAACGGGCACCAACCTGGGCATCCGCTCCAGCAGCGTGCGTGACCTCTCGCAGGCGGTGGGCAGCCATGACAGCGGCCTGGTGTCTCGCATGGTCACCGTGGTGCGCAAGTGGTCGATGTGGCTGGGACTGGCAGGGGCCATCATCACGCTCTCACTGGCGCCGTGGCTGAGCCGCATCACCTTTGGCGACGACCAGCACATCTGGGGGTTTGTTGCCCTGAGCATTGCTGTGCTGCTGGGCGCGTTGACCAACGGCGAGTATGCCATCTTGCAGGGCACGGCACGCCTCAAGCGCCTGGCCAGCGTGACGCTGTGGGGCACCATCTGCGGCCTGGCGGTATCCATCCCGCTGTTCTACCTGCTGCGTGATCGCAGCATCCTACCGTCAATCATAGCCTATGCCGCAGCCTTGGCCTGCTTTGCCTGGATATTCCGCAATCGCGACTATCCCACGCAGCGGGTGAGCCGGCGCGACACGTTCGACATGGGCAAGGGCTTCGTGAAGCTAGGCATCTACATGACGCTGGGCAACTTTGCGACCATCCTGGCCAGCTACGCCTTCAACGCATGGCTCAACGTCAATGCCGGCACCGAGCAGGTGGGCTTCTATCAAGCGGGATATACCTTGATCAACAAGTACACCGGATTGATTCTCACCGCCCTGGGCATGGAATACTACCCTCGCCTGTCACAAGTCGCTGACAGCCGCTTGAGGCTGCGAGCCTATGTCTCTCAGGAGATCAACGTGGCCATCGCCATCATGGCGCCAGTGGTGGCACTGTTCATCCTGCTGCGTGAGGTGGTGGTGTGGATTCTATACACTCCCGACTTCAATGTGATTCTCACCTTTGTCTCATGGGGAATGATCGGCACGGTGCTGCGCACCCTGTCATGGTGCCTGGCCTTCACCATCCTGGCCAAGGGCGACGGCAAGACCTACCTGTGGACCGAGGTAGCCAGTGCCGTCATCAACCTGCTGCTCAACATCGTGTTCTACCGCTGGTGGGGGCTCACGGGACTGGGCATTGCATTCCTGGTGTCCTATCTGCTCTACACCATCATCGTGGCAGTGGTCTATTTCATGCAATACCACTTGACGGTGACCCGTGCCAGCCTGTACAACCTGTCCTGGACGCTTGCCGTCGCTGCTGGCGTGATGGCAGCGATGGAAGGCGGCCTGCTGCCCCTGGCCATCGGCATCACTGTGGTGAGCATCGCCGTGGGAGCCAGGCAGGTGGTCGCACTGTGGAGAGGGAGATAAGATAGAAGATTAGAGATTAGAGATTAGAGATTAGAGAGAAAAGATAAGAGAGAAATGATAAGAGATAAGAGATAAGAGAGAAGAATTATTGTTGAGGGGATTATGGTCAACGGTTAATTTTTAATAAACCAGCACCATTTTATTAACGATTAGGCATCAGATTTCAAAAATATTATTTACCTTTGCACCGTTAATACAAATACTAACCACGAGGGATCTCACCATACATGCAGCGAGATTCTTCTAATTTTTTGAATCTTAAAAATTTAGACAAACAGTATTTAGCATGGCTATTACTTACATGACCCAGGAAGGCTATGACAAGAAAATGGCAGAGCTTTCCCATCTTGAGAACGTTGAGCGTCCCGAGGTAGTGCGCGCCATCGTCGAGGCTCGTGACAAGGGTGACTTGTCCGAGAATGCCGAATATGATGCCGCCAAGGAGCGCCAGGGAATGCT
>Ga0247611_10010266_pt1 | contig 11041 bp, 6 predicted proteins | sample 177DNAGHGhighgp2_FD_192422 | JGI IMG/M metagenome (GOLD analysis project Ga0247611, IMG submission 192422) | Sheep rumen microbial communities from Palmerston North, Manawatu-Wanganui, New Zealand - 1770 DNA GHGhigh gp2 | ecosystem: Host-associated > Mammals > Digestive system > Stomach > Rumen ... | reverse complement strand
GGTGGGGTTGCCTATTCGCAGAACGTTTACGCCGCGGTCAACCAGCTTCTCTGATATCCAGTCAACAGCCATGTTGCTCTGTGCGCACACCAATACCTGACTTTCTCGCATAAGGGTTTCGTAGATGGCTTCAACCAGTGTGGTGGTCTTGCCGGTTCCTGGAGGTCCGTGTACAATGGCTACATCCTTGGCTCTCAGCACTTTGTTAACAGCATCCTCCTGTGTGGCATTCAGGTACGAGAAGTGCAGCGCGCTAAAGTTGTATGTAGCAGCAGGCAGCCTGTTATAAAACAGGTCGCGCAGGTAGCCTAATCGTCCTTTGGCTGCCATAACTCTGTCAAGCGCATCAAACATCATCTTATAGCTGGTCTCATCAAAGAACAACTGTACACCCAGCTTTTCGGCACTCTGAATTTCTACCAGTCCCATACCGTCGGGCACAGCTACTACCATTCTGTCGCCATCTACATAACTTACGGTGGCTGTCATTTTAAAGTAGTTGATCTTACCTCCGGTATCCACGCTGAAGAAAACTACGGGCTTACCATAATCAAAATTATGCTCTATCTCTTCGTCGGTTTGTCTTAACACCTCTATCACTCGCTGGTTCAGCGAATTGTAATACGTTTTGCTAACGGTGAGCGGAAACCATACGTCGCCACGTTTCACCTTCCGCTGCAGTCCCATCTGTTCAGTCTGCTGGCGGAATTCTTCTTTTTCGGCCTCATACTCCATTTGTAGTAATTGGCGTTGTTTTTGTAGTGCCAATATCGGCGAATCAAGTTGTTTTTCCATAAACGCGTGCAAAGTTAGCAAAAAAATGGCAAACTATTATCTACTTATCTTAAAAAATCGTACCTTTGCACCCGAAATGAAACAGATATTGTTAATTAACGATGTTGTGGGCTATGGAAAGGTTGGCATGGGGGCCATGCTGCCTATCCTCTCTTACTTAGGCATCCCTACGTATAGCTTGCCTACCGCCCTTGTGTCAAACACACTCGACTACGGAAAGTTTAATATCCAAGACACCACCGATTATATCCGTGGTACACTGCCAGTGTGGAAAGAACTTGGTTTTGGTTTCGATGCCATCTGTACAGGACTGATGTTCAGCGATGAGCAGGCTAAGCTGGTGGCTGGCTACTGCAAAGAGCAGGGTGCACAGGGCACTACGGTGTTTGTTGATCCTATCTTAGGTGATGGCGGACGATTGTATAACGGAATGACCGAACATCAGGTAGAGTTGATGCGTGAGATGGTATCGGTAGCTCATCTCTGCTTTCCTAACTATACCGAGGCCTGCTACCTTACCAATACACCTATTAAGATGGAAGGCATTACTTGGGAAGAAGCTGGCGATTTGTTAGATGACCTGCGAAAAATTGGAACCAAGTCGGCTCTGATAACAAGTTGTAAGGTCGATGGTCGCAATGCGGTGGTAGGCTATAATCACTACGACGATAGCTACTTTCACTTGGAGTATCACGAGATTCCTGGCTTGTTCCATGGCACTGGCGATATCTTCTCGGCAGTATTGATTGGTCATCTGCTGAATGGTGAGAGCCTGAAGACGAGTACCCGTACAGCAATGGATACCGTATTCCGTATGATTGAGCGTTACAAGGATACCGATGATAAGAATCGTGGTATTCCAGTAGAGAAATGTCTCGATCTGTTATGATCATTCATCCTCTCCATACCAACATTCCCCAGCCAGAACGGTTCACTTGGCCTTTCTGTTACACACCCCATCCGCTATGTTTATCGGCATGCGACGAGGTGAAGCAGGAGATTGAGCGGATAGGTCCTAAAGAGGGAAAGATGTTTGGGGTACTGGTTGTAGAGGTTGATGGCGGCTTAGGTTTTCTGGCTGCCTATTCTGGCTTGTTAGAAGGACGTAACGATTGGGATTATTTCGTGCCGCCGGTCTTTGATGCCCAGCAGCCTGATGGCTATTTCAAGCAGAAAGAGCGCGAAATATCAGCGCTTAACCAACACCCAACACCCGAAAACCAGCACCTGCACAAAGAGATGTCGCAGAATTTGCAATTGTGGCTTTTCCAACAATACCGCATATTAAATGCCAATGGTGATACAAAAGATTTGGTGGAGATATGGCGTGACTATCATCAGAATCCTAAAATTCAAAAGAAATATCCCTTACCACCAGGTGGTACGGGCGATTGTTGTGCTCCAAAGTTGCTGCAGTATGCTTACCAGCACCGCTTAAGACCGGTGTGTATGGCCGAATTCTGGTGGGGACCATCGCCAAAAAGCGAGGTGCGATACCATGGCGAGTTCTATCCAGCCTGCAGGGGTAAATGCAAGCCTGTGCTTACTTGGATGTTGCAAGGTCTTCAGGTGGATCCCGACCCGGAATCCTCAGGTTTCTTGCATCAAGGCATCGAAATCGTCTATGAGGACGAGTCGATTGCGGCTGTTTATAAGCCATCGGGTATGCTGAGTGTACCTGGTAAGACTGATGATTACTCGGTGGCAACATGGGCTAAGGAGCGATGGACAGAGGCTATGCTGCCCCATCGCTTGGATTTGATGACTTCGGGCATTATGCTGGTTGCTAAAACACCAGAGACCTATCATCATTTGCAGGATCAGTTTACGGCTCGTACTATCAAAAAAAAGTACTTAGCTGTTGTTGAGGGTGAGGTGCAGCAGGCGCATGGCATTATCGACCTGCCATTGAGTAGCGACCCGCTGAATCGTCCTCGTCAGATAGTAGATCATCTGCAGGGCAAACGTGCCATTTCGGAATATCGTGTGTTAGACCATCACTTATCACCCACTACCCATCGTCCTCTAACCCTCCTCGCACTCTATCCTCACACAGGGCGCACCCATCAATTGCGTATGCATTGTGCTCATCAAGAGGGACTAGGTTGTCCGATTTTAGGCGATGAGCTTTATGGGCATAAGGCCGACCGGTTATACTTGCAAGCAGAATCGATAGCTTTTGTGCACCCAAACACTGGCAAGCGCATGCATCTTTTTTGTCCGAGCGACAAAAAAATATGGCCAATTTGATGCATGTTTGCAGATATTTTGCTATTTTTGCAGCATAATCAAAAATTGTAATGTATGAAAATAGCAAGGTTCCTATGTTTATTCATGCTAAGTTTTTTGACACTTAGCGCGAATGCTCAAACGGATAGTCGTTTGGGTAACATCAGCGGTATTCTTTACCAACTGACGTTTAATGTGCCAGAGAATCCTCAGGCAAAGGTGACAGGTAAGGCTACTATAACCTTCGATATCAGAACCAAACAGGATGTGGTGCTCGATTTTCAGGGAGCGCCAGGTAATGTAGTGGTATATAAAGGCAACAAAGGCAAAGGTAAACCGGCTAGCGTAAAGGTTCGAAATAACCAGATTGTTATTCCTGGTAAAATGTTTAAGACAGGTACCAATAAGATTGCTATTGATTTTACCTGTCAGGACAAGGCCCTGGTTCGTAGTGGTAGCGTGGTTTATACTCAGGTTCAGTCTGATGAGGGGCGTGCTCTCTTCCCATGTTTCGACGTGGAAGACCTTCGCGCTCAGTATCAAACCACAATGAATGCACCTGCTGGTTGGAAAGCTATTACAGTTGATTTTTCGGAGAAAATGGCACCATCACACTATGCGTTTGCCGTCGGAAAATTCAATGAGAAGTCATCTACCGTTGATGGTCGTACCTTACGTGTGTTCTATACAGAAACCGATCCCGCCAAAGTTGCTCAGATAGATGATGTATTTAAAGAGGTTTCTAAGGCCATGAAATGGATGGAGAGTTATACAGGTATAGCTAACCCATACGAGAAAGAAGGCGTGGTATATATCCTGCCCAGTTTCCAATTGGGCGGTCTTGAGCGTCGTGGTGCGGTTGCCCTGAGCGAAAAGACTATCTTCCTGGGAAAGAAACCTTCGAAGGAAGACCTGATGAAACGTACCGAATTGATAGCCCACGAAACAGCTCATGTATGGTTTGGTAATATCACAGCTATCGACGAGCCTTGGGCAAAGGAGGTATTGGCAAACTTTATGGCATCAAAGATTACAAGCAGCCTATATAAGAAGAATGAGTTTGAGATTAACTTCATGAATACTTATATGCGCAACGCTATGAGTCTGGACAGAACCGAAGGCTCTCATCCTATTGCTGGCGAGGTTGGTAATCCGCACGATCCCATATGGATGTACGATCATATCAACTACAGCAAGGCACCTGTTATGATGCGAATGCTGGAAGACGAAATGGGTGCTGCGGCTATGCAGCAAGGTCTGCAGCAGTGCATTAAGGAGCACTATCAGGGGCACATCAGCTGGAATCAGATTGTTGAGATACTCGACAAGCAGGCGCCTGCAGCAGGTGTACGTCAGTTCTGCGATGTGTGGGTAAATCAGAAAGGTATGCCAATTATTAAAACATCATTTAAGAATGGTGATGTGATTGTGTCGCAGACCGATCCTTATGGTCGTGGATTATGCTGGCGACAGAAGTTTGAACTAAAGGTAATTAGTAACTTGGGTCAGGCGCATACAATACAGGTGGATATGCAGCAGCCTACAATGACTTTTAAACAGAAGGGTGGTGTGGCACCTGGTTTTATTATTCCAAACCAGGATGGTCGCGGTTATGGTCGTTTTACACTCGATGATAATTACGTGAAGCTTCTTCCTACGCGACTCATTATTACCCGAAACGATTTGCATCGCTATACTTTATTGAATCTGATTCATGATAATTACCTGCAGGGTAAGTTAGCACCATCACACTTCGGTGAGCTGTTCCGTTTCTTGGGTCGTGAGAAAAATCCGATGATAATGGAGACCGCCATCGATCAGATGCATAAGATCGCCTCTGATTTAACGCTGCAGCAGCGTTATACGTTGGAACTGGTAATTATGGATTTGTTGGGTGAGAATAAAACTAAGGAGTGCCGCCAGCTGGTATGGCGTAAGTTGGGTACCAGCGCTATCTCGCCCGAGGTGCTGAATAAGTTGCAGACCATTTTGGAACGTCATAACGAGAGCGTATTGGATGAGCACGACTATATGGAGATTGCCTATCGTTTGGCCATCACCCGTCCTGATCGTCGTCAGCAAATCCTGGAAAAGGAGCGCGCTCTTCTCACTACCGATGAGTTGCGACAGGAGTTCGATTTCGTGAGTCGTGCTACCGATCCAAATGCTAATAATCGTGTAGCGGTATTTAAGAGTTTGTTGAAACCCGAGAACCGCCAGAACGAGACTTGGGTGCTGAATACTTTGCGCTTGTTGAACTCAGATGTATTTGAGCCTCAGAGCAATGTTTACATTGTTGAAGGATTGAAAGCGCTGCCTGAGATACAGAAAACTACCAGTCTGTCTTTCCCAAGTCGCTGGACCAAAACGCTGATAGCATCGCATAAGAGTGCAGAGGCAAAAATGGAAGTCCAGAAGTTCTTGAATAACTCGACAAACTTCCCTGCAAATCTGAAGAACTACGTTTATGAGAGTGCTTGGGTACTGATGAACCAGATTCCATATGTGGATAAGACGGTCAATACAGCGCCTGCTTCTGCTAAGAAAACAGCTACCAAGAAAAGATAGTAATAATCAAAAGAGCCCCTCCTGATAGAATGGAGGGGCTTTTAATTTAAGTTTTAGGTAAATATATTTGTGAGTTCAAATTAAAAATAGTACCTTTGCACGCAAAATTGAATATATATAAAATAAGTAAGGTATGATACGCTTCTTTCAGACCCCACAGAAATCGGTGATCGCCACTGAGGTTGATCACGTACTGAGTGAACAGGAAATCAAGGAATTAAACTGGCTCTATGGCGATGCTACGCTATTAGATGCCGAGCAGCTTGAGGGCTACTATGTTGGTCCACGCCGCGAGATGGTAACACCATGGAGTACAAATGCCGTTGAGATTACACAGAATATGGGCCTCAGCGGCATTTCTCGTATAGAGGAGTACTTTGCTGTCGACTCTAAGGATGCCGAGCACGACGAGATGTTGCAGCGTATGTATAATGGCCTGAACCAGGACATTTTTACTATTAACATCAAGCCCGAGCCCATTAAGTATGTGGATAATCTGGAGGAGTATAATGAGCAGGAAGGTCTGGCTCTTAGCCCAGAGGAGATTGAATATCTTCACGGCTTGGAGAAAAAGAATGGTCGTCCTCTTACCGATTCTGAGATTTTCGGTTTTGCACAGATTAACTCTGAGCACTGCCGTCATAAAATCTTTGGTGGTACATTCATCATTGATGGCAAGGAGATGGAAAGCTCACTCTTTGCAATGATTAAGAAAACTACACAGGAGAATCCTAACAAGATTCTTTCGGCTTATAAGGATAATGTGGCTTTTGCGCAGGGTCCTGTGGTTGAGCAGTTTGCTCCAAAGGATCAGAGTACAAGCGACTACTTCCAGGTAAAAGATATCGAGAGTGTTATCTCGCTGAAGGCTGAGACTCACAACTTCCCTACTACCGTAGAGCCATTCAATGGTGCTGCTACTGGTACTGGTGGTGAAATCCGCGACCGTATGGGTGGTGGTGTTGGCTCATGGCCTATCGCTGGTACAGCTGTTTATATGACAGCTTATCCCCGTCTGACTGATGATGACAAGTTGACGCGCGACTGGGAGAATATTCTTCCCGTACGTCAGTGGCTGTATCAGACACCTGAGCAGATTCTGATTAAGGCTTCGAATGGTGCTTCCGATTTTGGTAATAAGTTCGGTCAGCCACTGATTTGCGGTTCTGTACTTACTTTTGAGCATCAAGAGCCAAACGATACCAAGTATGCTTACGATAAGGTTATCATGCTGGCCGGTGGTGTAGGTTACGGCACCAAGCGCGACTGTCTGAAGAAGGAGCCACAGCCAGGTAACAAGGTCGTAGTGGTTGGTGGTGATAACTACCGTATCGGTCTTGGTGGTGGTTCTGTTTCATCTGTAGATACTGGCCGCTATAGCAATGGTATCGAGTTGAATGCCGTTCAGCGTGCAAACCCTGAGATGCAGAAGCGTGCATACAATCTGGTTCGCGCTCTGTGTGAGGAGGATGTAAATCCTGTTGTTTCTATACACGACCATGGTTCAGCCGGTCACCTCAACTGTCTTTCTGAGCTTGTTGAGGAGTGCGGTGGTGAGATTGATATGACCAAGTTGCCTATCGGCGACAAGACTCTGAGCTCTAAGGAAATCATCGCTAACGAGAGCCAGGAGCGTATGGGACTGCTCATCGACGAGAAGCACATTGAACATGTACGTAAGATTGCTGAGCGCGAGCGTGCTCCGCTGTATGTAGTAGGTGAAACTACCGGCGATGCTCATTTCTCGTTTAAGCAGGGCGATGGCGTGAAGCCATTCGATTTGGATGTGGCTCAGATGTTCGGTCACTCACCCAAAACTATTATGAAAGATAATACTGTAGAGCATCACTATGCTGACGTAACCTACAGTCAGGATAAGATTAACGAGTACCTCGACCGTGTGCTTCAGCTGGAGGCTGTGGCTTGTAAGGACTGGTTGACCAACAAGGTTGACCGTTCGGTAACAGGTAAGATTGCACGTCAGCAGTGCCAGGGTGAAATTCAGTTGCCTCTGAGCGACTGTGGTGTTGTAGCCCTCGACTATCGTGGCGTTAAGGGTATCGCTACAGCCCTTGGACACGCTCCTCAGGCTGGTCTGGCTAATCCTGCTGCTGGTTCTGTACTTTCTGTAGCTGAGGCTCTTACTAATATTGTTTGGGCTCCTCTCGCTGAGGGTATGGATTCACTCAGTCTTTCTGCCAACTGGATGTGGCCTTGCCGCTCTCAGGAGGGTGAGGATGCCCGCTTGTATGCTGGTGTAAAGGCTTTGAGCGACTTCTGCTGCGACCTGCACATCAACGTGCCAACTGGTAAGGACTCACTGTCACTCTCTCAGCAGTATCCTAACGGAGAAAAAATTATCTCTCCAGGAACAGTGATTGTATCTGCTGGTGGTGAGGTTAGCGATATAAAGAAGGTGGTAAGCCCCGTATTGGTTAACGATAAGAATGCTTCACTCTATCATATCGACTTCTCGTTTGATGAGCAGCGCCTTGGTGGTTCTGCCTTTGCTCAGAGCTTAGGTAAGGTAGGCGACGATGTTCCTACTGTTAAGAACGCCGAGTACTTTGCTGATGCCTTCATGGCTGTTCAGGAGATGATCAACCGTGGTTGGATTATGGCTGGTCATGATATCTCAGCCGGTGGTTTGATTACCACTCTGCTCGAAATGTGTTTTGCTAACGCTAAGGGTGGCATGCACATCAATCTGCACGACATTTGTGCCGATGGCGATGTTGTTAAGACTCTCTTCGCAGAGAACCCAGGAGTGGTTATAGAGGTAAGCGATGAGTACAAGCAGGAGTTTAAGGACTTCATGGAGGAGCAGGGCGTTGGCTATGCTAAGATTGGTTATCCTGTTGAGGATGCCCGTACTATCGTAGTGAAGGCTGGTGATGCAGAGCATACATTCGATATCGATGCTCTCCGTGATACATGGTATAAGACTTCTTATTTGCTTGATCGCAAGCAGAGCTTCAATGGCAAGGCTGCTGAGCGTTTCGCTAACTATAAGAAGCAGCCTATCGAGATGCAGTTTAATAACAACTTCACTGGTAAGCTGGCCCAGTATGGTATCTCTGCCGATCGCCGTCAGCCTTCAGGTATTAAGGCTGCCATCATTCGTGAGAAGGGAACCAACGGTGAGCGTGAGATGGCTTATTGCCTCTACCTCGCTGGTTTCGACGTGAAGGATGTGATGATGACCGACCTGATTAGCGGTCGCGAGACACTCGAGGAAGTCAATATGATTGTATTCTGCGGTGGCTTCTCTAACTCCGATGTTCTTGGTTCGGCTAAGGGTTGGGCTGGTGCCTTCCTCTTCAATCCTAAGGCTAAGGAGGCACTCGATAAGTTCTATGCCCGCGAGGATACTCTCTCATTAGGTATCTGTAACGGTTGTCAGCTGATGGTTGAACTCGGTCTGACTGGTGCAAAGGGTGCTAAGATGCTACACAATGACTCTCATAAGTTCGAGAGCGAGTTCATCTCGTTGAGCATTCCTCAGAACAATAGTGTGATGTTTGGCTCACTGAGCGGTAACAAACTCGGTTTGTGGGTTGCTCATGGCGAGGGTAAGTTCTCATTGCCAGAGGCTGAGAGCGCTTACAACGTGATAGCTAAGTATAACTATGCTGGTTATCCCGCTAATCCTAACGGATCAGACTATAATGTAGCAGGTATCTGCTCAGCTGATGGTCGTCATCTCTGCATGATGCCTCACTTGGAGCGAGCCGTATTCCCATGGCAGAACGCCTGGTATCCTGCCGATCGTCGTCAGGACGAGGTTACTCCATGGATAGAGGCCTTCGTCAATGCACGTAAATGGGTGGAGGCTCACAAATAATGAACATATATTGGGATTCTTTTAAGACCTTCTTTCACATTGGCATATTCACCCTCGGTGGTGGATATGCCATGATACCTTTGATAGAGGAAGAGGTGGTGAACAAGAAACATTGGGTGACCAAGGAAGAGATGCTCGACCTGATTGCTATCGCCCAAAGTTGTCCTGGTGTATTTGCTATTAATATAGCTACCTTTATTGGTTATAAGTTGCGTAAAACTCGTGGTGCCATCTGTACCACGCTGGGAACGGCTTTGCCTTCGTTCCTGATTATTCTGGCTATAGCAATGTTCTTCAGTCAGTTTAAGGATAATAAGGTGGTTGCCGCCATGTTCCGTGGTATTCGCCCTGCGGTGGTAGCCCTTATTGCTGTACCTACCTTTAACCTGGGTAAACGAGCAAAACTCAACAGGTACACTATCTGGATTCCTATCGCTTGTGCTTTGGCTATCTGGGCCCTCGGCGTTTCACCTATCTATATTATAATGATAGCTGCTGTTGGAGGATATATCTACGGTAGAATGAACAAAACTTCGTGTAATCCGTGAAATTCGTGCTTGAAATATGATTTTCGTTAGTTTATTTATTACTTTTTTCGAGATAGGCCTTTTTGGCTTTGGTGGAGGCTATGGTATGCTTTCGCTCATTCAGCACGAAACGGTTGAAATGCACCATTGGCTCTCAACCTCAGAGTTTACTGATATCGTCGCCATTTCGCAGATGACGCCAGGTCCTATTGGTATCAACTCGGCTACTTACTGTGGTTATACCGCTGTTCATAATGCCGGTTATGGCTCTCTGGTGTCTGTCTTAGGTTCTGCCACAGCTACTTTTGCCTTGGTCCTGCCTTCGCTTATACTGATGATACTAATTAGTAAGATGTTTATGAAGTACATGAACACCCCGTTGGTACAGTCGATATTTACAGGTTTGCGTCCAGCTGTTGTAGGTCTGTTGGCTGCAGCCACCCTGCTGCTTTGCAACACTGAGAATTTCTCTACACCGATAGAGAATCCCTGGCAGTTTGGTATCAGTTGTGCTCTTTTTGTAGCTACCGCATTTGGCACTGGCTATCTCAAAATCAATCCCATCCGCATGATTTGCTATGCAGCATTTGCGGGGTTATTGCTGTTGTACTAATATTTTTTTTGTTATTTTGGGAGGCTTTTCGCAAAGATTTATTATCTTTGCACGCAGAATAATTGGAAACCGATGGAAGAAAAGGCGCCAATGACAATGAAGGATATAGCACGGGAACTTGGTATTTCCGTGGCTACCGTGTCGCGTGCACTTAAGGATTCGCCCCGTATCAGCGTAGAGCGTCGTAGGGCCATCCAGCAGTTTGCCCGCGAGCATAACTTCTATCCTAATGCTATTGGCGAGGCGCTTCGTCATAGTCGTGTTATGCCCCAGCGTGTTATTGGTGTTATCGTACCAGAGTTTACACATTATTATTTCTCATCTATCCTCACTGGTATAGAGGAGGCTGCTGCAGCCCGTGGTTATCGTATCATGGTGGCACTCAGTGGTGAGCAGTATGAGCGCGAGGCGCAGATATGTGAGAACTTTCATCGCTACAAGGTGTGCGGTGTCATTGTATCGCAG
>Ga0247611_10010265_pt1 | contig 11041 bp, 9 predicted proteins | sample 177DNAGHGhighgp2_FD_192422 | JGI IMG/M metagenome (GOLD analysis project Ga0247611, IMG submission 192422) | Sheep rumen microbial communities from Palmerston North, Manawatu-Wanganui, New Zealand - 1770 DNA GHGhigh gp2 | ecosystem: Host-associated > Mammals > Digestive system > Stomach > Rumen ... | reverse complement strand
AAGAATGGTACCACGAGATTGTTCGTTTGATGCACCTAATGAATCAATAAGTAAAGCTAATACTCCTTCTTTAGAGAATATAGCTAAAGATCTAAACATATGTGAATAATCAATTTTTGAGTTTTGGTCAAAATTGAAATTTGAAGTATAAATAACATATCCATCAGTTGTTCCAATAGCGACACCTAAAGAATCTGGAATATTATTTGATAATTCAAAGAATCTAATTGTAGTATCACCGAATTTTAAAACAGTTCTACTAGTTACAGGTTCTAATTCCTCATCCCTATATTCAACTTCATCTTCATCAAGTCTATCCTTTAAAACAGCTAAAGTAAATTTTGATCCATATACCTTTAGTTTTTTCTCTCTTATAAGATGTGAAATACCACCAATATGATCATCATGTGCATGTGTTAAAAAGACACATTCTACTCTATTAATATTTTCAACTAAATATGATATATCATTAACAATAACATCAACACCATATTTGTCACTTGTAGGATATTTTAAACCACAGTCCAAGACAAAAATCTTTTCATCAACTTCAACTAAAAATAGATTTTTACCATTTTCTTGTACACCACCAAGGGCAATAAAATTTATTTTACTCATAATAAAAAAACTAAAAACCGAGGTTTTTATCCTCCTTTCCATGAATCGCTTCTTCTATGATTATATTATATAATCATTTCTATAAAAATCAAATCTTTTTTAATTATAAAAAAATAATGATGCCCGAAAGCATCATCACTTTATATTGTTATTTTTTAATTACTTAGCGAAATTGTAAGCATCAACAGTAACAACTAAACCCTTAGTTGCAACAAAGCTATGGTTGCAAAGTTCTTCACCATATTGGCCTTTTTCAACCTTAGTCCATGCCTTACCAGCTAATACCTTAAATTCAACAATTGAACCAACTTCAAATTGCTTAGAAACAACACCATCTTCAACTAATACTGCTTTCTTTGGATCCCATTCACCAAGATTTGAAGTATTACCACAAACATATAATTTCTTTGAATTTGAATTTACTTGAATTTTAACTGTAACCTTTGCCATTTTAATATCCCTCCTACTTTATATATTAAAATACAAAAACAATTATACAACTTTTAGAAAATAATGCAAATAGTTATAATTTATTTTATAAATTTAATAATTTTTTTGCATTTAATCCCATTATTTTATTTAAATCATTTTTAGAAATATTTAGTTTATTCATAAAATTAACATATTCTTTTTGTTTAGCCCAAGGCGAATCAGTACCAAATAGAATTTTATCTGCTTGATGTTTATTAATAAAATTAATAACATCATTTTCTTTTAGCATTTCTATTTTTTCATCATCTTTATAAATATCACCTAATGAGAATGCTGTATCAATATAAAAATCATTACCTAAAATTTTATCATATACTTCATTCCACATTTTCCAAGAGCCCATATGAGCTAATACAAAAATGCCATTATTTTTTAGTTTAGATTTACAATTTAAAATTCTATCTGGAGATGCTTTTAAATCTGAATCTATACCAATATCTATTCCAGCATGAATAATAACAATTAAACCTAATTCAAAAGCTTTATCGATTATTCTTACATATTTATCATCATCAATATATGTATTTTGATATTCAGGATGTAATTTAATTCCTTTTAATCCTGATTCTTTTATTCTTATTAATTCTTCTTCAAATAAATCATAATCAGGATGCATTCCACCAAATGATAAAACATTTGGATAATTATCATTATCAAAATTAATCTTTATAGCAAAATCATTTATTGATTTTGTTTGTTTTGGTGATGTAACTACAGGTAATACTAATGAATAATCAATTCCTGATTCTTTAGTCTTTTTTTGTAAATCCATTACAGTTCCATCTGTATTAGCTTTTATTTTTCCATTACCTTCTAATACTTTAATAGCACCAGCTGCTATTTTATCAGGAAAAGCATGTGTATGAAAATCAATTATCATTCACTTGCCTCATTTAAAGATTCATTTGTTTCATGCTTTTCATCTTCTAAAATATGAGGTAATTCTTCTGTAGAAATACCACTATTAATATTTTGATCATTAACTGTAACATTTTCAACAAATGGAGCTTCAGCAATTTCATTTACTTTATTATAACATTTGAAAATATTATCAACATGTTCAGGAGCTTGAGTGAATTTAGAAACAACAGGAACAATAACAAAGCTTAATGCCATTGCTAAAACACCCATATAAATTGAATCTCCCATGCTGAACCATAACATATGTTCACTTCTTAATTCAACCTTCGCACCTGTAAATGAAATGATTAAACTTAATATAGCTAATCCTACACCTGTACCAAATGAAGCCCAAACTGAAGCTTTTGTTGTCTTTTTCCAATATAATCCATAAAAGAATGGTCCAATAAAAGCACCAGATATAGCACCCCAAGAAATACCCATTAATGATGCGATATCCTTAGTTAAATTAGCAGGTCCATAAACCTGGAATACTGCTAAACCAGCAGATACAACAATAAATACTAATACAAATGCTCTTAAATAATTCATTTTCTTCTTTTCAGTTAAATTCTTATTAACATCTAATAAATCAAATGTAACAGTCGCAGCACTTGTATGAACTAAACCAGATAAAGTAGACATTGAAGCAGCTAATACCAATACTAAAACTATTGCGATAATTACAGTAGGTAATTGTGCAATCATTTGAGGAATAACAGCTTTTTCATTTGTTTCAACAAATATTCTACCAAAGCCACCTATGAAATAGCATCCACCAGCAACAATTAAAGCAAATACAGTTGAAATCAAAGCACCCTTACCAATTTGCTTTTCATTTTTAATTGAATAGAATTTACCAACCATTTGAGGTAATCCCCAACATCCAAATGACGTTAATAATACAACAAACAATAAATGGACTGGATCTGGACCAAATAATGATGTAAATGCCCATCCTTTTTGAGATAAAGCTTCAAATGATTCCATGAATCCACCATTTAAATTTAAAGCAAATATCACAACTAAAACAATACCAATAAGCATTATTATACCTTGAATGAATGAATTAATAGCTGTAGACATTAATCCACCAATAATTACATAAACACCAGTAATAATAGATATTATTAATACCCATACCCAATAAGGTACAGCTTCAGAGAATGCAGTTTGGAATAAGAAAGATAAACCATTATATAAAGCTGCTGTATATGGCACTAAAAATACAAATATTATAATAGATGAAGCTATTTTTAAAGCCTTAGAATTAAATCTTTTTTGGAAAAAGTCAGGCATTGTAGATGAACCCAAATGTTGAGTCATAATTCTTGTTTTCTTACCTAAAACCTTCCAAGCAAGAAGAGAACCAATAAGTGCATTACCTATACCAATCCAAAATGCTGATACACCGAATGCCCATCCAAAAGAACCAGCATATCCGATGAATATAACTGCAGAGAAATAGCTAGTTGCATAAGCGAAGGCTGAAAGCCAAGGGCCAATGCTTCTACCACCTAAAACGAAATCACTTGAATTATTGGCTTTTTTTCTACAATAAAATCCAATATAAAGTGTTGCTGCAAAAAATATAATTATAAATAAAATCTTAACCCACATATAATCCTCTATTCTGTTGTTTGTAATTCAACTAATGATTTTCCACAATATGTCTCTCTCAATTTAGGTTTTTCAATTTTACCAGTAGCATTTCTTGGAACCTTTGCAAAAATAATTTTCTTAGGTCTTTTATATCTAGGTAAATCGAAACAGAACTCATTAACTTCATCTTCGGTTAAGCTCATTCCTTCTTTTACCTCGATAATAGCAGCTGTGATTTCACCTAATCTCTTATCAGGTAAACCAATTACTGCAACATCCTTGATTCTATCATGCTTGCGCAAATAATCTTCTATTTGAACTGGATAAATATTTTCTCCACCAGTTATAATTACATCTTTCTTTCTATCTACAAGGTAGATAAAGCCATCTTTATCCTTCTTAGCCATATCTCCCGTATATAGCCAGCCATCCTTTAAGATTTCTTCTGTTGCTTTAGGATTTTTATAATATTCAACCATTACACCAGGACCTTTTACAGCAAGTTCACCAACTTCTTCAATACCAACTTCTTTTCCATCCTCGTTGATAATTTTTGCTTCCCATAAATATCCAGGAACACCAATAGCTCCAACATGATCAGTATTTTCTAATCCTAAATGAACACAACCAGGTCCAATTGATTCAGATAAACCATAATTAGTATCATATTTATGATTAGGGAATACCTTTAACCATCTTGCAACAAGTGATGGTGGAACAGGTTGAGCACCTATATGCATCAATCTCCATTGATCTAATTTATAATTTTCTAATTTTAAGTCACCACGGTCAATTGAATCTAAAATATCTTGAGCCCAAGGAACTAATAACCAAACAATTGTACAACCCTCATCACTAATTGTATTAAATATCCATTCTGGTTTAATTCCTCTTAATAATACACCCTTAGATCCTGATAATAAGCTTCCAAACCAGTGCATCTTCGCACCTGTATGATAAAGTGGTGGAATACATAAGAATACATCATCATGTTGTTGTAAATGATGGTGTTGTTCTGTTCTACAAGAACCAACTAAAGCCTTATGTAAGTGTAAAATTGCTTTAGGGAATCCTGTTGTACCACTTGAAAAATAAATAGCTGCGAAATCATTCTCATCTAATTTAATATCTGGTTTTTTATCAGAATAATTATTAATTATTTCATGATAAGTATCAGCGAATGGTACTTCACCATCTCCAACAAATATTAAAGTTTGAACATTAGGTGTATGGTCAGCTAAAGGCTCAACTCTACCAATAAATTCATCACCAAATATTAGACAACAACAATCAGCCAAATCTAAACAATATTTAATTTCCTCTGATGTATATCTATAATTCATTGGAACAGCTAAAGCACCTGTTTTTAAAATACCAAAATAAATTGGAAGCCATTCTAGGCAATTCATTAATAAAATAGCTACCTTATCACCTTTTTTTATACCTTTTGATAATAACAAATTTGCAAATTTATTAGATGTATCATCAAATTCTTTCCAAGTAATATTTCTTCTGTATTCACCTGCTAGTCCTGGTTCAACAAGACTAAATTCACGCCATGTTCTATAGTGATCAGGCTTCTTTTGGGGATTAATTTCGACCAAACATTCCTCATTACCATATTTAGAAACATTTGATTCCAAAAAATCAATAATTGTCATTAATACTTTCCTCCTATAAATATAAAAATCGTCCAAATGTATGAAAAAAACATACATAAGGACGATATTTAACCGTGGTACCACCTTATTTTATTTTAGTTTAAAACTAAAACCTTCATTAACGATATAACGGTCGAACCCGTCATTGTCTACTTAATTTCAACAAGAAGCGTAAAAGATGTATTCAAAATATATCTTATAGTATTTTACACCAATCAATACCTCTCTTAAATAAGATTATTATTTTTACTATTTCTTCATTATAGCTTTTATTATTTAAATATATAAATTTTAATAGTACTTATTTAATAATAATGTTTCAACATCATTTAAATTAGGTGTTTTAATGATTGCTTCAGCACCTAAATTATTTTTACCTATAAATACATATAAATAATCTAATTCAACATTATTTTCTGTTAAAATCTTTAATAATTCATTTAAACCATTTGGTTTATCTGGAACTACAACACTAATAACATCAGTTAATTTAGCTGTATATCCAGCTTCCTTAACTATGTCTAATGCTTTTTTAGAGTCATCTACGATTAATCTTAAAATACCAAAATCAGTAGAATCTGCAATTTGTAAAGAACGAATATTAATATTGTTCTTACCTAAAAGTGTAGCAACATCGCTAACTGCACCACTTTTATTTTCAATAAATACTGAAAGTTGTTTAACTAACATACAAATTCCTCCTATGATAATTTTCTCTTGTCTATAACTCTTTTAGCTTTTCCTTCACTTCTAGTAATAGAATTAGGATTTACTAATGTAACCTTAGCGCCGATACCTAAAGCACTTCTTAGCTTAGATTCAAGCTTAGCTTGTAAAGCTTCAATTGCCTTCATATCATCTGCGAATAAATCTGGAGCCATTTCTACAAATACATCTAATGTATCTGTATTATTAACTCTATCAACTAAAATTTGATAATTAGTTGTAATACCTTCATTACAATACTTTAATAATACCTCTTCAATTTGGCTAGGGAATACATTAACTCCTCTAATGATTAACATATCATCACTTCTACCAGTAGGCTTGTTCATTCTAATAAATGTTCTACCACAAGCACATTTTTCAGGATTTAACGAACAAATATCTCTTGTACGATATCTAATCAAAGGGAATCCTTCTTTTGTTAAAGTTGTGAATACTAATTCACCCTTTTGTCCATAAGGTAGGACCTTACCAGTATCTGGATCAATAATTTCAGCTATAAAATTATCTTCATTAATATGCATACCCTTTTGACATTCACATTCATAAGATACACCAGGACCCATTATTTCAGATAGACCATAAACATCATATGCTTTGATATTTAAAGTTTCTTCAATTTGCTTACGCATTTCTTCAGTCCAAGGCTCAGCTCCACAAATTGCTGCCTTTAATTTTAAATCCTTAACTTTATCTTGTTTTTTAATTTCTTCACCTAAATACATTGCATATGAAGGTGTACAACATAATATAGTTGCACCGAAATCAACCATTGTTTGAATTTGTCTTTGAGTATTACCAGTTGATGCAGGAATAACAGTTGCTCCTAAATATTGAGCACCATCATGAGCACCTAAACCACCAGTAAATAAACCATAGCCGTAACATACTTGAACAAAATCATTATTTGTTCCACCAGCAGCAGCTAATTGTCTTGCAAAACATTCACTCCACATTTTTAAATCATTTTTAGTATAACCAACAACGATTTGTTTACCAGTTGTACCACTTGAAGCATGTAATCTTACAATATCCTTCATAGGTACTGCGAATAAACCATATGGATAATAATCTCTTAAATCTTTTTTATATGAGAAAGGTAATTTATGTAAATCTTCTATTCCATGAATGTCTTCGGGCTTTAAATTAGCCTCATCCATTCTTTGTCTAAAAAGTTCTACATTCTCATACATTCTTTTAACTTGCCAAACTAATTTTTCACTTTGTAGAGCCTCGATTTGTTCACGGCTCATACATTCCTTTTCTTTATTTAAAATCATGGTAAACTCCTACTTTAAATTATATCCTAAATCAAAAGCTTTTAGATTTACATCTAATAGTTTTGCTGGAACTGTATTTTTTATAACGTCTACCCATTTTTCATAGCTAATACCTGAAGTTTTAGCTAAAACTCCAATTAAAACTACATTAACTGCTTTAATATTACCAGCTTGTTTTGCTAAAGTAATTGCATCAACAAATTCAACATTAACTTTGCTTTCTAACTTTTCTTTAATATTTTCAGGATAAGTCATAGCTCCAGTAATAACTGGCATAGGATTAATTTGTTGAATATTAGCAATAATCTTTCCATCTTTTTTTAGATAAGGAAGTGCCCTATAAGCTTCAAGCATTTCAAAAGCTAAAATGATATCAGCTTCACCCTTATCAATAATTGGTGAATAAATTTCTTCACCATATTTAACATAAGTAACAACGCTACCGCCTCTTTGGCTCATACCATGAACCTCAGAAACCTTAACATCATAACCTTCTTCAATAACAATATTACCTAAAATTCTTGATGTAAGTAATGTACCTTGACCACCAACGCCAACAATCATTATATTCATATACTATGCCTCCACCTTTTCTATTGCTTTAAATGGACATACATTTACACATAAACCACATCCATTACATTGATTTGTATCAATCTTGATATTTCCATCAACAACTGAAATAGCTGGACAACCTAGCTTCATACATTGTTTACACTTCTTACAATTATCATTTACTTCACAATGACCTTTATATTTTACAGTTTTTAATAAAGCACAAGGTCTTTGAGCAATAATAACTGATGGTTCATCAACATTTACTTCTTCTTTAACAACCTTTTCAAAATTCTTAACATCAAAAGGATCAGCTACTGTAATTCTTTTTACACCTACAGATTCAGCAAGCTTAATTAAATTAACAGGAACAGTATCTTCTAAACGAATTGTTTTACCAGTTGTAGGATTTTGTTGATGTCCTGTCATACCTGTAATAGAGTTATCTAAAATAATAACTGTATTAGCTCCCTTGTTATAAACAATATCAATTAAACCTGTAATACCAGAATGGATGAATGTTGAATCACCAATTACAGATACAAGCTTTTTATTGAATTCTTTTCCACGAGCCTTAGCCATACCAAATCCAGCAGATACTGATGCACCCATACAAATAGTTGAATCAACACTTGCTAAAGGTTGAACAGCACCTAATGTATAACAACCAATGTCACCAGAAACAGTTAAACCTAATTTCTTTAAAACATAGAATGTTCCTCTATGTGGACATCCAGCACACATTACTGGAGGTCTAGCTGGAATTTGTTCTTCAATATCAAAGTGGAATACTGGATCCTCATTTAATACAACCTTTTTAATCATTGAAGGTGTATATTCACCTAATAAAGTGAATTTATCTTTACCAATCACTTCAACACCTAAAGCCTTAACATGTTCTTCAATGAATGGATCTAATTCTTCAATAACATAAATCTTTTCATGTTTTTTTGCAAAATCTAAAATTAAATCAGTTGGAAGTGGGTAAACAATACCTAGCTTTAAATAATCAACATTCTTTCCTAATGCTTCTTTAGAATACATATAAGAAATACCTGCAGTGATTACACCAACCTTAGAATTATTATTTTCAACCTTATTTAATAAATCTGAATTAGCTAATTCAACTAATTTCTTATTTCTTTCTTCTACAACAACATGTCTTTTAATTGCATTACCAGGCATCATAACATTTTTAGCAATATTTTTGTCATAATCCTTTAGCTTATAATCAATTCTATCTTCAATTTCTACTAATCCTTGAGAATGTGAAACTCTAGTTGATAATCTAACTAATACAGGAACATCATATTTTTCACTTAAATCAAAAGCTAATTTTGTATATTCCTTACATTCCTTTGAATCAGCAGGTTCTACCATTAAAACTTTTGAAGCTTTTGCATAATGTCTTGAATCTTGTTCATTTTGAGATGAATGCATACCTGGATCATCTGCAACACAATAAACTAAACCACCATTTACTCCAATATAGCTTACTGTAAAAAGTGGATCAGCCATAACATTCATACCAACATGCTTCATACATGACATAGCTCTCGCTCCAGCCATAGACGCACCAATAGATACTTCTGCGGCTACTTTTTCATTTGGAGCCCATTCTACATCAACTTCATTATATGTTGCCATAACTTCAGTTATCTCAGTACTTGGTGTACCTGGATAAGATGAAACAACCCCTACACCTGCTTCATATGCACCTCTAGCTACAGCGGCATTTCCTATCAATAATTTTTTCATATAATTCCCCTTTTCAATAAACATTTTAATTATATCAAAATATTTGATATATTAAAAGTAAAATAATCAAATTTTAAACATAATTTTTATAATAAAGATGCTTTTAATTTTATTTTTTTCTCAATTAAGAATATATTTAATAATTATCATTAATATGATAAAATTTAAGATGGTGATATAAATGGCTTTAAATTTTCCAATAAAGCGTCCACAAAGAGAAAAAATAGTAAATAAAGCTAATCTCGGAATGGATTTAGAAACAATGATAAATGAATCAAATGAATATTATTTAGTAAATGATATTGCTGTAATACATAAAAAACCAACTCCAATTCAAATAGTTAAAGTTGATTATCCAATGCGTAGTAAAGCAGTCATTACTGAAGCTTATTATAAAACACCTTCTACTACTGATTATAATGGTATTTATAAAGGTAAATATATTGATTTTGAAGCAAAAGAAAACCATAATAAAACTGCATTTCCTTTAAAAAATATTCATCCACATCAAATTAAACATTTAGAAAGTATTACTAAACATGGTGGAATTGGTTTTTTAATAGTTTCATGGAATTTGTATAACGAATATTATTTATTACCTTTTGAGGTATGTAAAGAATATTGGGATAATTCTTTTAATGATGGTAGACAATCAATACCATATAAAGCATTCAAAGAAAAAGCCTTCTTAATTAAAGAAGGCTACATTCCTAGATTAAATTTCTTAAAAGTCGTTGATGAAGTATATTTAAATACCACAACCGATATAAACTCCAGCATAGAAAATAAAAATTGAGAATAAATCACTGATTACTGAAACAAAAATCATTGATGATAAACTAAAATCAAGCTTCAATCTATTAATTATTATTGGAGCACTAAAACCAATTATAGTAGATTCTAATATTACTATAATCATAACAACTGAAATAGTTAACGAGAACCTTATCGCATCTGATATATAAAATATATCTGAAATGATAGGTTTTTTTGTTATAGAAAAATAAAAATATAAAACAATAAATGTAATAATACTTAAAACAAAGGCAATTATTATTCCTTTTCTAAATTCTTTAAAAGTAAATCTTACTAAAGAATCGGGATCTAATGATTTATGCTCTAATACTCTATTTGTCGCACCTAAAGTATTAAAGGCAACTGCCTGACCAATATTTAATATCATAACCTGATATAAAACTAAGAATGGAGAAACAATAACTCGATCCCTAAACATTTGTAGCCACATAGCTAATAAGAAGTTAATAATAAAGGCTACAATTAACCATGGTAATCTCTTTTGTAATAATTTTTGATCATTATCAGAATATTTTAATCTATGAGTTAAACCTGCTAATTTATCATAATCATCATATAATTCTTCATTAATCAAATCCATTATTCCACGTCTATCAATAACACCTAATAATTTACCATTATCATCAATAACAG
>Ga0247611_10010264_pt1 | contig 11041 bp, 7 predicted proteins | sample 177DNAGHGhighgp2_FD_192422 | JGI IMG/M metagenome (GOLD analysis project Ga0247611, IMG submission 192422) | Sheep rumen microbial communities from Palmerston North, Manawatu-Wanganui, New Zealand - 1770 DNA GHGhigh gp2 | ecosystem: Host-associated > Mammals > Digestive system > Stomach > Rumen ... | reverse complement strand
TTGTACAAGAAACCTGTCCTGAGCGGTTTTATACTACATTACTGGAGACCCTGGCAGGACTTGAACCTGCGACCTTTCGGACATCCTAGGTTACGAACGCTCTACCAACTGAGCTACAGAGTCATTTTATGGTGGACACAGATGGGGTTCGAACCCACGACCTCCTGAATGCGAATCAGGCGCTCTGCCAGACTGAGCTACTGGCCCAAAAAACACAAACATTCTTGTGGTCCCTCCCTGGCTCGAACAGGGGACCTTTTGATTATGAGTCAATCGCTCTAACCAACTGAGCTAAGGGACCTTATTGTATTTGTGGGAAGGGAGGGAATCGAACCCCCGACGCAGGGCTCTTCAGGCCCTCGCTCTACCTACTGAGCTACCTTCCCATTGTTGTTTTCGCTATCATAATGGAAAAATATATCTCTTATTACAACCGTCAAAAAATATGTAGAGGGTGTGGGACTCGAACCCACGCGCCGCCGTAGCGGCCTAACAGTTTAGCAAACTGTCCCCTTCACCAACTTGGGTAACCCTCTATACATTATATCCGTTTGGTGCCCAGGGCGGGACTTGAACCCGCACCCCCGTAACGGGGACCAGCCCCTCAAGCTGGCGCGTCTACCAATTCCGCCACCTGGGCATGTATTTAGTCACTTCCAAGCCACCAGTTCAAACAAGGCCGTTGCATAGTAGCTGTTTAATCCAGGACTCACACCCGTCTTAACGTCAGTGCCTGGACACCTTGTCCATAACCGTCTATCATTTCAGGGTAGAACTGGCTTGTCTTGAAAGTAAATGATGTTCGAAAGCGACGATTTGGCTCGTCGCCAGCCCCGCTGTGGGTGCCAAATTTAGGCAGCCATGCGGTAGGTGTTTGTTTCGTTGCCGTTTAATGCAACATGCGAACGCTCCCTGCCTCATACTCAACCGCTGTCAAATCCTGTCAGGCCCAAATTCGGACGTCTTATCACCCGCTGGTAGCGCGTCCAAGCCTTACGGGTGAACTTTCGTGGACCTGGAGGTATCGAAACCTCGTCCAAACGGCCTTTCCTCAGCCTATCAACACGGTCGCATTGTGGGAGCTGCTGGATTCAAACCAGCGACCCCCTGCTTGTAAGGCAGGTGCTCTGAATCAGCTGAGCTAAGCTCCCGAATAGAACCCCCTCCTGAGTCGAACAGGAAACTTAACGCTTGGCGTCACGTGTTACCGTTATGCACCAAAGGGTTTGCGTGCTGGCCACAGCCAGCACATTGAGCGGAAGACGGGGCTCGAACCCGCTGCCTATAGCTTGGAAGGCTATCGCTCTGCCAAATGAGCTACTTCCGCGTTGAGGCCTAGATTGTCATCCTCGTGTCCTTGCATCGCGCGGCTCGGAACCAGTCCGCCAAGGCTTGCACCAGCCCGCTGTCTGTTCTATGCTGGCATTCAACCCGACGCGGGTACTTGCCATGTCTTACCTTACGCGTGGCAACACTGGCCGCGTTCCCGCGACCAGGACCCTTAAACACACGGCGCAGGGGAAGTCCGTGCTATCTGCCAGCGCGGGTCCGCGCTTACTGGCGAGGGTGTATGTCGGATTGCGGGAGAAGAGGGACTCGAACCCACGACCTGATGGTTAACAGCCAACCGCTCTACCGACTGAGCTATTCTCCCAAAGTAGGTGTTTTATCTATCCCGCACACCCTGGCGGGTTACGACACGAGCTTTTTTTATGTGGTGCCCACAACAGATATCCACTTGGCCACGGTGTGTAGATGAACTCCGTAACTCAAAAGCGTTATTTTCTCGTCTCCCCAGAGGGATTCGAACCCCCAACCTCATGGTTCGTAGCCATACGCTCTAATCCGTTGAGCTATGGAGAGATATTTTGCGAAGCTGAGGGGATTTGAACCCCCGACCTCTGGCACATCTCCAGCGTACAAAACCGAACTTCCACCAGTGCGACTTATCTGGCTTCACTACTACAGCTTCTGACAGCGAATTTCATCAGTGCTTTATGCACACTAATCACACTTCCTACTTTTCACTGTTTGCGGACATGACGGGGCTCGAACCCGCAATGGCTTGCGCTCCCTTCTGCGTGACAGGCAGATATGCTACCAATTACACCACACGTCCATTTTTTTTCTTTGAGCCGATGGAGGGATTTGGACCCCCGACCCCGAGATTACAAATCACGTGCTCTACCAACTGAGCTACATCGGCATTTCAGGAGACAAAAGCTCGTCAAATTAAAAGTTTGATGCTGAAAGTTTGCTGTACGTCTCCCATTATGGTTTATACTTTAATTATTTTCAACAATTGCTTGGGCTATTAATCGTTTAAGATTATACTTATTACCTTCAAGTTGATTAACAAGATTGTTTTCATTTATATAGTTACCCGTTTTAATAATTGGTATTAGTGTCTGAAAACCGTTTTTCAAAGAGGCTATTTGAGTTTTCTGTTCCTCTCTAACCAATTTCCAAGCAGCCACAAACTCACCAAACCATGTACCTGTTCTTTTCACACCAATTGCTGTTAACATTTGCTCAATTTCATCGTACACAACTTGGGCTGTTTCCAATTCACTGGCAGTATGCTGATATATATTCTTTTTAAGAAGTGGCGAACAATTGCAGCCTTTAATAACCCAACCGCCATATCTAAATATAGGTTTTTTAATTACAGAACCCGTCTTTTTATTAACTATTTTTTTATGGAGAAAATAGTTTTTTAAACAAAACTCTTCAAGTTCACACACAAATTTATCGCCTTGTTTTATCATCGATTTGGCATGGTCATCTGCACCCCATTGTTTTCTGTCGCTATTAAAAAGATTGACTGCTTTTGCTACTGATATACCTTCAGGTCTTTTCTTATAAAGAACTCGCACAGGTGCCTTTAATTTGTTACCATCAAGTATATATTTTTCAATGGCAGCATAGCGATGATTGCCATCAATTATCTCTTTGGTTTCAATGTCGACATATATTTCACCAATTCTCCAATCTTCCCCATTTAATAAACCGTTGTAAATTTTTTTGACCTGCCCCTGATTAATATCACGATTAAAATGTGCTGGAATACCAAACGACAAATCGTTATAAAGGTATACTCTATTATAATCGACATTAGATATGTTAATTGAGGGATTGATTTGAGTCTGCTCTTTAACGTCCATAGCAGATTTTTCGGACCTTTGATTGTTATTCATCTCTTTTTAATTTAAACTTAATTATTAACGTCTTTTCTACCCGTGGCAGTTATATTCCACATTGTTTTGGTATATTATTTGTAGCCCGTAGGGGATTCGAACCCCTGAATCTTCAGGTTGAAAACCTGACGTCCTGGACCACTAGACGAACGGGCCATGTTTGTTCGGGCAAGAACGGTGCGGGAAGCCGTCCGAGACGGCTGAATACCGTGAAGAACCCGAACGCGGCGGACAAGCCGCTTCTACCTTGCCAGGTCGAGATTTCTTTAAAAAAACACTTGTTGGTCATACCACCTGACTTACTACTGTGTCTACAATCATTATACGCTGATTGAGAAGTTAGGAATCGAACCTATTCTTTCACCCAAGCATTCATTGGGCTTTATCAGTGCAACAAGTGTTATTGTGACCCCTCTGGGACTCGAACCCAGGACCCCCTCCTTAAAAGGGAGGTGCTCTGAAACCGACTGAGCTAAGAGGTCGGTCATCCCTGCTGCGCTATTTTATAACCGCCCCAGGGAAAGCGGTAACCATGTAAAGCCAGGTGCGGCACTTGTACTTGGCGCGGCCGCATTATACGCTATGGCTGTTGGAATTCTTGCAAGATACCCAAGCAAAGGCGGTTCGTCCGAACTTCGGCAATGGCACCAGCCTTAATCAAGACAAGATGCTTTTATGTTCCTTGCCACTTGGATAAATTCCAACCTAGTCGGGTAACCCAGACTCGAACTGGGGACCTCTAGTTCCCAAAACTAGCGCTCTAACCAACTGAGCTACTACCCGAATTTGCCAGATATCCACGGGCCCAAGCTCCCGCGTCTTACTGCGGGTCACTCAGGCAGCCGATGCGCCACTCGGCAAATATCTGGCCGCGCTTTCTTATTGAAATTTTTTTGTCTTTGCTGTGCGACTTCCTTTCATGGCAGAAGTCCTTTCAAGAGTTCTTTAATAAAAGGATAACAGTGTGTTGTTACACCAAAGGCCACCTTCAGTTGCAAGCCGTGTCTCAGGCTACATGGCGCGTTAACCTGCCCTCGTCGACTCTCACAGGGATACTCAACGTCATGTCGGTGTCACGTTTTACGTTTACTCTGTTCGTCATGCCAGCCGTTCTCGTGGGGCAAGACCCGCACTGGCATACAGCTACCACTCGTTAGGGGATGGCCACTTCCAAGCCTACCCTCTGCTATCCTATGTTTTTTCTTTAATTAGTAGCGGGGAGGAGACTCGAACTCACTGAATCTCCAGCTTATGAGGCTGGTGTCCTAACCGCTAGACGACCCCGCAATATTATTCTTTTTCGCTACAAAATAAAGATGTGAGCTGTTCTTGCCGTGTACTGTCGCATATATTCCAAATTCAGCAACATACCCTTCTTACCATCAGGCGTCAATTTCAACACTGTGCCGCTCAGGACGAGTTTTCTTCCGTTTGGACGGGCCTGTTTTAATGAGTTCAAACATTGCCTGCGTTTGCCTCAATCTCTACCCTTTGCATCTTTATCGTGGGCAGGGGAGGATTCGAACCTCCGAACCCGAAAGGGAACGGTTTTACAGACCGCCGCGTTTAGCCACTTCGCTACCTACCCAATTTGGGCCTTGCATCCTCTAACCTACCTCAACTAGGCGATGCCTTCAATCAAGTATGGCCCACGTACCACAGTACTGATGATACTACCTCGATTTCCCATCCTTTTCTTTGGGCGATGATGGGAACCTGCCCTGTCAGTCACGATTGAGGGTACTGACTCGCTCGAAAGCCGTGTCGCATCCATTTGAAAGATTATCGGCAGAGGCAATTCGTTTTCTGAATTCCGTTCCGAAAATCGGAACCTTCCATAATTGGTGGGCAGGGGAGGATTCGAACCTCCGAACCCGAAAGGGAACGGTTTTACAGACCGCCGCGTTTAGCCACTTCGCTACCTACCCAGTAAGCCTAAATCTCGCCGACTCAGTTAAGAGGCTCACTCATCTTAAGGAAGTCGAAAATGACTTCCTCGGGTTTCGACGTCACCACGGTGTAGTCGATGTGAATGCCGTCTTGATGGACCATCTGCAGGATTTCCTTGTGCACCTTGTCGGCCTCGGCCTCCGTCTGGTATCTACCCTCCTGCTGGTACGGGAAGCTGCGTTCCAAGACAAAGTTGACGTTGTCGAACGAGTTGAACGCCGACATCACGAGCTCCTTGAAGTGCGGGATGTTCTCCCTGTCGTAGTAGTGACAGAACGGAAGCGGACTGTCGTTTATGACATAATCCACTTTGTCGCGAAGCCGCCAGAGTTTGTGGTACATTTTTCCGAAGATGTAGATTTGGTCGCCCAGCTCCTTGTTGCGCTCGGTCCAGACCAGGTCCTTGGCGAACTCGGTTATCATCTCGGCGTTGAGGCCCTGTCTTTTCATCAGGGCGAACAATGCCGCCGCCGTGGTCGATTTTCCGCAACCAGGGCCAGCAAATAGGTTTATGACTTTCATACTTGTTAGTTTTTATTGTGGAGCATAAGGGATTCGAACCCTTGACCCCCTGAATGCAAATCAGGCGCTCTACCAGCTGAGCTAACGCCCCAAGCGTCTATTTAACCCATAGATGGGGCATCAGCTATTTACGCTAGATACATGCAAGGGCTTTAATAGTTTATTGGTGTCGCCTCCTGCCAAACTGCGGCATAAGTTTACACTCCACACTAACAACCCCACTGAAGTTTAAATATATTTCCTGCTTTCAACCCAACTTCTGTGGGTTATCTTAATTGTCTACTTGCAGTAAGTCGTCTTTCGTGATATTTATCGCTTCTGACTCTTGCGTCGGCCCTCTTTTCGGTGTATCATGACCCTTTGGGCTTCTTGGGGACAGACCTGTTTATAAACGAGGCAAATGGTGTGGCCTCGGTAGGCTTCCGTGCGCCAATGTCCGTCATTCTTGGCGTACCGTCGATAGCGGCGGTAACGTTTTCACGCTGCTCACGAAATGCTCATGCGTAACTAGACGCTGCGATGCCTGACTTTGAACTACGGACGGGACTCGAACCCATATCTGCCCCCTGATGAGGGGGCTGTCCTTCGCAATTAAACGACCGTACTTATCCCCGCCACATCCCGCATCGGCTGTCGTTACCAACCGAAGGTTCAGTGTCGAGAACGACCGTTGCCCGCTTAACGACTGCGGGTTCAGGAAATTTAGAGGAGAGGGTGGGATTCGAACCCACGGGGCTTTATGGGCCCGACGATTTTCAAGACCGTAGCCATCAACCACTCGGCCACCTCTCCGTATTCAAAAGCCAGCTGTTTTAAATATCGTAGGTTTTTGCTATATATGAAAAGAGATATTTGTGTTTTTTTCTTTTGCTGTACGGCTTTCCTATTGCTGCCAAGAAAAATCCTTATGGGTTTATGTGTTCGCCCATGACGACGCTAAAACAATGGCAGCTGCTTTGAGTAGAAAACGGGGCTCGAACCCGCGGCCTGCGGCTTGGGAAGCCGCCGCTCTGCCAACTGAGCTATTTCTACATTTTGGGAAAGGCAGGCCAGCGCCGCGAACGCAAGCCTACTGTCACTCTCGGTGTTCTTAATTAAACTAACCTTTCCAGGGTGCCCTTACCTGAACATAGCTTCGAAGGTAATCAGGCGGTACATCTCCGATGTGTTCCCATAACCTGTCTGTTACCAGACGGGTTTTTGAGCGACGAACGGGAATCGAACCCACATCTTCTGCTCGGCAAGCAAATATTCTACCTTTGAACTATCATCGCAGTTTGCCCATATATATCCCCCGTCATTTCTCATGGCAGGGGTGATTCTGGGCGTTAAGCCGTCCCAACCAGGTTTCAAGGCCAGTGCCGATACTCTCAAGGCAAATGGGAAACGGGCTGGGGCAGCCATTTTCTTTAATCTCTCATTTAATCCAATACCCAACATGTCAAAGTTCTCGTCTGTCTTTTCAAACTACGAATGCAAATATACAACATTCTTCGGATAATTCCAAAAAAAAACGTGCATTTTTTTACATTTCTGTTTTTAAGGCACGGCCAGTTTTGCTTCTGGCGGGCCTATAACGGGACATTTTCCGTTTTATTACAGTCGTGCAATTTTTTTTTTTGCATCCCCAGTTTTCAAAGAACTCTGTCGGATTTGTCCGTCCGACGCGGCTATAACGCATTTTCCAGCGTTTTATTACAGCACCCCTAAAAAATTTTCCCTAAAAATAAAAAAGGCTTGATTTTTACGTCAAGCCAGTGGGAATATATGTTGGGGGTTATTGTGTCTCTATCCTATGCTTGACGTTCCATGCGTACCCCATTCTGGCGCATACTTATTATCATCACTTCCACCAAGTACAAACTCGGATGGTCGTGCTGATTTGGCACACAGTGTAATGGTATGTTGGATTGTTTTAGTCATCGGTCGAAATTATTTCAAATATAAATATACAACAAAATTTCAAAAGTGCAGAAAAATGCGATTTTTTTCCAAAAAAAGTTTATAAATTGTGATTAAATAGTGGTTTCGTCGGGTTTTTAGTACCTTTAATATGGGTGATTTTGTCGATTATTTTGATTTTTTTGTCATTGAATATCACAAATACATCATAAGTCTGATGCCGAGGATAATTGAGCGGTATGTCTCTATATGAATCCGCCTTTATTCCATCATAACCCATTCCATCTAAGTCAAGACTGAGTCTCTTAGCACCGCCTGGTATGTTCCTTGATATATATTCGTACTGGGAACCGAAACGTGTCTCTGACGACTGGCCTCCGTTATCATCAAGTTCACGAAGTCCGTATCTTCGTTCCAGGCCGTCTATTTTTGGCCCATCCCAGTCTATATAGTTATGCCCGTTGTCTTCTGGCAGTTCCACCACATACTCATAAGCGCCTGTATTCCATTTAAACCTTTTGGAACCTCCGAACGGGGCCCTGACGGCGTTCTTCAAATATTCCGAGGCTGTCCTGGTATCCTTGGCGGCTTTTACCGTCAAATCCCTATATTTGTCGCCCGCATGCTCGTCAGTCGAAAAATAGATACCCCAGCCGCAACGCTGCGACCCAAGTCCGTTGCCTACATAATCGGTACTGAAGTTGTCGAAATCCGAATTGGTGCTGTGCCTGGCCGTCAACTCGTTGATAGTTTCCAGCACCAGTCTTTTAATGTCTCTGTGTGTCAGTGTTATCGCCATCTGGTGTTTTGTGTTACGGTTGTTAATTGTAATTAATCGTTCTGAAAATAATTCGTCCGTTCCAGTCAAACATGTCAGTTCTGTCTCCTACCTTGCCTATAAATAGAGGGTAACCGTGAGCGTCGTCGGTATCCTTATACAATTCATCATACAATCCGCCTCTCGGTCTCCTGCCGTTCACTGACAGGCCCCATTTACCGTTGATTCCAACAATAAACGCACTGCCTCCATCGAAAATAAAGCAATGGTCTATCTCCTGATACCACGATTTAAGCATGAATGACCTGGTGTCGACATTGAACACATTGCATCTGTCCTTGTCGTTATACACTATTAGCAGGCTTTTAGGGTCATCCATATGAGCTCTATGGATATCTGTCACCCAATTCTTGAACAACAGTTCACCTGTCTTGCCGTCCAGTATGTTGGCCTTGTAATCCCCTTCCCTGATAACGGCATATCCTTTGAAATTGCCTGTGTTCACACAAATGTATGACTGCAAGCCGTCCAGCACCTTGTCACCGTGTTTGTCGACCATAATAACCCTTGGGGTCCATTGCGGATGCTCTTTGTCCTCAACACCTACAGGAAACACATTGAAACCTCTGGTGTAACGGTTATTTACAAAGTGACGGAACTCGCCTTTGGGTATAACAGTAGGAACGTGGGCAATTTTGTCGACTATCTTGATTTTCTTCTCGTTGAATATGACATAATTGCAATTATTCATAATCCTGTTCCCAGTCCTGTTCCTGAACGGGGCGACTTTTATGCCGTCATACCCCATCTTGTCGAGTTCAAGACTGACCCTCTTCGCGCCCCCGTCTATCCTCATCGCTATCCCTTCGTACTGCGAGCCGAACGACCTCCAGTGGTATTCTGGCATGCCGAACCTCTGGTCAAGCCCGTCTATCATAGGGCCGTCCCACTCTATATAGTTGCGGCCGTTATCCTCTGGCAGCTCCACGACATACTCGAAAGCGCCATTCTTTCTCCTGAAGGTCCCGTCGCCGACAGCAAGCAAAGGGTCCTTCTTTCCTATGACATCACTAAAATCCATACCGTTCTGATACGCATGTCTAGAGGAACCAGTATGGGCAATCATCTCGTCCCTATATCCCTTGGTGACTTCCTTGTCGGTGGAGAAATAAAGACCCCACCCATAGGACTGGGAACCCAGGCCGCTGTTGATATAATTCGTGTCAAAACGGTCGAAGTCGGTGTTGGTGTTATGCATGGCGGTCAGTTCGTCCACCGCCTCCATAACAATATTCTTGATATCATCGTATGTCAGGATTATCTTACTCATGCCAATTTGATATATTTAGAAAACAGGCCTCCGATGGGTTCCTCGGTATGCCCGTTAAACGGGCTCCGCCCATCCTGGCCAAGGTTGTGTGAGATGGATTCCGCATTGCCTGAATCATGCTTATTCCCGACACTCTCTGCGATTTTCTCCTTCTTGTCGCGCCACCAGGCCCTGTCGTCAGGCTTCTGCCTGTTCCTGTCGAACACCATCCTCTGGTTGGACCTGCCAACCAGATGGTTCCTGTATTGCGGGAAATTCTGTATCACCCAGTACACGCACTGTTCCAAGTCTTCGAAATGGCATATCGGCCTGTCGGTTATCTCGCTCTTGATAACCCAGCTTCCACTATAGTCTCCATACTCGTCCTTGGCTATGAACACCAGGTTCCTGGCCGACGGGCCGTAGAATATGACCTGATGCTCGTTGTCCCCGTAATGGTAGATTTGGACCCCGCTTGCCTGGAAAAGGACACAGTATTTGCCATATCCAGTCCTCTCGGCATGGTCGGCGTAGTCAACTGTGAACGCAAAATTGTAACCTGGGCCGTATTTCCACTTGGTCGTGCCCCTGCCAGGTGTGTATGCGAGCTCGTCTATACTGACGCCGACATTAAACCCTTCGTGCGACACGCCAGACAGGTTGTCTGTCATATGGACCAGCCACTCGTCCCTGATATCCTTTTCGTAGTCGGCAACCACAAACAGCGGCACGTCTGTATCGCCTTTTTGTGCCACGAAACTGATAAAGTCTTTCGCAAAACGCGCCAGCTCACCGTTGAACAGCGGCCCCACGGCCTCGGCCATCTCCCAGCCGTCCATCTCTAGAACGTCACTGTCAAGCTTGCCCATCCCTATCAGTCCATCAATGACTTCATAGACTTCGTTATTGTCTTCTATAAACTCCCTAAGAAGCCACGGAAGCCTCCCAGCGCACTCGTAGGCCTTGTCCTCGTCAGACATGTTAAGATACCTTTTCAGTGGCATCATGTAGTCCTTGTCGAGGTATTCGTTTAGAACCTGTCTGAATATGTTGTGTATTCTGTTTTCCATTAATCGAAATTATATACTGAACAGTCTACTATGTCCTTGAGCTCTCCAATCCTGCTGTTTTCAACGTCAGCCAGACTGTTGAATATATCCCCGTATTCAAGGTCCAGGTACAGGTAGTTGGAATCCTTGTAGTATTTGGAGAACAACGACGAGGATACAGCGGAATATATCATCGTCTCGGAATTGCCGTTTATGCTGAATTCGAATTTCTCAGGCTCAGATACATCGTCAAACCAGAAATCGGTTAGCAATATAGGTTCATCATTGCCGCCACGCTTGACAAAGTTCCATTTCGGGCTTCCGTGGATATACT
>Ga0247611_10010263_pt1 | contig 11041 bp, 9 predicted proteins | sample 177DNAGHGhighgp2_FD_192422 | JGI IMG/M metagenome (GOLD analysis project Ga0247611, IMG submission 192422) | Sheep rumen microbial communities from Palmerston North, Manawatu-Wanganui, New Zealand - 1770 DNA GHGhigh gp2 | ecosystem: Host-associated > Mammals > Digestive system > Stomach > Rumen ... | reverse complement strand
ACTGGCGTTCGGCTTGCGGTCGACCATCTTTATCAGCCCCTGCGCCTGCAGATAGTCTTCCAACTGTCGGATACGCGGATTGGAGGACTTAGCGGATGGAGACGTTTGTTTCGATACCGTAAGGGGGGCGACTTCGATGGCTTTCATCCCGTTGTCTGACTGGCGGTCCTTACCCCCATGATAATAGCTGCCTTGGGTGCCGCTGCAAAGGAACCGGACTACTTCCCGGATAGGGCTCCGACGGTCATCATTACCGTCATAACGAAAGGCGATTTCGTACTTGATGGTATCGGCACCGTCCTTGTGAGATTCGTAGCGATAGCTGTCGGATGCGGCTTTGCTCACAATGGCGAAGAGTTGACGGATGGAGTCGGCATTCACATGGTCTCTCTGCTTTTGGAGGTAGTCGTCCAACTGGCTGAGGCGCGGATTGGGCTGCTGGGCGAAAGCCATCGTCACCCAGACAACCAGGAATATAAGTGTATAGCGTCTGTTCATGATAATATGCTTTTTAATTGTTCATGAGTGCTGTGATTTCCTGTTGCAGGCGCTGGCCGCGCTGTCGGATGTCCTCTACCTGGGCCGCCATCGCCACGAGGGGGTCTTCTTCGGTGGTGTCATAGGCAGGGGTTGGTTCAGAGGCTGGTTCAGGGGCTGCTGCGAGCAAAGGATTTGCTTCGGAGGTGGGAATCAGTTCTACGAGCTTCATGACGGCTTTCCGATGTTTCTTCGCGGGGTGTCTTTCGACGGGCTCTTCGACGGGCTCAGAGACCGTGACAAGCGGTCCTTCGACAAGCTCAGGAACCGTGGGGGAAGGCTCTTCGACAGGCTCAGGATCCGTGACCAAGGGCTTTTCAAAGGTCTGCGCCATGAGGGGATCCTGGGAAGTTGGATTCTTTCCGTAGTTGATGATGAGCAGCAGGGCGATGCAGGCAGCGACAACGATGGCAGCATAGAGCCACAATCGTTTCGGCCTGACCTCTGCTTGGGCGTGTTCCGTTTCCTCGATGCGCTGCATCAGACGCTCGTTCAGGTCGGCAGGCATCGGCGGCAGTTTCTGCTCCCGTCGGCTGACGGCTTGGCGGAGGTTCTTATCGTTTTTGAGTTCGTTCATAATTCAGAGCGTTTTAATGATTCGATAGAGTTTCTTGCGGATACGGCTCAGCTGCGAGCCGATGGTAGAGGGGTTGGCGCCTGTGACGTAGGCCATGTCGGCGAGACTCATGTTGTCGTAGTAGAACATACTCACTACAGCCTGCTCGTGGGGCAGCAACTGGGCTAATGCCTGTTCCAACTGCAGGATGGTCTCTTCGTCCTGCGGTGCCTCGTCGGGAGCCTCCAGTGCATTGATGCCCAGGTCGCGGTCGTCCAGATAGACGATGTCGGGCTTCTGACCTCTGACAAAGTTCAGCGACTCGTGATAGGCAATGCGGTTGAGCCATGTGGCGAGCGATGCCTGGCGGGGATTGTAGGTCCCGATGCCGCGCAGGGCCTTGACAAACACATCCTGATAGACCTCTTCGGCATCTTCGTGGCGCGTCACGATACGTTGCACCATGCGGAACACAGCCGGGCCATAGGTTGCCAGCAACTGCTGACAGGCAGCAGTCTTATGCTGTTGCAGCTCGCTGATCAGGACAGTTGTTTCTTGTTCCATTATAATGCCTTCTACCTATATATACACACCAAATGGAAAATTATTGCAATCTTTGAAGAAAATAATCAGAGTATCGACTTGATATCGCTGAGCGTCGGGGCGACGAAGGTGAGCGTCGGTGGCATTTCGTCTGCGGGAACCTGCCAGCGATTAAACAATATGGCATCAATGCCAGCGTTGAGAGCACCGAGAATATCGCTCTGCAGATTGTCACCAATCATGACCGTTGTTTCGCGACATGCCCCGGACACTTTGAGCGCATAGTCGAAGTAAAGCGGCGAAGGCTTGTTCACACCAGCGTCTTCACTCAGGATAATGGTATCGAAATAATCCCTCAGGCCACAGGCTTCGAGTTTCTTATACTGCACTTCATGGAAGCCGTTGCTTGTCATGTGCATCCGATAGCCCCTACCCTTCAGATAGTCCATCAGTTCGTGGGCACCCTTAATCACACCGGATTTCGAGGCACAGAAATCAAGAAACCGGTCGCTGATCTCCAGACAGAGCTCTTTTGTGACCTCAATCACCTTGCCTTCGCTCAGCGGACGACGGAAACGCTCTACAATCAGATAATCGCGCGTGATTTCACCTTTGGCATATCGTGTCCACAGATCGATGTTTGCAGTCCAATAGGCATCATAGAACAGTTGCGGGTCCTGGAAATAACGACCCAGCTGGAATGCTTCGAAGGTCTCGCTCAGCGCGATGACAGCATTACCATGGGTATCATAGAGCGTATCATCGAAATCGATAAAGAGGTCTTTATATTTCATGCTGCAAAGATACATTTTTTCTTTGACATTACAAAGATATTTCAAAGAAAATGTGTACCTTTGCACCCGATGACAATGAAATTGAAATAAAGATGAAAAAGATAATTGCTTTCAGCGTGATAAGCTTATGCTTATGTCTGGTCTGTTCGTGCAGCAATAAGGGTAAAACGGCAGTTGCCGACGAGGCCGATGCTGATTCTGTGATGAATCCCAAGTATGCCACGGGCTACACCGTAAAGGATAGCGCCGGCGTGCGACTGGTAGATGTGGGCAAAGACTATCACTTTGCGCTGGTTGCGAGTGACGATGCAGCTGTTCCCAATGGCTACATAAAGGTTCACACGCCCATCAAGCGTACCATCTGCATGACTTCATTACAGCTGTCGAACTTCACGATACTGGATGCGCACGATGTAGTGAAGGGTCTGACGGGTACGAAGAACCTCTTCAACAAGGATATCCTACAACGGGTGAAGGACGGTCGCATCGTGAAGATTGGCATGGAGGGCAATTTCGATACAGAAATGGTCCTGGCTGCTAATCCGGACGTGATCTTCATCTCGCCCTCGAAGCGTGGTGGATACGATGCCATCATGGAGACCGGTATCACGCTGGTGCCCCATCTGGGCTATAAGGAGCTCGACCCATTAGGACAGGCCGAATGGATTAAGTTCGTGGGTATGTTTATCGGTAAGGAGAAGGAAGCCAACGAGGTGTTTGCCGGCATCGAGAGCCGCTACAACGAGCTGAAGGAAAAGACGCAGCACACAGACAAACGTCCTACGATACTGAGTGGTGAAATGCACTATGGCAACTGGCATGCCGTGGGTGGCAAGAACTATCTGGCACAGATTTTCCGCGATGCCGGTGCAGACTATGTCATCAACGATGAAGAAACCAGTGGTGAAGACCTTGAGTTTGAGAAGATGTATTCGCTCGCTGCCAATGCCGACTACTGGCGCATCTTGAACAGCTATCCCGGTGAGTTTTCTTACGAAGCATTGAAGGCCTCGGAACCACGCAACGAACTGTTCAAGGCGTATAAGGAGCGGAAGGTCATCTATTGCAACATGAAGCAGACGCCCTACTACGAAATCTCGCCTGTGGAACCTGATCTGCTGTTGAAGGATTTTGTGGCCATCTTCCATCCGGAGTTAGTGGAACAGGATTATCAGCCTACATTCTATTATCTACTGAAGTGATGAGACGAACGTTGCCGATGATTCTGATCCTGGTAGTGACAATAGTTGTGTTTGCTATTGTCAACCTGCTCATTGGGTCCGTCGATATTCCTCTGAAGAATGTCTGTCGTATTCTGTTTGGTGACACATCAGAATCCGAGATCTGGCAGAATATCATCTGGAAGTCTCGTCTGCCCCAGGCACTCACGGCTATCGTGGCAGGGGCAGGCTTGGCAGTCAGCGGATTACAGATGCAGACGGTCTTCCGCAATCCGTTGGCAGGTCCCTCCGTATTGGGTATATCAAACGGCTCAGCTTTGGGTGTGGCCTTTGTGGTGCTGCTCTCAGGCCGGATCGGTGGTGTGGCGCTGAGCCGTCTCGGCTATCTGGGCGATGCTGCCATCAGTATCGCTGCCATTATCGGTGCGTTGGCGGTGATGATGCTGATTGTCTGGATAGCACAAAAAGTGAAAGGCAATGTCACCTTATTGATTATAGGTGTCATGATTGGTTATCTGGCCAATGCGATTATCGGTGTTTTGAAATTCCTGTCGCCAGAAGAAGATGTGAAGGCCTTTGTAGTATGGGGACTCGGTTCATTCTCAAGGGTATCTGGCGACGAGATGACACTCTTCGTGGTCATTATGTGCGTATTGCTGCCGCTGGCCTGTCTGTTGGTGAAACCCATGAACCTGCTGCTGTTGGGTGACCGCTATGCAGCCAATCTGGGTCTGAATATCCGTCGTGCCCGTATGCTGGTGATTATCAGTTCTGGTGTACTGGTGGCAATCGTTACAGCCTATTGCGGTCCTATCATGTTCATCGGTCTGGCCGTTCCACACTTGGCACGTGCCATCTTCCGCACCAGCGATCATCGTGTGCTCATGCCTGCCACAGCACTCTGCGGTGCAGCCCTGGCACTCGTCTGCAACTTCATTGCCCGTATGCCGGGCTTCGAAGGCGCCTTACCTGTTAACAGCGTCACAGCCCTTGTCGGTGCCCCTGTCATTGCAGCCGTTCTTTTCCGTCGCCACAAAGACGAGGTAGCAGAATAAGGCCACCGTTCAAGGTTGGTAGATATGTCCGTTGTCATCAATCAACAGGATGGTGAGCGCACCATCTGGCAGAATAGGATTACAATGTTCGGCACAATGACGGATGACGATGCGGGCAAAGGCTTCACGCTTATCCTCAGGCAGACGATCCCAGAGCTCACGGGCCAGCGTCATATCATTGATATCAATATCACAGTCGGCTTCCTTGAGCAGTTGTCGGATAAAATCTTTGTCCATCGTCGTCTTACGACTATGGGTATCCAGATGTCCTGCAGCCAACTTCACGGCCTTACCCAGCATCACACCGAGGGTGACTTTCCGGATATCGAGTTCGTTGGCAATCTTCAGGGTCTCACCAATATAATTGCCATATTCTACAAACGCCTGTTGTGGCAAGTCAGGATAGAGAGATTTCACAAAGCGTTCGCTCTTGCCACCGCTATTGATGACCACGCGTTCTGAACCGGAGGCTTGTGCCACCGTCATGCACTTGCGGATACTGTCGATAAAGGCTTCTTCAGAGAATGGCTTGACGATGCCAGAGACGCCGATGATCGAGATGCCGCCCTCGATGCCAAGACGGGGATTGAAGGTGCGTTTTGCTATCTCTGCACCTTGAGGCACGGAAATGGTGATTTTCAGAGGTGAGAGAATTGTTTGAAGATTGTGGCGTATCATCTCACGTGGTGCCTTATTGATAGCGGCCTCACCTGGTGGATAATCGAAACCTGGCAAGGTGAAGCGCCCTACCCCTTCGCCACCAACGATTTCAAAATGGTCGCTTGTCTGGACTTTCGCCCTGACTTCGATACCATTCGTCACATCAGGGTCGTCGCCTGCTTCTTTGATGCAGTAGGCATAATTCTCACCATAACCCACCGTCACCATAATCGTCTCACCATCAGGTAGTAACACAGGTACTTCCTCAGGCGTCTCATCTTTCATTAGTTTTATCGTCGCAGCCACAGCAGCAGCCGTTGCACAAGTGCCCGTCGTCAATCCGCTATGCAAGGGATAGAACTCAGGCAATAGTCTCTCCACAGCCCGTCGCAAGCCGTATGGGCCGTTGATACTATCCCCATGTATCATCTCCTGGCGCTTGAGGGCGATGATACGCATGCCCTTGGCCCTGGCTGCTGCTACCTTCTCGCAGAAGCCTCCACTAAGACCGCTTTCCTTCAGCAGGATCGCATCGGCATCGACTTCAATCTCGTTGCTATCTTCATAGTAGCATAGCTGATCATCGGTGGCGCCCTGTTCATAGGCAAACAGGAGACTGCTCTCGCGGTTCAGAATCCGGTAGTAGACTTTGACTCCAAACATCTCCAGCCATTTCAGTTTGCTGATACTCTGAACACCTGTGGTAGCGAGCAACGAATGGATATCCGTCGGTATTTGAACATAGTCGTCAATCCAAGTGATATCAGGATCACGAGGCGGATAGATACGCTCATAGCGGATAACGGGAATCTGCGTGTCGGAGGCCACTGCAGCAATCGTCTGATGGAGTCGTGAGGCAAAGGGATGGGCAGCATCCACGATGAGACGGATGCCGTGTCTTGAAATAAAGGCCTTCATCGCCCCAGCATCCATCGCACCGTCAACACGCTGACCATTGAGCAGACTGATATATTGCTCTCCCGTCTTCGTGCTATAAAAGAAAGGTGATCCTGCCTCTTCGAGCACTTCTGCTGCCTTACGACCTTCCGTCGTTCCTCCGAAAACTAATATCATGAGACCGTTTCGTCATCTCCCTTGCGGAAGAGGTGGGTAAAATGTTTGGAATAGAGTTCTGAGAGTCCCTGACGATTATCAATTGCTTCACCGACAACGAGCATCGTGGTGAGGGTCAGGTGGTTATCGTGGACAATCTTTGCGAGATCCTTGAGCTGACCACGATAGATTTTCTGATCAGGCCATGTGAGATGATAGCAGGCTGCTACAGGCGTATCCTCAGGATATTCCTGAAGCAGTTCACGCTGCACATCGTCGACAATCGAAGCAGAAAGAAAGATGCACATCGTACTCTGACTCTTGGCCAACAAATGCAGTTGTTCCTTCTCAGGCATGGGTGTCCTCCCCTCGCCTCGTGTCAGGATTATCGTCTGACAACGCTCGGGAATCGTGAACTGACTCTGCAGCTCGGCAGCAGCAGCAAGGAATGAGGAGATGCCTGGCGTGATATGATAGTCCATGTGGTGCTGATCGAAGAACGCCATCTGCTCCTGAATGGCACCGAAGATGCAAGGATCACCTGTATGCAGACGGACGATAAAGTGGCCCTTGTCGTAGTGTTCCTTCATCAAGGCACATTGCTCTTCGAGGTTCATATCAGCAGAGGAACGAACTACAGCCCCAGGCTTGTGACATGTTGTGAGGGCTTTAGGCACCAGCGAACCTGCATAGAGAATAAGGTCTGCACACTCGAGCATCTTGCGCCCCCGGACACTTACCAGATCAGGATCACCAGGTCCGGCTCCCACAATCTCGATATGCCCCTGCTTCTCACGAAGATATCTGTAATCGATGGCAAGGGCTGCCGTCCAGTTCTTACCTTTTACCTTGGGCACAATGAGTTTACCATGATTGGAACCGAGGATGGCAGCAGCCTCGCAGACACTCGGTGTGCCAACATGCTTCTGAACGGTCACACTTGGATTAGGCACCTCGACCTTGGCCAGTTCCTCAGCCGTGTAAAATACCAGTTCTTCTCCCAGATCATCGACGAGCATCGCACAAAATTCTTCATCCTGCTTCACATCAATCGTGCAATAGCGCTTGTAGCAGGGCAACACACCTATCTGGCTCATGGCCTCGTCGATCTCATCGTAGATATCCTCATAATCATCAGGATGATGGGCAAGACCGAAGCCTAAAGCTGCGATCATCGGCACGAAATGCAACTCGAGTACACCATAAGGTGCACAGAGGTTATAGGGTGTCACCAAGATCACCAACTTAAACTTCGTGGGATCTACCTCTTCGAGGCTCTTGACGACAGTCACATGCTCAGGCAATGTTTTCTCCAGGTAGTTGGTCCCTTCATCGCAGATTTCCATCAGCAAGGCGGTAGGCTCGCGATTGACGAAAGCATAAATACACGCATTCATATCGTCGTCGCTGGCGATGGCCCAATTGAATCGTTCTGCAAAGGTATCAAGGGCCCAAAGACCGGCATTGTCGCTCTGGGTTGTGATGACCTCACGAGCACCTATAGCAGCAGCCACCTCACGAGCCAGATCATTGGCGCCTCCGATATGTCCGGAGAGTACAGAGATGGCATTTTGTCCTAAACTATCGACACAGACCACAGCTGGGTCTTCATGTTTGTCCTTAATGTAGGGGGCAATAGTTCGGACACAGATACCCATCGCTCCGATGAAGACAAAGGCATCATATTTTTGCCACTGCTTACCGACTTCCGTACGAGTGATAATCTTGGCACCAAGTTCACGCTGGAGGATCTGCGCAATATCCTTACCTGCCTCACTAATCTGTATGACAGCTATCTTCTGCATTTTAATATCGTTATTGGGTGATTATCGTTCAGTTGGATATGAAGTGGAGGTTCCTGCTGCAAACCAAGTTCATCGCAAGCCTCATCCCATAGTTTCCTGCTATCAACAATGACCTTTGGCGCAACAACGCTATTGAAGACGATGACGCCATCTTCTGACAAGACCGTCAGGACTTTGGCCATGATTTCTTTCAGGCGTCCTCCGTGCCCTCCGATGAAGACGGCATCAGGATGAGGCAGCGAAGAGATGTCTGTTTCGAGGAAATCGCCAATGTGGATATTGATGCCTGGCGCACCAAAGCGACGGGTGTTTTCTTGGATGATAGCCTCGCACTCAGGACGGATTTCGAAGGCTTCGATATGCAGATGCGTGAACTGCAGACGGGCCTCGATGGAAACGCTGCCCGTGCAGAAACCAATGTCCCAGAAGACGTGTCTTTCAGGCAGTTCAAGGGTCTGAAGTGTCAACAGACGAATCGGCATCTTGGTAATCATCTTCTCACGACCATCGAGGAGGGCAAAGTCTGCATCGGGAAGGCCGAAAGGATGGCTAATGGTAGATGGATGATGGATAAAAGAGTCAAGAATCACGCAGTTGGGCATGGAGAAGTCGCAATGGGAAGCTTCTTCGAGGGATAGAGTCGTGACTTTTTCCAAAGAGGGATTGCCTAAATGCTCACCAACTGACATCTGATAGGCGTCATAGCCATAGTCGAGCATCCGCTGGGCGATGGCTGCAGGGGTATGTTCTTTATCGGTTAAAACACCTATCTTCTCTGCCCGCTCAATAAGTGCCTTGTCAAACTCAGGCCAAGGACGGCCTGTAAGAGAAACAACCCGCAAGTCATGATAAGGCATCACCAGCTTATGGGCCAGCATCTGCAGGGAGTTGAAGGTTGGATAGAGTTCCATCTCAGCCTCAGGCATCTTGCGCCTGATGGTATTGGCAAAGCCAAAGAACAAAGGATCGCCAGAAGCAAAGACGATGATGGGTAGTGAATAGTGAAGAGTGAATAGTGAATAATAATAGTCGAAGACGGCATCGAGTGGTACCGTGACGTCGATCCATTCTGCATCCGAAGGGAGAATAGGTGCCACTATCTCATGATGGCGCTTGCCACCAGAGAACACCCTACCCTGCTTGATTTTATCCATCACCTCTGGTGGGAACCAGGGCTTGGGATTGTCCGTAATCCCTATGACGATAAACTTCATAAATCCCTGCCAGGTTTGAGTTGTTCGGCATCATCAAATGTCAAGATGGCATTGCAAAGCGTAGCGGCAAGGTTAGAGCCTCCCTTTCGTCCCTCGATGATAATCTTGGGGATATCCTTAAACGGCTTTACCATATGTTTCGATTCCTTGACGTGTACAAAACCTACTGGCGCAGCAATGATGCCTGCAGGATGAGCCTTACCCTTACGAATCAGGTCACAGAGTTCCATGAGGGCTGTGGGCGCATTGCCAAAGGCATAGAGCGCATCAGGATGTTCTTCAACAGCCAGACGGATACCAGCCTGCGTGCGGGTGATCTTTTCATTGACCATTGAACATTGACCATTGACCATTTCTGCCACTCGGGGATCGGAGAGATAACACTTGGCCTCGATGCCCAAGCGTTGGAGGGCGCCTTTGCGGACGCCGCTGGTCACCATTGTGACATCAGTAATGATGGTTTTCAGCTGCCCGTTTGCGACCTTATTATATAGTGTTTCCACGGCCTCCTCATCGGTATAGAGAATGCGCTCCATATCGAAGTCGGCAGTGGTATGGATGGCATGTAATAATGCCCACTTTCGTCCTAATGGTATATCATTATTTCGTAGTTCACTTTCAATCGTTCGGAAAGAATCCATCATAATCTGCTGGCCTGGTTTCTCTGCGACACGCTGCGACTCTGCGCGCGAATAGTAGCCTCTTGGCGTGATCATCTTACCATCAGCAATGTATGATTGTGAATTGCCAATGAGAATGACAGTAAACATATCCACATCCTCAGGGTCGAAAGCCCCCAGCGTGGTCAGTTTCACTTCCTGTTCCTCACGTCCAGCCTGATACACATAGCCTATTGGCGTATCCGCTGAACGAACCTTCAGAAACAGTTCTATAAGGCGATACAACTGCCAGTAGCGGCCATGTGATTTGGGGTTATAGACAGCCGTTATGAAATCTCCTGTTGCTGCCGCTTTGATACGTCGCTCAATAACTTCCCAAGGTGTCATCAAGTCGCTGAGTGAGATGATACACAGATCATGACCGATAGGTGCCCCTAAAAGCGAGGCTGCCTTCTGAAAAGCAGAGATGCCAGGTAAGGTTACGATCTCAATGTCAGATTCTCGCTCACGCTTCATCTCATAAATGAGCGGGGCCATACCATAGATACCGGCATCACCTGAAGAAATCACAACGACGGTCTTGTCTTGTTCTGCTAACAGAAAAGCCTGTTCCGCACGTTCGCGCTCTTTCTTCATACCTGTGTCAACACACTCACAACCAGGCTTCAGATATTGCTCCACAAATTGGAAGTAATACTTGTAGCCTACCACGACATCAGCCTCTTTGACAGCTGCCACAACAGCATGTGTGATATCCTCACGACTGCCAGGTCCTATCCCTGCAACAATTATTTTCTTCATATCTGCTGCAAAGATACAAAAAAATGATTAACTTTGCAGCAAAATTCAGAATAAAAACAAGGATGGGAAAGAAAATCATCTTGATTACAGGTGGACAGCGCTCCGGCAAGAGTCGTCAAGCAGAGCAAATGGCACTGAGTCTGGCAAGCAATCCCGTATATGTAGCGACGGCACATATCTGGGATGACGAGTTCCGTGAACGGGTGCGAAAGCATCAGGAAC
>Ga0247611_10010260_pt1 | contig 11043 bp, 9 predicted proteins | sample 177DNAGHGhighgp2_FD_192422 | JGI IMG/M metagenome (GOLD analysis project Ga0247611, IMG submission 192422) | Sheep rumen microbial communities from Palmerston North, Manawatu-Wanganui, New Zealand - 1770 DNA GHGhigh gp2 | ecosystem: Host-associated > Mammals > Digestive system > Stomach > Rumen ... | reverse complement strand
ATTGAAGCATTACCCATGTCAAGCAAACCTTTGCTTATTAGTTCAGCAACATTTTTGTTGTTTATATCAATCATATAGTTAGCAAATGCATTAACTGTATAATCATGGAAACTGGTTTTTATTAAATTGTTTTTTGTACCAAAATCTAAAATTCCTTCATCAATCAAATCATCTACTTTTTGACTAGCAAAATCAAAACTGTTTACAACTGTTACAACATCCAAAAGTGCAGTGTCTTTTATTCCTAAAAGTTTTAAAATGCCTGAATTAAAGTTCATATTTGGCAATGTGAATTGCCCGCCCTCAATGGCTCCAATTTGGTTTGTGCGAGCACTATCATCATATATAATAGTGTCAGTATTATTTAGATAAAAAGTTGTGTTGTTTATTGTGAATTTATGATTTGTTGTGTCAATGGTGCCAACTTGATTTGTTAATTCTTCATCATCAAAAATATCTGTTCCACTAACATAAAATGTTTGGCTTTCTCCAAAAACATCTGCCATAGTAAGAGAAGTTATGGTGCTTCCAATAGAGTTAATTGTAACATCTGGGTTTTTGGCTATAATTGCAGAAATCAAAGTGTTTGATGTGTCAGTCAAAATATCTGCAAGTTTAATTGTTTGAATTTTTGATTTAAAAGCGCTATCAAAATCATTTCCAAACAATTCACTTAATTTAATTGTTAAAATTGCCAAACTTAAACTATCTGCTTTTGTGATATTATAAGTGTCTGTGCTTGCTGGGTCTAATGTTGTTATGGTTATTTGATTACTTGTGATAGAGTAGGATGAAATGTTAGTGTCTATTGAATATTCAAAAACATATTTTCCTGATATAACATAAACTTTGTTATTAAAAATAAATTTATTATTTTCAATAATAACATCTTTTCCTGTGGCTGGGTCAGTCATTGAAGATGATGAGTTATTTTCAGAAATAAATTGACTATTATAATGTATTATATAAGTGCTTGATCCAATTACAAATTGATTATCGTTTATTATATCAAATTTTCCGCTTTGCTCATAAATTCCGTTAGGAGCAGTTATATTCCCAATGCTCAAATTTTCTATAATGTGATAGGTTGAAGTCTCTGTGCCGCTTGTAATCTTAAAATAATCAAAGAAACATAGTTCTTTTTCAAGAAGTTCACTTAAAGTTTTTTCACTATTTTTAAGTCTGTTTGTTATGGCATCGCTTCCATCAAAATCACCAATAGTTAAATCTCCCAAAATAGCCATAATTCCTGTTGTGCTGTTTGTGAGTTCACTTAAAGATATATCTTTTATGATGTTTTCAAGCTCTTCATCCAAAACTTGCCTTATGGTAACATCTTTAAGTGTGTTTATTATTGGGTTAGAGGTGTCTGTTAAGCCAAGTTCATAAAAAGTTACTGTTCCCATACTGTTTATCAAAGAATCAGGGTTTTCCATAACATCTCCAATGGTTAAATCTTTGATTGATTTAAGTAGAGCGTTGCTTTCATTTGTTATATCTAAAATTTCAGCAAATGTTGCAATTTTTATTCTGTCTAACATAATTGTTGGCTGTTCAACAATTTCACCCAAAGTTAAACCATTAAGATACTCAAGTATGCCATCAAAATCTGTTCCTAAAATTTCATTTATTGTTAATTTGTTTAGTTTTGCATCGTTTTGTGTAAGCTCAGATAAATCACCATTTATAATATTTTCAACAGTTAAATCTTGAATTGAATATAGAGCAATTTCTAATGTGGTATTTTTTTCTTGTAGTTCATAACTGTTTGTGCCATCGTTTACATCTGTTTCTGTTAAAGTGTAGGTTGTGCCATTTAAAGTGAATGTATTACTTTCAATTATTGCAACTTGTTTTAAATATTCCAATGAACCATTTTGTTTTATTCTAAATGTAACTTCATCTCCATCATCAATTCCATTAATAAATTTAAGTCTAAACACTTTTCCAATAATTTTTGAGTTTTCTTGAACTGTGTAATATGATATGCTATTGCCATTTATAACTTTTCCTATGACAATTATGTTGTCACTTTCATCTGTTATTGTGAAGATGCCATCACTAATTTGAATAGTTTCAGAATCTTTTGTTAAGGTTGAGCTGTTATAAGTGTAAGTTTCACCATTTATTAAAACTTGGTTTCCAGTTATGTTTGATGAAGTTCTCTTATATACATTATTGTTGTATGTTAAATATTCTGTATCATATATATTGTAACTTGAAATTTCTTTGTCGTTTAATGAGGTGATTCCAATTATTGTGGTAGCATTTTTGTTGATAACATCTTTAACAAAAACTTTGTTGTCATTTATATAATAATTTGTGTTGTCAACAACAAAGTAGGTGTAAGGGTGAACCTCTGAAATAACATTATTTATAAAATCACTAACTTTTAGTGTTTTCATATAATCCGAAATATTTGAAATTGTTTGATTTTTAAATTCATCATAACTTAAAAATGGAAGGTCAGGGAGGCTAACTTTTAACAAATCCAAAAATGCTCCCATTTTTAGATTTTGAGTTACAGCCTCAAGAGTTAATTGTCCAGCTTTTTGGTCTAATATGTCATTATAGCGTTCATCATCAAGTGGAATTAAATCAAGCCCCAAAAGCTCTTCAAAAGAGCGAAGTGAAATGCTGTCAAGTGTTTCACTAAGATTTAGTTCTGTTAACCTTGTGTTTAAAAGATGCTCATATTCAGGATTTGTTTCATCAATTAAGCTTAAACCAAAAGAATCTTGAATAAATTTTATAGTTAAATTTTCACCGCCAACATAATCTGGAATAACAGAGTTTAAAAGTTCATCAAGGGTGAGTTCGCTAAGAGATTTGTAAATAGGGTTATAAGTTAGCGTTATTGTTTCTTCATTATATGAAAGCTCTTTTTTGTTGTCTGAGATTGTGAACTCAGTTTCATTTATTGTAAATTTTTGATTTTTTATTTGAACAGAAATTATGTTTTCTTCATCATACACTCTTGTTTCAGTAAAATCTATGACATAACTTTTTCCATTAAAATCAAATTTTGCATCAGGGTTAACATCAAAAACAGCTTCATTTGTTATAGGTTTGTTAACTTTTGACAAATCTATTTGTGCCAAATCCAAAATTGATGCCACAGAAACTCTTTTATAAAGTTCTGGGAGCAGTTTATCAATAAATTCTTGTGTGTTGTTTAAAATGTCTTGGATTTTTAAATCTCCAATATTTATAGGTTTGTTGTTGTTTACATTTTTTATTATTAGGTTTATACCATAAAAATCATTGATTTCAACGCCTAAATTTTTTGAAACAACTTCTTCTATGTCAAGACCAAGCTTTTCTTTTGCGTCTTTTACTGTCATTTCAGTGTAGCCGTCTTTATATTGCGATAAAAGTTTAATTATGTCGCTAGCTGTTTTGTTTGTTGTGTTTTCAGGCAAAAAGCTTAAATCAACACCAAGAGTTTTTCCAACATCTTCAATTTTGTAGCAATAATAAAAGTATGACAAAGTGATTCCACCACAAAAAATTAGCAAAAACAAGCTAAAGAATATTCCAACAAAAAATGCAAAAACTCCGCCACGCTTTTTATACCTTATAACTCTGCCTTGAGAGTCTGTTTTTGGGTAAACTCCAGCGGGTGGGGTTCTAAAAGAATTTTCTTTGCCGTCATCAAGGGGGAGAGATTTGTCTTTTTTCTCTTTCTTTTTTTCTAAATTTTTTTCTGGGTTCTTGGATGAGTTATCCAAAGTTTGAGTTTCTTGTTGAGTGTTTTCATTTTCGATGTTTTTTAAAGCATCTGCGTTTTCATTAGCGCTGTTTCCAGCTAAATTATTTTCGCTCATAAAACCTCCATTTTTTATAAACAAATTTCTTAATCAAAATATATCTAATAATTGCCAAAAAAGCAAGCAAAATTTAAAGTTTATAAATTATATTTATAAAAACAAAAAAATATCTTTTCAGATATTTTTTGAGTATTTAAAATAATTATGCTTTTTTGCCAACAACCTCAACAAAAAATTTAGCTTCAATCTTTGGTGCAAATTTAACTATTGCAGAAAATTTTCCAATAGTTTTTATGTTCTCAATATTTATTTTTTTCTTTTCAATGTTATAGCCCAATTCTTTAAATTTTTCTGCAATTTCTTTGTTTGTAACAGAGCCAAAAAGCTTTCCGTTTTCACCAAGCTTGATTTCAAATTTTAAAGTTAAACCTTTTATTTTCTCGGCAATAGCTTTAAAGCCCTCAAGTTCTTGTTGTTTGTGATATTCTTGGGCTTGTTTGGCTTGATTTACAATGTTTTTGTTTGTGTTTGTGGCAACTTGTGCTAGTTTTTGCTTTAGTAAATAATTTCTGGCGTAGCCATCATTAACGGTAACTAAATCACCTTTTTTTCCAGTTCCTTTAATGTCTGAAAGTAATATAACTTGCATAATCTTACCCTCCACTTTTTTTATTATAAAATATTTTGTGCATAAAGTCAAACATTTCTGCAGAGAATAAATTTAAGCGGAGGTGAAAATGGACATAAAATGTAGGCGAACAAGTTGTGAATACAACAAGGGGCACACATGCTTATCGGAAGGAGTGGACATTGATGACTATGCAATTTGCGACACTTTTGAAAGAGCTTATACAAGCTTAGATGACTTAGATTTAAGCAAACATATGTTTGAAGTTGCTCCAGAATATGAAAATTCTAGGCATATCAAAAATGTAAACCTAAAGTGTGATGCAAAAAATTGTTTGTTTAACACTGGGGGCAAGTGTAGGGCAAACGGAATAACAGTTATTGATGACAAAGGCAAAAGTAGGTGCGGAAGCTTTATAAGAGAACTTTAAAACAAAAAAACACATTAAAGCCAATGTGTTTTTTATATTTTATTTAAAAGCAGTTTTAAAACTTGCTAGCTTTAAATCCTTAAAAAGCCCATTTTCTTTTGCAGCCTTTAAAGCTATCAGTTCTTCTTCTCTTGATAGATAATTTGTTTCACCTGTTGTGAATGTGTCAATATAACCAGGTGTTGTCATCAGTTCACAAACTCCATCCAAGTCTTTTAAACTTTCGCAAATGTTTTTTAATGTTTCATTTTTGTTATAGCTTTCGTGGAAGTCTGAAACAAAATAATCTGGAGTTTTAAGTTTTTTCTCTTTTGCGAGTGTTTGGGTTCTTTGAGTCATCGAACGGATTGGCAAACGATATTCTTTTGCCAGGTCTAAATAAGCCTCATAAACATCTTTTGAAGAGTAAAAATAGTGGTGAAAGTCTAGGTGAGAAGGGGTTAGACCACTTTTATAAAATTTTTCAATTTGTGCTTTTAACTCAGTTTTTGCATCTTTATATTTTGCAAAAAAAGGCATAGAGCACATATAGTGAAACTTGCCGTCTTCATCAACAAGGCTTTTAACTCTTTCTTTTTTTGTTAGAGGATAGCCATAAGTTAAGTTTAAGTGAACACCAACACTACTTAATTTGTTCTTTTTTATCATTTCTATGGCTTCATCGCAATATTTTGCGTTCATAATCAAACTGGCGCTTGTTATAAAGCCATCTAAAAGCCCTTCTAAAATGCCTTTGTTTATGCTTTCTGAAAGGCCAAAATCTTCTGCGTTAATTATAAGTTTCATTATTTTCCTCCAACAAAAAAAGTTGCATTATCACTGCAACTTAATTTTATTTTGCACTATTTTTTTGTGCATCACTAAGCATACGAGCCAATCGTGATTTTTTACTGCTTGCAGTGTTTGGGTGATAAACATTGTCAAGTCTTGCTCTGTCGATTAAACTAAATAAATAGTTTAATTGTTTTTGAGCAGTTTCAAAATCACCTTTTCCTATTTGTTCCTTAAATTTACGAACTTCTGTGGCAATACGACTCTTCTTAGATTTATTTCTTTGATGAGCTAATTCGTTTGTTACGATTCTCTTTTTCTGTGATTTAATGTTTGCCAATTTATGTATCTCCTTCCTAAATTATGGCATAATTGTAACATAATTTTACAACTAAAGCAAGAGATATTTTCAAATTTTTTGGAAATAATAGAAATAATGATAAAAGAAAATGAGTTTTTTAACATCGTTGATGAGCAAATTGAGGCTTTTTCTCAAAATTTTGCTTTTAAAAAAGAAGCAAAGGGCAAATATAATTTTGAGAAGTTATCTTATGATGTTTTAAAAGAGCAAGAAAAAGATTTAAAAGTTAAAAGCGGGCATTATGAATGCTTGAATTTTTCTAACTTAATATTATTTTTAAAGAACGCTCAAAATTATGCAACAAACAAACTTTTTGATGTGTTAAAAAAGTTTTTTAATGAACTTAAAATAACAAAAAATTCACTTGTCTTGTGTGTGGGGCTAGGAAACCGTGGCATAGTTGCTGACAGCCTTGGTTCAATGGTAACTCAAAAATTGCTTGCAACCAGCACCATACCTTTAAGCCTGAGAGAAAATTTAGGTACTTTATGTTTTTTAAACACTAGTGTTGGCGGGCTTACGGGAGTGGAATCTTTTTTGATTACGAAGTCGGTCACAAAAAATCTTAAACCAGACATAATAATTTTTGTTGACACACTTTTAACCCATTCTCTAAAAAGGCTAGGGGTTAGCTTTCAAGTTTCAAACAGCGGAATAACACCTGGGGCGGGCGTTTTTAATCCTCAAAAAAGCTTAGATAAAAACAGCTTAAAGGTGCCAGTTTTAGCTATTGGAGTTCCAATGCTTATCTTAGCCAAAGATTTGGGAGAAAACATTTTAACAGAAGCAAAGAAAATGGCTTTTGCACCAAAAGAAGTTGATATTTATATAAAAGTATGTTCACAAATTATTGCAGATGCCATAAACAAAGTTGTTCACGGCAGTGGTTACAAAAATTATATCTAAATCATATAATTTGTTTGTATGAAAAATTTAACTCTTTTTATTGATAGTGGAATAGGCGGGCTGTCACTTCTTGTTGAGGTTCAAAAGCTTTTTAAAGGCAACTTTTTGTATGTTGCCGATTTTTTAAATTCGCCTTATGGGAGCAAAACAAAATCGCAAATAAAACAAATTGTTTTAGATACACTTTCTGTTTTAATAAAATCGTATAACCCCAAATGCGTTGTTCTTGCTTGCAACACCGCAACGGCAGCTTGTGTGGATGAGGTGAGAAAAGTATATCCAGATATTTTTGTTGTTGGGTGTGAGCCAGCAATAAAAACAGCCTTAAAAAGTGGCTGTAAAAGCATTTTGGTTTTATGCACAGAGGCAACAAAAAAATATTCCGCTTATTTAAAAAATTTTGATAATATAACTTTTTGCTGTCCTAAAAAACTTTCAAAACTTATTGATGAAAACTATTTATCTAAAGAAGAAGTTATAAAAAATTATTTAAACAAAGTTTTAAAAAAGTTTTATGGCAAGTTTGATGGAGTTGTTTTGGGATGCACTCATTATGTTTTGTTTAAAAATTATATTCAAAACATTTTAGGGTGCAAAGTTTTTGATGGCAATTTTGGAGTTTCAAAACAAATTTTGAAATTTATTAAAACAAAAAAAGGTTCAAATAGTTTAATTCTTGTTAGCACCAATCCTCAAAAGCAAGAGTTTTTAAACAGTTGTTACAAAAAAGTTAAGGAGCAAAATTTATGTGTGGAATAGTTGGCTATGTGGGCAGTGATGATGCTTTAAATATTGTTTTAAATAGCTTGAAAAATTTAGAGTATAGGGGGTATGACTCATCAGGGGTGGCATACTTTCATAAAAACAATTTAGTCTTTCAAAAAAGTGTGGGAGAAATTAAAAACTTACAGCAAAAATTAGAGAAAACAAATTTAAAAAAAACAATTGTTTTAGGGCATACAAGATGGGCAACTCACGGAGAAAACACAACAAAAAATGCCCATCCTCATTGTGATAAAAAAAGGGAAGTTATGCTTGTTCATAACGGCATAATTGAAAATTACATACAACTTAAAAATAATTTAAAAAATATAAGTTTTTTGTCGCAGACCGACACTGAAGTTGTGGCACAAATTTTGGGGCAAGAAATAAATTTTTTTGATGATGACAAGGTTGTTTTAAACAAATTTTTAAAAGTTTTAAAAAGGCTGAAAGGCTCTTATGCTTTTGCTGTTATGTTTAAACAATTTGAAGATAAAATTTTTTTTGCAAAACAAAAAAGTCCTTTAATTGTTGGAGTTGGTCAAAATTTTAATTTTGTTGCAAGTGATATTGGAGCTTTTTTAAAACAGACAAACAAAGTGATAAATTTAGAAGATGGCGATTATGGATATATTTCAAAAAAAGAGATAAAGATTTTTAACAACCAAAAAGAAGTGAATAGAAAAATATCAACCATAACAGAAAATTTTAATGAAATAAGCATAGGGAAACACTCTTGTTTTATGGAAAAAGAAATAAGCGAAGGGGGGTATGCAATAAAAAACACTTTGCTTCACTTAAAAAATTTGGATTTTTCAAAACTTAAAAAAGTTATAAAAGGTTGTGATAAAATTTTTGTAACAGCCTGTGGAACAGCACTTCACGCAGGAATGGTTTTTAAATATATTTTAGAAACAAAGTGTAAAATCAATGTTATTTTGGATTGTGCTAGTGAATTTAGATACAAGAATTTTGCTATTACTAAAAAAAGTTTATGTATTTTTATAAGTCAAAGCGGAGAAACGGCAGACACCCTTTCTTGCGCTTTGTATGCAAAAAAGAAAAAAGCTTTTTGTGTTGCAATAACAAATGTTTTAAGTTCAAGAATAACAAAAATGGTGGATTTTGTTGTTCCAACATTTGCGGGGATTGAAATTGCGGTTGCCTCAACAAAAGCATATTTGGCTCAGCTTTGTGCGTTATATTATTTAATTTATGTTTTTTGTGATGTTTTAAAACTAAAAAAGCCATATTCAGTTGAAGACATTTTTGCCATTTCAAAAATTTTGGATAATTTTAATCAAGATAAAAAATTGTTAGAAATAATACCTAATTTTATAAACAATAAAAGTTTGTTTTTTGTTGGACGGGGGCAAGATTATTTGCTGGCTTTGGAGGGTGCATTAAAGCTTAAAGAAATAAGTTATATTCATTGCGAGGCTTTTGCTGGAGGCGAATTAAAGCACGGGAGCCTTTCACTAATTGATGAAAAAAGTTATGTTTTTGCTTTAATAACTCAAAAAAAATTGGCTGACAAAATGCTTTCAAACATTGTTGAAATGAAGTCTAGAGGAGCTAAAATAATTTTGTTTTCACAATTTAAAAACTTAAAAGATAATGCAACTTATTTTATTCCATTAAAAAAAGCTAAACAGTGTTTGATGCCTTTTATTGCAATAAAACCTTTGCAAGAGCTAGCTCTTTTATGCACCAAACAAAAAGGGTTAAATCCAGACAAACCTAGAAATTTGGCAAAAAGCGTTACAGTTGAATAAAATTGTTTTTAAAATTAAACTTTGTTTTTTATTGACAGCGTAATTTAAAAATGTTATGTTAATATAAACAAAAGAAGGAAAAGTTTTATGCCAAGTTTAACAATTCATCTTGCTGTTGGAATGGAATATTTAAAAAATTTTGAAATTTTAAACAAAGAAACATTTTTGGACGGAGTTATGGCTCCCGATCTTATTGGCAGGCAGGGCAAAATTCAAAAAAGGCAATCACATTTTTCAGATGAGTTTTTTGACAATATGACATTAAAAGAGGTTTGTGAAGCTCATGTTAACCTATATAGTTATTTATCAAAAACAGAAATAAAAAATGACTATGATAGGGGGTATTTTTTACATCTTTTAACAGATTATTTGTTTTACACAAAATTTGTGTTTGAACAAATTTTCAAAAAAGATAATAGCATTCAAATAAACAAAGAAAATTCCAAAGCTCTTTATGATGATTATAACTGCGTGGATAAACACATCGAAACAAAATATAATGTCAACAACTCAAAAAACCCTTGGGCAGGAAGTGGGGAAGATGGCGAGCCTAAATATTTTAAGAAAGCTGATTTATATAAATTTATTGATATATGCTCTAAAATAGATTTAGAAAAGATAAGAGAAAAAGTTTTAACAAACAAAGATGATTGGCAAAACAAGGCAAAAAAATTTTATAAACAATAAGAAAAGATTTTAAAAGGATTAAGTATGCAAACAAAAATAGACAAAAAATTGTTAAAAGCTCTTGAAAGCAAAAAAACTTTTATTTTTGATTTTGATGGAACAATTTCATCAACTTATGGCATTATGTTTAAAACACTTGAAACTATGTTTAAAAATCGTGGTTTTGTTTTCAGCCTTGAAGAGTTTGATACCCTAAAAGGAAGGCCAAGCACTGTTTATTTTGAAAAATTTGAAGAAATAACAAAAGAAAAAATAGACCCACAAAAAATGGCGGAAGAATTTTCAAAAATTTTTGATGAGCAAACAAAAACTGAAAAGCTTTTTTGTTATGATTATGTAATAGAGCTTGTAAAAAAATTCCCTGACAAAAATTTTGTTATTGCATCAAATAATGTTGAGCAGTTTTTGTCTGATAGGCTGGTTGATTTTGGAATTAGAGAAAATTTCACCAAAATTGTTGCGTGCACAAATAAGCTTAAAAAACAATATGTCTATCAAAACACAATTAGCCTTTTTGAAACAAACCAAAAAGATTGTGTTTTGTTTGAGGATGACCAAAAATATATAAATGAGGCAAAATTAGAAGGGATTTTAACAGTTGGAATTGTGCATGATTACAACTCTAATCTTGATGCTGATTATCTTATAAAAGAAGATTAAAAAAGTTAAAAAAAGAGCATAAAAGCAAAAAGTTTTAAATCATTTGTTTTTGTGCTTTTTTGATTTTTTAAGCGGGGGAGGGGGTATCGTTAAATAAGTATAAGGTAATATAAAAAAGTTCTCAAGAAGAGAACTTTTAATTTTTTAAATATGTTTTTCAAATAAAAAAAGCTGTGCGGTCATTTCGAAAAACTTTAACTTTGCAGTAATCTTTTAAAAAGCTCCCGAAAGGCTACCTTATGGCACATCACAAAAACTCCTTAATGCTGCTGCCTTCCGGCTCTGACATGGTT
>Ga0247611_10010259_pt1 | contig 11043 bp, 11 predicted proteins | sample 177DNAGHGhighgp2_FD_192422 | JGI IMG/M metagenome (GOLD analysis project Ga0247611, IMG submission 192422) | Sheep rumen microbial communities from Palmerston North, Manawatu-Wanganui, New Zealand - 1770 DNA GHGhigh gp2 | ecosystem: Host-associated > Mammals > Digestive system > Stomach > Rumen... | reverse complement strand
TACGCTTCTCCTCGTCATGCTCCAAGGCCAGCTCGCGCTTGATAATCTTGAAGAGTATGTGACTGGGGTTGCCCCGCTTCTTATCGCCCTTGTACAGCGGCTCATATTCAAACGTGATGTCTATCTCCTTATCCAGCGAGAAGGCATCGAGTTCCTCCTTGGCGGGGTCGAGTATCTGTGATTTCACCTTGTTCCACTTGCGGAAGGGATTCTCCCATTTGGTCATTGCCTCCAGCCTTTCGTTGGCCTCCTTCTGGGTTATCTCCTTATCCTTCAGCTGCTGGTTGATCTTGTTCAGGCGGTCGGCACGCGCCGTCTCATCGTCTATACCCAGGAACTTGCAGAAGTCCTCATAGGCCACCTCCTTATGACCCAAGTCCTTGAACGTGGTCAGGAAGATATAGATGCGCGGCGTGCGCACCTTCTTCGCTATCTGGGTCACTCGCGGCAGATACTCCGTGTAACCCTTATCCATCGAGAAGTAGTCGCGTATGTTCTCGTTCAGCATCACCACGCGCACCTTTCCCGTGCGGCGGTTGGCACCCATCGGTATCTCCAGTCGGGCGAAGAGCGGCGCCACCACGTAGTTCAACTTGTCCTTATAAGCCTTGGGATAGCCTATACGGATGTTCGAGAGGTCCTTCAGCGCCTCGTCCAGATAGTCATAATGCTCAGGCGTGATGCCGAACTTCCTGGGTGATATCTCCAGTGTGGTGGCATCGCCCATCATTTCGTCGTCGCTGAACAGTGAGGGGAACATCTGCCCCTCCTCCTTGTTGTTGATAGAGCGCAGTATCTTATCCTGCATTTCCTCCAGAATACCGGCGAATATGCGCTGCTGCAGCAGTGTAAAGTCGCCCGACATCTGTGAATACACCACAGGGTTGTAAAGCCATTCCTTCGGCAGCAGACTAGTCTCCTGCTGCTCCTGCTCCTCTTTCTTTTTCTTCTTAGCCATATACCTTATATATAATATATAGTTACATACTTTTACCCCTTACCTCGGTCCGAGTATAGTTACATACTTTTACCCCTGATATCGGGTGTCTGACAGTTACATACTTTTACCCCCATCGTGGGTATATCCATGGATTGGTTCCGATAGTTACCGGGATTCACCCATAAAGCTACCAAGATTGCCCGTATAGTTACATAAAATTGCCCCTGACGATTAATCAGAAGCCTTGTGTTTATGCTGGTTTCAGCCCATTTTCCCATACCCGTTAATTCTCTTAATAAATAAAAGTCCCCTAAAAGACTCCCTACCTCATTAAATAAATTAATAAGGCATTGTCCGTTTAGGGGTAAAAGTATGTAGCTATTGGGCTTCATCGCTGTATTCATTAGGGGTAAATCCATGTAACTATTCCCTCTCGCAGGTTAACCAGTTTATAGTTGTGGCGACCTAACTCTAAGGGGTAAATCCATGTAACTATTTCTTGATCTCCACTTTCCCCTCCTGCACATCCAGCCAGAGGGCGATGGCCTGTACCACCATATCCTTCATCGTCTGACGCGTCTGGGCGCTGATGATCTTCAGTCTGGTGTGATGACTCGTAGGTATGGGGATGTTGATGTTCTGAGTCGGCTCTGAATAGAGCGACTGCTGCTGACCTGCGGGGGCAGTGATATCGCGCATAGGCTGTATTACGGGTGCTGACTGCTCACCGACCATCGGCGCAGCTGCTGGCTGTCCCGTTCCGCCATCGGCTATTTCCTTGAAGCCCTGCTCTATCTTCTGTTCCGTGTCCTTTACGAGCGTCTCCTGCATTTCAGCGAGGTTCCAGCCCTTAGTCTTCTTCTTGTCTGCCATAATAAAAATATTTTTATTAGATTAATAGTTTACTTATTAAAATATTAAAATAGTTCCTTACAGAGTGCCTCGTAGGCATTGGCCGCCGGACTCCACTGCTTGTACTCGTAGATATCCTGCTTCTTGGTCTGCGCCTCGTTAATCTTCACGCTGCGTGGTATCATCGTTTCGCACACATTATCGCCATACGCCTGGTGTAGATACTCCACGAAACTCTTCACGATGTTCGGACGTGAGTCAACCATCACGGGTAGCAGTCCGCGCAGTTCCAGCTGTGGGTTTAGCTCTCGCTTAACTCGCTCCATTTCCACGATGATGGGTGCCAGTCCTGATACTGAGAGTCCTTCCATCTGGACGGGGATCAGCAGGCCGCTGGCCACTGCCATCGCATTATAGGTACACATCGACAGCGCTGGCGGACAGTCTATCAGCACATAATCGAACCATTCAGGGATGGTGGTGATACCCTCGCCCGAGCAGTCCTCCACCTCGCCGAGCACTAATTTCCGAAGCACCATATAAGGCTGCATCTGTGCCATCAGCTTCGGCTCAATCTTCTGCAGTCCTGGCGATGACGGCACAAAGTAGATACCACGGTCACTCTTGTAGATAGGCAGCCTACCCTGCTCCACCGACATGGCGTCAGTCACCGTCGGGCTGTCGCCATACGATGCCCCGAAGCCCATCAGCTTCGACAGGTCGCCCTGCGGGTCGATATCAATCACTAAGATATGCCAGTCTCTGCGGTAGCGCTTCATCGCAGCCGCCAGGCTCTGTACGGTAGTGGTCTTTCCCACTCCGCCTTTGTTGTTGACCACGGCCAACACTTCCTTTAATTTTGATTCCATAGCAATTATTTTATAATCTGAAAAACCATATCCAACACGGGTGCAAATTTAAAAAATAAATCTATAACTATCTAAATATCTAACTATTTAATTGATTTGTATAACATCATTTAACTATCTAAGTAATAATATAAGTATCTAGTTTAATACATATATATTTATATAACTATTTATAAAATTATCTAATAATATAACTAAATTACTATTTAACTAACTATTTAAATAACTAACTATTTTAATAATAAAACTATTTTTAGCATTACGCTGGCGCACAGTCTGAATAATCTCAGGCTCAGTAAAATCAGCCGTGCTTTCGACCTCGCACGGCTGTACTGGCTCAGGCTTAGGTTCCTCTGAATGAGTAAAATTATAATTGGGGAGAACGTTATTAAAAGTATTAAAGTTGTTAAAAACCATTTTACTTTTTGCATACTTCCTGCACTCTGTTGAACGGAGTGCGGTATCGTACAGGACATAACGAGTGTCCACTATCGACTATCTCACGGACGTAAGAATCGCCGACTACTTTTCGCATGATGTTGAGTGCGCCGTTCTGGTCGGCATTGATGAGCTTGCCCGTTGACGAGCGGAACAGGCCGCGCCTGATTCGCCTGCCAACGTACTTCTCATGCTTGTCAATCTCTTCAAAGGCCAGCGCGTCACACTTTGACGTGTAACTTTCCTCATGCTCCACGAAGTTAATACCAACCATCTCACACTTGTAGTGAAGATAGCCCGCCAGCCTCGCAAAAGGCATCTGGACAAACTTCTGGTTGTTCCTTTTGCCCATGCCGGATTCCTGTTTCCATCCGGCATTGTAGCCTACAGCCAGCGTGCCAATCTTCTTCTCTACAAGCATGTCAACAATCTGGCGGCTGACCTTGTGGAACACATCCTCAAAGTAGCGGTCTCGCTTGTCGTACATACGCTTGATTCTGTTAGTGCTTCGCTTCATACCTTGCCTGTCCTTGACGGACTGCAGGCGTGCAAGGTTCTTGTTGAAATAGTTATTGTATGATTTGAGATAACGTCCGTTGAAGATGACGCAGCCGTCGGCGGTCACCATCGTGGCGAGGTTGTCAAGTCCGAGGTCGATGGCGGCGCATTTGCTCTTGTCAACGTCTGCCTCCCTGACCTCCTTCTCATAAACAATCTCAACCTTGATGTTCTGATTGTTCGGGATGAAACGTACCTGATTGAACCTAGTGATACTATCGCCGTACTTCTCCCACTGCGGTATGCTGACATACAAGCCTTTTGCCAGTCTGATTTTGCCGTCCTTGATGGATGCAGACTGATTGGTATAGTACAGGTTGAACAGCCCGCCGCGCTTGCGGTAGTGATGCATCTGTGGCATACCCTTGTATTTCTCAGGATGTTTCTTCCAATCCTTGATGGACTTGCAGTAAGCCTTCATACTCTTGTCAAGTACACGCAGTATCTGCTGTGAGCACTGCGACTTCAGCAGCTTGTAGTTGTAAGTCCCCTCCAGGTTGGTCATTTCCTTCATCAGCTTGTCCATGTCGTTGTACCACGTCCATGTGCCGTTGGCGTCGAGACGCTGGCGGAACAGATACAGAGCCTGGTTATACAGGTTGTTTGCCGTCCTGCAAAGGGCGTCAATCTGCTCGGTGTGCGGTATGTAAAACTTATAGACTAATCTCATTCTTCAAGTCCTCTTTAATCAGTTTAAGTTTGCGCTTGCGGCGGCGACTGTAAATCCCCAATTCTTCATAATTTAATTGTTTTATTGATTTCTTGACTTCTTGTTTTCTTGATTTATTGAATCACAGCGCAAAGGTAACACTTTTCTATTATATTTGCAAGTAAAATACTAAATATCTGCTATTAATTAACAACTTTTATACCTTTTATTTATTATTTTCCGTAAAATAGTACCATATTTCAGTTATTTATTGTATCTTTGCCGCCGAAACAATAACAAATATATATTATCACTATGGATATCCGACAATTGATAGAATCCCGCATTAAGGCCGCAGGAATCACCAAAAAGGAGTTGGCAGAGCGGATGGGTGCGCATCCTGGCAGTCTTAATTCGATGCTCGAAGCGCCCTCATGGCCCACTCTTGAGCGCGTAGCCCGTGCTCTCGATATCGAGGTTCCCGATCTCTTCGCCCCCGTCTCCAGCACCTCCCACCGCTGCCCCCACTGCGGTGCAGAAATCAAGATCGAACTGAAATAAGAATAGCGAGGTTTACTTCCTCGCCATTCTTATTTAATCCAAGCAGAACTTGAACACATTGGTTTACCACTCTTAATTGGGTTTTCCTCCTTCACCTCAATCATCATTTCAGGATTAAGCATTATTGGCTTGAACTCTCCTTCATACTCAAATACTTCTGAGTCGTTCGATTCCTGATGCAAGTCTTCACCATCCTTACATAAATGGAAGTAACCCGTGCGTCCATCGGTAAACCTTTGCCGTATTTCCGCCTCGTGCCGCTTCTGCTCCTGCCATTGTTTCTTCAGTTCGGCGACTGTCGGTGCCTTCCGTCCGAACTGCATTAGGCTGAAGTCCGGTGTTCTGGACATCCTCGCAGCTTTCGCCACGTAGTCCTTTGTCATCTTTTCCAGTTCTTCTGGAGTTACGTTTGGATTGCATCTTCTCAGTGTTGCTTTAATTGTCTGATAAATCTTTTCCTTCATCATGCCGATAACTTTTTAAATGGTTTCGGCACAAATTTAGTGTAAATCCCAATAGTTTTGGGACTTAACTATTAAATACAAAAAGCGGCCTTGCAATCACTGCGGGGCCGCTTTGGTGGTTAAAGTATAGTTATCCATATTCTAATTGTTAAGCATGAAAATCAGTCATTGAAGATTATTATCAACAAAAAGTTGGAGCTGGCCGGGCAATCGCTGCAGGGCAGTCCTACATGAATAACATACCAAAACTATAAAAAATGAAAAACCTTTTATCATCAGGCGGGCTCGCCAGCCCCCGAACACTTAAGAAAATATTCTTCAAAAATATAACTAAAATTGTTAGATATGAACTCCTCTGAAATCACTTCAGTAGAAATGGCTCGCTCGCCATCCGTGCAATTTTTTAGATGTAAAAACCTAAAACAATTAAATATTAACTACTATTAACATTAAATACTAAAATACCACAATGCTATTATGATGAAAATCTGAACTTACGATTTATGATATCAGCCACCACTGGCTCCTCAGCGTGACTTATCACCGCCTTGGTCTTCAGTTTGGCGACGACGGGATCGAGCGCCGAGCGAATGGCCTCGATGTCCTTACCAAGATAAGCAGCGTACATGGATAGCGAGAAATCAGCCTGCCCCAACATAGCGCCCTGAACGATGAGAGCCTTCGGTTCGGGGTCGGTGGTGGTCTTCAGCCCTATCACCGCCAACTGCCCATCTATCACCAGCGGATCCACAGCATAGTGCACTCTCGGCAGATACTCCTGCAGCTCGCCCTCTATCAGCTCGCGCTGATTAATAGAAGTCAGCAGCAGCAGGCCGCGAGTCCATCCTCGGCGAAAGTAGTAGGCCAGAGTCCTGAGCATCTGGATATCCACCTCGGCCACAGTCAGCACGATGGTGTGCTCATTGCCCGCCAAGTGGCTTACTGCGCCAAGCAATTTCTCCAGCGTCACGTCGCCGTTAGTCTGGAAGAAGCAGTAGCCACTACGACTCTCGCGTATCAGCTTCGGCAGCTGCTTGTCAATGCAACACGGCTCTATATACATATCGTTTATATCTTTCTTAATGCTAAATTACGATAATCCAGAAATCAAAACGTGACAATCTTATATCCTGTGATACTCCGTCTTGGCATCAAAGGCCGGACATTCCTTGATCCATTCTGAAGGATCAGCAATGCCGTTGCCATTCAGGTCGGGTGACAGGTCGCGATGGCCGATGATCCTGGCCTTTGGATATAGTTTTCGCAGGTCCACGAGCAACGACACCAGCGCCATCTTCTGCGCCGGTGTGCGAGTGTCCTTGGCCTTCAGTCGGTTATAAGGCACGTTCGGTCTGTTCTCCAGTCCGCCAACATAGCAAACGCCTATCGAGTGGCTGTTATGGCCGTTTGCGTGGGCACCGACGATATCCACACTACGTCCCTCATGCACTGTGCCGTCAAGATATACCAGGTAGTGATAGCCTATGTCACTCCATCCTTGCGCTTTGTGCTGCTTGCGTATGTCCTCCACTGTGCGCACGCTGCCCTCCGGGGTGGCAGTGCAGTGGATAATGATCTCATCTATCCTGCGGCGGCTCTTGCGAAGTTTCAGGCGGCCGTTCATCACCTCTTCGCCACAACTATGGTCGGTAGGTATCATCAGTTCAGGCAACAGTAGTGCCAGAGTCTTAGGCCCTGCGATGCCATCAGCCTGCAGCCCATGTTCGCGCTGGAATGTCTTTACAGCTTCTGTTGTAACCTTACCCCAGATGCCATCGGGATAACATCCCACGGCCTTCTGAATCTGCTTCACGATAGTCCCCTTCGATCCTTCCTTATAAACCAATCCTGCCATAACTTTACTTTTTTACCTTTTTTCTTTTTTACCTTTTAGTGCGTCACGATTCTAATTCCATCTATTTCCATTATCAGGTAATCCCTCACACGGCGAATCTGCCGTGAGTCCACGAACTGAACCATCCTTTGCCTAATTTCTGGGAAAACCTTCAGTGTTATCACCCGCCCTTGCTCACAGACGCCCTTGCCGGTTATATAACGCAGATGGTATGGCACGCGCTGAACTCCCTTGCCGTCCTTCCCTCCAGGCGGATTGAATCCCGTTACCGGCACGCCCGTCTTCTGGTCGCGCCAAGTGAATTTCTCCGTCAGGGTTCTGATCTCCACCCAGCTCATTGTCGGTTTTATCTTCGGCATAATCGATATAACTTTGGTTTCAACACTACAAAGATATAACGAAGGCAAAACCAAATCGTGACATTTTGGTGATAGGGTAGGTGGCCTATAAAGAAAGGTTGCCGATCCTCACGGACAGGCAACCCCGAATAACAATTTAATTCCTCTAAGATATGAGGTGTGGTCTGCGGGGGTATCGCTCCCCGAGCAATCCTATGATTTCGCAGACCGCCTATAGAGTAGGGAAATCATCCCTTGAGTACTCCTCCGGCTAGCAGACCAAACACGGCTGGGCCAAGCAGCCCGAAGAAATAAATCAGTACCAGTGTAATGGCTGCAGCACCGATGGCGGCGAATATCTTTTTCCGCTCCTGCTCGCGGGCGTAGTCCTCGGCCTCCTGTGCCTCGCGTGCCATCTGCTCCTCGTAAGCTCTCTGCCGTGCCTCGCGCTCTTCGCGGCGACGGCGGCGCGACTCGGCATTGCGTTGGCGCACAGTCTGAATTATCTCAGGCTCTATAACGGCCTCGATGGGTTCAGGCTCTGTAACAGTCTCGATTATAGGCTCAGCCTCCATTAAGATGGGTTCCACCTCGGCTGTTGACTCAATCGCCTGATTAATCTCAGGCTCTATAACTACCAGATTATTCTCAGGCTCTGCAGCCTGATGGCTGGCAGCCTCTATAATAGGCTGCATAGGTTCATCTGCCTTCTCGATATCATCCAGCAAATGTAGTTCCTTGGGGAATAGCGCCACCCATGAGCCATCAGCCTGGCATGTAATCTTACACATCGGCAGTCGGTCGGGTAGGGTATCACCCATGCGGAATCCCTTCGTGTGATACTCGGCGCCCTTGTTCCATGCCTCGATCAATGCCGGCTCGCAGCCGTTCACATAGTCAGGGAACTTACCCATCACTAACTGACCTATGCCAGTCTTAGGATCCTTCACCACGCGGTCGGTGTGTTTGGCGGGGCAGTGGGTGGAGAACTTCTCGCCCTTACGCCCCAGACCATAGTTAAAGAACTTCCTCACCCTCTCCGCGTCCGCGCCATGCCGCTGAGCCACGTTGCTGACAAAAGCGTCCACGTCGAAAGTATTCCTCTCGGCCCACTCCGATGTCATGCGCTGGATGGCGTACACCCTGTCCGTGCCCGGCACCCGCAGCTCAATATTCGTCTTAAAATTGTATGTCATAATGCTGTGATATTTTAAAGTGATTATAATATGGGTGTATAATGTATGATGTTAGATGTTATGCCGCCTTGCTATGCTCCTCCTGGTAGCATGCGGCCAGCATGTCGCACACCTCGCGCAGCGTCATTTCCTTTGGCTCGCTGAAGATGTCGGCCACTACCAGCCACGACGGGCGGCGGTCGGTTGGCTTGAAAATCTCCATACCGTACACCGTGCGCGGCGTGCGGTCGTTGCCCCATAACTCGGCCAGAAGCGTTTCGCGGTAATACTCGGCATTGCCCACTCTCTCGCGTCCTGTTGCGGGGTCGTAGTTCTTCGTCAGTCCGTCACGGTGAAACTCTGTGACGTTGAACTCCGATCCATCCATATTCCGCTGCATCGTGTCGAACTTCACGCGGTAGTCCCATGCCTTGCGCTGCTTGTCCCACTCTCTGCCCAGCACCGTAGCCTGTGCGCCGTAGTGCCTTGACAGCACGCGGTCGCCCGCTTTCAGGTCGTCAGCCAGCGTGTCGGAAAAGTCCTTCACGTTCTCGACCTCCGTGATAGTCGGCAGCTCAGGCAGGTGCCAGATGCTCCGCTGTGCGTTGTAAGCCTCGCGGTGGTCGGGCTTGGTGGGGTCGAAGGGAACAACCATGCAGATGTCGTTTCGCTCCTTGTCCTGATAGCTTACCACGCAGCACGTCTCGCCGTCGTCCTCCACCTTGCCGCCACAACAGCCCACCAGCGTATTATATACGTGTCGGTGCATATCCTTGATGGCCGTTTCTCTGTCCGGGAAAATATCTTGTACGACGCCGTTAGATACGGTTACATAAACACTCTGGTTCTTGCTCTCGATATTGTTGTTTGCTGAAGTATTCATAATGCTCTGATATTTTAAAGTGATTATAAACTCGGTGTATAATATATATAATGTATTAAAGTGGTTTACTTGCTTTCAAAGTGCGTGTGCGCGTCCTCATCGGTCTTTATAAAGAAAATATAGGTGTGACTTGGGTCTACATCACCAGCATTAAAATGCTGCTGAAATTCGTCAAGGGTTGAAATTTCGGCGTCTGGATCACCCAGCATTTTAGTCTCTTCTGCCAACGCCACCAAATCGGCGGGGCTCATACTCTGCAATTCGTCGAGGTTGTAAACGTCGCTCGAAAATAAAACTACCTTTGTGATTTCTCCGGCCTGCTGTAACGCGTCGGCGGTGTCCTGGTTGGTGTCGAAGCTGTGGCAGATGCCCACACCCTCGCCCGATGGGTCGGGCGTGGGGTCGGTGGAAAGTGTGGAAAGTATCTCGGTGGCGCGTGCCTGCCAATCGGTGGGCGCGGTGCAGATAAAATGCAGATGGCGGCGACTGTTCTCGCGGTCAAGCCACGTAAACCAGTCATTTCCCGTGTGCTCTATAACGTTGCCGCGTCGGTGCCAGAACTTCAAAACCTTCTGCAAGTCCTCGCGGGCCTCGCTCTCGTTGTCGTAAACGTCATAAACGCTGTAACCCTTTGAAAGGTCGTTCAGGTCCTCGGGTGCGTAAGCTACCCAGCACGAGGCGGCGCACTTCTCGCCCTTCTGGAGTGTTACGGTGCCACCCTCGCCCGATGGTTCGGGCGTGGGATCGGTGGGGAAGTAGTGCGTGAAGAATAGCGGCAAATTAAACTCGAACACGGCGGCGCGGTCTTCGTGCCTGAACTGTGCCGACGAATAGCGGCTGGCGATGTCCTCCACCTTTGAAAGCTCGGCGGCGGTCTGGATCTTGCCAAATACTTTCATTTCGTTGTTAAATGGGTAGATATACGCGCCCACGGTCTCCAGTTCGGCCACGATGGCGGCGCGCAGTCTCTCGCGGGTCTCGCGGTTGGCTGTCAGTCGGTCGGCCTCGCTCTCAGGCTCGGCGGCGGTCTGTCCGTCGCGCTCCCATATCTGGACCAATAGGCCGCGGCATTCGGCGCGCTCGCCTACCTTAGCAGTTAGCGCCCAATCGGCCAGACGCTCGCAACCCTCGGCGCCGAAATCGCGCGCCCATGCGTTCCAAACATCCAGAGCACCACGGAAGGGCACCAACCAGAGGCGGCACACGTCACCCCAAGGGGCGTAAATGCGTGCCTGTACCTTGTCAAGTATTGCGGCCTTCTCCATGAACGGCAGCGCGTCGGCCTGCTGTTGCTCGTCGGCGGTTGCGCTCGTCTCGTAGGTGGCGGCGGGCTTAATTTCTCCGGCCTCCTGTAACGTGTCGGCGGTGTCCTCGTTGGTGTCGATGCTGGCAGCGATGGCGGCGGGCTCGCTCTCGGCGGGCTGTGATATTTCCGACGCGCTATAAATGGGGGTCAGATCG
>Ga0247611_10010258_pt1 | contig 11045 bp, 11 predicted proteins | sample 177DNAGHGhighgp2_FD_192422 | JGI IMG/M metagenome (GOLD analysis project Ga0247611, IMG submission 192422) | Sheep rumen microbial communities from Palmerston North, Manawatu-Wanganui, New Zealand - 1770 DNA GHGhigh gp2 | ecosystem: Host-associated > Mammals > Digestive system > Stomach > Rumen... | reverse complement strand
AGATTATAAAAATGCATTAAAATACTATGATGAAATATTGAAACAGGATCCTGAAGATATTGAAACAAAAACAAATAAAGCATTTGCTCTCCATGCCACAGACGATTACCAAAAAGCAATTGATTTGTATAACGAAATATTGGAACAAAAAGATAGTGAAGTTGTTCAAAATAATTTGACGGATGCAATAATTTCACAGGCAGCAAAAGACTATGACTCAAAGAATTATAAAAATGCAATAGACGGATATGTAAAAGCAATTTCAAGAGGAACAAAAGACAGCGATGCATATTTCGGATTAGCAAAAGCCTACAGAGCAACAGGTGTAAATGATAAAGCAACAGAATATTTTGAAAAAGCAATTTCTATGAATCCTGAAAACACTGAATACAGTAAGACTTTTGCAGAATTTATTTCCGAAATAAATAAACCGCAGGAAACAGAAAGTTCAACAGAAAAAGAACTTAGTAATGTAGTAATAGCTGTTCCGCAGTCGGAAGTGAAAATATCAGAACCGGCAAATGATAATTCTTATATAAACAACATAGAAAAAAACAGAGAATTGATATTAGCCGGAGATAAAAAATATAAAGAGAAAAAATATGATGAAGCAATATCGAATTACAAAGATGCCTTAATGCTAAAACCATCAGATGAAGAAACATTACTGAAAATAGGCAATTTATACAAAACCAAAAAAGATGATGCGAAGGCGATAGATTTTTATAAAAAAGCAATATTTGTAAAACCTGAGTACGCAGACGGTTGGTTTAATCTTGGTTTAGTTTATGCAGACCAAAAAAATGTAGTACAAAGTAAAAAATGTTTTGAAAAAACAATAGAAATAAATCCAAAATATGCATACGCATATTATGCACTTGCAAGAGCAAACGAATCAGAAAAAGATACGGCATCAGCAATAAAAAATTATGAAAACTTCTTGCAGTACAGCACAGACGAAAATGTAAACAAAGATGTTCAATCAAGAATAAAGAGTCTTAAAAAATAATGAAAAAATTTATTTTATCACTTTTTATATTAATGACAATGTTTTTTTTAACAGGATGTTCCCGTGCAGATAAACCTGCAATAATATTTAATCAACATCCGATTACGACCCAAAATGTAATGGATATGTCAAGTGCATTTCCGCCAAACACAAGGATATATTATCTGATTTTAATGCCGCAACCGCAGGTGTCAAGAATCCTTGATATTCAGGTTATTCAAAAAGGAAAACAAGAGTATCTTGGATATAGTCTTTACATGACACGGACAATAAAGTTACGGGATGAAGAACAAAAGTATTATACCGATTATTTTGTAATAAACGAACGGGGAGCATATATTATGAAAGTATATTCAAGAGATAATCCCCAAAAAGTTCTTACTCAGGCAGAATTTTATGTAAAATAATATGATATGCAAAATTAATTGCGGTCTGTGTGAATAAAAACTTCATTATCTTTCTCGGAATAAAGGAAGGTAATACAAATTTTTTGACAGAAATGTTTTCGTTAAAATAAACAGAAACAAAAATAAGACCAACCGGTTTTTCTTTAGTACCGCCGGTTGGACCGGCAATTCCTGTTGTACAAATTGCAATATCACATCCTGTTTTTTCTCTCAAGCCTTTAGCCATATTATATGCACATTCTTCACTAACAGCACCAAAAGATGAAAGAACCTCATGCGGAACACCTAAAATTTCCTCCTTGGCTTCATTTGCGTATGTTACAAAATTAAGTTTAACAAAATCAGAGCTGCCTGAAATATCGGTAAATCTTGAACTCAGCAAACCTCCGGTACAGGATTCGGATGTGGCAACGGTCAAATTATTTTCAGCTAAATATTTACAAAGTTTTTTAAGTTTTCCGTCAATCATAAACTGATGATAAATAAAAAATTTGAAAACTACAAGATGATAAAAAATGTAAAAAAAATAAAAAATCATGGTGATAAGAAAAATTTATGCAATATCATGGAGAAAAAGGGAAAGGAAGATTTGAGGCATGCCGACAAAAGAAAAAAATAAAGATTTACATCTGTTACCGCAAAATAATGATGCGGAAGAAGCAGTATTAGGTGCAATTCTTGTTAACCCGAGAGTTATAACAAAAGTTGTAGAAATACTGAAGCCGGAAAGCTTCTATAAGCCGGCTCACAGATATATTTATGAGGCAATGCTTCAATTATTCAATTCCAATGAAAAAATTGATATCATTACTGTTTGTGATGTTTTAAATTTTAATTCAAAACTTGAGGCAGTCGGCGGCAGGTCTTTTATTAATGACCTCAGTTATAATGCCATAACAACAGCAAATATTGAGTATTACGCAAAAATAATCCAGGAAAAAGCAATTAAAAGAGCATTAATAAATGCAGGTTCAGAAATTGTTTCGTTTGGCTATGATATGAATACAATTGACGATTCTTTGGATAAGGCTGAAAGATTAATTTTTGAAATAGCGTCAAGAAAAGCCACAACAGACCTTGTTCCGGTAAAAGATTTGGTTCTTGAAACATACGAAAAAATTGAATACAGATATGAACATCAGGACGAATTACTCGGAATACCAACAGATTTTTACGAAATGGATACTTTGTTAAACGGTTTGCAAAGATCTGATTTAATAATACTTGCAGCCCGTCCTGCGATGGGAAAAACAGCTTTTGCCCTGAATATTGCCCAAAATGTAGGAATAAAAGCAAAAGTTCCGGTTGCAATATTTTCTCTTGAAATGTCAAAACAGCAATTAATGCAAAGAATGCTTTGTTCTGTTGCAGAAGTTGATACCCAAAAATTAAAAACAGGTAATATGCAGTCAAAAGACTGGGAAAAATTAGCAGAAGCAATGAACAGTTTTGCTCAGGCTCCAATATTTATTGATGATACACCGGGTTGTACCTTAACAGATATCAGAGCAAAATGCAGACGTTTAAAAATGGCTGAAAAAAATCTGGGTCTTGTAGTGATAGACTATTTGCAGTTAATGGAAAGCAGCAATAAAGAAGATCGTTTTCAGGCGGTATCGACAATATCAAGAGGATTAAAAACTCTTGCAAAAGAGCTGGATGTTCCGGTAATTGCACTTTCTCAGTTATCCCGTGCCGTAGAAAGCAGAACAGATAAAAGACCAATGTTATCAGACCTGAGAGAATCCGGTTCAATTGAACAGGATGCGGATATAGTAATGTTTATTTACCGTGAAGAATACTACAGAAAAGCAGAAGACGGTGAAGAAGAAGAAACGGTAAAGGCTTTAAACAAAGGGGAATCCGAAATAATTATTGCAAAACACAGAAACGGACCTGTCGGAACAGTAAAACTTCTATTCCAGGGTAATATTACAAAATTCAAAAACCCTATTAAATCTGATGTATTTTAATTAAATAATAGAAATATGGGTAATATAAAAAAATCCTTTTTTACGATACTGTAAAAATATAAGTAAAAAAGGGACAGGAATGGTTGATTTTACAGAAACAGGATTAAAGATTAAAAAATTTATTGAGAACGGAAAAACCGAAAAAGAAATAGCTGAAAAACTACATATAAGTACTCATACAGTAAAAAGTTATATAAAAATATTTCTTTATAATAAGCAAAGATAAGTAAAAGTATTTATAAAATTCTTTTTTTATAATAAAATAAGAGAAAAAGAAGAAGGAGTTATTAGGGTATGAAATTTGTTATAAAGAAAGAAGATTTATACAATGGTATAAAAATAGTTGAAAGTGCTACAAGTACAAGAGCATTACAACCGGTTTTGCTAAACATTTTAATTGAAACTGTCGGTAAAACATCCATAAGACTTGTTGCGACCGATTTAGATTTAACAATAATAACAGAAGTAGATGCACAGGTTGAAGAAGAAGGAAAAACAACACTGCCTTGCAAAACGCTGAATGAAATTGTTTCAAAACTTGGTAATAAATTAATTACATTTGAAAAAAAAGAAGATTCTTCTATAGTAAACATAACCTGTCAAAATTCCAAATTTGATATAATTGGAATTTCTGCAAACGAATTTCCTCCGGAAGTTTATAATGTTGAATTAAAAGAAGATGAAAGCTTTGAAATAGAGGTAAAACCGCTTACAAAAGCTGTAAAAAAAGCAGGATTTGCTGCTGCAGGTTATGAAACAAGCAACCTGTTATCAGGAATAGTTTGTGATATTTCAGGACAAACGCTGGAAATAGCTTCTACAGACGGAAACAGATTGGCAAGGGTCAGAGAAGCCATTAAAAACAGTGATGAAAAAGCCCGTCAGCTGATTATACCGTCCCGTACAATGAACGAATTTAGTAAAATAAGTTCTTATATGGAAGAAGATAGTATAAAAATTTATGCACAAAAAACAAAAATTGTTTTCAAATCTGCCAGAACAACAATGATTTCCAGATTACTTGACGGACAATTCCCAAAATATAATCAGTTAATACCGTCAGAAAGTCCGAAAACAGCTGTAATTAATGTTTCGGATTTGATTTCAGCACTCGAACTTGTTTCAATTATGGTAAACGAAAAGACAAGTAGTGTAAAAATGGAATTTTCAGAAAATAATCTTAAATTAATGGCAGATACTCCGGATTCCGGAAAATCCGAAGAACAGCTGGCTATAGATTATTCAGGTGATGATTTGGTTATAGCTTTCAATTACAGATATGTGCTGGAAGCATTAAAAAATATGGAAAGCAATGAGGTTAAAATCGGTTTAAACACAAGTTTATCCGCAACAGTATTCAGACCTGACAGTGAAGATGATTTTGTTTGTCTGATTATGCCAGTACAAATCAGATAGATTTTTTCTCTTAGCCACCAGTTTTTCCGCACGGTTTAGTTTGCGGTGTCATCAGAACCTGCCTGAGCGGTTTGTGTTTGTTCTTCTGTACCTGACATTAGAACTCCTTTCTAAAATTTCTGTGTGTTCAAATAAACCGGATAAACCGGAATGAAATCAGTTAGCACAATAACTGGCTTCTTTATATTTCTTGTTATTTACATAACACTTGAAATTAATCTATAAAGCCATGTAAAACCCTTGCAAGGCATGGGTTTTCATGATATAATTAGCTTGAATAATCTTTATTATTTTTAAGAGGGGAAGATAAAAAAGATTAGGGATAAAATAAAATATTAAAAAATGGTAGTTAACAATATAACTACCAAACATAGGAAAACCCACATCTTGTGGTGACTAGGCGAGAAGCTCCAAACTTCTTCAGAGCCCTAGTTTTTCTGAGAGGCTTCCAAAACCTCTCTTTTTATTTTACCCTCATTACCTAATTTTATCCATGCCTTTATAGACAATATCAAATATATCACATAAGGCATGTTTGGGCAATATGTTTTTCATGTTTCTTAACAACACACTTGAAAAACTTGTAAAATAGGTTATAATGTAGATATAAGTTAGATTGAATGTTGCAGAAAATCAGCCTCGACTGCCGTCTAACAGAAATGTTAGAAGATGGAGGGAACGGCTGTCCTCCCAATCTAACTTATTTTTTTATGCTTTTTTAATAATCTTGTTAAGCTGCTTTTCCTCATTTTATGAATATGAACAATTTCAAAGTAGTCTTTTTGTGGAGCTTTATCAAGTAATACAACATAATTTGTATTATTCATACTTCTTATAAAATGATAATAGTTATTGTTTCCGCTATCTTGTAAAATAATATTTGGTTTATATAATGCGGTTAAAGCATTTTTAAAATCTGCGTTTGTTAAATCATTATGTTTATGCGGTTTCTATCTTTTATACTGTATTTTAATAGAATCCGTTTATCTTGTTTTGCATCTATTGCATTTAATTCACTTGGGTATAATTTGGCTAAAATATCGCTTTTGTTATTATACAAATAAACATTGTCGATAGTTGTAAGTTTATCTTCATATTTTACTTGTGTATCTCTAGGTACATCAACCCCTAAATACTCATACTGTTGCAGCACTCCTGCTGTTATCCTCAACGTGTGTATACAATTCGGGTGAAATATATCGTATTCCGATTCAGCTTCCGGAACGGTCGTATATCCTTTTGTTTCACCGTGCAGACTTAAATAAGCATTAAGTAAGAAATCGCAGTCATCGCAGCTATGCTCTGAATGCCCGCCGCCACGTCTGACAAACTGAACTAAATCCCCATAAGGTTCAAAAGTTTTTTCAATAATATCCGTTACGGCTTTTCTGTCTGCTTCCGCCGTAAGCGTTCTTGCAAGCATTTTACAGTAATATAAAATGTATTGTTTTTATACTTCAAAGTAATTTTATCCCTGATAAATTGACAATTAAATTAGTCTTTGACAAAATGTTTATGGAAAAGAGGATATTATGTACAGAATTGGTAACGGTTATGATATTCATAAACTGACTGAAGGCAGAGATTTAATAATAGGCGGAGTTAAAATTACTCACGAAAAAGGTCTTTTGGGACACTCTGATGCAGATGTATTAATTCATGCCATTATTGATTCTTTACTTGGTGCTTTAGCTTTGGATGATATAGGAACATTGTTCCCTGATACCGATATCAAATATAAAGATGCAGATAGTGCCGTATTACTTAAACAGGTGTATTCACTAATTAAATCCAAAGGTTATCTAATCCAAAATTTGGACAGCAATATTATTGCTCAGCAACCCAAAATGATGCCTTATATTCCTAAAATGAAAGAAATTTTGTGTAAAATTTTGGAAATTAACAATAATCAGCTTTCCATAAAAGCAAAAACAAAAGAAAAAATGGATGCTGTCGGTCAATGTATGGCTATTGAAGCTAATTCTGTTGTTTTATTAAAAAAGATTTAAAGTCTTATAGTTCTTAGAATTGCATAATATCTGTAGTCACCCCAGTAAATTACAAGAGAAACAAAATTGTTGTCCAAATCGGTAACTTCAAGATATGTTTTAGGGGTAGGTTTACGTTTTGCACTTGGCATAACTTTACCCATTACATCAAGCATTTTAAGATGAATTTTTTGTGTAGGTGCAAGTTTTGGCTGAGGTAAGTTATCATCATAAAAAGTCATAGGTACGATTTCCCTGTCGTAAACAGGAATAATATACTTAATTTTTCCTGCCTCTTTAAACAACATATACCAATCACCTTTGTGTTCTCTTGGTGTAAGTAAATAATATCCCGGTTCGATGGTTATATCTTTAAAATACAAGGGACTGGTTAATCTGAATAAAGGATATGGCGACCATGTGGAATTTTGGGTATCAAAATATTCTCCGGGGTCAACATCATGGATATATTTAACTTTTGGTGTTTCCAAATCCCGATAGATTTGTTCATAGTCAACATTCTTTGCGTTTGCCGACAATACGGATAACAATATAAAAGATATTATAAAAGCACACTTTTTCATACAAGTATTTTAATGGTATTAATTAAAAAATCAATCATCTTAATGAGTGAAACTTGTCAAAAAGCCATGTGCATGAGATAATACACCTATAATTTCGTGAAACAAATAAGGAGAATATATGAAGAAAGCTTTATTGTTGATAAGTGCAGGCATGCTATTATCCTGTCCGCTTGTGTTTGCCAAAGATTTAGATACTCCCGAAACTAATATTACTTCCGCAATCACAACAGTAAAAGGTGATTATTCCTTGCAATTAATAGATAAAATTAAAGCGGAGAGAAATACTATATATAATGCTCTGAATTTGACTACCGAGCAAATTAAACAGAAAGACACAATAGAAGCAAAAAGATACACTGATTTAGAACCGGTATTAAGAAAGTACTGTTTATCTCACAAAAAATTAAATGATATAAAAAAATCTAAAAACGAAAAAGAAATAAAAGCTGTCGAAAAAGAATTAGATTCTGTAAAAAAAGACATTAAAGATATATCAAATAAATATGACAAAAATCTCAAAAAGATTTTAACGGGTGAACAAAAAGCAAAATATGATATGATAAGAAAACTAAAACGGGCAGAAATACAAAAAAATAATAAGCCTGCAAATACAAAAAATACGACCCTGAAACCTTTTGGTGTTCCTGTTTCACAGGCAGAATATACAAAACAGCAAAAATCACATAAAAAGTCAAAAAAGAAATCTAAAGAAAACTAAAACCTGAATTTTTTACCTGCAATACGGATGCTGCGGCGTTTATGTCCGGTTACGGCACCGACAAGTTTGTCCCATCCGTCTGAAACGGCATATACTGGTTTTTTGTACCAAGGAGTTTTACCAAAGCTTTTGACTTTGTTCTTCCCTTTTTTAAATGTTTTTCCTATTTCTTCGCCAATACCTTCTATGCTCTTTTTGATTTTAGAACCGAATTTTTTTGAAGTTACTCTGTCCAAACCTTTAAAAATACCAAGTATTACTTTACCGCCCAAAAACAGTCCGCCTGCCCCAAGCAAAGCTATTCCGGCTGCTTTTAACCATGAATGTTCAGGATTATTTCCGTAATTTGAAAAGCTAACGCTATCCATAGGGGTAGGAACAATCGGAGAAGCAGAACCACGTAAATAACCGTAATAACGAGGGTTGCTGCCCGCAATATCTGCTGCGGCGTCGTAGTCCAATACTCCAATGCTTGAAAGATAATCTAAACTTCCTGTAACGCCCGGTGATAACATAATTACTCCTACTTTTCAACCTACATGTTTATAAAGTTACATTAGTATAATAAATTGCTTTTTACTGTATTATTTGTTACATTTTATTAATATGAGAACTTTTTTAAAAGAAAATAAATATTTGGTATTTTTGTGGATATTATGCAGTATTGCGTTAATATTATTTTGCGGACATTATTCAAATATATTATTTGATATAGGCAGAGAATGTTATTATCCTGAAATGATATTAAAAGGCAAAGTTTTATACAAAGACTTATTTAATATATACGGTCCGTTTTCTTATTTGTGGAATGCTTTATTGTATAAGATTTTTTCACCAAATCTCGGTATATTATATTTTTCGGGTATAATTTCTTCTTTTGCCATTGTCAGCGGAATTTATCTGATTGCAAAAAAATTTCTTTCCGAAACATTAAGTTTTTGTATCGGAGTTTTTACTATTGTAACGGGAGTTTGTGCAACTCATTTATTTGGATATGTTTTGCCATACAGTTATGCAATGTTATATGGAACTGTCGGAATAATATATTCACTTTGGGCTTTAGTAAAATATAAAGAAACGGATAAAACACAATATTTTTATCTGTCAGCATTACTCGGAGGTTTTTGTGCAGCAAACAAGTACGATTTCTTTTTATACGGAATATTTTTGTTTGTTGTTGCATTATGCTCAAAAAATAAAAAAGTTGTACTGAATTTTATAACCTGTTTTATGTTTATACCGTTAATTTGCGGTCTTATTTTATTTATTCAAAAACTCGGCTTAAACGATATAATAAACGCATTTAATGACATAAAGCTTATTACTCATTCAAAAAGCCTTGAAATTATGTACAGGAATCACGGGGTATTTTTTGATATAAGGTTGTTAAAAATTTGGGCATATAATTTTATACCTGCAGCTCTATTTTGCGGAATTTTTGCCGGAGCCGTTAAGCTTTATGATAAACACAAAATGTTATCAAGAATAATTTTGACAATTTCTGCATTTTTTGCATTAGGTTTTTTAAATCCGGCAGAGAGTTTTGTTTTTCTTGTTCCGTTAACTATTGCTGCTGCTATTATTGCGTTTAAAAAATTAAAAAATAACACACCCCTGATGTATCTGTTGATAGGTACAATTACAATTTGTATAAAAAATATATGGGCTTTAGTACCGCTAAGTTACGGAAATTATGTTATTCCGATTGTAATTTGTGTGTTTTTGGCGATTTTATTTACATTTGCCGATAAAAAATACGAAAAAGTCTTTGCAATATTTTTGCTTATTATAAGTTTAAAATTATTGGGCGGATTTATGAATTTTAATATGTACTTATCAGAAAAAATAGCTTCGCCAAAAGGTACTGTTTATACGGGTAAATATAGTTTGCAGACAAAAGTTGCCGATAAAATTATAAAATTAGCAGAAAAAGAAAAGCCAAATGAAATAGTTATCTATCCCGAAGGTCTGTTAATAAATTTCTTAACGGATACAAAATCGGAAGACTATTATAATTCAATGTTACCAATGTATACGGAAAGTTTTGGCGAACAAAAATATATTGATGCCCTTGAAAAAAGTAAACCTGAATACGTTGTAATTATACTTTCTGATATGGCTGAGTACGGAACAGGCTTTTTAGGCATTAATTATGGTTTAAATTTTAATGACTATTTGAGTGAAAAATATTATTTGCCGGAAGAATATAATGAAAAATCCGTACCGACCGAATATTTAATTTACAAAAGAAAGTAGTTTAAAAGTAGACTTTTTCAAAAAAATCCGTTAATATAATTTCGTGGATAAGTTAAATTTGACCAATTTTGCAGCAAAATTTTCATATCAGCAAATGAAAATAAAACAATCCTCACAAGGGACTGTTCATAAGTCTTTTACGCCTTCAAATGCCCAGAAAGCAGCCCCCGCACCCAAATCCCCTGCACCTGCAGCGGCTTCCGGCACTCCGCAAATGGGTCAGCTGGCAGGCAGCGACACCTCAGCTTACGTTAAAGATTTGATGAAATTACCAAAACATATGAACGAATTTGTTTATATGGTTCAGAGAAATCTAAGCCACATGCAGATGAGTAGATATCTTGCCGAGCAGTATGCAATGAGAGGAATGAATCCGAACCTTACTTCCGAGCGTGCTCAAATTCTTGCTCAGTTACAGGGATTATCCGCTGAAGAACTGCAAATTGCCTTAAAAAGTCAGCTTGCAACGGCAAATACCGCAAATTCATTGAGAAATTTAGAAATACTTTCTAAAGGCAATATAAGTATGTCTATGTTATCGGAAATGCTTCAGGCAAATGGTAAAGAGGCTATTGCAAAACTTATTTTGACTATGGCAAACGCATCTCAGCAAGGTGTAAAAGATTTATCTCAACTCAAAGATACTGCAAAACTGATTAATGCAAGTGTTGCAATATCCTCTCAGGATAATCCG
>Ga0247611_10010257_pt1 | contig 11045 bp, 19 predicted proteins | sample 177DNAGHGhighgp2_FD_192422 | JGI IMG/M metagenome (GOLD analysis project Ga0247611, IMG submission 192422) | Sheep rumen microbial communities from Palmerston North, Manawatu-Wanganui, New Zealand - 1770 DNA GHGhigh gp2 | ecosystem: Host-associated > Mammals > Digestive system > Stomach > Rumen... | reverse complement strand
GTTGAAGTGAGGGCCATAATGCCTCATATAGGCAACCATTGCCTCAGGCATCTCATCAAACTGCGTGAAATTGACTCTTTCCATAGTTAAGAAAAATAAAGCGGGGTAGATGACCACCCCGCCAGGTCAATCACTTACGGCCATAGCCATATCTTCCACGCATCCTTGTGGTCATACCACCTGAACGCTCTGAGTAGTCATAGTCCTCATCATCCCACTCATCACGGGATTCAGCGTCTTCCAGACACTCGATGAGTTCAGTTACATACTCCTCCATCTCCTTTGCCTTTTTCAGCATGTGTTTCTTGTCCTTCTTGGACCTAAAAGACATCACTATCATTTTTCTTTGGTTTTAGTGTCACCGCCTTTAGCCAGGTCAATCAGCATCTGCTTGAGTTCAAGAACCTCATCTTTGAGGGACTGGATGGCCCTGTCTTTCTCTTTGTCTGCACGCAATGTTGGATTGAGTTCCTCAAGTATGCCTTCATACAGGGGTATGAGTTTCTGGTGTTTCTCATATCCCTCGACAATGTTCCTGCTGTTCTACAGGGCGGCACTGGTGTAGGAACTCATCGCATCCTTGCTGTCTGCCAAGACAAAGGCGTCAGGTCCGAAGTTTGCTATGGTGTTTGTGCAAGGAACCCTCTTGAACTCCCTACGTTCACCGTTCACTGTGGCAGTGATGTCCATCACCGTCTCCATATTCTGCCCGAAGGTGGCATACTGGGCTCTTGGCATTGACACATTGGTCACTGTTCCTGTGAGCAACTTTGGCTCGTCCTTGGTCTCAAGGATGTACAGAATGCTGTTCTGACTTAAATTGGTAAACATGGTTATACAAATTAAGTTGATTATTAGGGAGCAACGGTCAGTAGTTGCATTGAACTGGCACACTTGTCATACCATACCAGGTAGATGCCTGCGGGAGTTATCTGCGCACCAGTGGCTGCGGTGCCTCCAACTACAGTCAAGGTCTGCAGAAACTCATTGGAACTGAGCACAACAGGAAGTGCAGCACCTCCAGCAGGGATTTCCTGAGTAAGACGGAAAGCGAAAATACCGCTGTCTGCCAGACCCCTGAAGGCTCTACGGGGGATTCCAACAACCACGTTGTCAGTGGTCACTTCCACAGATACAGAGGCTATCATCGGAATGCCGCGCACATTAGAGAAATTGCCGGGATAATTAGTAGTACCAACCATACGCTCTTCTCAATTAGTTCCAGAAGTTGTTCTGGGGATAGAAACCGTAATTGCCCACCCAAGGGGTTGCGTTTGCTGCAACGATGTTTGGGTACTGCACAGGGACAGTATTAGGCTGCTTTGCGGCAAGGATGTTTATTTTCTCGTTCAATGCATTCATGGCATTGTTGAATGCCTCAGTCTGTTTGTCATTGCTGATCTGGCCACGGAGTTGCGTGATGATGTCACCTTGGGTGTTAATCTTGTTCTGCAACTCACGCTCCTTGAGGTCACAGAACTCCTTGGTGATAAGGGTGTTCTGACCTGCAATGGCATTGAGAATGCTGTTGGTGTTGCGGTCTGCCTGTGAACCAAGTTGGTTGGTCTGCTGGCATACTGCCAACTGATCAGCAGCCTCAGTCTGTGCTGCCTGCAAGGTAGCGGCTGCATGGTTAGCTGCCATCTGGCTCTGCAATGCGTTGGTCTGGTTGGCGATTGCCAAGCGATTCTCACAGCAGCACTCACATATCTGGTGTGAGAGGGTGGCATTACCCAACTGGATGGCATTGATAGTCTCAAGACCACTCATGCCTATCTGTGCAGTGGCTTGGGAAATACCCAACTGAAGCTGACCAAGAGTGCTCTTAACGGTGTTAATGTCACTGTTGAGCATAGTAGCAAGCTGGTTCAGAGAATCTGCCCTTCCGTTGATAGCCTGAAGCAACAGGTCTCTGCCAGCATCATTGTTCATCTGGTTGGCGAGAAATCCTGTGCCGTTGTTGCCCAGTCCACCACCAAAACCATTGCCATAACCACCCCACATCATCCAAAGGAAAAGCACCCAAATCCAGTTGCCGTTGCCAAAGCCGCCATTGTTCATCATGGCCATCATCAGCGCAGGGTCAATACCGCTTTTGTTTGCATCGGGGAACATAAAAACTTTGCTGTCGTCCATAGTTGATTTGTTGATTGATTAATAATAAGATACCATAGCTATGATGACACAAAGTTATAAAGTAAGCGGCAGCACCTCTAACGATGCTACCGCTGCATATAAAATTATGACTATGAATTATTTACTCTTAGGAGTGTATTTCAGTATGTCACTCCTGCGCCAGTACTTCTCCTTGAACCCAGCCTGATGCTTGCCTTCAGGGAGAAACCCGTCTCTTACAAGGTTGTCAAAGGTTGCCCTGCTGATGTTCAGATACTGGCAAGCCTGATACTTGCTCATCCTGTTGTCGGTGATTTCAGACAACATGTTGACAAGCTTCTCACCCTCTTCCTCGGTGATGTTGCTGTTGCCAGCGTCTATGTCATTGAGTAGTTTCTCCAGCAGCTTTCTTATTACACTTAACATATGTATAAAGTATTAAGAACATAAACACACAGATAATAACAAGATGCAGCATGAGAAGCCTTGTTGTGCTGAGTGGAATACCTACATAATAATCAGTGATATTCAACAGGTCACTAATCAGTATGTAGTACAAGAACATTCTGTGATAAATACAGAACTTGAACACATAAGTGGCTATCCAGATGAACAACCATGTCAGCATGGACATCCCTCCAACCTGACTTAATACAGGTAGATCAATACCAAGGTAGGAGAACAGCACATTGAACATATAGCACAATGCCGTTACCATAGGTATGAACTTCAGTGTAACAAGCAGCAGTTTATGACTACTTTTTCTTAAGCTTTCCTCCTTCATCATACCTGCTCTTCTTGTAACCTGCCTTCGGACTCATGGGCTTTGGTCTTGCAGACTTCTTTGTGGATGATTTCTTTGTTGCCATTATATCAATGTTGTAAGTAATACTGCAATTATGATACCTACTTCAGTGTTCCACTGCCACCTGTCAATACCGCCTGAAGCAACTGTTATCAGTGGTATCATCAGTGTTATAGGCTGAACAAACGCAAGCCACACAAGGCTACCAGTGCATGAAACAACGGCACCTGTCATGTGATACTTAGCATCATCCTTGTCTGCAATAGAGGCTCCTCCTGTCAACAGCAGCCCTGCACCTATGATGAACACAAGGAACTTAAGGTACTCTGGTGTCATGGTGAACATCTTAGGCAGAACAAGCAGAGTGACTGTCCATATCATCAGCATAAACAGCCATCTGTTCCAGTCAAGACCAAGTTTTGACAGACTGTTACGGATGCCATAGAACAGTGTGCCGTAACTGATGTACAGCAGAAACACAACAAGGGCTGTAGAAACTAGGTAAATCATTCTCCAAATTCGAGTTTTGCGGGATAACCTGCAGTGTAGTCATAGTCCTCGACATCCTTCCTGCGGGTCATCTGCTGCACATTAATCTTATGCCTTTCTGTGGCATTCAACGCTTCAGCAGCATAAACTTCAAGAGCAGCAAGCATCTGAAGCCATGTTTCACAAGGGAATGTATATTCAACACCGTCAAATATCTTAGTGACTGTTTGAGCACCAGTTGCCATATATGCTTCAACACTGGTCTTAATCTGTTGTCTGACCTCATGATTAAGCCACATCGGAGTACCATTGATGGTGAACTGCTCGACACTTGGAGAAGCATCATAATTGTCAATCTGCCTAATCTTTTCTTCTTTAGCGGCCTTAAGTTTCTCAGCATTGGTAGGTTCTGGCTCTTGATAAACAAGCCAACCAGCATTAAGCATCTGCTCTTCAGTTGGATTCACGATAACACCTTCCTCAGTAACAAGGATGTTACCAGTAAAGAACACTTCCTTATCTTCTACAATTTTATAATATTTCATAATACATTATGTTGGTATTGTTGTTACGTTTTTACCTTTAAACAAGAACACTCCATCAGTCACATCATACACATAAAAGTCATCTATCTCGTCTATGACACCAGCAAACCTTGCTTTTACATCAGTGTTAGACATTGTACTCGTGGCTTTATGATTTCGACCCCAACCACCTGTCGCATTACCGTTGCTGTCATAAGTAACATATGGATTTTCCGCCCAATCGGATGCTTGAACATCTTTTGCATACTTTGTTGCACTAAAAATCCAAGCAATAGAATGACCTGGAGTCACATCAACAACAGGTGTGAGGAATTCACCTTTATATTTAGATTTACCTGATAAATTTGTTATAAGAACATTATCAGTTCTAACGGAATCATTATATATTCTACCCCAGACAAATCCAGCATAAGGATTAACATCTTCTTTTCTGACTGCACTCATCAATCTTCTTCTTATAGACATAGCATTAAGATTTTAACCTGGTGTTACTGGAGTATGTGGAAGAACTCCACCATTGCCGTTACTTACAGCATCACCTGTAATATCAAGAAGTATTATTACATTATTCTGTATACTGAACTCGTAAGTATGTCCTTCCTCAAGTTCAAGTTCATTGTTATCGTTAAGAAGATAATCAGGAATTATTGTACCTGTCGTAAGATTAAGAGTGAAACTCTTAGGAGCAGGTTGCTCAATATATTTTCCTGGAAGAGTTTGCTCTCGATATGCTGCCAATCCAACTGTAAAGCATCCACAATATTCATTTACTTGCATATCATCTTCGTATTCATCGTAAGTATCAAAACTAAGTTGAAGGTAATTATAGACAGTACCTAAATAGTGATAGGCTGTACTATCACAGTTTACAACAACACCTCCCATATTACCAGATTGATATTGGGTACTTATAACTCTGTGACTGTCTCTAAGCATGAGGTCTTTGACAGGAATATAGTCAGGATCATCATCTTCATAAAGACTAGTATATATCATATACTGATCACTGTCAGTATTGTAATATATGGTTCCAGTAGTACCTGGCTTACCAGACTCTATATCAGCATCTGTGATTGGAGTAACGCCTGGGTTCTTTGCCTGCTCGGATTCATCGGATTTACTTTCTCCACCTATAGGGACAAGGCTACCGTTGATGTTGGCATAGAACATCTTACGGTAGTTATCGTAAAGTATCTTGTCTATCGCTTTCATCTCATCTCACAATGGTATAGGTTACTATCTTATTTATGATATGGAACTGCACAGTGGCACCAATAAGGTCTGTGCTGTCAAAGGCTACAGGCCACCGCAGTTCATCATTCTCCACAAACGTGACTGTGTGGGAATCCTCGCGGTTGTTGGTGAACTGAATCTCAATCCAGTATTCATTGACTGCACCGTTGTTGAGGTCAGCAAGTGATACAGTAGCCTCTGAGACATCGTAGGCATAGAAGTATACGTAAGGGTCCGCACCAATGCTCACTGCTTCCCCATTACCATTATGCAAGGCTTTCTCAAGACCTCGGTTCCTTGTGGTGAGAATAACACCGCCTCCTAACTTAGGAGTAGACGCAAGTTGATGAGCCCTTGGTGAGGAACTCTCGAAACAATACATCTTGCGTTCAGCATCATATTTTTCCGTAGTGGCAATAAGGTCAGTGTCAAGAGCATGGGCCATAATACCGTCCTGATTCATAGTCATGACATTTACCGATGAATCAGAATCAGTGATAGTCAATTTGTTATCGGAGCCAACAGAAACAGTGTAAGCACCACCAACGGTGATTTCCTGGACTTCTGCCCTGCCACCTACATCGACTTTGCCTGAAAGTCTTTGCTTAACCCAATCAACAATAGATTTCATCTGCTGTAATGTAACTAATATTTTATCCATAATCAAGATATTAATGAGTCGATTTCTTCTGTAGTTGCGGTTCTATATTCATCATCACCAATAACAACTGAACCTGACGGTGATCCAATCCCAACCATAGTGTTGGAATTTGCGCTGAACTTATAGAACTTTGAAGTTTTATTGTTATAGTAAATACTGTATCTGCTGGCGGTACCTATAAACTTGGTACTGGCAACAACATCATTGTTGCCCACACCATCGACATAGTAGAAGCCTTCCTGATTGCCAAACGACGTATTGGCATCATGGTTGGCTGAACTCGGAATAAAGTAGTACACATCACCAATGTTTCCTGTATTTGAAGGGATAGCAACAGTATTCTCAGTAACATTACTGTGGTCAACAATGCCGTCAAATGTTCCTAACTTCTCATCAACCACAAACGAAGGGGTGTTGCTGCCTGTGTTTATTATGGATGCCTTGGTGTCAATGTCTGACTGCATGGCCACATCCTCAGTAACGATGGGGATTCTGACAGTACCTATACCCTGGACGTTGATGCACAGGTGATACTTTGTGCCGGTGCCAAGATTACCAGTGGTGGTTGTCTGAAGGTTGAGTGTACATGAGTTGCCCCTGTTGTGGATGGACAAACCAGACGTACTGAATGGCTATAAGGAGTTACCGTTCTTAAGTGCATATTTGTTGTCTAAGTCTTCTAAGTCTTTCTGCTTACAGAAGACATTTTTCAGTCCGTTATAGAATGTCTGAAGACCATCGAGGTCAACAAGAACTTTTTTTGGAGTTTCGTTGTTTTCAGTTGCCATACTTTATGAATTGAATATGTTGTTAATATCTGTTTTACTTGCCACATTGGGATAGTTGATGGTGCCTGTCAGAACACCCACAATATAGTCCAGCACGGTCTTCACATTGTTGTACTTCTGGCCATCTATGCGAGTTATGTATGTGATATGTTTAGCATCTATGGCCATAGGGTTTCTGCCGCCACCGCTACCTTGACCTTGTTTTGTCGACAATTCAAGCAACAGGGTATCGAGGTCTTTGGCCTCAAATCCTGGGATACTTACGGGAATGTCGGCTAAGTCCATATTCTCACAGACATACTTGACTAAAGTGTCTATGGGAAGTAGCCTGTTGTATCCGTAATGAAGGACGGGTACCTTGGTCTCCGTGGTGGCTACTTCTATCTCCTTGAAATCACTGTCCTTCTTGGACCGTTTCTCTATAAGCGCGATAATGCGCAGCAAATCCTGTTTTGTCAGTGTCATATTATTCTTCGTTTATACATTATCAATGTTCCCATAATACCTATGAAGAACAATCCGCCTGTCCAGCAAAGGGCCTTCTGCCACCAGTGCTACCTATACACAACCTTGTCCACAGGAACCTCCTTCACTTGATACACGGTATCTGTCATAACCACAGGCACCTCTCGAATTTTACATACTGTGTCTGACTTCGTTCTCCATTTATAGTACGTGTGCCATCTCTCGCTGAACACAGTGTCACCCTTCATGTGGATGAATATGCTGTCGTGCAGTGTGACACTGTCATGCACATGCACAAGACTGCTGATTGTGTCATGCATCTCCACAGGCTGGTAATGCACAGTCTCTATGTACCTGGTCTTACAGCTTGAGAGAATGCATATAAAGAGGAGTATGATTACAACATTCTTCATTTTATGGTGAGTGTTATCTTTTCATTTCTACTTTTTGCTGGCATGAAATAGTTGAGCATCAACATCTTCCATGTGGCCTATGAATCCACAAGCCTGCCGACAATCTTATTCTTTCCAACAAGTATACAGCCAAGGGAATCGTCTGCGGTAGTACCTGGGTGTATCAGTACTCCGTCAAAACAAGGCACATTGAGTAACCTCGGCATATAAGCACCAAACTGCTGGGCATAAGGGTACCTCTTGTAATCGCTGTATTTGGGTGAGCGTTGTGCCATTGACACAATGTATGCGCCATAGGGTATGGCTGTCTTGCCGTACACCTTTTTCTCACCATTATCAAACTTCCCGTTCTTGTTGAGGTCACGTACCTTATCCTCAAGAGTGTCACACAGATATCTGGACTCACCATCCTTGATGAGGTACAGATGACCTATGGTGTAGCCATCTTTTAATGCGGTTCTCTTAAGCAGTAGTTCCATCTTTTTCCTCCTCCGATTCTTTATCACGTATCATCTTCTCCATGTCATCAAGCCTCCTGCGAGTGTACACTGTAATGCCGAAGATGCTACCTGAGTAGATTAAGCACTGACCAAGCACATAAAGCACGCTCTGATGTATCTCTCCGAGGGGGTCCACAAAAAACCCAATCGCCGTTATGGTGGCACCGAATATCAGCATCGCTACTGCTGATATGGTGGCTATCGTATCTTTTGATTCCTTTGTCATAGTCTTCATTTATGTTTAACACCTCCCACATTGCTTCTGTGGTACCTGCAGTTGATCTTGCCGTCTGAAGTCTGTACCATAGCCTTCGAATAGTTGTCGAGAAAAGCATCACGCAGAGCAGCATCGTTCATAATGGGGTCATCGCACTCGTTGTATCGGTAACCATACCACTCAGGCTCGTTCAGATCCTGATTCACGTTTTTATAGTCGATAGTCCGCTTACCGTTAGGATTGAACCCATCTTGGTTTGCACTGCTGCGCAATCCCCTGTAGAACATACAATCATGCTCAAATCTGTAGTTTCGCCAGACGGTGTAAACGGGAACGTAGGAATTGATAATCAACGCTTCCTCGATGCCCTGCTCACCTATGTTGATATTATAGTTGTCCATAAAGGTGAAGCCTCTTGCTCCGTTGATGCTTATACCCTCACTGCTGATTATGCGTCCTTCACTCCACCAAGTAGGAGTTCTTTCACAAACACACCCTATCATTGACCAACCTTCAAGCAACGGCCAATCCTCTTCCACGTCACCGAGGTTGTGGGTTACGAACCAGTTTGCATGGGTATAAGGCAAATCGGTTGTGTGGTCGAAGTCCCCCTCATAAGTGCCGTTTTTGCCTTGGCGATGTACGTTTGATATGTTCCTAAACAGACAATGGTCATACATTACCCCGCGCACAGACCTTGGGTACACGACGACAGTCCTTGTGTCATGCCATGTGCATTGCGAGAATGTTATGCACCTGCACATGTCCGCCTTACATGCTTTAAGCCTTTTGAACGGGGCTGGATTTGACGAGGATGATGAAGGTAACACGTAGTCATTACCGTCCTTAATAAGGATGCCGTATCCCGACAGCTTGAAGTAAGCCGCACCCGTGGGCACGAAGACAGTAAAGCGCAGTGCCGTCTTCACCGTGCATATATGCTGTTTGGAACTGTCATAGAATGAAATGAAGAACTCATGCTGCTTGCCGGTGCTGTATGTGTTGTTGTCTGTGGTAAGCAGAATCAGTGTCTTTGCGCTTTCTGTGGGCTTGTAGCCCGAACTGTACACAAGGCCCATATAGGCTTCACCCGATATATCCGCATTAAGTTCAGTGTCCAGTTCATGAATCGGCTGCGGAGTCTATGTATTCCCGTCATGGTCAATATACCCTATGCTGTCAAACTTCGGGGTTCCTGCCGATACAGGGTGGTTTGCGGGGTCAGTGATGGAACATCCGTCATATCCGCAGGAACGCGATATGTCGAGGTTATGCAAAGTGCAGAACTTGCTGTTGGCAATCATCACGTTCCTTCCGCCTTCATACACAGCACTGGTCTTGTACATTCCGAGGGCAAGATAACTGTCCGCAAATATGGTAAGGTCGTGGTCATCAAATATACCCACAATGCTGCCGTTGCGTATAATCGTGTCTATGTTACCCGAAAGCATTATGAGGGTAAACCTGCCTAAATCCGCGCAGGGAACACCCTCCAATGTCGCGTTGTTGAGATCGAGCGTGAAATGGTCAGGCACTATAATCGCCTGACTATATCCGGCATCATCAAAAGCCCTGCCTCTGGAATCCTCAAGCACGTAGTAATACCCGTCGGAGAGCTTGTTTAACTCCTTCTGAACATGTATACCGTAATTGCTGCTGTAGACATTAAACACGCGGAGGACTTTGTTGTACTTGTCGCCGTCATACACATGAATGTCCGGATCAAACACACCATACGGGTCATACCCCCAGACTGTCTTTATCTTCTCCGCGTCAGCACCTGTGCCACCAACACGGCATATGTGGGCACCGTCTTTCTTTATCCAGTGGACAATGTTCTCGTCATCGACAGTATAGACTGTGCCGTCGACATTGACTGTGTCTGAATAAACGATCTCCTGCTTATCCACGAACTGATGGTCCACGATATGGTAAAGGTAATACCTTCTTGTGCCGAAATACGGAACCCTGTTCTGGTAGTCAACCTCCCAGAAGTTCTCGTTGGCATTCAAGCCTATATCCTTGTGGTAGTCTATGTAGTATTTGGTATCGCCTGCATTGTACAGCAGGATACCTGTGTAGTTCTCCGAAGATGCGGCGATGTCCTTGAACAGTTTGACAAGGCCCGCCTTGTTCCTGTAACCCACAATAGTGTCACACACGTCAGGGACAATGCCGTAGGCGGTGAGGTCTTCCGCAGTCATCCTGTAGAGTTTCTCCTCAACATCAGGCTTGATGTAGACATCGAAATACTGCATCACGCTCTGCACACCTTTTACGTCTATGCACTCTATGCTGAACCAGGTCTCGCCTGTGATGTTCTTGCCGCGACTGTCCTTGAAAGGGTCAAGCGAGGCTTTTATGATGCCCGCGTAGGTGGTGTTCTTGTACAGCACATTGCCGAATGAATCCCTGATGACAGTGGTGAATGTCTCTCCCCTTGTCAGCCTGTTGACAAAATCACCTGTGCGTGTGTCCACCATATACATGACCTCAAGTCGTTCACCTGGGGAAATGGTGTACTTGTATCCGTGGATGCTTAAATGGGGCGCGGCGGTATTCGTGAATGTGGCTGACTTGACCTCATGGTGGGGCATGGCGCATTCAGGCAGATTGTTGTACAATGGGTCGGACAGTTCCATAGGGGTATCGCAATACACCGTTGGGGCGGTTGCCACATCGTCAACTATGTTGTAGACAGCGTCTGGGTCATGGGCCTTATAACCCTCAACAACCTCTCCGTTAAGAAGTCTGTTGTAGTCCTCAATGGTTATGTTGATACACTTGTTATGCCCGTCGAGGTTAACATCACCA
>Ga0247611_10010256_pt1 | contig 11046 bp, 8 predicted proteins | sample 177DNAGHGhighgp2_FD_192422 | JGI IMG/M metagenome (GOLD analysis project Ga0247611, IMG submission 192422) | Sheep rumen microbial communities from Palmerston North, Manawatu-Wanganui, New Zealand - 1770 DNA GHGhigh gp2 | ecosystem: Host-associated > Mammals > Digestive system > Stomach > Rumen ... | reverse complement strand
TTTCGCGAAATACCCTGGCATGGGGAGGCGTGCAAAATGATCGACGATTCGGTCTACAGCACCCTTCTGGATGTCCTGATCAGCGAAGGAGATTACCTGCCGGACTATATTTTCAGCTGCATAGCGATCAAAGCCTGCGCGGAGTGCGCATCGGAAGGAGGGTGCCTAGTTCTGTGAAATGACGCTCTCTTCATGGCTACTATGTCATATGTCATGACGCAGACTCGTATGGCATAAGGATCATACCTCCGTGTGCCATAGCAGGGGCTCGCCCCCTGCTAAATGTTTCAAACAATATCGTTAATTCTCAGGTCGTTCTTTCACCATTCATTTGATGGAGGCTCTGTATTCACCTTTTGTCCTTCATATTCGAATTTGAGCCAATTCATGCCGAATAATAACTAAAATAACAAATATTACAGACATAACAGTTTGAAGTTATTATAGGGGGATAGACATCTATACTAACGAAACGTTGCCGGAAACGGCGACTGAATGGAATACAGCAGGAGAGCATTGACATGAAAACCCAGAGATCGGATCCCAAGGCTTCGGCCCTGATGGAGTCCACACGCTCCATAGGATACAATTTCAATTCCGCGATTGCCGACATTATCGACAACAGCATCGCCAAGAGGGCACGCAATGTTTGGATTTACTCTCCGCCAGACAAGATCCAGGTCTCCATACTCGACGATGGCCAGGGCATGTCCCGCGATACACTCATCGAGGCAATGAGGTACGGATCGGATCCGAACATCCAGAGAGACACTGACGATCTGGGCAGGTTCGGTCTCGGTTTGAAGGTTGCCTCCCTGTCGCAGTGCAGGCAACTGACAGTTATCTCCAAGAGGGATGGAATTTTGACTGCTGTCCGGTGGGACCTCGATTTCGTCATTCAGCAGAACGAGTGGCTTCTTCAGGAACTCGATCCAGACGAGTACTCGGATTCCCCCCAGCTGTCCCATCTAAATTCTCTTCCTTCCGGCACTCTTGTCATTTGGTCAAATATGGACAAACTTGTCGGCAAATCATCCGATGAGCATGATATTCTACTAGACTATCTCAACGGCGCCATATCCAGCATCGGTCTGGTCTTCCACCGGTTCATGGATTCCGACGCCTCCGATCCAGTCAGCATATTCATGAATGAATCGCCCATCGAGCCTGCGGATCCCTTCCTCATCCATCATCAGACCGAACCCAAGACGCAGAAGCGCCCTGAAATGGTCCAGCAGATAGACGGCCATGAGGTAGTGATCAAGCCTTACATATTGCCTCCTCTCAACAAGCTCACGGCCGAGCAGAGACGGTATCTCGGCTCTACTGGAGATCTTCTCAACACTCAGGGATTCTATGTCTACCGCAACAAGAGGCTCATCATTCCTGGTACCTGGTTCAGACTTTCCGGCAAGAAGGAGCTTATGAAGTATGCCCGTGTTCAAGTCGATATAGATTCTTCTTCAGATTCGCTTTGGGATATAGATGTGAAGAAATCCACTGCTGTAGTTCCCCCTATCTTCCGCGAAGTTCTAGGGCGCGTTCTCACTGTTGCCTCTGATTCCAGCGAGAGCCTTACCAAATACCGTGGCAAAAAGGAGAATACGCCTGGAATCACTCCAGTTTGGAATCGTATCGCTGACCGCGACAACACGGTCCGTTACGAAATCAATTTACAGCACCCTCAGTTGAGCAATTTTATGGATTCTCTCAGTCCTGATCAGCAGCGCATGTTCGAGCGCCTGATGAAATCCATTGAGATGGGATTTCCCATGGCTACAATGTACACTGATTGCAGCAAAGGCCTGTCGTTCGAACCTGAGGACAATTACGAATCTGAGCTGTTCGAATCTGGAATCCAGATGCTGAATCTTGGCGTCGATATCGATATTCTTAGGAAAACTCAGCCATGGTCGAACTATCCAGACATTCTCAATAAGCTAGGTGATTATCATGACTGACTTTCCATCTGCTGATTATGACTTAGACGCTTTCGTCATCAAGATGAAATATCTTGCTGAAAGCTCTCCCGGCAAATGCTCTGAAGACAATATTCGGAACATTGTGACTGCCATGGCTCCGATCGAGAAAGTGCCTCCCTCGGAGATAGAGAACGCAATCAGGCTCGTACTCGAGCAGACCAGCCATGTTCTTTCACAGTCCTATTACATTGCAACTCCTCATGAAAATTGGTATTATCCGAGGAAAGCGACCATCGATCTGTCGTTCACCAACCGCAATTTGGAATTCCTCTCCAGAGAGGTCGGCCTCAGCCAACAGGTCATAAACCGTCTCGATGAGAGCACTGATGAGATCATGAACTTCCTCGGAGATCCGACCAAGGGAGCTTTCTCGAGGAAGGGGCTGGTCATGGGTGACGTTCAGTCTGGTAAGACCAATACATATCTTCTGCTCGCCAATAAAGCGGCCGATGCTGGATACAAGGTCATCATCATCCTCACCAGCAATATCGGATCGTTGAGGAAGCAGACGCAGAACCGTGTGGATACCGCTTTCATTGGTCGCGATTTCGATTTCCAGACAAAATCATCCATCTCTACCCCGATTGGAGTTGGAAAGATAGATGATGGCCCTGTAGTCTATGGTTTCACCTCGAATAAGAACGATTTCAAGAAAGAGATCGCAGATACTCTTAATTTCCCGGTTAGAGACCCGAATATGAGTCCCTGTGTATTCGTTGTCAAAAAGAACAAGGATATTCTGTACAACCTCAACGATTGGCTGAAGGAACTCAATGTCAAGGAGGGCTTCGCCAAGATCAATCAGTCTATGCTTCTGATAGACGATGAGGCAGATTACGCTTCTGTCAATACCAAAAAGACGGAATCCTCCAGAATTAACGAGAACGTTAAAACTCTTCTCGGCCTGTTCACGAGAGCTTCCTATTGCGGGTTTACCGCCACACCCTTTGCCAATATCTACATAAATCCCGATGACAGAGACGATCTGTTTCCCAGAGACTTCATCTACTGCCTCGGCTCGTCAGACAATTACATCGGCCCCGACAAGATTTTCAATTCCGATGACGACTCGGACGACAATGCCTATCCGCGCATGCTGCAGACCATCCGCTACAAGCGCTCTCTGCTGAAGAGGGATCAGAAAAATGACGGGCTCGACGAACTCAAGCTCAAGCATACCAAAGAAGATGTTCTCAAAGGCATACCCAAATCGCTTCGCGAAGCCATCATGGAGTTCATTCTCTCATGTGCTATCCGCGACCTTCGCGGCAGGAGGAAGACACATATGTCCATGCTCATCAACATGTCTAGATTCACTGCCGTCCAGGAGGATATCAGAAACAAGGTCGATGATGAGTTCAGAAATATCCTGAAGAGCATCAAAGCCTATTCTGGACTGCCTGAATCGGAAGCCACCAAGGATGCCAATATATCTGATCTCAGAAAGGTCTTCGACGATCAGTATTATGACTGCGGCTATTCGTGGCTCAGAGTTCAGCATGCACTCACTACTGCTTCTCTGCCCATAATAGTCCGTACAGTAAACCAGAACAACGGCGCAGAAAGCATCGACTACAAGAATTCCCCCGACGGCCTGCGCATCATCGCTATCGGAGGCGACAGCCTTTCCAGAGGCCTGACTCTCGAAGGGCTCTGCGTCAGCTATTTCTACAGGCGCTCTTCCACCTACGATACGCTCATGCAGATGGGGCGCTGGTTCGGATATCGCGACGGCTATGTCGATCTCTGCCGTGTATGGATGACCGAGGAGAGCATCGAATGGTATACCTATATCAACAGGGCAACTGAGAAGCTTAAGGATCAGTTCTTCATTATGTCGAAAAAAGGCAGAACTCCTGAAGATTTCGGATTCCTTGTCGAAAACGATCTGGCCACCCTCCAGATAACAGGCCGTGCGAAGATGTACTTCGCTCCAGAAGTCGAATACATGCCGATTTCCATCAGCGGAAAGATGATCGACACTGTGTATTTCTATGCTGATTCAGCGCATGTAGAGGAGAACAACCGCCTGGTGGAGGACGTCATCTCCAGAATCGAAGAGTCCGGAATCAGATGTTGGAAGAACGAGTCCACCGGCAACTATGTCTGGAGGAATGTCCACCGCGATATGATTCTCGAGCTCATTGAGAATTACAACAATCCGGAAGACAATACGGAATTCGATACAGCTGTCATTTCGGAATTCCTCCGCAAGGAGAAAGCATCTCTCGAATACTGGGATGTGGCAGTCGTATCCAGGCACAAATCCGAGGGCAGATCTGGACCTTACAATTTCCTCGGTCATTCGATCAATATGCCTGCCCGTACTGCCCTTCATTTCGATTCTGTTGGTGTGCTCAAGATGACAAAGGGCATGCTTATCACTCCGACCGATATGGCAGAGGGGCTATACACTGAAGACGGCGGTTATGATGCGCCCAGGAGGAAGGCTCTCTTTGACAAATATCTCGAAGACACTAAGCGCGATGAATATGACGACGGCAAGAAGCGCAGCGTTCCTGCGATCGCCTATCTCGCTACCGATTCCAGAAGGCCGATCCTCCTGATTTATCTGATAGATCTGACCAGGCCTTCAGTCGAGATCACAGACAGCATAGGCGAGTGCCTTTCCGATCTCAAGGGCAGGCCACCAGTCGGCCTTGCTATCGGTTATCCCTCTTCGGATGAGCTCGGCAGCTCTACAGTCAAGATGTATCTGCGGTACCGTCCGAATATGATCTATAAGAGGTTCGGCAATGACGATATCGAGGAGAGCGATATCTGATGTCTCTTGGATACATACTTTACGACGCGAGCCATCCGTTCGATTGGAGGGTCGACAGCAGAACTCAGATAACCTCTCTGGCGCTGGTTACTCAGTACCCTGTAGATTTCGAATCGACAAGATTCATCAACGTAACCTCCGAGCTGCGCTTCGATGGCGGCTCCAATATAAGATTCGACCTTATAGACTACCAATACAGTCTGATGTTCGATGCATTCTGTCGCACTCTTATCGAGGACAGCAGAAATTTCGAGCCGAATCTTGCTGGTGTCAAGCATATACTTCGTCTGTATAACAACTGGAAGAGAATGTTCACTGGCCCTAAGAAGCTCGAATTACGGGAGATCCGCGGGCTGATTGGAGAGCTCGCTTTCCTTAGAAACTACATGTTCCCCAAATACGGCCAGTCCGTTTCTCTCCAAGCTTGGATGAATCTCAAGTTCGGCAAGCAGGATTTTATTGTCGACAGCACCTGGTTTGAAGTCAAGACAGCAACTACCGACGCCCAGACTGTAAGAATATCTTCCTTGGATCAGCTGGATCGCAGTTCTGCTGGCATTCTTGCTGTTGTTTTCCTTTCCAAATCCTCATCTGTATCCGACAGTGCTCTGACGCTCAATTCAATGTTCCGCGATGTTCGGGATTCCTTCGAATCCGATCTCGACCGTGATCTGTTCGTTCAGATCATGACTTCGATAGGCTATTCTGAAAAACCCGCATACGATGAGCATGTTTTTGAGATTTCCAGCATTCGCAGATTCTCTGTGCAAGACGACTTCCCTCGCCTCTGTCGCTCGACACTCAATATTCCGGGCATATCGAATGCGGAGTACGATATTCTTATCCAATCTATTACGAAGTATGAGGTGATCTGATGGAACTATCCGACTACCGTTCAGAGCTTATAGACGATGTCAAGAGGACAGCCTCTGCCAATATGTCTCTTGATCCTGAAGAATTCGCCAATATGGTTATGCAGACTCTTTTCGAATCCGATGAAAGTGGCGGTTTCACCCCCTGCTACTATGAGGGAGAGACAAAGAGAGGAAAGAAGATGGAGATTTACGGTTATGATCTGGATGAGGATTACAATATCTTGTCTGTCGTGGCTGTGAAATACAACGGTACTTCCTCGCCTGAGAAGCTGAACCGCACTGATATCGTCAAGATTGCCGATCGCGCGGCTACATTCGTCAACGAAGCACAGAAAGGAACTATACAGCAGTCCATCGATGAGAGCTGTCCCGCTCGCGATCTCGCAGATATGCTTTATTTCGACCGTGATAAGATCGAGCAGTACAAGATCTACGTCCTTACCGACAATCTCAAGAGCGATCGTATCAAGCATCTGGATGTAGAGCCTATCGATGACAAGGAAACCAGCGTCATTCTTTGGGATATCGAGAATCTGTACAACCTTATGGTTTCCAACGGAGGCTACGATGATCACGATATCTATCTGAAGGATTTCGGGGTCTCAGGCATCCCGTGCATCAAGGCTTCGCTCGGAGACGCTTCCAAATACGACTCGTACCTCTGCGCAATCCCTGGCCAGCTCCTCTGCGATTTCTTCAAAAAGTACAGGGGTAAGCTTCTCGAATCCAATGTCAGATCCTATCTCAAATCCAGCAAGAAGAACAAGCTGATCAGGGGAACCATCCTCAATTCTCCGGACATGTTCTTCGCCTACAACAACGGAATCACCGCCACCGCTATCGGTCTCACTACCGAGACGATAGACGGCGCCCTCTGCATCACTCACTTCAATTCTCTCCAGATCGTCAACGGAGGTCAGACGACAGTTTCCCTATTCGACGTCCAGATGAAGGACAATGCCGATCTCTCGCAGGTCTATGTCCCCATGAAGCTCACGGTCATACCGGGGGCGGAGCAGGAGGATATCGTCCCCAACATCTCCAAAGCCGCCAACACCCAGAATACGGTCAGCAACGCGGATTTCTTCTCCAACCATCCTTTCCACAAGAAGCTCCATACGCTGTCTCTCAAAACCCGTGCACCGATTGCTCCTGGAATGCCGTTCGCTTCCAAATGGTACTACGAGAGCGCGAGGGGCCAGTATGCCCAGCAGCAGCTCGGTATGAGCAAAGTCGATTCGGACAAGTTCAAGATGGAGTATCCTAAGAATCAGCTGATAACCAAGACCGATCTGGCGAAGTATCGCATGAACATCTACGGCATGCCCCATATCGTCAGCAAGGGTCAGCAGGATGCGTTCAGAGAGTTCGCGAAGAAGATTTCCGACCAGTATGAGAAGAGCCCCGACTTCGTCAACGAGCATTACTTCAAGGAGTCTGTAGCAATCACCATCATCTACCGTTCTCTGGAGAAGCAGGTTTCCAATGCTCCCTGGTACGAGAAAGGATACAGAAGCCAGATCATCAATTATTCCATGGCGAAGCTGGCGCTGATGCTCGACGAGCGCGACCAGCAGATCGACTACAATGCCATCTGGGATCGCCAGAGTCTCTCTCAGGAACTTATCGCCCAGTTCCTTGCGATCGGCGAGCGCGTGCAGCAGTCGTTCAACGAGGACAAGAAGGAAGCCAACATCGCACAGTGGTGTAAGAAGCCCGGCTGCTGGGAGGCTGTCAAGAATCTCAAGATTCCGTTCACGGCAGGGATTCAGAGAGCAGTGATCTCCAAAGGCGCTCAGAGATCCTATACGCGCGTGGCCCGCAGACAGGAGACTGAGAAGAGGACTATGAACGACCGCATCGAAGTCGTCAATCTCGGCTACGAATACTGGTATAAAGTCTATGAGTGGGGAATGGACCATAACAGCCTTGAAGGCCTCGACAAGGACTTCCTCATGACTGCCATGAAGATGGAATACGGTAAGCTTCCATCGGAGAAGCAGAGCACATGCATTCTCAAGGTTCGCGACAAGCTACGCGGATACGGAATGAAGCTCTGAATTTGGACGCAGCCGTCCCGTTTCGCATCGGTTAACTATATAGCGGCCGTATATGTTACGGAAGTCCGATGTCTAAGCCTCGCGTAGCTAGCCTGTTCGCCGGAATCGGAGGGGTCTGCCAGGGCTTTATCCAAGCCGGCTGCGAGATAGCTTATGCTAACGAGATCGACAAGAACGCCTGCAGAACCTATCGCGCCAATTTCAACGGGGCCCCATATCTCCATGAGGGCGATGTGTACGATCAGCATCTGAAGAAGAGCGACAAGATCGATATTCTTACAGCAGGGTTCCCCTGCCAGGCGTTCTCTATAGCAGGCTACCGCAAAGGCTTCGAAGACGAGCGCGGAGTTCTCTATACGCAGGTCCACAGGATGATCAAAGAATGCAAGCCCAAAGCCGTCTTCTGTGAGAATGTGAAGAATCTGATGAACCATGACGGCGGCAACACATACGATGTCATCAAAGGCTCCCTCAGCTCTCTGAATTACACTGTGAAGGAAAAGGTTCTGAACACCTGCGATTACGGCGACCTTCCTCAGAATCGTGAGAGGATCTACATCGTTGCATTCAGGAACGAGAAGGACGGAACATGTCCTGCCATGGACCGTTTCTCTTTTCCTGAGAAGTTGCCTCTGACCAAGACTGTACGCGACATTGTCGATTTCTCCGCCGAGGTTGACGACTATTACTACTACCCGCACAGCCATAAGTACTACCCGATCCTGGACAAGGCCATGGACGATCCGGACACGGTTTACCAGTGGCGTCGCGTCTATGTCAGAAAGAATATGAAAGGGATGTGCCCCACACTGACCGCCAATATGGGCACCGGTGGCCACAACGTGCCCATAATTCGCGACGATTACGACATACGCAAGCTGACTCCCGAAGAGTGCCTTGCACTGCAGGGATTCCCAGAGGATTTCCATTTCCCCGATAATGTGGCCAGGGGGCAGAGATACAAGCAGGTTGGAAACTCCGTTTCGGTCCCAGTAATCAAGAGAATAGCGGACAATCTGGTTAATGCCTTGAAACTTTGACTTTAGTCCTTTTTTCAAATTCTGCATTGTGTTCTTCAATGTATTTCTTCAAGGGCCTGTTTTGCTCCTTTACAGTAATCTTGTTGAAAGGCCTGATCATCTAGTCGTAGATTTCCTTAGGTATGGTTTTTTCAAGTTCGGGGTCATAAATTACATTCATGTCTTCATCAATAGTCATACGATAGCTGTTGAATAGACTGTCATGAAATGCATTGAGGCAAAGGACATTTTTCAAATCAGTTCTTTCTTCCCCATCGCCATCGCTCCATCTTTTTATGTGACTTGTAATCAGCATTGTCGGTTCTGAAATTCCAGTAAGGCAGCATTTGCCATCGCATATCTGGAGCATTTTCTCCCTGAGCTCTTTCTGATGGACTCTTTGCTTGGTTTTTCTTTCGATATATTCTCCGGGTGGCAGCTTTATCATATCTGCTTCTTCTAGGTCGCTGACTGATGGGTTTTTGATTAAATCATGCTCTTCCAGGTATCTGGCCTTTTTCATCATTCCCTCTGGGTCGCTTTTGAACTGCTCCCAGACTTTTCTTAAGGGCTCGCCTCCTTTAGAGAATCCTCCTTCCCCTTTGTCAAGAGTCTTGATGTTTCCAAAACGGAAGTTCATCTGATTCCTGTTCCTTCCCATTACTGTCAATGCCAATGAGAATTTTTGTTGACTGGTCAGATCCTTATTCAGGTAAAGATAGCAGGAGTAGATCAGCTCCTCTTCTGTCCAATGTTCACCCATAGTAGAAAGAACCGATTGATCCGGATTTATGCTTTATTGCACTTGTTAGAATTATTGTTTATAGCATCTATTGCTGGTTTCATGGCATTTTCTGCATTATTTTTTATTTGACACTCCCAGATGACAATTGTTGTCCATCCTTTAGCTTGCAGTTCAGCATAATTATTTTGATCTCTTGCCATGTTTTTTTCGAATTTGGGCTTCCAGTAATCTTGATGCGTCTTTGGTAGAGGCATGTCGCATATGGGGCAGCGATGCCAGAAGCATCCATTGATGAATATGGCGATTTTCTTTCCGGGATATGCGATGTCTGGTTTCCCAGGAGCCTTTTTCCAGTTAAGCCTGTATCCTGGAAAGCCTTTCTCTCTGAGGACCTTACGGGCAATCTGCTCTGGCCTCGTATTCTTCGAGCGATTTGCCTTCATCGTCTTCTCTATAGCTTCATTCAACGGTTTAGGATACTTTCTGTCAGTCGGCATCATTGTCGCCTTACCTAATTGTATGAAATGCCGGATCGGCAAATCAATCTCGGTTCTTCGATTACTGTGTAACATTTTAACTTTGATTCGTACCTGCATTTTTTTATTTCCTGATCGCCAGATTTTTAGATTCGTTTTCAGATCACATTGCGATGTCAGGTGCGGAGCGTATAGATGTCAGACTGTCGAAGAATAGGTGCGTTTTTGCTAAATTCTTTGTCGAGAATGCTGTCGTCTATCGCCTTCCCTACCGCATATTGAAGGCCAAACAGGTTGATGTCCAGATAGGCAACCCCTTCATAGTCTACATTCTAGTCGGTTCAGACAGCTCAGGCAATGACTGCATATATGTAGGCAAATCGAAGAACGGCATAGACAACAGGCCTCTGAGCCACGAAGGCGAGGACCGTAGCTGGGAATACTGCTATGTAGTCACTGAGAAGGATGACGGCTTCCTCAACGACGGAATCATCCAGTATCTGGAGGATCAGATCTGCTCCCGCATCAATCTTGTCGGCAGGTTTACTAATATCACTAAGGTGACAAACTCCGATACCGTCAACGATCTGGACAGATATAGCGGTGACAAGCTTATGGAGAAGGCGTTTCTTCTTCTGGATGTTCTAGGCCTCGATCTTACAGTTGAAACCGGGGAGCTGCCCATCGATATCGTTTCAGACTCTGTCGCATCTGTCCAGAAGCGGCTCGGCGATTTGAGGCTTGATTCGAAACAGCTGGAATCTATGGCTTTCATCCGCGACTCGCTGTTGGAAATGGATGCTTGTCTTAGAGTGGTCTTCAACGACAGCAGCTGGAATTACATGCGTGTAAGCTTCTATGACAAGAACAAGGCTCTCGTCTACTGTCGCGGTCTCAGAGATGGCACAATCAAGTGCTATATTCAGGGCGAGAGCGACTTCTTTTCGGATTCAGATGTTGTCTCGACAGCTCCTGGTGAAGTGTACGGAAGCTGCCACAGCGTGTTCTTTGTCAAAAATATGGGCGATGCCAAGAAATTAGTTGGCCTCTGTAGAAAAGCTTATAATCATCAGTATTCTAGAAAATGAGTAATCGGGCCTTTCG
>Ga0247611_10010255_pt1 | contig 11046 bp, 29 predicted proteins | sample 177DNAGHGhighgp2_FD_192422 | JGI IMG/M metagenome (GOLD analysis project Ga0247611, IMG submission 192422) | Sheep rumen microbial communities from Palmerston North, Manawatu-Wanganui, New Zealand - 1770 DNA GHGhigh gp2 | ecosystem: Host-associated > Mammals > Digestive system > Stomach > Rumen... | reverse complement strand
AACATCAGTAATGATAGGTGGCTGTATCAGTTCACAGGGCGTTAGGAATTATCTGTTCTATGGTGATGTATATGGTGAAATAAAAGCCTATGTAGATGGAACACTTGCGTATAACTATGTTCCCGTTAAGAGATTAAGTGATGATAAGGTCGGTTATTATGACATCGTGAATGGAGTGTTTAAATTGCCGATTGGTTCTGCACTTGTAGGTGGTGAAGAAATCCCGCCAATAGATATGGAGTCAATTGAGCAGGCAGACCTGTCTGTGATTGAAATCGGTGATTATGCCTTCTACAACAATGATTTGTCTAGCCTAACCTTGAGAGCAAATCAAGTTGTCGTGTTAGGTGAAAATGCTATTGAAGGAACACCAATCGCTAATGGTAGTGGGTATATATATGTGCCTAGTGATTTATTGGATGTTTACCAAGCAGATAGTGTTTGGGGAGCATATAGTTCGCAGATAAGAGCAATAGAAAGAGGTGTTTAAAATGAGCGAATTGATTAAGGATTATGTCGTTGTCGCAATTATGGTGGCGGTTTACCTGATTCTGTTGATGGCGAAGCCGTTATTTGGGGAAAAGACAAAGTGGATTCCTCTTACGGCAGGCCTTTTGGGAATCGGTCTGAATGCTTGGCTCAATTTGGGGTTTGATTTTAATATCTTCCTGACGGGTCTGGCTTCTGGTCTATCTGCAACAGGCCTTGACCAACTAATCAAACAAACATCAGGTTATTATGATGAATAGGACAATAGTCTTTTCATATTAGTTCTCCTTTGGGGCGGGTATTTACCCGCCTCCTTTTTTATTATGAAGAGGGGGGTGAAAATATGAATAACATACAGGTCGTTATTGTGATTCTGGAAAGAGAAATCATGGCAACGACAATTGTTGATGATGAGACAAATGATTATGTCAATTCACTAATTGAAATTATCAGGATGTTAGAATCATTATAAAAAAGAGGTGGGGAGACCCACCTTTGATATGGTATCGATATGGTATCGATACGATACTGTAACTGCTACTGTAACTGTCCTGTATCTGCTACTGCTTAAATGTCCACAGAATGTCCACGCTTTTGGAGTAATGATAAAGAATGGCAAAATATATGGGGCAATAAAAAAGAAAAAGATGGTTGTGGGAGTGTCATGTTAGAGAAAAATAAATAATGATAAAAAGTGATTCCCACTAATTCCTTTTTAGTGTTTATGAAGATAAAAAAGCCTTTTGTAACAGGCTCTTTTTGTTTTTCGAGGATTTGAAATGATGGAAAATGTCCACGGAATGTCCACCTTTTTAGAGTTTTTGTTTGTTGATGATGTCGATGGCTTCCTGCTGAATGGATTCGGATGGGTGTGAGTATTGTTGGAGTGTGGTGGTAATATCAGAGTGGCCCAGACGTTGTTGGATGGTTTTAATGTTTATACCGTTTTCAAGGAGCATTGTGCTGTGGGTGTGGCGGAGCATGTGACTGTGAAAATAGATATTAGTGGTTTTGGCAATATCACGATTGATTCTGGATAGTTGGTTGTTGTTTAGATAATTGCCGTTTTCAGTGGTGCATACAAAATCAAGAGTTCGGGAGGATTGCCTGCATGGAATGATTTGGTTGATGGTTGAACCGTTTGCAAGGGTTATGGTAGATGTTTTCCAGAACAGGTATGAGTCTATATGCGTGTGTTGGTTTGTTTTCTGCCGTGTCGCAAAATCGTTCAGGCAGTCTATTAGAATATCTGGAAGCAAAACAATTCTGTTTGATTGATTGGTTTTTGTGGAGGATATGGTGTCTATGGTTTGATGATTCAGGTGCATGCGGAGAATCTGTTTTTCAATGTGCATTGTTTTTCTCTGAAAATCGATATTATTCCATGTGAGGCCAAAGGCTTCGGAGATTCGGCAACCTGTGTAGTAGCAAATCATGAATGGAAGATAAAAAGGAGAATCAGGTGTCAGATAATCCATGATGGTTTTCCATTGTTCAGGGGTAAGGGTTTTGGATTTGTCGATTTTTGGCGAAATGGATTTCGGTTTGATTACCTTGACCATCGGGTTATTCTGGATGAGTTGCATTGGATTGATGGCATAATCAAAAATCTTTTTATACAGGATTGAAATCAGATTGAGGGAGGATTGTGACAGGCCTTCCTTTTTGATGTTGTTTAGGATTGTTTGAAGAGTGAATGGGGTGATTTGTTGTAGTTCGATGGATTTAAGAGGTGGAATAATGTGGTTGTTAAGGCATTGGCGATATTGTGTTTGGGTGTTGGGCTTTACGTTTGGGAGATAGTAATCAGCCCAGAGTTCTGCAAAATCGCCAAAGGAAATGTGGTTGGTTTTGGTTGGCTCGCCATGTTGTAAAAGATAGAGTGCTTCGTTCCCTGCGATGAGGCACTCTTTTTTTGTGCGAAAGCCTGATTTGGATATTGAGGTGCGTTTCCCGTTTACGTGGGCGGTCTCAATCCGATATTCCCAATTAGCGTTTTTGCGGTTCGGGAAGTTCTTATTCCTGTTCCTTACCGATACCTTTTTCATGATGGTTCATTATTTGGTCAAGGGCATTCAGGATGGCAGTTGTGGTTTTGATTTGATATGAGTTCATGCGAATGCCGTTATATAGGATTGGAAGACCTTCACGGTTAAGAAGGTTGAGCAGGAGTCTGGTTTGGATTCCGACATCAAGAACATTCTTAAAAGCATTTTCAATCTGTTCATCTGTTCCATACAGGGAGTTATTGATGAGGTAATCAATGGTGACGTTGTAATAATGAGATAGTTTTTGAAGGATGTCGGTTGATGGAATGCTTTTGCCTTTTTCATAACCTACATAAGAGGCTCTGGAAATGCCTATTCCATCGGCAACCTGCTGTTGGGTCAGGCGTCTGTGAAGGCGTTCTGTCTTTAATTTGTCTGCAAAATTGTAAGTGTTCATATAATACCTCCTGTTTATATGTTATAGCAAGGAATAAAAAAAGACAAGAAAAAATGACAAAGTGAAAAAAATAAAAAAAAGTTGCAATTACGTATTTACATTATGTAAAAAAACCTTTACGGTATTAGTGCAGGCGGATGAGCCTGCGGAGGTAAAAAAATGAAGAAAATCAGTTTTGGAAGCCGTGAGACATACCGAGTGAGTCTGGTGATGAGAGATTCAGATGGTTATCTGGCTAAGGACACTGTGTTGGTGTTCGCCCATACAGGTCTGGAAGCCAAGTGTCTGGCTATCGGAGAATGGATGTTGGATGATTATTTTGGTTTAGGATTCTGGACTGTTGAATCAGTATCTGTTGAAAAGGTTTATGAGGAGGATGAGGAATTCTGGAAGGATTTGCGGGCCCGATGTGGGATGATGGTGGGCTTCGCTATGAAGCGTGGAACATTTATGAAATGTTATCAAGATAAGGAGGAAATGATGATGGCAAAGAAAAATGTTGTGAGTGAAAAGATGGCTGATATTGAATATGGCAAGTATGTGCTTGCGAATGAAATCGCAGGTGAATGCATGATGAAGGGTGACGCTAATGGGATGGCGAAGTGGCTGAAGAAGGCTCAAGAACATCTGGTAAAGAGTGCGGAATACCGTGTTGGAGGTGATGAGTAATGAAAAACATGCCGACCTATTTCCCTGCCGTTGGGGAGCACCTGTATCTGAGACAGTTCACGGGTAATTCGTGGGTTGATGAGGTGAAACGCCCTTACACCGTTATCGGTGTGGATAAGAAAAGCAATCTGGTGATTATTCAGGAATGCGAACTCGTGTTCAATGGTCAGAGATATTATGACACGGTGGCGGATGAAATCAGGGAAGACCCGCATGGTCAGGTGATGGTTCTGAGATATGCAAACACGAAGAAGTATCCTAACAGATGGGTGGAAAAGGGGGTCGCTCTGAGTGATTACCCGCAGGTGGCCGTGTTTGGCCAATGGATTCATGAACCGTATCTGAATTAAGGAGGTGGAAGCATGACGATTCTGGAAAGAGAATATTATGAAACAATCATCAGGTGCTTGCCGAAGATTGTGGAGGAGTTGGTGAAGATTCGCAAAGCAATTGAGGAGGAAAAAGATGAAAAGAGTGAGTGACCTTGATAATGTCGGAGTTATCATGGAATTAGAAAATGGACAAATTGTTATTGAGACAATTCAGGATTGGAATCGGGTTAAGATTCTGGCGAAAAGCCTTGCAGAATCGCAGGGGCTTTATGGCCGATTATACAGAGGAATGTATGAGTTAGAGGCAGGAGGTGAATTGACTCTGCCGATGGTGATGTAAGGAGATGATGTTTAATGCTTCTGTTGTTGGCGATATATGGGTTATGGCTGACTAGCACTAAGTATCGGAGATACAAAAGGATAATTGATGAAACAAGAAAAAATAGAAAAAAATAAGCCATAGGCTCGTGGGATGGTGTCTGGCAGATGTTTGTGTGATGGATGATAGAGAATATATGCCGAAGCAAACATCTGGCAGGCAGGCTTAAAATGGCCTCTGGAGTAAAGATGGCTAAACAATATGTGATTCAGATTGTGATGAATAAAGATTGAAATAAACAAAATGAAAAAAACGTTTGACATATTATTTAGCCACCTATACGATGAGCATGCGGATGGGTTCCGCAGGAGGTAATGAAATGTTAGAAAATATTGTTGCTTTGAAGGATTATGAAGTTACCGTGAAGTATGAGACAATCCGCCAGAAGTATGAGGTTGTGGTTGAGGTTGAAGCGTTTGATAAGAACTCAGCGGGGTTTATCGCTATCGGTGAGGTTTGTGCGAATGAAAAGGGCAAGTTTGTGAAAATTGAGGTTGCAACAGTTAAGGAGGTATAACGATGAGAAATCTGCAAAGTTATTATCAGGAATGTCGGGAAATGCTCGACATCATCAATGTCCCATACGGCAGAATTAAGGAAGTGGTCGTAAATGGCCGTGCTAATTCCCGTTGGGGAAGTTGCAAGCGTTCTGGTCAGGGATATGTGATTGAAATCAATCCTGTGCTCCTGAGTGAGAAGGTGGAAGAAAAAGCGTTATACAATACGCTTATGCACGAGATATTACACACCATTGATTTCAATGATGGGCATGGGAGAGTCTGGAGGAGTTGGGCTTGCAAAGTCAACAATGAGTATGGTCTGGACATTAAACGTTGCGATGGTGATAAGGATTCAACCGCTAAGAAAATGTTGGAAGACCGTAGAATCATTAAATATGTGATTGGTTGCCCATGTTGTGGCAAAAGATATGAGTATCAGAAAAGAAGCCAAGCGGTTCAGCACCCAGAACATTACCGTTGTGGTCGTTGTGGCTCGGCTCTGGAATTGATTCAGGGATAAAGGAGGAAAAAATGAAAAAAATCAAGAAATACCAGATTGTGTTCCAGAACTGCGAGGGAACGTTCCCGCAGAAGTGGTTTGTCTATGACACTTATGAAGAAGCAAAACAGAAGGCTGACGAGTGGAATGAAGGGCGTGATACCACAGGGTTTATGTGGTCATGTTATAGCGTAATAGAAAAAGAGTGCCTGCAAAGTGAATAGAGGACATCAGGCAGAGATTCACCAGATGGGGAATATATCTGGATTCGCTTCTGGAAATGTTCCCCTGATGGTCGCAAAACGGGATGTAAATTATATAAAACAAAATGAAAAAAACGTTTGACATTTAAAAAGCATACCTATACGATAATGGTGCGGACGGGGTTCCGCAGGAGGTAATGAAATGAAATTGATTGATGTTCTGGAAGTTGCTCTGACAGAGGTGATTGTGGTTGACCCTTATGGCGAGATTGCTCGTGGGTGGTATGATGACCTGTTTGAGATGGTTGTGGATGATAAGGCATTGAGAGACAGAGAAGTGTTCAGCATTGTTCCTGAGGGTGAAGCCCTGAAGGTGTATGTGTTCTAAGGAGGGGAAGCAAAAATGATTGATGAATGGATTGATTCAATCGACCCTTCCAAAGTTGATGTTTCTGCTCTGCGGAGAATCATCTGGATTGATGAGGCAGAAATAAAAGAGGTTGATTGGGTGTATCAGCCAAAAAAGTTGCTTCATGAGGTTGAAATGTTAAAGAGGTTGTTGGTTAAAGTTGAAAAGAATCAGGAGGGGAGATAATGAAGCAAATCAGTTATCTGCCTAGATGGTATGACAAAAGGGACATCATGGCGAAGCAAAAGGAATTGGATGAAGCCATCGATGAATTGATGGAATCTGGCCTGTTGAATGAGGCGATAAAATCTGAACTAAGTGATTTATATCATCAGTTCTATTTATGGGGTGACACCTACTCCCGTAATCAACAGATAAGAAAAGTCAATAATCTGATTTTGATGGTGAACATGAAGGAGGCAAAGTAATGAGATATTATCGGACATTTAAGACAAAGGAAGACCGTGCGGTCTGGGAAAAGGAAATGCAGAAGCATGAAGGGTTCAAGGTGTGCTTCCGCTTACCTGTGAAACAGTTGATGAAGGAGGTTTACTTGCCTCAGGAAGTTATCAATGAATACCGCTATGCAGTGGTTTATAGATGGGAGGAAAAGTAATGAGATACAGTTTAGTTGGTGTTGATGGAAATGCGTTTTCCCTGATGGGATATACGGCACGTGCCCTGAAGCAAACAGGACATGCGGATTTGGTTGCAAAAATGCAGGAGGAGGCAATGTCAGGTGATTATTACAATCTGATTGCCGTGTGTGATAAATACATCGATATATGCAACGATGGTAATGATGAATTAGATTGGGATTAAGGAGGAATCATTATGGTATTTGATTACACAAAAGGGAAAAAAGTGGTGTATGTGGTAATGGTTTATTATCGGGATTATATTGATATGCGTTATTTTCACTATTACAGAGAGGCAAAAGAGTCCTTTGAAAAATTGTGCTCAAGAACTAATGAAGAGACAATCTCAATCAGTCTTTATGATATGAAAAAGGATTATCGCAAAGAATACAAAAGGTTTTAGGAGGCTGAACAATGGCATTTTATAAAGGATTGGAAAAGGAGTTCTGGGTTAATCAACCTGCACTTGCTTATTATTCTGGTTATGGTGGTGTTGAAATCAAGCGAGTATATGAGGGGTTTAATACCTATGTGGTGGTTGTTAGTGACGCATGGTATGGGAAGCCTAGCGTTCACAAAGTAAAAGTCCATGATGTTGTGAGACCGTTCTTCATGGTCAACAGCCATAAGATTTATCTGGATGAATGTATTAAAGAATAAACAATTTGAAAAAAACGTTTGACATTAAATAATCATACCTATACGATGATAGTGCGGGCGGATGAGCCTGCGGAGGTAAAATGATGAAATTAAGTAAGTTACATGAGAAGTTAGATGAGTTGTATTTGGTTCTGGATGATATGATTGGCGAAATCGAGGAAAAGATGGAGGCAATTGAGGATAGAGCCTGCGAGCGTGAGAGTGGTGAGATGACCGATAAGGAACAGGAACGCTATGACGCTCTGGATGATAAGTTAAGCACCCTCAGGGATGTTCAGGACAATGTTGAGTATGCCCGAGATGGTATTGAAGAAATCATGGACTAAGGAGGTATGAAGGAAATGAAGGAAAAAGAATTAAGAGAAGTCATGAATGAAGTTGTTGAGGAAATCTATTTCAATGCCTATTGTAATCTGCTGAGCAGTAAGGATTTCTACAATGATTATGTTAAAAGTGATTGCAATGATAAGACTGATTTCTCAATCGCTTATGATTATTACAGCAAGGCGTGTGAAGATTTAACAATCATCTGCCGTTTAACGGGTCGTGACATTAAAGATGAATTGGGCAAAATGCCTTACCCGATGGGTCGGGATGTGGAAATCACAGAATGGTGGACAGGGGGTGAACAGAATGTGGGTTAAGGTCTGGGTGAACTTCGATGACCTGTTCGACCACTGCAATCAGCAGGGAATAGATTGTCTGAATGCTATCAGGGAGGCGGGCAAGGAAGCCGAACTGATGGCTCGTCTGGAGGAGGATTACTCCGCAGATTCGGATATTGATGACATCACGGATTGGCTCTGCTATGAGTGGGATGATGTTCTGGAGACTCTGGGGATTCCCTACCATGTGGAAGGTGGCGAGGTAATTGTGGGGAGTTATTCCCGTGAATAATTGATGGGGATTATCCCCTGACCTCCTCAGAGGTCGTCTGGCAGAGATTTGAGGGAGGCGATGTAAAGAAGATTTACCGATTGAAATGTGTGGCAAATGAGGGCTTAGGAGCCCATATATAATGGTTTGAAATGAAAAGAAAACAATACATAATGTAATTGATAGTTGACAATAAATTAAGCAAAATATACGATGGATTTGGAGGAGTTGACACAATGACGAAGATACAGAAGGCAATCAGGGAAGAAATCAACAACGCATATAAAAGAGGCGATACCAAAAAAGTTATGTATGCGTTGGAGTTCGCTAAAAAACTCGGATATGAGATTAAGTTGAGAATTGTTAAGGATGAATTGCTATGGGAGGTTAAGTAATGAGAGGGGTTGACACATATCTGTTAGACGCAAGATTTGATTCTGCTCAGTCGTTTTACAGAAAAGCGAGAGTTGTAGATTGTGAAGAGTGGAAGTGCTTATACAGTTATGACACAAAGGTCATGGTGGTCAGCAATGAGGGGCACATCATGTTGAATGAGGGTGTTGATGATGAATTGCTGTTCAGCAATACAACCCTGAGACACATGGTAGAGTTGCTCCGCCAGACGTTTGGGTTTGACCATCCATGGAACAAAGAGGAAATCCTAAAGCGTGCTTGTTATGTGAAGATGAGCGATAAGGGATACCAGAGGATGGAAGACATGCTGAAAAATGCAAAGGATGTTAAGAAGGTCATGATTGAAGAAAAGGAGGGATAGGATGAAGTTAAAAGTTTACCGAGCCATGAAGGAGATAACTCAGGAACAGTTGGCTGAATTGTGTGGCGTGAGCCGAGCAACAATCATCAGAGCCGAAAAAGGAATGGGAAGAAATGTATCATTCGGAACGGCAAAGAAGATTGAAAAAGCAACAGGAATTAAATGGGATGAGTTATGTGAGGAGGCAAATGATGGAATTGTTGACAGTCAGAGAAGTTTCCAAGGTGCTTAAAACAAACCCTGAATATGTTTACCGATTGATTCAGTCGGGAAAGTTAAAAGGGATTAAGTTGGGGTCGCTAAAGGTCAGAAAAGAGGCTCTGGAGGAGTTCCTAGTTACGTATGAGGGATATGACCTTACAGACCCGACAGAAGTAGTGCCGTTAAGTAATGTGGCATAAAAAAAGCCTGCTCCCATCGGGGAACAGACCGTCAACACAAAGACAAGATTATTCTAAATTACGCATGGTGTGTTGTCAAGGAGGTAAAAATGGAAAACACAAAGACAGTATTTGAAGAATTATATTCGGTGAATGTGAATGATAAAACCGAAAAGAAGAATGGCCTGACTTATCTGTCATGGGCATGGGCATGGGCGGAAGTTGTCAAGAAATATCCTGACGCTACCTATTTGATTAAAACATTCAATGGTCTGCCTTATGTCTATGATGAGAACACGGGCTATATGGTCATGACTCAGGTCACAATCAATGGGGTAAGCCGTGAGATGTGGTTGCCTGTCATGGATGGAAATAATAAGGCTATGAAGAAGGATTCCTACACTTACAAGACAATCAAGGGTGAGAAGGTGGTTGAGCCTGCAACGATGTTCGATGTGAACAAGGCACTCATGAGATGTCTGGCGAAGAATCTGGCAATGTTCGGTCTGGGGTTATATATCTATGCGGGAGAAGATTTGCCTGAAGGTGAAGAGGTTGAAAAGGAGGTTGACCCTAGAATCAATCTGCTCACAAATGAACAGAAGGAATGGGCGGTCAACAAGTTTAAGTTAAAGAGAATTGAGGATATTGAAAGCAACGATTTAATCTGGTTGCTGTCTGAGATTCAGAAGAAGAGAGGTGCTAACAATGACATTAATCAGTAATGAAAAGAACCTGATGGCTCCTGTCAGCAAAGACATTGAGAATCTGCTTACCATTGGGGCGAAGTTGAAGGAATATCAGGAGGCTTACAACAATGGTGTGGAGAAGTTGAAAGAGTTCATGGAGGCAAACTCCATTAAGAAGTTTGAGAATGAAGATATTATCCTCACTTATATTGAGCCGACATATCGTGAATCATTCGACAGTAAGACATTCAGAGCAGAGCATGAGGATTTATACAATGAGTTTGTGAAGGTGTCTCCTGTTAAACCGTCATTAAGGGTAACGATGAGAAAAAAATGAAGGTCGGGGAACATGAGTTAGAGTTTAACCCTGAATTGCACCAATATGTCGTGGATGGGAAAATTATCCCATCCGTGACTCAGGTGTTAGCGGAAGCAAAGTTCGGGCATAAATATGATGGAATCAATGAAGATGTTCTGGAGAATGCAAGGTGCAGGGGAAGTGAGTTGCACAATGCGGTTGATAATTATGAAAAAAGTGGTCTGGAAAGAGATGATTTGATTGAGTTCCGAGATTACAAGTTCCTGAAGCGGTTGTTTGGATTCAAGGTGCTTCAGACGGAAATGCCTGTGGTCATTGATATTGATGGATTCATGATGGCAGGAACATTTGACCAATTGGAGCAGGCAAACAGTCTGTTTGGGTTGGCCGATATAAAGAGAACATCGGTTCTGGACAAGGAATATGTGAGTTATCAGTTGAATCTATACAGGATTGGATATGAACAGTGTTATCCAGACAAGAAGATTGATTTTCTGAAAGCAATTCATTTGAGAGATGGGGTCAGGAGATATGTTGATATACCCATCAATGAAGAAGTTACGAAGCAGTTGGTTAGAGATTATATGAGGAGGATTGAAAATGCTTAATAAGGTTGTGTTGATTGGTCGATTAACAAAAGACCCAACATTGATGAAGACACCGACAAATAAGAGTGTGGTGAGATTCATTCTGGCAGTGCCTAAGGATGAAAAAAAGACAGATTTTGTGGCCTGCGTGGCATGGGAAAAAGTTGCTGAGAGTCTGGCAACGTATCAGCATAAGG
>Ga0247611_10010254_pt1 | contig 11046 bp, 8 predicted proteins | sample 177DNAGHGhighgp2_FD_192422 | JGI IMG/M metagenome (GOLD analysis project Ga0247611, IMG submission 192422) | Sheep rumen microbial communities from Palmerston North, Manawatu-Wanganui, New Zealand - 1770 DNA GHGhigh gp2 | ecosystem: Host-associated > Mammals > Digestive system > Stomach > Rumen ... | reverse complement strand
CGGAACGGTGCAGAATTTCTCCGGTGGTCTGATGATACTTGCCTTCAAACCATTCAAGGCTGGCGACCTCATCGAAGCGCAAGGTACGCTCGGAACAGTGATCGAGGTGAATATAACGGCCACGAAAGTGCTCACGCCCGATAACCGCGTGGTGATCCTTCCGAATGGAGCGCTGTCTAACGGCGTAATCAATAATTTCAACGGACGCCCTTTGCGACGTATAGAATGGTCTGTAAGTGTTTCGTATGGAGTGGACGCCGAGAAGTGCAAGGAGGCAATTCTTGAGATTGTCAATTCCGACCCGCGTATTCTGAATAAGGATACAGATGTCTCCGAACTATACAAAACTCTTGATGTGTCGTCTTATCAGCTTTCTACCGTTAATTATCGGATGGACGCTATTCCTGATCCTTTTGTGGCTCTTAAGCAACTCAATGCAAACGATATCACGTTTGTTGTGCGTGCTTGGGTTGTCGGTAAGGACTATTGGGATGTGTTCTTTGTAATGCAAGAGCGGTTCTATACCGAGTTGCCGACGAAAGGATTCACGTTTGCTTATCCGCATGTGGATGTCACGATGTTAAATTAGAAATTACAAATTACAAATTGGAGGTTCTCTTAGGCAAAACATTAACTGAACTGCAAGAGGTCGCTTTAAGCGTAGGATTGCAGAAGTTTGCGGGCAAACAGCTCGCGGAGTGGTTATATGTGCAGCGCGTTCGTTCAATTGATGAGATGACGAATATCTCGCTCAAAGGACGCGAAGCACTCAAAGCCCGCTATACCGTCGGTCGACATGCTCCTGTTCGCGAAGCCGTCAGTGTGGATGGTACAAGAAAGTACCTGTTTGAAATCGAAAATCACCAATTACCAATTACCAATGAGCAATCCCGTTTCATAGAAACGGTTTATATTCCTGAAGAAGACAGAGCTACGCTTTGCGTCTCTACGCAAGCGGGCTGTAAGATGGGTTGTCGCTTCTGTATGACCGGCACACTTGGTTTTCATGGTCAACTTCCTGCCTCAGAGATCCTCAACCAGATCTTCGAAATAGATCAATTAGCAATCACCAATCACCAATCATCAATTACCAATCTGGTCTATATGGGCGAAGGCGAACCGATGGATAATTTGGATCATGTCCTGCGGTCTCTTGAGATCATGACAGCCGAATACGGTTGCGCCTGGTCGCCTAAACGCATCACTGTCTCTACTGTTGGTATTCCGAACATGAAGCGTTTCTTGGATGAGAGTGAGTGTCATCTGGCGGTCTCGATGCATAACCCCTTTGCGATGGAACGTGCTGCCATCATGCCGGCTGAGAAGATGATGTCGATCACGGAAGTCGTGGCTCTGCTCAAGCAATACGATTGGTCTCATCAGCGACGCGTGAGCTTCGAGTATATCTGCTGGGCAGGACAGAACGATACGATTCGCCACGCGAAAGAACTGCTCCGTTTGCTGAAGGGACTGAACTGCCGCATCAACCTCATCCGTTTCCATGAAGGGGTAGAGGATATCAAGTCTGACCGTCATTTCCCGGGCTCGAATGAAAAGCAGATGGAGTTCTTACGCGACTATCTTACACAAAATGGCCTCACTACAACGATTCGTAAATCGCGCGGTGAGGACATCCTTGCGGCTTGCGGTATGCTCGTCAATTCCCTAAACCCTAAATCCTAAATCCTAAACCCTACAGCAATTTACTCAACTGCTCGTAGTACTTCGGTGATACGGGGACAGATTTGCTCTGTGCCACATCCAGTTCTGCCTGAATAAATCCTTCCTTGTCTCTACGCAGCACTTTCACGTGTTGCGGATTGACGAAATACGAACGCTGGCAGCGGATAATACCATGTTTCTCCATCAGTTCTTCAATACCTCGCATCGATTGACGCAGCGAGTATTCTTTTAACTTCTCTCCCTCCATGTAATGAATCGAGATGTAGTTTTCCTGTGCCTCCACGAAGAGAATCACATCGTGCGCTATCACCAGTTTTAAACGACCTGTGTTATCGGTAAAGCGAACTAAGTTCTCTTCGCTCACTTCCACTTCGTCCGGTCGAATGTGGGCGATCAGTAATGCAAAGAATGTGTAAGGATAGCATAAAATTGTGAAGGATAACACAAAGCATTTTCCTAATGCGGGGAAATAACCGTACGTGCCCCACGATAGTGCCATGAAAAGCGCTGCAAAAGCAGAGAAGACCGTGATCTCGAGCAATGACCATAGAACGTACTGCCACCACGACAACGAAATATGCTTTCTCAGCGAACTCATCGTAATGCGCGATGCACATAGTACACCTATTAGGATACAGGTCAATATCAAGACATTGAAGATATCATTTGCATTCCCTCCATCTAAGAAACGAGCCATCCATTGACTTTCATAAATAAGGATAAATCCCAAGTAAAAAGCCGGAATACCTATAACATGCAACAATAATGCAGGTATTGATAAGAGAGATTTAGGAGTTTTAGCCATAATTTTAGTCCCTTTTTCTGGTGTGACGAATTTTTATTTTTCCGAATTTCGTCACACTATTTGCGTTTTAATCATCATTTTGCCCATTTTCGTCACATTTTTTCGTCACTAATCACAATTAGTTGTGAAGGTGATGAAATAGCAGTAATTTTGCAGCGTCAAACGAAAAAATATTGTATAATCTATTTAAAAATTACGTATATGAAAACTGTAAAACGAATTGGATTTGACCTTTTGGTCGTTCTCTATTGCCTACAGTTGCCTGCTGTAATTGCTTTTTTAGTGTATAATCTTTAATTAATTCTATATAGTTATGGACAAGACCATTCTTATTATTCCGGAAAACGGATTACAATTTGACTGGAAAGCTATTGCTGCTAATCCGAGTGCTCAACATGAACCGAAGATCGACGTCAATGCCTATAAAGCTATATATACTAATAGGATTGCGCAAGCGCGCGCACGTGGTTATGAACCGGTGTTGGTTAGTCTTCCCATCATGGATGAGAACCGTTACTTCACCTATGTTACCCGCGGCATGACCATGCAGCAACGTATTAATGTGCTCGCTTGGCTTGGCGGCAGCACGGAGCGCCTTCGTAACATTCAAGCGATGTACAATCTGGCGCTGTTCCGTTTAGCCGCTGTGCAATGTGTTCATATCTTGGATATCACCAGCCCGATGCTGGCTAATCCGCGTTACCAGGAACTCCTTCAACTCGATGGCATCTCGCTTTCCAAACAAGGAGAAGAACTCGTTAACGACGTATGTTCTTCTTCGCGTTTTCTCGCGCCATACGTTGTTGCTCCTGCTGCATCTTCTCTAGACGCTGCATAAAACCTGATTTCGGTTTTCCTGCCCGTTTCTTCTTGTTCGCCTCTATCTCTGCGAGCATCTTTTTGTCGTCCAATGCCCAACGGAAGATCATCGTCTGGATGATAGTGATGAAGAGCGATACGAGGTAATAGAAGCTCAGTCCGGCTGCGTAGTCGTTGAAGATAAAGAGGAACATCAACGGCATCGCATACATCATATATTTCATGAACTTCATATTCGGGTCAGTAGCCTGAGACTGCATCGTGATGAAGGTGTAGCCGAAGTTGGCAATTGTCATCAACAAGCAGAACAAGGACAGGTGATCGCCTAAGAGCGGGATATTCGTGCCCCAGTGGAAGACGGCATCGTAGGTCGAGAGGTCATCCGCCCAGAACAGACTCTTACCACGTAACTCAATAGCGGTCGGCAAGAACCAGAACATAGCCATCAATACCGGGAACTGGAACAGCATCGGTAAGCAACCGCTCATCGGACTCACGCCGGCCTGTTGATACAACTGCATCGTAGCCTGCTGACGCTCCTGCATCTTTTCTGCCGGATATTTCTCATTGATCGCATCAATCTGCGGCTTCAACGCGCGCATCTTCGCGCTCGATTTATAGGATACGAAGACGAACGGCAGGATGATGAGCTTGATCACCAAGGTCATCAACAGGATCACCCAACCGATATGCATACCCCAACCGGTGAACAAATCGAACATCGGAATGACCAAGATGATGTTGATCCAGCTGACGATCTTCCATCCCAGCGGCACTAAACTCTTCAAATGCAACTTATCCTCTTTTGCCACGCCCTCGTCGTATGACTTAAGGGTGTTGTAGTGGTTCGGACCCATGTAGAATCGGAAACCGGTTGTATTCGTGCCCGTGATATCAAACGGAACATGGGTGCTGGTAGAGTATTGCTTTACAAAACCCGAACTGCTGGGTAAGGGACGCGAATAGAAGTTCGCGGAGGTAAACGCATCGTCCGCAATGAAGACGGTTGAGAAGAACTGGTCTTTGTAACCAATCCATTTCACGTTCGCGCTCTCTTTCTCATGATCTTCCTTGCTCTCGCTCAACTTCTCGATGTCTCCGCCCACCAGCATGTATTGCAACTGCGCGTAGCGCTCCTCGAACTTACGTCCTTGCTCATGTTGGGGTACGACTTGACTCCATTCTACGTCTAACGAACGTACGTTTTGCGCTAACTCTGTCTGCAGTTGGTGAGGCGCCAAGGTGAAATAAACCATGTAGTTGTCCGACAACTCATAGATGAAATCCAACCATGCCTCTTCGTTATTCGTCTTCAAACGCATCACTACGCGGTTGCTATCCTGAGCAACGGGTGTGAAGTATAGGTTAGAGGTCTGTAGAATACGGTCGTTGACAGTACGAAGCGTGAAATCCAGTTTCGATTCCCCTTCTCCGAACAGACGCAGCGGGTTGATCGTGTCACCTGACGCTTTGTACTCCGGTAACTCGGCGCGTTTGATCTCGCCGCCCAGGGTCGATATCGTCAGACGCACCTTACCGTTGTCTAAAACGACATGCTCTTCTTCTCCCTGCGCTGCTATGGCAAAAGGACCATACGCCTCTTGCAAACGATTTGTAACTTCTGTTTCTGTTAACTCTTCCGGTTCTGCTACCGCTTGTTGGGCTTGTTGCGTCAATTCTGCAGTCTTCATCTGCGCTTTGCGCTCTTCCATCCGTACCGCTTGAATCGAGTCTTGCTGGCGTTGACGCTCAGCTAACTCCGCTTTCGACGGACGGTTCAGCATCGAAAAGCCCACAATAATTCCGGCTATCAAAAGAAAGCCAATCCACGTGTTTTTATCCATTCAATATGTTGTTTTTGTTTATTTCTTCTTCATTCTACCGAACATCAGTCCTACATACAGACGCGGACCGCTCGGAGTCATAAAATTGCTCCATTTGACATCCTGGGATAATTTACTACCCGTTTTGCCGAATGGAAGCATATAATCAATGCGAATAAGTAGCGCTATGTGGTTTCCGAAATCTATTTCCAACCCCACATACGGGTCCATGTAGAAGAACGGCGTCTTGGCATAAGACGCATTATAATTAGTGGTGTCTCCCGTAGCTGTTTCTACGGGGGTGTAGCCTAACGAATCCGTAGGAACAAAGAGACGTTTCATAGTACCTCCTCCTACAGAAAGTCCGATCATCGGACGTACTTTTCCCCAATCGGTATAGAAATCGCATAGCGCTCCTCCCCAACCGGTGCGGACATTCGAACCCGTACCTGTCAGTGGCATCGTGCTCACGTGACCCTCTCCTCCTAAGTGAATATGGTCAAGGAAATGAATACGCAACTGTCCGCCGAAACCATACGCAAAACCGGACTTTGGCAAGCCTTTTACGTAGTCGTAACTACCCAAACCGGTGTTACTGAACACCTTCGTCGGATCGTCGGCGAAGAGGTATCCGGCATGCAGCATCATACCACCGGATATACCGGTGAACACCTTGCCTGCATTACTCTTTTTCTCTTTCTTGGGGGCTTCTGTCTCAGCACTCTCCTGCTCCTGGGCAAACATACCCAGGGGCAGAAGGGCTAAAACGAGAATCAATAATTGTTTTCTCATTCTTGTGCAATAATATCAAATGCGACATCCATCATATTCGTGAACGAATTCTGACGTTGCTCAGCCGTAGTAGCCTCACCGGTCAAAATATGATCACTTACGGTGCAGATGACCAACGCGCGTTTACCTGCGCGAGCGGCATTCATGTAGAGCGATGGTGCTTCCATCTCATCCGCCAACACACCCATCTTGGTCCAGTTCGCTTTGCGCTCATCTTCGCAGTAGAAGATATCGGCCGAGAATACATTACCTACATGGTATTTGTATCCGCGTTTCTCCGCAGCGTCAACAGCCTTGCGGCAGAGGTCGAAGTTGGCAATCGGGGCATAATGACCCGGTAAGTTATACTGCTGATCCCAGTTGCTGTCGGTGCAGCTACCCTGTGCAATCACCAGGTCGCCTAAGTTAACGTACATCTGGCGGGCACCACAAGAGCCGACACGGATGATCGTTTCTACATCGTAGAAGTTAAAGAGCTCATAGGTGTAGATACCAATCGACGGAATACCCATACCGTGACCCATGACGGTCACTCTCTTTCCTTTGTACGTACCGGTGAAACCTAACATACCACGTACGTTGTTGATCTGAACAGGGTTCTCCAAGAAACGCTCTGCCATCAGTTTTGCACGCAGCGGGTCACCCGCCATAATCATTGTCTTTGCAATCTCACCGTACTGCGCACCAATATGCGGAGTAGGACAATTTTCTTTTGCCATAATTGTTTTGTGTTTTTTAAAAGGTTAATATATCGTTAAACTTTCAACTTTCAACTTTCATCACCCGTTCCATTTAAACCACTCAATCGCTTTCTCCAGGTCCTCCGGGGTGTCAATTCCTATTGTTGGTGTGTCGGTCACGCCCACACGAATCGAATAGCCGTTCTCTAACCATCGCAGTTGTTCCAACCGCTCTTCTTTCTCCAGCGGACTCTGCGGTAACTGAGTGATCTTCTCTAACACATCGGCCCGATACGCATAGATACCTATATGCCGGTAATGCGAACCGTCCGAACATGCAATCACTTTGCGGCTGAACATCTTCGCGATTCCGCTTGCCTTGTCCCATTCCACTTTCGGCGTGTTGACGTTCTCCAGATCTTCCTTGCTGTCTTTGTCTGTGAACGGTCGCACTAACGTGGCGATCTCCGTGCCTTCCTGCCCGAAGCATTGCATCAGCGCTTCGATCTGTTCGGGTTGGATGAAGGGTTCGTCGCCCTGTATGTTAATGATCACCGTGTCGGTGTTGTTCTGATCCCGCCAAATGGGTGTCGTAATCGCACGGTAAGCTTCCAGACAGCGGTCTGTGCCGCATTTGTGGTCGGCTCGGGTCATCACCACTTTGCCGCCAAACGACTCTACTGCATCGTATATCCGGTCATCATCCGTCGCTACCAGCACGGTGTCGAGGGCCTTGATGGCTTGCTCGTATACACGCCGAATGACGGTCTTGCCGCATATCTCTGCGAGCGGTTTACCCGGAAAACGAGTCGAACCGTATCGCGCCGGTATAATTCCTATAAATTTCATATATCAATTTACAATCTCCAATTTACAATTTACAATTCATTGCGCTCGATTTTCGAGAGCAATGTGATCGCTCCTCCTATTGTCTTCACATTTGTGATGGTTACCATCCGTCTACCGGTAGGTAGCCCTTTCTTATCTTTCTCTTCATGCAGTGTGCATCGTTCGGGTCGCGTCACGGCGTATTGCACGATGTTGCCGAACATCTCCGATTGCCAGTACGCCTCTTTATGCTGCACCAGGTACATCGTCATTCGTTCGCCCTTCAGCAAAATCTTCTCTACGCCCAAACGGCAACAGAGCCATCTCAACCGCACTACTTCCAGCAGTTCCTCTGCGGGTTCGGGTAGTACACCGAAGCGGTCAATCAGTTTCTTGCGGAAGTCTAACAACTGCTCTTCGCTATGCAAACTATCCAGTTCCCTATATAAGGTGATACGCTCGGATATGTTCTCGATATACTCCGTCGGGAAACAAACCGGAATATCCGTCTCCAACTGCGCATCTTGGCACCATAGGCGCTGTGCGCCCATCATTCCATCATTGAGCGACATAGTCGCGCTCATTTCATCATTTCCCAACCCTTCCTCCTCGCGTAACTCCTCCATCGCCTCGTTCAATATCCGCTGATAGGTCTCGTAACCCAAGTCGGCAATGAAACCGCTTTGTTCGGAACCTAACATGTTTCCTGCGCCGCGGATATCCAGGTCTTGCATCGCCAGATTGAATCCTGCTCCTAACTCTGCGAACGTACTCAATGCTTCTAATCGTCGCCGTGCATCTTCGGTCAACAACTCTTTCTCCGGTGCGATGAGGTAACAATAAGCCTTTCTGTTGCTTCGCCCTACACGTCCTCTCAACTGATGCAGATCCGCCAGACCGTATTTATCGGCGCTGAAGATAAGTATCGTGTTCACGTTCGGTATATCGACACCTGACTCGATGATCGTGGTCGAGAGCAGGATATCGTAGTCGTAGTTGATAAACGCTTCCAATCGTTCCTCCATCTCTCCTGCCGGCAACTGACCGTGTGCGACCACGATACGGGCCTCCGGCACTAATCTCCGTATACGGTTCTCGATACGCGGTAACATCTCGATGCGGTTGTTGACGATGAAGATCTGGCCGTTGCGACCCATCTCCAACTCAATCGCCTCTTTGATGATATCTTCGTCGTTGACGGTGATCAACTCGGTCTGCACCGGATAGCGGTTCTGGGGCGGGGTAGTCATGATACTCAGGTCCCGTGCGCCTAACAGACTGAACTGCAGTGTTCGGGGTATCGGCGTTGCCGTCAAGGTCAGTACATCGACGTTCGTGCGCAGACTCTTCAACTTCTCCTTCGCCGCTACGCCGAATTTCTGTTCCTCATCGATGATCAGCAATCCCAAGTCGTGCCATTTCACGCTCTTGCCGATCAGTTTATGCGTGCCGATTAATATATCTATCTTCCCGGCCTCAAGCTCATCCAAGATCTCCTTGGTCTCTTTCGCGCTCTTCAAGCGGCTCAGGTATTCAATCCGCACCGGCATGTTCTTCATCCGCTCGGTGAAGGTGTTATAGTGCTGCAAGGCCAGTACGGTCGTCGGAACCAATACTGCCACTTGCTTACCGTCCGTCGCTACCTTAAACGCCGCACGCATCGCCACTTCCGTCTTACCGAATCCCACATCGCCGCATACCAGTCGGTCCATCGGCATCGGACTCTCTAAGTCGTGCTTCACATCCGCTGTCGCTTTCGCCTGGTCCGGTGTGTCTTCGTAGAGGAACGACGCCTCCAACTCATGCTGCATGTAGCCGTCGGGCGAGTATGCAAAACCTTTCTGTTGCTTGCGTGTTGCATACAAACGAATCAGGTCACGAGCGATGTCTTTTACTTTATCTTTCGTCCGCTCTTTGAGTCGTTCCCATTGACCGCTTCCGAGTCGTGCTATCGTCGGTTCGCTGCCTTCGCGTCCTTTGTACTTACTGATGCGGTGCAGGTTATGAATACTAACGAACACATTCGCTCCGTCGCGGTAGTTCAGTTTGATCATCTCCTGCGGCTTACCGTTCACCGGCGTCGTGACGAGACCTCCGAACTTCGCAATACCATGATCGCTGTGTACGACGTAGTCACCTACCTGCAACTGGTTGATCTCGCGCAAGGTGATGATCGCTTTGCCGCGTCGTGCGTTCTCGCTACTCATCATCACGCGGTGGAAACGCTCGAAGATCTGATGGTCGGTATAACAGCATATCTTCAATCCCTTGTCCACAAACCCTTCATGCAGTGTCGCGTTGATGCCGATGAAAGAGACCGCGACTTCGTCACTCAAAGAAGAAAGACCACTATCGTTCAAAGTAGAAAGAGGCTTTGAGTCCGAAGGACGGTCTTTGGTCTTTGTACTTTCTACTAATGATTCAAAGATCGCCTTCAGTCGGTCCAGTTGTTTCTGCTGCTCCGCTAAGATATAAATCTTATAGCCCTCATCGATATGCTTCTTGAGGTCGTCCGTCAGGATATCGAACTGCTTATGGAATACAGGCTGCGGCGTCGTGTCAAAGGCTATCTTGCTATGCGTCGCAAACGTACTCTTCTCCGCCATCTCGATCGTCTTGCGGTCCTCTAACCCGTAACCCGTAACCTGTAACCCCTCTAACTTAAATCGCACGATCTGAAAATCATTGCTCACCCACACCGTTTCCTTTGTCAGATAGTCGACAATTGTCCAATGTCCAATGTCCGATGTCCAATCTTTCGAAGAACCGACAATTTCGGCAGAATCTATACGGTTCTTCGAAAGCTGGTCCTCTATATCGAATGTACGGATGCTATCGATCTCATCGCCGAAGAAATCCAGTCGGTACGGGTCGTCGTGACTGTAACTGTATACATCTACGATTGATCCTCGTACGGCATACTGCCCGGGTTGGTACACAAAATCCACGCGCTCAAACCCTAAATCGGAAAGCTGAATGCTGAGGTCTGACTGCTTCACTTCCTGTCCCACTTTCAGCGTCATGCTTTGTTTCGCCAACTCTTCTTTTGCCGGCACCGGTTCCGCTATCGCCTCCGGATACGTCACGATGATAGAGGGCAGGGTAGTGAGCGTCTCTGTACGCTGAATGACCGCTGCGTCGTCAATGGTCCGTCTCCGTTTACTGCTCGGGAAGAACCCTGCGTCGGCGCCAAGCGTCTTCAGGTCGCTATATATGTACTGTGCACTTTCTGCATTGTCAAAGATCACAAATAGGGGCTCGCGTAACTGCGCCAGCGCCAGCGCGCGTGCAGAAGCGTGCAAACCGCTCAGTAACACGTGTGCGTTGTTATGCGCCAATGCTTTCCGAACTGCTGCCAGTTCCGGATGCTCCCCAAATAGTATTTTTAAGTCCTCAATATTCACGCGCGTAATTACGCAAACTAAATCGGGTGCAAAGTTACTACAAAAAATTTGAAGTACCAAATAAATTGACAAAAAAATGAATAATGCTTGCATATGTCGAAAAAAAACTGTACCTTTGCAGCCTGTTAGCGTATGATTGTTATTTTTGATTTGGACGGAACGCTGCTCAATACGATTGACGACTTGGGTTATGCGTGCAACTATGCCTTGGA
>Ga0247611_10010253_pt1 | contig 11046 bp, 10 predicted proteins | sample 177DNAGHGhighgp2_FD_192422 | JGI IMG/M metagenome (GOLD analysis project Ga0247611, IMG submission 192422) | Sheep rumen microbial communities from Palmerston North, Manawatu-Wanganui, New Zealand - 1770 DNA GHGhigh gp2 | ecosystem: Host-associated > Mammals > Digestive system > Stomach > Rumen... | reverse complement strand
GCGCGTGGCCACCGCCGCCGAGCTGCATACCGAGCAGTTCCTGCGCCTCGTGGAGCAGCACTTCCGCCAGCAGCACTCGCTCGACTGGTACGCCATCCAACTCAACGTCAGCCCCAAGCGCCTCAGCATCTGCGTCAAGCAGACCTCGGGCCGCACCGCCACCGAATGGATCGACCGCCACCGCCTGCACGAAGCCACGCGCCTGCTGCGCCAGGGCCACCGCTCGGTCAAGGAGGTCTCCGCCGCCCTCGGCTTCCCCAACCAGTCGGCCTTCGGCACCTGGTTCAAGCGCCAAACCGGCACCAGCCCCATCCACACGAAAGGCATTCAATGACGCCGCCCGCACCAGCACCTACTACGCCTTTGCCCCCTTCATCGGCGCCGCCCTGTCGTTCCTGCTGCTCGGCGAGCCGCTGGCGCCCCTCTTCCTCCGCACCTATGTATTGAAAAGTGAAGGGTTCGCCCTTCACTTTTTCACTTCTTTTTCCCCTTTTTCCAGTCGAAATAGATCATTCCGGCCATCCATAGCAGGGCGCAGACTATGGCCCAGAATGCTCCTGTGTTCATAGCAGAAAACTAACAGTTATCCAACGTTGCATTGATGTCATTCTGAACCCGTAGGCGTCGGGGTCGAGGTAGGACGTGCCTTGGTAGAGCATCATATATGCAATGGTGGTGCGCCCCAAGCGTAAGCCGAAGGTCCAATGTACGCCCCATAGGTCTGCATTGTACGTCGCCGTGTGGTTCAGCAGGCGGCGGTAGTTGATGCCGGCACCGAGGTAAACATCGCCTTCCGAAGTGGCATTCCATATCGCCGATACGGGAATCAGAAGACTGGTCTGCGTCTCGCCGCTGCTCTGGCCGAAAATGTCGGCAGCAGTTCCGCTCAAGTCGACGTTTGGCATCATTGCTGCATTGAACAGCGCCTGACCCTGAAGAGTGAACGAACCAAAATTGAGCCGGGCGTCGAGGCCGGCGTGGCATTCCAGTCCCAGTCGGCCCTTCAGCGACGAGTTGGGATAGCGCAGGCTGGCAGTTCCGAATCCTGCGGCGGGTCCGATTTCGAACATCGGCAGGTGGTCGCGGTGCTTGGGCGCCACTTTGCCGCTGGCCTTGAGCGGAGCGCGGTCGGTGGCCCATTGCAGGGTCAGCTCGGTGAGGAAGCTGCAGATGCGGTCAAGACCTTCGTAGTCAATCAGGTCGGCATCGTCTTCGGGCTTGTGGTAGGGCGATTTCAGGCCTGTGGTGACCGCCAGCGTCGGCAACTGGCCTATGCTGGCAAAGGGTTCGGTGTCGGTGGCCGTCAGTGCCGACGTCTCAAATCGTTTTAGTTTCAGCGTCATCCCTTGCTCGTCAGCAATCTGCCTCATCGTCTTGTCGGCACCGTCAAGGGTGGCAACGCCCTCGATCACAAGCGCGTTGTTGGCGCTGAGCCAGCCCACCATATCGATGCTCATCATCACTTTGACCTTATGGATGTCGTCACCCATCATCCGCACCATATCTTTCGAGCCGTACAATCCCTGCTCCTCGCTGTCGAAAGCGGCGATGATAATGCTGCGTTTCAGCTCGTTGCGGTGGACGTAAAGCTCGCGGGCAATCTCGATCAGGGCCGTGCTGCCCGACGCGTTGTCGTCGGCGCCGTTATGGATCTGCCCGTTTTTTACTCCGATGTGGTCATAGTGAGCGCCCAGCACTATATATTCGTCCTTCAGCACCGGGTCGTTGCCTGGAATCATCATAATGATGTTGCTGATCATCCCGGTGTCATAGTCATAGCCTCTCGGCGACAACCTCGGTCTGAATGGGTACAGGCAACTGTCGCCGTAGGGCTGCAGGCCTATCGCTTGGTATTGGTTCAGAATATATTGGCGTGCTTTGGCACCGCCCACACTGCCCGCAAGACGGCCCTGCAGGCTGTCGCTGGCCAGCAGGTACAGATGCTGCCGTAGCCGCTGCTGGCGCGACTGTTGCGCGTTGGCCGACCCGGCACACACCGTCGCCATCAGCACGGAGACAGTAATGATTAAAATGGATTTTCTGTGCTTCATAACTTTACCGTAACGTTTATTCAAAGAAAATATTATGTCTGATACGGCAAGGCAGCACAAGGTTAAAAATCGGTGAGAGAAAAAATGGTCAATGACCTAAGTGTACAGATTGGCTTCCTGCAAACATAAATGGAAGTGATATGGAGTCGCCATCAAGTCCGAGCCATTCAATCTCTATTGTATGTGTGCTAGAACCAAGATTTTCCCATTTGAAGACGTTGTTGTAAGGCAGTGTGTCAACAGTCTGTAGTTTGTTGTCGTCAAAAAGGATAGTTGCATCTATTTTTCTTCCAGTCTCACCGTCGATCGAAATGTCAGCAGATGCTTTCCCGTCAGATTCTGACTCAATTGTGACAATTACATCAACATCATCTATGTTTTTTGAAAATGTCAACGATGTGTTGGCCTTGATGCAGGATTATACCATCATTGAAATCACTGTTGCCAGTACGGCTACAAGCAGTTGCCCATGTTCGGCCTGATGGACAACAAGACCGGCAAGGTGGTCTTTATGACCGACGGCCACTTCGACTTCAAGACCCGTCTGGAGCCCGAGGTGCATCAGGGGCGCGAGTTCCCCAAGGAGAGCCACTACGTCTTCACCAACGCCGACGGCTCGCGCGCCGAGCTCGATGTTGAGTGGGTGGACCAGCTCGAGTTTTGGGACATGTACGAGATGGCCGGCGAAGAACTCAAGCGCCGCTACGACGCCATCGGCATGCGCATGCAGTACTGCCGCTACTACGCCAAGGGCGGAGTCCGCTTCACCCCCGCCGGCAGCCAGACCCGCGAAGCCCACGGCGACATGATCTACGAATACGCCTACATGGGCATGCCCGACCCCGCCGCCCACGTCTGAAGCGGCGTACCTATAATCGTTCCAAGGATGACACTGATTCCACACAGAGTCATCCCTTTTTTCGGAATTTACTTGTTCACTTGAAATACGTCACGCTACAGACACTACTTATTCCCTTTGCGGTATTCGGTGGGCGAGAGGCATGTGTGTGTCTTTAAGTACTTGCGGAAGGTGAACTGCTCGGGGAATCCGAGGCGGTCAGCTATCTCCTTCACCTGAAGGTCACTCTGCATCAGCAGGTGCTTGGCCTGTCCGATGACGAAGAGATGAATCCACTGCATCGGAGTCTGACCTGTATGTTGTTGGATAATAGACGAGAAATGGCGCACGGACAAAGCGGCTTCAGCGGCATAGTCCCCCACCGTGCGCCGCTCGGCATAATGCAACGACAGCGACCGCATGAAATCCACGAAGACCTGCTCGCCATGCGAACGTTTTCGTTAAGCCGAGTGCAGAGGGCAAATCACGAAGTGTTTGCACTATGCTGAGGCGAGAAAACGACTCATGAAATGGAAGGTTTCTCCACAACGGGATGTCGGTTGGAGGCCATCTCATAGAGCACCTCCAGTATAACCCGAATCCGCAGCAGCGACACAAGGCGGTCATTCATCTGGCAGAAAATCTCAGACGACGGCTGTAGTGCCTCGCGGTTGGCAATGCGGCGTGCAGTGTCGAGAACGCGATGGGCCATATCCTCATCCAGCATGATGCAGGGCAGTGATGCGCTCACCACTGGCATTATCCTTGGAAAGAACGCTGCCGTCTCGCCTACAATCAATTCGGCCTCCTCAACGATGACGCACTCCTCATAATCCTCGCTGCGTTCCACCTCCACCATCGGCAGCATCGGGGTCACCACCGTCGCCATGCTGGGTGCGGGCGTAATTGCCTGCTGCTACTTCTTCGGAGGCGTGTTCGACGGCACGATGTTCGTCTGGTACGACTGGGTGCTGGCCGTCATATGGTTTGCCGCAGTCTTCATCCTCAGTTTCCGCTCCAAACTCTACTGGAACCTAGGCAAAAAGACTGGGTACCCGCTCACCGAGCAGTCCGCATTCGGGCCATTCAAAAAATAAAGACCCTGAAGGGCAATACCATACCCGAGGAGGGACAATCGCAAAGCCTTGTCCTCGGGTATTGTGTATTATATCCATTCCGAGCCTTTCATCGCCGTAGCAGAAGGCCACACGTTAATATTCACCGCCATACTCATCTAGTCATACCAACAATAGAAATCTTAAAGACCCGATGCAATAAACCCAGACTAAAGGCGTTTATAATAATATAATTATTTCATTTTAATATAAAGTATGACTGATTTTTGCCAATCTTATTCATTGTCACATCCCTCCGGGACGCTGAGTTGCAGCGTTTTCGTTGACACTACCTGGCGGAACCTAACGGTTTTCTGTATGGGGTATTCTACGAGGCCATGCAACGTTATTAAGATTCCGCACCTCCAATGCAGCTAAAAAAACAGTCAAACGTAGCATCAGATCCAATTATTTTTATAGCATATGATCATCAAAGAGATAGAAACCAAGAGCGTGATGACGAAAAGCAACCTGCCGGTGAGTGACTTTTCGGTAAACACATACGTGGGTTGTGCTCACGCCTGCAAATACTGCTACGCCTCGTTCATGAAGCGATTCACCAATCACCCCGAGCCGTGGGGCGACTTTGTAGACGTGAAAATATGGCCCGACATCAAGAATCCGTCGAAGTATGCCGGCAAAGAGGCCTTCCTGGGCTCGGTGACCGACTGTTACCAACCCTGTGAGGCCAAGTACAAACGCACCCGCACTCTGCTTGAGCAACTGCAAGGAAGTGGCATCAAGATAAGCATCGCCACCAAGAGCGACCTCGTGCTACGCGACTTGGACTTAATCAAGACCTTCCCGAACGCCCGCGTGTCGTGGAGCATCAACACACTGGACGAGGATTTCCGTCGCGAGATGGACCGCGGTGCGAGCATCGAACGGCGTCTTGAGGCCATGCGCCAGTTCTACGAGGCGGGCATCGACACCACCTGCTTCATCTCGCCCATCTTTCCCGGCATCACCGATGTCGAAGCCATCATACGTCGTGCCAAGGGACAGTGCAACCTCGTTTGGCTCGAAAACCTCAACCTACGAGGAGACTACCGCAGCCGCATCCTCGACTGGGTGCACCAGCACCACCCCGAGCTGGACGGCCTCTACCGCGACATCTACGCCCGCAAGGACCGCACCTACTGGAGCGAGCTGGATGCCGACATGCGCCACTTCTGTGCCGACGAAGGCCTCCCCTATGTGCGCAACGACGACAGCATCCGGGCCCGCCACGGTGAGCCCCCTGTGGTGGTCAACTACTTCTATCACGAAGAAATCATTCCCTCCTCACGCAAAGAGCAACTGCGACAGACACGCACTTGCTGCTGACCCAGAAAAAGCGCTCGCCAAAGCCCACTCAGCCCCCTGATTGGTGAAGGAAAGGAAGGACAGTTACAAAAAACAATAAGTACAGCCAACAAACGAAGACAACATGAACATATCAGTCTTTTGCGGAGCCTCGCGCCCCAGCAACACACAATACATCGCTGCCGCCACCCTTTTGGGCAAAAGCCTTGCCCGGGAAGGGCATACCCTGCTCTATGGTGGCAGCAACCTGGGCCTCATGGGCGTCGTGAGCAGTGCCGCCCTTGAAGAAGGAGGCCATGTGGTGGGAGTCATACCCTCCTTCTTCTCCGAAGAGATTATCCAATCACAGCCCGTCAGTGAGTTGGTGCGCGTTGCCTCCATGGCCGAGCGGAAAGAATACCTAATTGCCCACAGCGATGCCTTCGTGGCCCTCCCCGGCGGCATTGGCACACTGGACGAAGCCTTTGAGGTGATGGTCGCCAACCAGCTAGGGCTGAGCCAAAAGCCCCTTGGCCTGCTCGACACCAATCACTTCTACCAACATCTTATGGTCCAGCTGGAGCACATGGAAAAAGAAGGCTTCTACAACCTCACCCATGCCAAATACCTGATTCTAGAAGAGCAACCCGACCGACTGCTCCAACGCCTGACCGACTTCAAGTCCGACCCCGACAGAGGTCACGTAGCCCAACGGCTACGCCACAAATCATAACCCCTATGGCAAACAGCTACCTCCTCACCAAGTCCAAATACATCCGGGGCCTCCAGTGTGAGAAAGCCCTCTACTTAGAAGTGTTCAAGCCCCGGCTGGCCTACTATCCGCCCGAGACACTGGCCAAATTCCGCCAAGGCCGTGCCTTTGAAAAGACATTCAAGGACACCTTTGCGGGCGGCATAGACCTCAGTGCCCGCCTGCGTTTCCGCATGGACAGCTATCCCGTCCTCACTGCCGAACTGCTGCAAAAACCCGGCGAAGTGGCCCTTTTCGAAGCCGGTTTCCTCTACAACGATGTGTTGGTGCTGGCCGACGTGGTTCACAAACATGCCGACGGCACCATAGACATCTATGAGGTTAAAAACAGCACCGCCGTCAGCGACACCTTCCGCAACGATGTAGCCATCCAGTACTATGTCATTCGCCACGCCCTCAATGCCATCCAACCCCAAGACCTCTTCTGCGCAGGGCTGACCTTGAACCACTTCTACCTGCTCCATAATGATGGCAGCAACGGCTTTGCCAAGGAAGACCTCATGTCGCAGGCCAATGCCGCCTGTGACCTCATCGAGCAGAACATAGCTCGATTCAAGCAAGTATTATCTGACGAGGAGCCCCAGATGCCCATGTCCGACCGATGCGACACCCCCTACGAGTGCCCATTCAAGCGCTACTGCAAACGGCAATAATAAGAATCACCTCTCTGCGGCCTGGGCCTTCAGCCTGCTCAATATCCAGCGGATGAAGGGGAGGCTGAAGAGGAAAGTGGCCACATCGGCCACGGGTTGGGTAACCATTACCCCCTGCAACCCCATAAGATGGGGCAGAATGAAGAGCGCGGGGATGAAGAACAGTCCCTGCCGCCCGATGCTCAGCAGCGTGGAGCGGATGGGCATACGAATCACCTGGAACAGCATGTTGGTAGTGACCGGTATGGCCACCAGCCCAAAGGTGAGGCACTGATAGCGCAGCACCCTAATGCCCAAGTCCAAAAGCATGGGGTCCTCGTCGCGATAGGCACTGATAATATGTGGGGCCAGCCCAAAGATGACCCCGGCCACCGTCAGCAGCAACAGCGACGAGAACGTCATGGCAAACAGATAGGCCTTCCGCACGCGGTCGTAGAGTCTGGCCCCATAGTTGAACCCCGCCACGGGCTGGAAGCCCTGATTGATGCCCAGCATAAAGGAGTAGGCAAAGGTCATGGTGCGCGAAACCACGGTGAAGGCAGCCACCGTCGAGGCCACACTTCCTGGGGCGGCATAGCGCGCAGCGGCATAATTGAGGCAGATGGCCCCAGTGCAGTTAAAAAGCTGTCGGCACAGTGAAGGCAACCCGCCCATGAGAATCTCATAGTAGGCACGACCCGAAGGCCTGAAATTGCGCAGGCTGATGTGTACGCTCTCGGGTCGCGAGGTGCCCCACAGCAGCAGCATCCAGCAAATGAACTGGCTGATGGCTGTGGCCAGCGACGCCCCCGCCACCCCCATCTTCAGCCCTACGATGAACAAAGCATCGAACCCGATGTTGAGCACCGCCCCCGACACCAGCCCGATGGTGCCCAAGCGGGCGTTGCCTTGCAGGCGCAACTGGTTGTTGAGGGTCAGCGAGGTCATCATGAAAGGCGTGGCCAGCACAATATAGCGTAGATAGTCGGTCGCATAGGGCACCACCTCGGGTGTGGCACCCAGCAGCCGTGCCAACGCCGGAAGGTTGAAGACAAAGGCCAGCACAAGGCATAGACTGAAGAACAGCGGCGTGAAGAAACCCACCGAGGCCATCATGGATGCCGTGGCGCGCCGCCGTGCGCCCAGCTCCCTGGAAATATAGTTGCCCGACCCGTGACCGAAAAAGAACCCGAAAGCGTTGACTGCCAGCATGTAGGAAAAAGAAACTCCGATGCCTGCGGTGGCCTCGGTGCTCAGATGGCCCACAAAGGCCGCATCCACCACATTGTAGAACGACGTCACCATCATGCTCAGCATCGTGGGCACAGCCAGCCTCAACACCAGTCTCCGCACAGGCGTCTGGGTCATCTCGCGATATTTATCGTCCAAATTCATCACATCTAATAACGTCAAAAATGCACTTTATTGTGTCCGCGTGCAACTAGTCGGCATTTCCACCAACCGCACGCTTAAAACACTCATTACCAACATCCCATACGCATCCGACCCGCTCTATTATTGGATAGGGAACGTGTCGGTTACGACAGAGAAACGAGGTAGGAACGGCTGAAGGACAGCAATCCGGCGCTGTTTGCCCAGTGCATCCCCTGTTGCGAAATGTCAACAAGAAGAGTTTTTTGCAAAATACACAAAACGCTGAATATCAATATAAAATAAGATAATTAATATTTTTTAACAATAAATTTAACACTTACTTTGCATCAAAAAGGGTTTTTCTTAGTCTAATTAGTGACAGAAGGATAATAATTTTAAAAAAAATACGACTATGAAAAAGCTTATCTCTCTTTTCTTGGTACTGCTGCTTGCCCAAGCAGCCATTGCGCAGGTCGGTTCGGCCTGTCCGGGGCTGAAGAATCCGGCCAACTTCACCTCTGGCTCCACCTCGGGACAATTCGTTGGCTACTACTCAGGCGAAACTGGCACAAAAATCAATCAAGCCCCAAATGCCATGACCGGTGCGACGGGAGTTAGCCTGAGCGGCACCATCATCCCTGCCAACGAGTTGGCCTCCACCTCCGACGGCGGCTACTCCTCCTATTGTGGAGCCTCGCTGAATCCCTCCAACCGATACCGCATCATGTCCAATACCGACGGTCCTGGGTCTGGCTCACAAGTGGGCAAGGACCCGCTGGTCAGCTACAACCTACCCTATTGCCCCACCTCCTTCGACCCCACCTTCACCAAGTCTATCCGTCTGGGCAACTGTCAAACCGGTGCCAACGCCGAGGCCCTCTACTACACCATGAACGTCCGCCTACAGAACGCCCTGACGTTCATTTACTACAGCATTGTGGTCCAGGCTCCCGGACATAGTCTTGCCGCAGACCCAGCCTTCGTCATCCGCGTGTGCAAGAAGAACAGTGCCAACCAGTGGGTACAGATTAGCGACACCCTCTGCTATGCAGTGTCCAGCAACGGATTGGTCAACGGCCAGAACAGCTGGCACAGCTACAGCGGCTCAGGCGGCAGCGGTTACTATCGCGACTGGAACAAGGTGGCCATCAACCTGAACAAATACATCTACGAACAGGTGCGCATTGAAATCTTCATCGGCGACTGCCAGCAATCGGGCCACTACGGCTACTGCTATGTGGCCGGCGACTGCCAGCCCATGGAGATCCGCTCCTCGGGCTGCCCGGCCGGTTCCTCCAACGTTATAGACACCCTTAGGGCTCCCACCGGCTTGAGCGGATACACCTGGACTAGGGCGGCCATCGACGGCCAATACATCTCCAGCTTGAACAATGTCGATCCCACCATCAACTTCGTTCCGGTAGAAGGCACTCCAGAGGAAAACGTATACGGCTGCGTGGCCGAAGATTTCCGCATTATTGAGGACATTGAGGGCGGGCGCGAAGGCGAACTCACCAACAACATGGTCTTCCGCTGCGAAATGACTTCGGCCATGGACCCCGCCAAGCCTTTCACCTCACGCCTGTATGCCCGTGTCATCAACACCAAGCCCCTCATGGACATCGACACCGTGAAGGACTGCGACGGCTGCGTCAAGATAATCAACAAGAGCTATGTGCCCAGCATGCCCAACGGGGTTGACACTTCCACCTCCTACTGGTGGTTCTATGCCGAAAGCGACACCCTCTCGCCCATACTGGACAGCATTACCGAGTTCGGTCCCAACGTTCATAACGGCCAAGCCACTTTCTGCTGGGACGAGCCCGGCACCTATGCCGTGAAAGTCCGCTCCTTCAACACGCTGGACCGCACGTGCTTCACCGACAGCACCTACACCATCAGAGCATTGGGACGTCCACACGCTGGTTTTGAAATCTACCCGGGCCGCGACGTTTGTGCCGCCGAGCGCGTAATACTGACTGACACCACCTCCAGCGGCGTAAGGCGCGACTGGATATTCTATGACTTCCAAGACGGTGATGTGATAGGATCCGACACCGTCCTCCGCTGCACCAGCGACACCATCAGCCGTGTGTTCGAAAACTACCGCAACCCCATTGAAATGGTGGCCTACAACGGACTGTATACACTGGACGAACTCGTCCTCACCGACACCACATGGTGCACCTCCAGTGCCTTCGACACGGTCGAAGTGTTCCAGCACCCCGAACTGGAGGTCAGTGGCGACACGGTGGTATGCAACGGCCAGCAGACCGACATCTACGTCAGCACCGAGACCGAGAACTGCCGCTACCGCTGGTATCTGGACACCTTGGGCAATGGCTACATCTCTGAAGGCCAAACGCTCAACACCATGCCCTATGGCGACACCTGCCGCTACTACGTGAAGGTCATCAGCCCCATGCAGTGCGAGGCCTGGGACAGCGTGAACGCCTATCGGGTCAACCCCACCCTCACTATCTCGCGCCACGACATGTGCGACGGCGACGCCGTCACCCTCACGGCCGACAAGGCCTACAGTTTCAGCTGGACCGCCACGCCGGCCGACTCCTCCCTCGACATGCTGCTTGATTCCGCCGGCCACGGTCCGAGAACCATCACCGTCACCCCCCACCAAACCACCGTCTACACCATGGTGGGCCACGGCACCAACGACTGCAACGCCGCGCCGCTGACCGAACAGATTACCGTACACCCCGTGCCGACAGCCACCATCGAGGCCTATCCGGGCTTTGTGGACTCCGACAATCCCGTGGTCACCTTCACGGATGCCTCACCCCACAGCGTGCGCCGCGTGTGGTACTTTGACGACGGGCAGTCCGAAGAGTATCTCTCTCCCTGCAGCCACAACTTTGGCGAGGTGTCGTCAGACTCCACTGCCGTCACCCTGGTGGCTTACAACGACCTCGACTGCTCCGACACCATGATCCTGAAACTGCCTGTCACCCAGTTCACTTTC
>Ga0247611_10010252_pt1 | contig 11046 bp, 11 predicted proteins | sample 177DNAGHGhighgp2_FD_192422 | JGI IMG/M metagenome (GOLD analysis project Ga0247611, IMG submission 192422) | Sheep rumen microbial communities from Palmerston North, Manawatu-Wanganui, New Zealand - 1770 DNA GHGhigh gp2 | ecosystem: Host-associated > Mammals > Digestive system > Stomach > Rumen... | reverse complement strand
GCCTGCCAAAAAAAGTGAACAGTTTCATGACTTTGGGGATTGACCGCAACAAAGTGGGTTTCGTCTTCAAGGTTTTCATAGTTGGCTTCACGCATGTCCAAGTGATGCACTGAACACGTAGGCGCCAACGGGCTTCCAGTGATAGGGTCCACTTTCTGTTTTGCTTTCACATGGCGGCGGAACTTGGTCCATTTTGCTGTTCTACGGAACTTGGTCTTGGCCGATTGGGCTTTACTGAAATTACGTTTAAAATGCATGAAATGTTGTCCTCACTTTTCCAACGTTGCAGTACCATTCGTCATCTGGTTTCGGATAACCGTACCAACTCTTTGACAAACTAACAGCATTACGAATAAGTTCTGATTTGAAATTGCTGTATGCAGCAAGGTCTTTCAGAACAAATTTCAATGCGTAGTTAGTTTGCACGAAATCAAGACTTTGTCCGTAACCCAAAGCGTCGTGCATATGCCACGCAACTCGTTCTTCCAAGGAGCCAAGGTTCGGGGCAAACCAGTCGATGATTTTAGGGCCTGACCTGCCGTCGAACTTGAATCCTTTTTCGGTGCGTACGGTAAGAATTCCGCTATCGAAAAGGATATCGTACTCCACCGCACACGGTAAAATATAACGCCTTTCGGCGTTTAATGCAAGATTAAAAAGGGCGGAAGCGCCCTCAATGAAACTGTAATCGTATGCTGCTTTCATCGCTTACCCCAGTCTTTAGGGTCGAAGAACCATGCGGCTATCGTAATAGCCGCCGCTATCCAAACCAACGTAAACATTATCGCATTTCCTCGGCGAAGTATGTGATGTTCGTAGAGCCTACGCCAGAAAGAGTAAGCCTAAATGAGCGTCCAGGAGAAGCGTCATAGGCAACCTCGAATACAGCTGTCCAATGGACTCCAGTCATAAGCAAGTACTGGCTAATACTACCTAGCGCCACGTAGTTTGAGCCCATAGTGATGGTGCTAAAAGATGTAGAGCCATTTGCAGGGGCCGAAGCGTTGTCGGAGTTGTGGAATACCTGCGAGAATACTTTGTATGTTCCATTCCATCCGCTTTGACCGATTTTGATACCGATATCCAGAAGTCCGCCATGAGTCCCCTTTTGACCCACTGCGAAAGAATTGGTATGGCCAACATCGTTATAGGCATCCGTTGTAGTAACCCCGCCAAACGCCGTAAACGTGGTGACTGCTAGTGCTGCAGATGTCCTTGACCATTCGTCGTTTGCATTCAGTTCAACAAAGTTGTCCACATTCGCAACAAGGGAAAGCTTGCCCATGAAGACGAAGCGGTCATTGAAGGCGTGATTGAGCGAGTAGTAGGTAGTTCCGTCAACAGCAACAACATACTTCTTCTGCAAGATGGCGCCCTGCACCTGCATGAAAGATGTCCTTCCGTATTCAGCGAAGAACACCTTTCCCTCGTAGTCCACTGGGGCTAGCATATTCCATTCGTCATCACTGTTAACCGAGAAGACGTATCTTTGGCCGCCTGCTCCAAGCGAGAAGAAGTGGTATTCGTTTACGTCGGGGTAAACATTGAAACCGCCGTAAACTGCACTCTCAATCTTCTCGGGGCCCTCGGTCTTCACCATACGCAAAGAATGGCCAGCAGTAAGAGCCTCGGTGATTTGGTCGTAAGTGGTAGTTCCGTACTCAACCACGAACTCATCTGTTCCGTTGTCCGCATTGATTACGTTGCCCTCAATCGTTATGTTGTTTCCAGCAACATAAGGTGCAGCAGCTCCGATGTTTGAGCGGGCTTGGGCCTTTTCGGTTGACGTGAAGTTTTGCGGCATGTTGGCCACAACATGATATTGTTTAGGATTAGGCATTCTTGAAGTCCTCCTTCAGCTCTTGCAAGGTAGTGATTACGTTGTCCATCTTCACTAGAACTTGTGCTAGCTGTTGGGTCAAAAGTGAAATTTGCTTGTTGCTATCAGCAAGCTGCGTGAACAGCAGTCCGATGTTGTCCTTGTTCTGCTGCGCTTGGAATTGCAGCTTCAAGATATCGTCGTGCATCTTCTGCGAGTCATCATCACGCACGGTCTTGGTGGCCTTCCGCTCTTCACGAATAGAGCTACACTCGGCTCTGCTTTTAATGTAGAGGCCGATGGCGGTGAGCAAGCTTGCGAAGCCAGTAAGCACGGCTATGACGGCTGCGATGAATTCTGGATTACTGGTCATTGTTCCTCCTACTCATAAATTATTGGTTTGCCTCTACAGCCACCAATGCGTGCTTTCCATCGACAGTGGTTTCACTAACAGTGAGTTCGTTAGGAAGCTTGTTCTGGTAAGACCATTTTATCTTTGCGATAGTACTGGAGTCGCATCCTTCCACGAAAACGACTGGCTTGTTCCACTGTAGTCTTGAATTTGCACCGAAGATGTCGTAGGAATCCTGCGTAACGGCCTTTGACATGTCGAAGCCACTAAGGTCAATCTTAAACGCAGAGTCGTCCGAAGATAGCATGACGCTAACATAAGGTAACATATTATTGAAGTTCTCTCCGTTTGACGTGTTTAAGTGACTGAGGTCCAGCTTGTCGAAATACCAGAAAACAGGCTGTCCGTAGAACATTTCCGAAAAGTCGGTAACATTCAATGTATTCAATGACGACAAGTTAATCGGGTTATGCCCACTCGGGTATGCACCGTTGCCCGTGTTGAAATTAATCATGTGGTGGACAGAACGGAGTATAGGATACTTGCTCATGATGGCAAAGGAAGACGGGTAGTTCGCCTTGTGTGCAGCCGTTGTGTAGTCGTATATCTGGATGTCCCCTATTCGTTTAATGTATGAGCTGTTTCCGTTCAGCAGTGCATCATAGGTGTAGCTAGTGTTCGGCGAAATCGTAGCTGTGCGGGATGTTCCGTCGGCATACTCTATCGTTGCCGTGAACTCCAGCGTGTTAGATGTGTTTGGGCTGTTGAACCTTGTCGAGGTAAGAAAATAGGGTAATTCAGTTCCAGTCAACCCCATCAGCTTCCCGTTGTAAGCGAGTGCTATGCTGTTTCTTCCGATAACGTATTGCATATAAATTCTCCTACGGGTTGTAGTAGATGGCGTAGCTTGTTGGAGTTGCCTTGTTCAGAACGTACTGGTAGCTTCCGTAGGAATAGTAAATGTTTTCTCCGTCTTTCCAGATGTCCCTTCCACTAAAATTAGTAAGCCCATTCCACGTTTTTGGTGACCATGTGGAAGTAGCTTTATCTAAGACGTACTGGCTAGAGCCACTAGAATAATATACATTTTCGCCGTCTGTCCATATATTGTAGCTATTAAAACTAGAAAGGCCATTCCACGTTTTTGCTGACCAAGTGGAAGTGGATTTATCTAAGACGTACTGGTCACTACTGTGCGAGTAATAGACGTTCTCCCCGTCACTCCAAATATAGTAACCCTGAAAATCAGTAAACCCGTTCCATACCTTTTCAGACCAAGTAGACGTTGCCTTGTTCAGAACATACTGGGTGTATTCGCCGTCAGAATAATAGATATTCTCTCCATCATTCCAAGTGTAATTACCAAGAAACATTGAAAGACCATCCCACGATTTCTGTGACCATGTAGACGTTGCCTTATCCAGAACAAGGCTGTTGAATCCGTCAGAATAATAGATGTTTTCGCCGTCAGACCAGATAGAACTCCTCACTATGGATGAACGACCGTTCCATGTTTTTTCAGACCATGTGGATGTTGCTTTATCTAAGACGTACTGGTCTGACTCATTCGAAGAATATATGTTTTCGCCATCAGACCAGATAAAAGAGCCTCGAACGGTAAGCCCAGTCCACGTTTTCGGTGACCAAGTAGACGAAAACCCGCCAGAGCTTCCTTCCGTATAAAGTATTGGTGTTCCGTTGTATGTAACCGTATTCATAATAAACTCCATCACGTTATGTTGACCGTGTAAGTAAGGTTTTCCGAGTTAGTGTGTTGGGTATAGCCGAGGTCGGTTTCCACGCCATCCTTGACTCCAGCTACGTGCATAGTGACTGTCATCGAGCCACCACCGTACCAAGTACCAGTCTTGATTTGGACAGAAGCAGGTTTACTGTCAGCCGTAAAGCTGATGTCAATGGCCGTACCGTAGAAGCTCTTTCCGTTGTCGTTGTTGTCCCACTTGATGGCAGCTGTTATGTCGTTCGGGGGAGCGTTCCGCCAGCCACCGTTGTAGTACCGCAGCGAAGTAACCTGTCGAGAGCCAGCCTGAGCACCATCTATGTGTAAGCCAGCCATGTTGAAGTTGTCGTTAGATGACCACGTCAGGTGTACTTTGTACGAATCATAACCCACTGCGGGCAACTGGAAAACGAGGGTAGAACCAAGATAGGCTTGTGCTATCTTGGTCGAACCTACGTACATTTCTCCGATTTTTGAAGAACCGATGTTGCTCATATTAAGCCTCTGGAATCAAGTACAAGACGGTTGCAACTGGTGATGCAGGAAGCGACTGTACTACCTGAACATCAGTGATTCCAGTCAAGGCGTTCTGTTTGCCCGCAAGCTGTGCGGTTGTAGCAACGCCAGTGACCCCAATAGTTACGGTGCCGCCGCTAGGCGTGATACTTATGTTGTCTCCAGCCACAAGATTCAATCCAGGGGGAACAGTGCCAGCAGGGCCAGTATCACCAGTATCACCCTTCGGACCTGTTGGACCTTGAACACCTTGAATTCCCTGAATACCCTGAGGCCCTTGTGGACCTTCCAAGCTATCCAAGAAGTCTTGCTCACTTCCAGTGTTTCCTTGGTCGAGCCAAATTTCGTAGGCGCTTTTGCCATCAGCGCCATTGGCACCTGCGGGGCCTTGCGGGCCTTGCGGGCCTTCTGGAAGACTATCAGGGTCAACACTGATTACGTTGTTCGTAATGTCTATTCCCGTTCCAGCAGTGTATGTAGAGCCTCCGCCCGTAGCGGAAATTTCGATAGAGCTCCCTGTTGCTGTAATATGGATGTTTGTTCCTGCAACAAGATTCAGGCCAGGAGGAACAGAACCAGTATCGCCCTTATCACCTTTCGGACCTTGCGGGCCAACTGGGCCTTGCGGGCCTTCTGGAAGACTATCAGGGTCAACACTGATTACGTCATTTGTAATGTCAATTCCATCACCAGCGGTGTATGAAGAACCGCCGCTTGTTTCTTCGACAAGTTCATAGACGCCAGCAGTTGCTGTTGGCTGCATAACGTATGTCTTCGTAGTATCGGACTGATGCGCCAATACAAATGGAGCATGGCCATTAACGTTTCCAACGTGATGGATAATGTCGTCCGAGCGCATCCTGATGTAGTTACCCTTTCTATAAGCTTGTACGTAAGTGTTCTCTACCTGCGATTGCTCTGTGTACGTGCTAGGAGAACCTGCTCGCAAGTCAACCCTAGACTCCTGCCCAGAGCCGTCCGTACCCCTCAACACAGTAAGGCCAGCCTGTGCTGCACCCATATACGGGTTTGATGAAAAGACAGTCTTCACTACGGACTGTATAGTAGGGTTACCCCAATCGGTGTCTGCCCCACGATGTTGGGAAAGCATGTAGTCAACTTCGAATCCTCCGTCAGTGCTCTTTGCCTTAGCAAACTTTGCGTAGTAGTAATCGTAAGTCTGCGAATAGGATTTGGCACCAGAAGCCTCAAAATGCTTGCCGTCTTTTGGTTCTATGTTTCCGTCTTCTGCAACTTGCCAAAGACTTTCGTCACCACCATCAGCCGAAATTACAACGGAGCCGTTAGATTCCGTTATATTGATGTTCTGCCCAGCAACAAGCGGAACTACTGGAGGAGTCGTTCCATCATGTCCGTCCGCACCAGTAGCGCCCGTAGGGCCAACTGGACCTTGAATACCTTGCGGCCCTTGTGGGCCTTGCGGGCCTTCCAAGCTATCCAAGAAATCTTGCTCGCTTCCAGTGTTTCCTTGGTCAAGCCAAATGTCATAAGCGCTTTCACCGTCAGCGCCAGCGGGCCCTTGTGGGCCTTGAACGCCTTGAATACCTTGAATACCTTGCGGGCCCTGTTCACCTTGTTCACCAGTATCGCCCTTATCACCTTTCGGGCCCTGTTCACCCTTCGGACCTTGTGGGCCTGCGGGGCCACGAAGCTCTTCGATTTGTTCGGGCGTCAGTTCATCGAAAGAGACATCTCCGTCAGCGCCTTTCGGACCTTGCGGACCAACTGGACCTTGCGGACCAACTGGACCTTGAATACCCTGCGGGCCTTGTTCGCCTTGCAGCGAATCAAGGAAGTCTTGTTCAGTTCCAGTGTTTCCTTGGTCAAGCCATACTTCGTAAGCTGATTTTCCCTCAACGCCTTGTTCGCCCTTTGCGCCGTTGAGCTTGACGATTTGCAGTTTCTGGATGTAAGCCTCTTTCCAGTTGACGGGGGTTGCAGGAGCGAAGTACAGAATGCTTCCCTCGTTTTCCGTAACATGGCGGACAAACGAAACACGCACGTTATGGCGGTTTCCAGTTGCCTCGGGGCCAGTAGAATCGAACTGATAGGCCAACGATTCATTGGCGTTTCCGTATCCCGTATAAACCAGAATTTCGTCCAAAGTATTAGAAAGGCTTTCGGAGTCTTGCTGATAACGGATGATACAGTCAACGTAATAAAGACCAGGCTTCAAGTAGATGTAGCCATTGTAAACACCATCAGGATACGGACAAGTTTCTATGCGGTCAATGAAGTCGCCAACATAATCGACTTCGCCGCTTCCTTGTAGGCGCCCTGTGCTGATGCCAAGAGTATGGCCCATATTATCACCAGGGAACGGCATATAGGTCGGGCCGTATCCGCCAAGCCAGTGTTCCAGTTCGCTTACGATACCACCAGAACCCGAGCCGCCCTTTCCAGGCTGCACGTTATAGCGGCTCATCAAGAGAGAGCCGAAGCGGTTGTAAGCGTAAACGTCGTATGCTTGGCCGTCGTCAGCAAGAACGATATTAGAGCCAAGGCTGTCAAGCTTAATCTTAAACGGATGAAGAGTTCCGTCAAAATTTGACGCACAGTAATACTTTGTGCGAGTGCCGTGAATGTAAACTTCGAGCCAGCCGTCAGTGGCAGGCTTTCCCGCAGTGTTCTCGATTTGGAACATCGGGTCAAGTAGATAATTTAGTGCCATAAAACCTTTCCTCCAAAGCGTAGCGGATGGCATTGAAATAATGTATTTTTATGGTATAATAAGTATCGTTGTCATCATATAAACTATGGATGTACAACGATAGGAGAGAGGATTATGGAGACATTGAAGTGGAAGCACGTTGACCGCAAAAGGAGCAACAAGATAAGCCATACTGACCCCGAATTTGTGAAAGGCTATGATATCGACATGACGGACTTTACAGAACTCGTAGGGAAATATAACGCCAAGACGCTTACCTATAAGGAAGAGTGCAGGCTGTCAGATTATGTCATGACGATGATGAACATAGTTCTGGAAAACCCGAAAGTCAATCCACAAGGGTCGGAAGAAATGGAGGGCGTAACTGACCTTATGTTCATGGATGGTTGGGGCGCCTTGAGCCACATCAAAGACGGGGTGAAGCCGTATAGCTATATCTACCGAAGCATGTACATTGCTGTGCTGCGATACTACAAGAAGCGATACTCGGACAGGCGAAAGCAAGAGGCGATAGACGAGGCGATAGATGATGCGTTTACCGAGTACATGGATAGCGTTAGGGATGGCAAGGTAAGGAACTGGAACCCTGACGTATGCAATAACAACCTATACGTATCACATCCATAAATAACGCATAAACGAAAAGGCGGGCCGATTAGCCCGCCTTTCTTGATTGAGGATTGTGATGATTACTGAACAATCTTTACTTTGTTGACATCCGCATCCTTGACGAGTACGAGTGCAACAGCTCTCGGTTCAACAATACCAGCCATCGTAGTCGTGGTCCAGCGAGTAACGTTGGAGCCCTTGATGGTATCGATAGCACGGTTCTGGAAGACCACAATGCCTTCGTTGTCAGCCCTTTCGGTGTCAGCGTTGGAAGCGTCGATTTCGTCGAGCGTTTCGAACTCCATAGCACCGTCAAGACGGACGAGGCCAGAGAAGTACTTACCAGCTTCCAAGCCAATCACAGCACCAGAAACAGAAGCTGCGGTATTGAAAGCGGAGATAGCACCAGCCTTGGTCGTGCCGAAAGCGGAGCCGTCAGCCTTACAAATAACCTTGGTGCCTTCGCCAATCCAGTCTTCCTGAGAAAGGGCCTTAACCACCATCACGCCAGCAGAAGCACCATCTTCCACAGCAATGAATGCACGGAGAGAACTTGTGCGGTCGCCAACAAGGTCAGCAGCGTAAACGCCATCGAACCAAACCACAGAACCCTTCGGGAACTTTTCGGTCATGCCCGTGAACGTAAGCGTTGCGAGGCCGTCGTTGTTGCCAGATTCTGCGTATGCAACAGCAGTGATGTTTGCATAGTCAGCGGCAAGAGCAGCAGGGATGATTACCAGCGGGAGGAACTGGTTTGTACGGACTTCGGTTTCACCAAGCTTACCAATAAGGCCCTTGGAGAAAATCGGGTCAGCAGAAGTCGGCTTGAAAGCGTCGCCTGCGTTGGACAGCTTGGAGTTCACCATCGGGTTGATGAACATGTACTGGCTTTCGTCAGAAACGGAAGCGAGGAAGTTCGTAGCGTCGGTGAGCGGGCCATAACCAATACCTGCGAATGCAGTGTTCTGGCAGCCAAAGTCGCCGTCATAAGTTGTCACTGGCTGACCGTCAACAGTCTTGCCCTTGAAGCCGTTGATGGTATCGTTAACAACACCATTGATGAGCTTTTTACCTTGAATTTTTGCCACTTCCTTATCCCAGTCAAGGTCAGTAACTTTTTCGATAAGGTTTGTAGCAATCATGACGTTACCAACATTGAGAACCTTGGTAACAGTCTTTTCAGTCAGGTTTGAAGCGCCAGTGTTAGAAAGGTCGATACCGCGCTGATATTCACCAGCATCACGGATAACAAAGTCAAAGGCCTTGCCATTTCTCTTGTGCTTCAACTGGTCCTTGAAATACTTACGAGAACCAACGGTGAGGTAGCCAGCAGATTCAGCCGCACGGAGGGCTACAAGCTCGGTCTTGCGGGAGGTTTTAAAATCGTTTGCCATAATGCAACTCCATTGTCATAAAAGGTTAACCGTTCGGGTGCTTGCGCAAGTAATCATTCCAGTATGCGCGGTCATGCACGGGCTCGGTGGGTTTCGCCTGGGCCGTAACTTGCTTTCCGATAACGGGGATAGCGGGCTTCGGTGCGGGCGGTTGTTCAGGTTTTTCGTTTGTCTTCACTTCGGGTACTGCTGGATTTCCAGCAAGGAATTCCTTCGTGAAGATATGCAAGTTGTGACGAAGTTCGTAAGGGTCTTTATCACGGAAAACGTAAGAAAGGCTCTTCGGGTTAGTCATCAGCTCACGGAGAACTTTCGGGTATTCTTCAACTCCATTCAGGTAATCAAGCACGACGCCTTTCGGGTCGAATTCCTGCAACGCCTCATAGAACTCACGGCCACGGCTTGCGATAAGCTCTTCGTAATCCGCTCGGTCGTTTTCGTCAGGGAAACACATGCTTACCCTGCGCTCGGTTTCCTTCGCCATTTCTTCCTTTTCGGACTGTTCGATGAATTCCTTACGACGCTCAATTTCGTCCCTCTTCTTTTGTTCTTCAAGACGATATGATGTGTAGGCTTCAACGTCATCACCGAAATCGGACGGTTTAAGGCCCTTAATCTTTTCGAGTTCTGCTTCAAGCTCTTTTACACGGTCTTGGGCTTGCTGCCTCTTACGCTTTTCGATTGCGAAAGAATGGGCAATCCGCTGTTCCTTTGTGTAACGCTTTGAGGGCGGGAGTTTCTTGTCTTCCTTCTTGTCCTCTGACTGGGTTTCCTTCGGCTTGTCTTCCGCTTTGGTTTCCTCTGGTTTAGGCGGCTCTTCCTTCGGCTTGTCATCAGCCTTTGGCGGCTCTTCCTTCTTCTCTTCGGTTTCCTTTTCTTGCGGGGCCTCGGGGCCAGTTGTAGACGGTTCCTTGACTTCCGTTGGCTTCTCTTCCGTTTTCGAGTTTTCGGATTCGCGGGCCATCTTCTCGTCAACCATCTTCATTGCCTGTTCTGAACTTATGCTCATAGGTTTGGTATCCTTCTATAACGGTGGGTTTTTCTCGATGGCGTGACCGTTTTCACGCCTTTGTGTGGAATAAGTATATCACTAAACTTTCGGAGTCTTAATTCTGTCGAAATTAAGTGTCTTCCCGTTATTAAGCACATAACGATAAGACTTGCCAGATTTTGACATAACTTTCTTTGCACCGTTCTGGGCGCCCCAATACTTGTGATAGGCTATACCTAATGACGGTGAAGATACAAGCTTCTCGACTCGCTTTGCGGTTTCCGCTGTCGTGCCTGCTGCAGGATAAAAATATGCCTTTTCTGGATTACTTCTAAAATAAAGGAACACGCCGCCTGCGCTCGGGATTACCTTGGCAAAGCAGCTAGAAGTGATGTTCAGTTCCTTTCTCGGCTTCGTATCCTTGTCCCAATACTCGGGCGTCTTCATCGGGTCGTTAAGTTCCGCATTTGCGGCTCTCCTTGCAGCCAAACTATTCTTGAAGACAGTACCAACAAGTGATTGGTATTTAGCGAATACACGGTCCCGCTGGGCCTCGGTTTGACGCCGTGCGGCCCTGCGGTTCGCATAGTTGAAGTTGTAGTTGTGGAGTACGTTCCCTGCGTTAAACTGGATTGCCATAAGCTGCGTCTACTCCATCGTTTACGCCTTGCTCATATCCGCTATCCTCGGCTTTCGTCAATGCTTCGGAAGTTTTCTGAGCTTCAAGCATTACCTTATCAGTATCATTCTGGGCCTTGGCCTGATTCTTCTCAGCTTCAACCATCAGCTTCTGAGCGTCAAGCTGCAACTGGGCGGCATCAACAGCACCATCCTTTTGGAGCTTGGCGGTTTCAAGAGCCATACGGTCTTGTTCAGCAACAGCGAACTTCTGCCAATCCAAGATACGTTGTTCACGATTTTCCATCATGCTG
>Ga0247611_10010251_pt1 | contig 11048 bp, 15 predicted proteins | sample 177DNAGHGhighgp2_FD_192422 | JGI IMG/M metagenome (GOLD analysis project Ga0247611, IMG submission 192422) | Sheep rumen microbial communities from Palmerston North, Manawatu-Wanganui, New Zealand - 1770 DNA GHGhigh gp2 | ecosystem: Host-associated > Mammals > Digestive system > Stomach > Rumen... | reverse complement strand
ACAGCACCGCGAAACATATGTGATGATATCGCGATTATTGTTTCCGGGACTACTTCCTTTGAAGAAGTGCTTGTCCGGATCGAAGCTGCGCCGCGTCTGAACACGATCAATCCGCAATACTGGGCGAAGGTGGGCGAAATTCTGGGGAAGCCGTCCGGCAACCTTCCGGCAGCAGTGGCGAAGCGAATCAGAAAACTTGATTACCCGATAGACAAATTCAATTCGAATATCTGGAAATACCTTGAAGGAAAAGAGGACGGGCAGATCTGCCTTCCGATAGGGATGGAACGCAGCGGAAGCCCAACCCTTATCAATGCTTATTATTCGATCAATTTTGACGCACTGGGGAACAATGTTTCGATCACTCGGAAGCTCACTCCGTTTGATAAGCGGGTATATATCGCAATATCGGCACTGTTCAAGGCCGGGAACACGATCATATCCCTTACAATGATTCATTATGCGATGGGGTACATATCCACACCGAACGCCCGGGATCTGGAAAAGATCAATGACAGTGTTTTCAAAATGGCAGCGGCAATAATTTACATTGATAATCAAGAAGAAGTGGAAGCCGGATACAAATATCCGAAGTATGAAAAATACACTTCTTCACTGCTTCCAATGAAGCGCATTGAAGGCGTGATAAATGGGAAAACAGTGGAAGCCGCGATTTATCTTCTCTGTGAACCGCCTTTGATGGAATTCGCCCGGGGACGGAAGCAGATCACCACGATTGACCGGAAGCTTCTGGAAACGCCAGTGAGCAAAACGGAACAGAATTTCCTTCTGGAAGATTACATCATCGAACGCATATCCCACATGAAGAAGGATTCCCATGCCCCCAGAAAGATCCTTTTCGAAACACTGTACACGGAAACGCAGATCAAATCCCGTATGCAGCGGAAACGGCTCATTGAAAAAGACGGGAAGATCGACAAGATCATGAAGCACTATGTGAAATGCAAGTATATCCGGAATTATGCCTTTGAAGAAGATGGGATTCGGATTGTCCTGTAACAATTTGTCGATAGGTGGGGGACTATCGACATTTTGTGACAGACTATCGACATTTTGTTCGGGGACTATCGACATTTTGTGACAAACTATCGACATTTTGTTCACCCCAGAACGCTGGAAGCATTGAAAAATAAGGGATTCTGGCGGGTGCATTTTTGTATAAGGCTTATAAGGCTTTATAAGGCTTATAACGGCAGAATCATCTTGGTTGACACCGATGATTCTGCTTTATATGATTCAATCAGAAACGGTGTGCAGCATGGTTCAAGTTATGCGGCTAATTCGCACCGTGAAGAAAAAAGTGGCCTGCGTCAAGGGGCTAACAAGACGCAGACCGGGCAGGATTCCCACCGTCTACACTGGGGGACTTCCTGCTCCGATTATAACACGAAAGGAGCAAAAAAGACAATGACAAGGGAACAGGCGAAGCAGGCGATCCGGGAACGGTACGCGGAATTCTTAACCACGGCGAAAAAAGGCGGGTATATCTGCCCCCAGTGCGGCAATGGCAGCGGATCAGACGGGACGGGTGCGAAGATCAATCCGAAAGATCCGGAACGGGTACACTTGAAATGTCACAGGTGCGGATTCAATGGGGATACCTTCGAAATACTGAAGGCCCAGCGCGGACTTGAATTCCCGGAAGCCTTCGCCACAGCTTGCGAAGAACTGGGGATCACGGTGGACGGAAAGGACGATCCCGGAATTGTTGTCCACACCGTCCCGCAGCGGGAACCGGAACCGGAACGGGACTATTCCGATTATCTGGAACTGATGAAGGCGAATGTGGACGCTGCGGAAGGATATCTTTCTTCCCGGAAGATCAGTATGGACATGGCCCGCCGCTTCGGGCTTGGGCTGGATATGCGATTCAAGGCGTCCCAGAATCGCGGAACATGGCGGGCCTTGATAATCCCCACGGGGAAGAATAGCTTCGTTGTCCGGAACACAGACCCGGCAGCGGAAAAGCAGGACAGATACGATAAACGCGGGAAAATTCACTTTCTCGGAATAGAATCACTGTATAACGCCCAAAAACGGCCCGTATTCGTCACGGAAGGCGAACTGGACGCAATATCCATCTATGAAGCTGGGGGCCTTTCCTGCGGCCTTGGAAGCGCGGAAAATGCGGATAAATTCCTTGCGTATGTGGAAGCGCACCGGACGGACAATCTGCTTCTTCTTGCGCTGGATAATGACGAAGCCGGACGGGATGGGACGGAACGCCTTGAAAAAGGATTGAAGCGTCTGGGAATGGCCTTCCGGACGGTGCAGATCTTCGGGGACAGCAAGGACGCAAACGAAGCCTTGACGAAAGATCCGGACGGCCTGCGGGCCGCGATCCGGGCAGAGGAAGCGAAGTGTAAACCGGGTGCGGCTTCGGTGCTTGCCTTCTTGGACAAGATCAGCAGCAGACAATATGAACCCGTCCCCACGGGGATCACACCTTTTGACGATATCCTTCACGGTGGATTCCTGCGGCAGACACTTGTCATGATGGGCGCAGCCCCGGGAATGGGAAAAAGCTTCTTCGCCCAGCAAGTTTTTGAAGGAATGGCCCAGAACGGACACAATGTGCTTTATTTCAATCTGGAAATGTCCCGGGAACAAATGCTTGCCCGCAGCTTCGCCAGAATCGCCCGGGTGCAGTATAACGCGGATATGGCTGCAGTGGATGTCCTTCAAGGATACAGGTGGACGCAGGCCCAGCGGGAAACGGTGGAACGGACAGCGAAGATCTACATTGACGAAATCGCGCCACATATCGCATACAATCCCGGCGGCAGCACTGCAGATCTGGACACGATCCTTTCCCAGATGGACGCCGCAGCGGAACGGGCCACAGACGCCGGGATCGAAGCCCCGATTGTGGTTATTGACTATCTGCACCTTCTTCGGGGATCTGGGCGGGAAGATGTACAATCCACAGTGAAGCGGGCAGTGGAAGCCTTCAAAACGTATGCGATGAAGAATAATACCATTGTTTTCTGTATCCTTGCTTTCAACCGGGACAGCAACAAGGACGGGAAAGTGAAGCAGGAAAGCGGACGGGATTCTTCCGCGATTGAATATTCTGGGGATCTTATGCTTGGATTGAACTTCGCGAAGGTGGAAGATAGCACCGAAAAGACAGATCCCGAAGAACTGCGGGACAAGGCCCAGAAGGACGGCGAAAAGCGCGGACATTATGAATATAAATTGAAAGTGCTGAAGAACCGCCTGCAAGGTGGACACGAAAGCATGGATCTTAACTTCTGGGGGAAGTACGGATTGTTCCTTCCGAAGCAGGACAAGGCGTCAAAAATGCAGCAAGTGGACATAGATCTTCCCTTCACGGGTGGAAGGTTATAATCCGGATCGTTATGGCTGGGGATTGTTCCCCAGCTTCTTTTTTTGCGAAAAAAACGAAACTGGCAAGCAGTGCAAATGTAATACATTCGCAAAAGATCGGGCAAGCCCGGCCTGTTTTTTATGGTTCAAATTATACGTGTAATTCGCAGCGAAAAGAAAAAGGACGGTGTGCTTGCCCGCCGTCCCAGTGAAGCAAAGTGCTGTCTACACTTCGGCCCGTCCGCTTTTCTTTGCTTCATGATGATTATATCACATATCAAGAACAAGTGATATAATAAGCACAAGAAGAATACGGAACGGGGGCTTTTGTGATGGACAGTGTACGGATTGCGAATTACTGGGCCGGACGGTATAGCTGGGCCTTGGAGCGAAGGAACGATCTGGACAGGGAAGATCTGCAACAGGCGGCCTTTGTGGGTGTGCTGCGGGCAATCAAGGACTTCAAGGAAGAAAAGGACGGACTTGTCACACTGGCGGGATATTATGCCCGAAACGAAATCCGGGAACTTCTCGGGATACGGAACGGGAAGCTTCCCCCAGTGCTGGAAAGCTTGGACGAACCCTTGAATGATGAAACAGAGGACACCCGTCTTGACCTTATCGCGGACGAAACGATCCCAGACCCGGACGCCGGGATCATCGAAGAAGAACGGAAACAGACGATCCGGGACGCGGTGGACAGATTGCAGGAAGATCAGCGGCAAGTGGTGCGCCTTCGGTACTTCTCGGGAATGACATATCAACAGACAGCAGACGAAATGAATATCAACCGGGACAGGGTGGCAACCATATTCCAGAACGCCCGCCGGAACCTTCGACATGACAGATATCTGAAGGCACTTGTGGAAGTGAACCGCCGGACGCCTTACCTTCTGGGGGTGGGTGTGAAGCGATTCAATAGCACCTTCACAAGCGCAGTGGAAGAAATCGTCCTGCTGCGGGAACGCTTGTTACAAAAGGCTTTACAGGTGCAAGAAGAATGTGAAGAACATTGTAAACAAGAAGAAAAAGTGATATAATATGCATATGAAGTAGACCCAGAAAGGAAGGTTGATTATGAACATTCGGACAGTGGACAGGAAACTTCTTCAACTAAACAAGCAGGACATGACAGCAAAGGAAGCCGGAAGGCAGGCCCGGAACGCTTACGCCCGGGAATGGCGAGCGAAGAACCGGGACAAGGTGCGCCAGTACAACGAAACATACTGGGCGCGGAAGGCGGCACACGATGGGGAAGAAATCACAACGGAAGGGTGCTAACGGGGAACGGGAATTGACTTCCATCCTTCAAGGGTACGGGTACGCCACGGAACGCGGTGGAAGTGAAACCTTCGGGAAGATCCCGGACATTGTGGGCCTGCCCGGAATACATATCGAATGTAAACGGGTGGAACGCCTTGACTTGCTCGGCGCAATGCAGCAGGCCCAGCGGGACGCGGTGAAATTCAAGGACGGAAGGCCCGCAGTGTTCCACAGACGGAACCGCAGCGAATGGCTTGTGACGATGACTCTTGAAGATTGGATATCACTTTATCAAGGGACGGTAGATCTGGAATGTGGCAGGACATGACACCCATTAAAAAGCTTCTCTTGCTTCATGTATTGACCCGGAAGCGGAAGAAGCCGGAATCAGAAAAGACGGATTCACTGGGGAAGAATCGGGGGAATTGTGGAAATGTTGACTGGGAAGAAGAAAAAGGCACTTGAAGCACTTCTTGTCTGCAAGACGCGACAGGAAGCCGCTGCAATGGCTGGAATAGACCGGAAAACACTCTGGTCATATATGCGGGATGAAGAATTCAAGGCTGCATATGATGAACGATTCACGGAACTGCTGCAGGAAGCAACCCAGCAGGCCCGGCAGTATATATCCCCAGCACTTGAAACACTGGATGAAATCCGCAGGAACGCGGAAGCTTCCGACACAGCCCGGATCAGTGCGTCCCGCAGCCTTCTTGAATATGCCTTGGAACTGGGACGGCAGGCAGACTTTGCGGCGCGACTTGAAGAACTGGAAAGGGAAGAAGAATGATATTCACAGACAAGCAGCGCGAATATATCCGGGAAGCAGACCGCCACAGATGGGGAATCAAGGCGGGCGCGGTGCGATCCGGGAAATCCTTTGTGGATGTGGCATACACGATCCCGCACAATATCCGGGAACGGCTGGGGAAGCCGGGACTTACTGTCATTCTCGGGAACACGAAGGGAACGCTGCAGCGGAATATCATTGTTCCCATGCAGGAACTTTTCGGGACGAAGTGTGTATCAGATATCCGCGCAGACAACACGGCCCAGATCTTCGGGGAAGATTGTTATTGTCTTGGTGCAGATAATATCCGGCATGTGAACCGGATTCGGGGTGCTTCCATCAAGTACGGGTACGGGGACGAAATCGGGACATACAATCCGGGTGTGTTCGATATGCTGAAATCCCGTCTTGATAAACCATATTCCCGCTTTGATGGGACTTGTAACCCGGACAACCCTTCGCACTGGGTAAAGACATTCCTTGACAGTGACGCAGATATCTTCCGGCAGGATTACACGATTGATGATAACCCCATGCTTCCGGCAGCCTTCCGGGAAGCCTTGAAAAAGGAATACGCCGGAACGGTGCTTTATGATCGTTACATTCTGGGCTTGTGGGTAGCTGCTGAAGGTGCGATCTATCTTCCCTTTGCTAACGATCCGCAGCGACACATTATCACAGAAGCACCACGGAATATATCTGCCGCATATATCGGAATTGACTTCGGCGGGAATGGATCAGCTCACGCCTTCGCCTGTATCGGATTTACATATCGCTTCCGGGAAATGGTTCTTCTGGATGAATGGTTCCATAAAGGCGAATTGACGCCGCAGCAGATCGAAGCTGCATACATTGAATTCGCGAACCGAAACCGCAGGCGATATCCTGTCATGGAAGCATATGCAGACAATGCAGAAACTACACTGATTCGCGGCCTGCAGGAAGCAGCAACCGCCGCCGGCACTATCGCGGTGTGGAAGTGTGCGAAGAAGCCCATAATCGACAGGATCAATACAGAGATCCGATTATTTGCTTCCGGAAGGTTCAAGATCATGAACCATTGTACCCATGCAATCGGTGCCTATTCTGCTGCAGTGTGGGACAGCAAGCAGACCGGGAAGGACGTTCGCCTTGATAATGGATCTTATGAACTGGACATTCTGGACGCCACGGAATACGCCTTCGAACACGAAATATCCGCATTGATTGATACGGATGTCTGGGGGAATTATGAACAATAGCATGAACGCACTGGAAGGACGCCTTGACACCTTGAAGAAGAAAAGGAAACCGCCGCTTCCTGTGTATGATGTGACTTTCGAAGATGGGAAGAAGGTTCGGCTGGACGCACTCGGATTATTCCTTTCAATGGCCCAGCAGGACGCCGGACGGGGGCCGCCCATAAAATCAGCAATCCGGATCAAAAAAGGTGAAATTACACTTTCCGGAACAGCATGGGACGAATTACCTACATAACTTGAACCATGAAAGGCGCAGAAAATGACTTCGGAAGAATACTATGATTTGCTGATGGAACAGCAGGAAACCATGTAGAAAGGTGGGGTATGAATTGACCTTGGAAGCACTGGAAAACTTCAAGAAGGAAATCGGGAAGGCCCGTCACCGGATTGAAGAATCAAACCGGAACAGCGAAGCAATCCTTGACCGTCTGGAAAACGATCTGGGCGCAGTGCAGGAATTCGCTGAAGAAGAAAGTGGATACACGGACGCCTTGCGGATTGTCCGGCAGCAGGACAGCGCACTTTATAAGGCGATCCGGGCCGCTTATCTGCAGGAACAGACGGACGAAAACGGGGACACGGTAGATCAGCACTGTCAAGGCGTAATATGCGCGATTGAAGCCGTCTATCGCCTTGGGTATGCAGAAGGATTCAAAGCGGGTGCGGAAGCCGCAGAAGCCCGCATTTTGGACGATTAAAGAAAGGATGGATTATCACATGAACAAACACGCGGAAAACATGAAAAAAGCTTTACTGGATTACAAGAAGCTGCGGGAAACAGCAGACGCCCGGATTCAGTATATCCGGGAAACCTACGGGAACGAAGCCGGGGAAGCTGAAAAGGAAATTCAGACGAAGAAACTGGAACGGGCCAGATCTGAAGCAGTGAATACAATCACAGCTGCAGGCGGCGCGGGAAGGAAGGAAGCGGAAGCATGGGGACATATGGACGGAAGCAAGATGAACAGTGACGATATCAAGCTTCTGGACGCTGGCCTTGTGGACAAGGCAGAATTCAACCGTCTGAAGGCGAAACACGCGGACAACTTCACCATGCTTCAAGTGCTGCGGAAGTATGGTGAAAAGCAGAACCGGGCCGAAACCGAAGAAGCCCGGAAGAACAATCCGGACGGGTTTATCATGGAAGAACCTTTTGACCTTCATGATATCCCCGCCGCAGACGATAAGGCGAAGAGATGGGAACGGACGCAGGCTTCCGCGCTGGATCTGCTGGATTGCATGGACGGTGTGGGGAAGTACAGTAACCCCCACGATTGGGGTGCAGCCTTCATCAAGGCAGCAATGCCCGAAAATCTGGAACACTTCGGGGAAGATCTGTAACCCGGAACAATCACGGCCCCCAGCTTCGGGGGCTTCTTTTGTTTCTTGTACTTCTTATGCATAATGTGTATGTTTTGCAATTTGTTCTTGACTTGCCTTCTGTGATTGCATATAATAAGATAAAGATAAAGGAAAGGAGGGCAGCAAGGTTCCCGGCAGTAACCGTCTACACAATCGAACTATGAAAGGGGCTAAAACAATGGAAAACATGGACATTATGGATCAGATCAGCGAACTGAAGAACACGATTCTTTCCTTGAAGGCAGTGGCAGTATCCTTTTCCCGGTGCTACACGGAAGGAACGCCGGAAGCAAACCTTCTCGCGGTGCAGATTGACCCGGAAAACTATTGTTACCTGTTCCACGTGATAACGGATCAGATCTGCGAAGCGAAGCAGATGGTGGAAGCACTGGAAGCGGAAGCGGAAAAGAAGTATTGCAGGAAGGATTGACGGGCCGGGGGATCACTTCCCCCGGTTCCTTGAAAGAAAGAAGGGCAAGGGCAATGAGCGAAGCAGCAATTATCACCATATCAAGACATGATGACATTGTTTCAAGTTTTGAAGAATTCTGCAGCGTGAAGAATAGCACCATGAAGGGATATATGGTGTGTGTTCGCGCCTTCGGACGGTGGATGTATGACAACGGGATCATGAACCCCACGAAGGCCGATATCCGGAATTATGTTCGATATCTGGACAACAGCGAACTGAAACCCGGCACACGGTCACAATACCTTCGCGCAGTGAAGCAGCTTTATCACTGGGCCGCCACAGAACGCGGATATGAAGATATCACGGCAGGAATCAAGGGGATCTGGAAGCAGGACAGGCAGCACCACAAGAAGGACGCACTGGGCCGGGAAGATGTGCGGAAGATTGCAGCAACGATTGACCGCACCACAGACGAAGGCAAACGGATATACGCTATGTTCCTTCTATGCATTGTGGACGGCCTGCGGGATGTGGAATTGTCCCGGGCCAGTATCGGGGACATTAAGACGATCTGTGACCGGACATACCTTTACACTTGGGGGAAGGGACATGATGAACCGGACACGCCCGTCCTGCTTCCGGATGAAGTACGGGACGCGATTATCGAATATCTGAACACCCGCACCGATAACCCGGGACCGAAATCCCCATTGTTCGCCAGTACAAGCCGGAACTGCAAAGGAAACCGTATCGCAGCCAGCACAATCAGCAGGATCTTGAAGAAGCTTCTGAAGGGTGCGGGGTATGATTCGGACAGATTGACGGCGCACAGCCTGCGCCACACTTCCGGCACTGCTGCATACAAGGCAACACATGACTTATACTTGACGCAGCAGCACCTTCGACACGCGAACCCGGAAACCAGTGAAATATATATGCACTGTGACGAACGCGAGAACCGGAACACAGAGAAACAAGTGTATGATTACTTCTTCTCGGACGATTCCGGGAAAGATCCGCAGCAGGAAGCAATATCCATCATTCAGAAGCTTCCTGCGGATAAGCTGGGAAAGGCGCTTGATATCCTTCGCGCACTCGCATGATACGAATTATCGGTATAACTTGAAGCATGGAAAGGGGGACTTATGGATCACAAAAAAGCTTTCCGGATTGCCTTTGACTTCTTCGAACGGTGGAAACCCTGTCCGAATACCTTGGAAGAATGGGAAGCTGCCGCCCGGGAACTTGGGGCAATCGGTGCGAAACATGGAAGCGATCCGCTGCTTTGCGGATTGATAATAGCTGTCTATGATGAATTTGATAGACAGTGGAAGGAAAGGAATGGTACACAGTGCGAATCATAACAACCTGTATCCAGCGCGGCGGCGCAGGCAAGACTTCCACAGCTTGGGCGATTGTGACGGGTGCAGCACTTCGGGGACGGAAAGCACTTGCGGTAGACTTTGACCCACAGGGAAGCTTATCTTACATTATGGGCGGCAACCCGAAGAAGCCCATGATTCAGACCACGGGGGCAGGCGATATCCTGCCTGCTTCCCGGGATCTTTCCACAATCACGGACGAACACCTTCTTGAACGCATTTTGAAGCCGCTGGAAGGCCGTTATGATGTGATTGTGATAGATTCCCCGCCCACCTTCGGGACGGCCCAGAACGCAGCCTTACGCGCCGCGAATGAAGTATTGATTCCATTACAACCGGACGGATTATGCCTTCAAGGATTGTACCATGTTCGGGAACAGATTGACGAAGTGAACCCGGACATTAAAATCCTTGGGGCTTTCTTTGCGAAATACAGGGGACGGACGGCACTTGCTCGGGATGTGGGACAGGCGATCCGGGACAGGTGCGCGATTATGGGAATTCCGTTTCTGGAAACCACGATCCGGGAAGGTGTGGCACTGCAGGAAGCGCAATTCATGCATGAACCGATATACACCTATGCACCGAAAAGCAATCCGGCGAAGGATTATTCCGCACTGCTGGACGCTATAAAAATCTGAAAGGAAGGGCTAAACAATGGCAAGGAAGGTTATCAACACAGAGAAGGAAAAAGGATACTATGAAGCACTGGAAGAAGAAGTGACGCAGGAAGTACAAGATCCTTATAATTCACAGGATACACAGGGGAAGAAAGGCAAGAAGGCAGAACGGATGAACATGGCCTTCTCACTTTCAAATTATGAATTCCTGCGGGTTATGGCTGGATGGAATGAAATGACGATTACCACCTATGTCAATCACCTTATCGAAGAAGAACGTATCCGCAGCGCGGACAAGTACAAGCAGATTAAAGAACTGAAATCCACCTTGAAGAATGGGGGTTAATGGATGGACGAAGAATACATTGTGGACATGACACCGAAAGGACAGCTTCGCGCCGGGCTTATGCCACAAGCAGAAACAGAACAGGACGCCGCTGCCTTCGCTGCGTTTCTGGATCAGATCACAGACGAACAGGCCGCCCAGCTTATGGAACTGGACGGATACACGGAAGAAATCAAGATCCCGATATGGGACGCAGATCTTGGCGGCCCGGCGAAGGACGCGAACCGGAAGCACGAAACCCCGCCGGATCGGTACATTGACGGAAAGACAGCACCGCGAAA